>Ga0181532_10002568_pt1 | contig 16875 bp, 10 predicted proteins | sample PEATcosm2014_Bin_33_FD_119768 | JGI IMG/M metagenome (GOLD analysis project Ga0181532, IMG submission 119768) | Peatland microbial communities from MTU Mesocosm Facility, Houghton, MI, USA - PEATcosm2014_Bin11_30_metaG | ecosystem: Environmental > Terrestrial > Soil > Wetlands > Peat | place...
AAAAGCTGCTGGAGCGCCTCGCCGAATACCAAGCGGGCGAAATATGGCGCGAAGCAGCCGTCGTCGAAGGGCGGCGCATCGTGCGCCGGATCTTTGGGGTGGATGAATCGGCTCAAGTCAAAATGCTGGCGCATGCTCTGACGAAGCTACCCGGTGCAGTGGCCTTGCTGGGAGTCAAGGGTCAGCCCACCAAGCTGTTTTTCGCGCAGACCCCGGGTGGCTCCTCGGAGATGGGCAGCGTCCTCAAACAAACGGTCGCGAAGTTTGGCGGCAAAGGCGGCGGCGGCCGTGATTTCGCCCAGGGCGGGGGACTGGAAGAAACCCGCTTGGAGGAGGCCCTGACTTACGGAGAGGCGCTGGTGACCGGCGCCGGCCCGGCGTGAGGCTCACAGTACCCGGCAGGGGCTGACTTCACGAGACGAAGTCTGCCCCAGCCTGTCACATTCGTGTTATATTGGGATTCTGTGCTGGGAACCGGGGGCGCGTAGCTCAGTTGGGAGAGCGCGGCGTTCGCAACGCTGAGGTCGAGGGTTCGAATCCCTTCGCGTCCACCATCTCTTCCTATGCAATGCCCCAAGTGCCATCACGAGAATAGGCAGAGCGCACAATTCTGCACCCGCTGTCACACACCTCTCCGCTTCACTTGTCCCTCCTGCAAGCATATTCAGGAACAGGGCGGTAAATGCGAACGATGCGGCGTCGATTTCGCGAAATACGCGGCGATGCTGGTTTTCCAGGCAAGTGCAGACGCGCGGGACAGGCGAGAACGCTCGCAAGAGCGTGCCTCGCTAGCGAAGCAGATCCTGCTCGTTCCCTTGACGGGGGGACTTTCTCTCGTGAGATATCTCTTTTCGCGTTTCCGGCGGTAGGGGTAGCGCGGCCCCCCGGTTCTGGGGTCCGCGGTTCTTTCACGGGACCGCAAACAAGCCGCGGACCCCAACACCTGGGGTCCGCGCTACGCAGCTGTACTTATCTCTGAGCTTTACTGGCGATATACCTTTTGGCCTTGGCCAGAAGTTCACTGGCCTGGGGCATATCCTCGACCGCCTTCTCAACCAACGGATCGTTTTCGAGAGCGATCTGGCTGGCTTCCGTCTGGCCGTAAATAAACTCGACCAAGGGCGGCCGGATGCGGGTTCGGATAAAGTCCAAATTGGTTTTGAAGTCCTGGTCGGATAGTTGGATTTTCTGGTCGGCAAGGTAATGTTGAAATTCCTGGAGCACGGCGTCTGTCACCTGAAAGTCGTTGGGAATGGTCTTATGAACCCCTAGATACGACTTGGCGAACCCAAAGAAAACACCGTGCGTTACCAGCAACTCCTGAGGAGGAGTAAGTTTGGGTTCCTCGTACTTTACGTCCGGCGAGATGCCGCCCCCACCATACACCTCACGTCCGCCGTCAGTCAGGCGGACATCGCTATGAGGGGTGGGGGCGTTCTCGGGCCGATAGTAATAATCCCACAGGGACACGTTGTTGTAATCGCGCTGGATCAATCTGCCGCTGGGGGTGTAATAGCGGGCCGTAGTAAGCGCCAGGCCGGTATGCTCGCTGAGCGGAAAAACAGTTTGAACTAAACCCTTGCCGAAGCTGGGCTCGCCCATCACCAAGGCGCGGTCGTGATCCTGCAAAGCTCCAGTTACGATTTCCGCTGCACTGGCCGTCATGCGGTTGATCAGCACAACGATGGGATACTCTTTGCCCCCGTCCCCCTTCGTCGTGTAGTAGCGCTTCTCCTGCGAGTGGCGGCCGTAGTGATAGACAATCAACTGGCTCTTTTCGAGAAAGTGGTCCGATACCTCAACCGCTTCCTGGAGCAGGCCACCGGGGTTGTTGCGAAGGTCCAGGACCAGCCCTTGGAGATTCTTATTTCCCAGTTTCTTCAGCGCTTCGGAGAGTTCGTCGTTCGTGTTCTCATTGAATCGGTTGATGTGAACGTAACCGACTCCCGGTTTGATCATAAACGAATCGTCCACACTCTCCTGCGCAATCTCGTCGCGCGTGATGTCCACTTCGATGGCCTGGTCGTAACCTTCGCGCGTAATTGTGATGTGTACCTGGGTTCCCTTGGGCCCTTTCAGTTTCTCCGCAACCGCCCGCGTATCCATGCCATCGGTGGACTGGCCGTTCACCTTGACGATAACGTCATCAGGGCGCAGTCCGGCGCGAAACGCCGGCGAGCCCGGAATGGGAGCCACCACAAAGACTATGAGCTTGCCCAGCTTCCCGGCACGTTGCCCGATCTGCATGCCCACGCCGTAATACTTGCCCTCCTGGTCTTCGCGCAGCAGCGAAAAAGCCCGAGGGTCATAAAAATTGGAGTGAGGGTCCAGGCTGCGCAACGCACCAGGGATGGCGCCGACATTGGTGTCGCTGGGACCATAAATGGCCTTGTCCGGGTCCACTGCATCGGCGTAGTTCTGCTCCACCACGTTGAAAACACGGGTGAACTCAGTGAGGCTGTTCTTGACCTGCGAGTCGTCGCCGCCGGTTGTTGCGTCGACTTCCCGCCCGTACAGCCCTCCCATCAGCGTACAAAGCAGAACCGTGCCCAGTATGAACCACAGCACCCGTGGCGTCTGTTTCATGTTAAAGCAGCTCCTCACCCTGCGCTCGTCAGTATAACACAGGGAACATCGGCCTCAAAGACGCAACGGTGCAATATGTCGCATCCGCCGATTGCTCTATGTTTCTTAGACGCTTTGAGTTGATGCCGGGTTGCGGGAAATCTCTTCAAAGCCCCTTCGAGATGTCGTGGCGGGCCGTTTCTGCTAGAATAGTTCCGGCATGCCATCCCAAAACTTCGTTCATCTTCACCTTCACACCGATTACAGCCTGCTCGACGGCGCCTGCGAAATTGACCGGCTGATGACCCGCGCGGCAGAGCTTAAGATGCCTGCCGTCGCTATTACCGACCACGGCAACCTCTTCGGGGCGGTGAAGTTCTATGAGGCTGCATTAAAACGGGGACTGAAGCCGATCCTGGGGTGCGAGGTCTACGTGGCGCCCACGAGTCGCTTTGACCGCTTGCCGGACTCCGACAGGCCTAATCACCTGATTCTTCTCTGCGAAAACGAAAGAGGCTATCGCAACCTCCTCAAGCTGGCATCGTCCGCCTTCCTGGAGGGGTTCTACTATAAGCCTAGGATAGATAAGGGGTTACTGGCGAAACACGCCGACGGGTTGATCGGCTTGTCGGGTTGTTTGCGCGGGGAAGTCGCCGTGGCCCTGAGCGCCGACAAATTCGACGCGGCGCGCCAAGCCGCGTATGACCTTCGCGATATGTTCGGCAAGGGCAATTTCTATCTCGAGATTCAAGACCAAGGCCTGCCGGAAGAGAAGCGGATTAACCCGCAGATGGTCCGGCTTTCGCGAGAGACCGGCATCCCCCTGGTGGCCACCAACGATTGCCACTACCTCACCCAGGAGGACGCGCGCGCACAGGACGTCCTGGTTTGCATTCAGACCGGGAAGACCGTCAGTGACTCGAACCGCCTGAAGTTTGCCACTGACCAGTTCTATTTCAAGACCCCTGAGGAGATGTACGCGATTTTCGGCGAGGTTCCGGATGCGCTCTCTCGTACCCTGGAAGTGGCCGAGCGCTGCAATGTCCACCTGGAAGCAAAACAACACGTTTTCCCCCATTTCGAGGTGCCTCCCGGCGAGACGCTTGACAGCTATTTTGAGAAAGTTACCCGCGAGGGGTTCCTCCTTCGGCGGCAAAGGCTGGACCAGTTGGCTTCGGCGGGGAAACTCCAGTACCCGCTCCGGGCCTATGAAGAACGGCTGGAGCGCGAAATTGAGCTCATCAAGCAGATGCGCTTCGCCGGCTACTTCCTGATCGTATGGGATTTCATCCGGCACGCGCGCGACAAATGTATTCCGGTCGGCCCGGGGCGTGGTTCGGCAGCCGGTAGTCTGGTCGCCTACTCTTTGCGTATTACCGATATTGATCCCCTCCAGCACGGGCTGCTTTTCGAGCGTTTTCTTAATCCCGAACGGATCAGTTTTCCGGACATTGATATCGACTTTTGCATGCGGCGGCGCAGCGAGGTGATCGATTACGTCACCGATCGATACGGGCGCGAAAACGTCAGCCAGATCATCACCTTCGGGACCATGGGCGCGAAAGCAGTCATCCGGGATGCGGGCCGGGCGCTGGACATCCCTTTCGCCGATGTCGACAAGATCGCGAAACTCGTCCCCAATACGCTGAATATCAGCTTGGCCGAGGCCATTAAGCAGACTCCCGAGCTCCGGCAACTGAGAGACACCGATCCTCGCGTCGCGGACCTGCTCCAGGTGGCAGCGCACCTTGAAGGATTCGTACGCCACGCCTCGACCCACGCTGCGGGGGTCGTAATCTCCCCTCAGCCCTTGCAAGAGCTCGTCCCGCTCTATAAGAGCAACAAGAATGAAATCACCACGCAGTACGCAATGGACGACCTGGAAAAGATCGGCCTCCTCAAAATGGATTTTCTGGGTTTGACTACGCTTACTGTTATCGACGATTGCGTGAAGCTGATTGAAAGCACGCGCGGCGAGAAGCTTGATCTGGACAATTTGCCCGTAAACGACGAGGTGAGCTATGCCACCCTGGGCAAAGGTCTCACGGCGGGAGTCTTCCAGTTTGAAAGCCGGGGCATGACCGAAATCCTCCAACGCGTCAAGCCGAGCCGCCTGGCAGACTTGACTGCTTTGAACGCCCTTTACCGGCCGGGTCCGCTCCAGGGTGGCATGATCGACGACTACATTGCTCGCAAGAGTGGAAAGAAGCGGGTGACGTACGACCTCCCCCAGCTCAAAGAAATTCTCGAAGAGACTTACGGTGTAATTGTGTATCAGGAGCAGGTCATTCAGATCTTTAACCGGGTCGCGGGGTTCACCTTGGGCGAAGCGGATGTGGTCCGCCGTGCGATGGGAAAGAAAAAGCACGAGGAAATGGTGGCGAACCGCGAAAAGTTCCTGGCCGGGGCAAAGCGGAACGATGTCCCGACGGCCAAGGCCGAACGGTTGTGGGAACTGGTCGAACAGTTCGCCGGTTACGGCTTCAACAAGTCGCACTCGGCCGCCTATGCGGTCGTGGCCTATCAGACCGCTTTCCTGAAGACCCATTACCCTGTGGAGTTCATGTCGGCGCTTCTCTCCTCGGAAATCGGGAACCAGGACAAAATGACGAAGTACCTGAACGAGTGCCGGGACATGAACATTCCGATTCTGCCGCCCGACGTCAATTCGAGCGGTCTCCGCTTTACCCCGGCCGGAAATAGCATTCGGTTTGGGCTAACGGCAATTAAGAACGTTGGGGAAGCGGCCATCGAATCGGTGCTGGCCGCGAGAGGCAAGCTCGGGCGCTTTGATGCCCTGGTGCAATTCTGTGAGAATGTGGACCTGCGCTTGTTGAACAAGCGTGTGATCGAGAGCCTCATCAAGGCGGGAGCGTTCGATTCGCTGGGCGCGCGCCGGGCGCAGCACACGGCCGTACTTGATCGCGCTATGGAGTTGGGCCAGAAGCGGCAGCGCGAAACATCGAGCGGCCAGCACGGATTGTTCATGGGCGATGAGGGACTGGCGCCGCCGCCACCGTTCGAATTGCCCGAAGCGCCGGACTGGACGGAAGCAGAGCGGCTAGCGGGCGAAAAAGAGGTTTTGGGCTTCTACGTTACCGGTCACCCTCTTGAAAAATACATGGATCGCCTCGCCACGATCACACGCCATGACAGTTCTTCGCTGGAGGAACTTCAGCACGAGGCGCCGGTGACCTTGGCCGGAATCCTCACCAGTTTGCGTGTCCGGCCGAGCAAGAAAGGCGATCTTTGGGGCAGCGGCGTGTTTGAGGACAACCGGGGGTCGGTGGAGCTGCTGGTTTTCCCACAGGCCTACCAGCAGCTTCAGGGAGTCCTGAAACCCGACAGAGCCTTGCTCATTAAGGGCCGCGTGCGCCACGAAGAAAACCAGAGCACCAAGGTGGTGGTGAGCGAAGCACGACCACTTGAGGCAGCGGTAAACGGTCCCAAGCCGCGTCTGCGCATCCGAGTGGACCTTGACCAAGCCGGCGAGGGACTTGCCGCAGAGTTGTTGGACGTGCTTTCCGCGCACCCTGGCGGCAATCCACTCATCTTGGAACTTACTCGGGCCGGAGAATTCTCCGCCACTCTGCGTCTTGGCCGCCCAAGGAGCGTGGCGGCAGATGAGGACGTTATCAACCAGTTGCGAGCCTTGGCCGGAGTCTCCGTGGTTGAACTTGAGAAGCAGTCGAAAGTTGAGAGTCGAGAGTCGAGAGTTGAGAGTCAAGAGTAGAGAGCGAATGTGCTTCTTTGTTGAACAGCTCGCGTGGGACCGCTGCCCGTTGTTGCTTTCTTGGAGTTATTAGTTGATCCGTTGAGTATTCTTGGGACTTTCGACTCTCGACTCTTGACTCTTAACTACTAAGGACGATCAATGGCAAACCCTACCGACCAACACGCCGTAGTCCGCGAGATTGAGAAGCAGATTGCCGAACTGGAGCAGTCTCCTGACTCAGAAGTGACGCGCGACGAGATCGAGCGCCTCCGCCAGCAGTTGGACGCTCTGCGCGACAAGGTCGCCGGCGCTGTCAACGACCCCTGGGACCGAGTCCTGCTCGCTCGTCACCCCCAACGTCCTTACACGCTCGACTACATTCAGATGCTTTTCACAGAGTTCACGGAACTCCACGGAGACCGGCGATTCGGGGATGATCAAGCTCTGGTGGGCGGGCTCGCCAAATTCGAGGAGACGCCTGTTGTGGTCATGGGGCATCAAAAGGGTCGCGATACCAAGCAGAAGTTACTGCGCACATTCGGCATGCCTAACCCGGAGGGCTACCGCAAGGCGCTACGCCTGATGCGGACGGCGGCAAAATTTGGTTTGCCCATCATAACGTTAGTGGATACGCCTGGGGCCTATCCCGGCATCGGCGCCGAGGAACGGGGGCAGGCCGAGGCCATTGCATACAATCTAAAGGAGATTCCTAAGCAGCGAGTCCCCATTATCGTGATCATCCACGGCGAGGGCGGCAGCGGCGGGGCGTTGGCGATCGCTGTAGGTGATGAGGTCCTGATGCTCGAAAACGCCGTCTATTCGGTTATAGCTCCAGAGAGTTGCTCATCCATTCTGTGGCGGGACTGGAATCACAAACAAGACGCCGCCCGGGTGCTCAAGATGACTGCCGAAGACATGCTTCGGCTGGAGATCGTGGACCAAATCGTGCCGGAACCTCCCGGGGGCGCGCATAACAGTCATCAGCTTGCCGCCGACATTTTGCGGCCCGTCCTCAGGTCGTGCCTTGAGGAGCTGCAAAAGCTCTCCCCAGAAGCACTTCTGAGGCGCCGTCATGAAAAGCTGCGAAAACTCGCTACGTGTGTCACCGGCGGGTGATCTTGTTTGGCAGGCTGGCAACTCACTCACCGCGGTGAGGCCCCTCCCTGTTGCGCCCCCACAGCGGTATCAATCCGGTAATGTTGGTGTTTTTGGTATCTGCTTCCCGGAATTGCCAATTGCCAGGCTTTGGCACGTCTCTGACAAGCCTCTAGATTCCGCTTGACACTCAGCCTCTTGTCGTTCACAATCCGCTCGCGATTATCAGGAATTCGGGAAGTGTAGTAGCCCTGTTAACTTATAACTTAATAGATACTGAGGAGAAAACTTATGCCTAGGACCCTTCGCGGCAGTTTGCGGGGAAGTGTGTTGTTATGCTTTTTATTGGCGGCCGCCTTCGGGCTGTTCGCTGCAACCCCTAACGCCGGGCAGACTGGACAACTCGCCAGTGCCGCCGCGGCTTCTCAAGCTACACCAATCTCTTTACATAGTGCGACCGAGAATCTGGCTGAGACCTACATCAGCATGCCGTTCGGGCCCAATGGAGTGGATCATGTTACTCGAGGCAAAGGCCGAATGCAGGGGAGCGGTGCCCCTTGGCGCGTGCAGCATTCGGGACGGAATCTCCAAAGCAGGAGCCCTCGCTACCCGTGGGTGTGCTATCTGTGTCACCTCCCATCTTTTCTCAATGGCTAGGGATATGGCCAAATACGATGCTTAACGCTGGCTAATGAATGCCAAAGCCAGTTCCCACGACTAAGCCGGTCAGGCGGATGCCGAACTGCTCAGTTTCGGGGCCGGAAAGGACTTCTCCCCGGCCCCGGTCATCGCGCTCCCTACGGTTGAATTACTCCCCAAACCCACCCCGTTTGCGGCCAATAAGTCCCCACTTAACTCGACCCACGTTCTGTTGAGGTGTGAAAAACTGCCATTTGACGAAAGTCAGTTTACAGGGCCTCAACCAAGAAACTAAAGTGACTAACGTCAACTGGTAGAGTGCTTTTCGTTCGCGCAGGGCTGATTTGATTTCAATTCCGTTTTAACGGGTCTTGTGGCTGCGTGTTGCGCTATCCGGCTCAATCACTCCGCCACCGGTTGCAACTCCCGGAAAGGTGCCCAGGGTGACAGCATTCGGGTTTCCACCGCGAGACCTTGCGCATGCAATTTCCTGCTTGGGATTCTTGAAACGAGGTGATGAATGAGCATAAGTCCTATCAACGAAGTACCTGCAATTGGCGGCGGATTAATCCAAATTTCCTCGAAAGAGGAATTGATTCGCCAGCGCCTGGACGAGGAGCGACGGCGCCTCGAGAAGGAAGCCGGGATCGCGAAGCGCGCCCCCCAGCAATTTCACAAGCCCATTGAGAACCCCTTTACGAAATCCCAACGTGACCGGACCACCATTCTTTTCGGCGGCCTCACTTGGAAGCACGAAAGTCTCATTCACGGGGCTCTGGAAAGCCTAGGGTACAAATGCGAGGCGCTTCCGGTGCCGAACAAGAAAGCTTTCCAGCTTGGCAAGGAGTACGGCAACAATGGCCAGTGCAATCCCACCTACTTTACCGTGGGTAATCTTGTCGAGTTTGTGCAGGGCCTGGCAGAGAAGGGCATGAGCAAGCAGGATATCATCGACAAGTATGTTTTCATTACGGCCGGCGCTTGCGGACCTTGCCGTTTTGGCATGTATGAGGCCGAGTACCGGTTGGCCCTGCGCAATTCCGGCTTCGATGGGTTCCGAGTGCTGCTCTTCCAGCAAGGCGGAGGCCTGAATCAGGCCGAAGCTGAAGCTGGCCTCGAGATGAATCTAGATTTCTTCCTGGGCATTCTGAATGCCATGAACATCGGCGACGTCATTAACGATGTCGCGTATCAGATCCGCCCTTACGAAGTGAATCCGGGCGAAACCGACCGCGTCCTGGAAGAGTGCATGAACATTCTCCACGAGGCCATGCGCAAAAAGCAGCCGTGGACGCTCGAAGGCAAGCTCAACTCACTGCTGGGCAAGGCCGGCTTCGCAGGTACCGCCGAATACCTTGGCAAATTCCTGAACCAGCTCTACGGCGACGACTACACGGCGGCGCTCAACGAGGTGTGCGCGCGCTTTAACAGCATCCCGGTGGATCGCACTCGCATTAAGCCGCTGGTTAAGGTTACGGGTGAGTTCTGGGCCCAGACCACCGAGGGGGACGGGAACTTTAACATGTTCAAGTTCCTGGAAAAGGAAGGGGCGCAGGTCTTAGTCGAACCCATTGGCACCTGGATCATGTACATGATCCACCAGGCCAAGCAGCAGGTGAAGGACGAGCGCGGGCTGGATTTGATCCAGCAAGGCGTTTCGAAGTGGAATTTGACGAAGGTGTTTGGCAGCCATGTAAATAGCAAACAGAAACTTGCCAAACTTAGCGCCGCGGAAGTCATTTTCAAACGTGAGTATCACCGGCTGGTCGATTCTCTGGGCGGAATCGCCCACCACTTAGCCGACCAATACGAACTCCAGCGGCTCGGCCACCCGTTCTACAACTCTCGCGCCGGCGGAGGAGAAGGCCACCTCGAGGTCGCCAAGAACATTTACTATTCCAACAAAGATCTCTGCCACATGGTCCTCAGCCTGAAGCCGTTTGGCTGCATGCCCTCGACTCAGTCGGACGGCGCGCAATCTGCCGTCGTAACCCACTTCAAAGATATGATCTTCATCCCCATCGAAACCTCCGGGGAAGGTGACGTGAACGCGCACAGCCGCGTCCAGATGGCCCTGGGCGAAGCGAAGGTAAGGGCCAAGAATGAAATGAAACGAGTGCTCGAGGAAGCCGGCGTGACCGTCGAGGAGATCAAGGCGTTTGTGGCTGACCATCCCGAAATGCAGCAGCCCATGTACAAGTATGGACACAGGAAAGGCGTGGTGGGAGTGTCGGCAAACTTCGCGATCCACGCGGCCGAACGGATCAAAGCCGAGCGCCGGGAGCGAGTGACCGTCGAGACAACCAAGGAACTGGCTGCAGTATAACGGTGGTGGGGCAAATGCTGACCCCTCGAGTCTCGGGAAGGAGACACAATTGTGCCTACCAAACCCAAGCCAGTTCCGGATGGCGTGAGCACCATCACGGCGCGCTTGTCCGTGCGCGGGGCAGCTCAGGCGATAGAGTTTTACCAGCAGGCCTTCGGTGCTCAATTGACCTTCATGCTCAAGACACCCGATGGCAAAGTCATGCACGCCACCATGGAGCTCGGGGATTCCCGCTTCCAACTCGGGGAGGAGTTACCAGGAATGAATGTTTCCTCGCCACAAAAGCTGGGTGGCAGTCCCATTGTGCTGCACATCTGCGTGGAAGATGTCGACGCCCTATGGAATAGGGCCGTCGCCGCTGGCGCCAAAGTGACGATGCCGCTGGATAACCAATTCTGGGGCGCTCGGTACGGCCAGGTGCTTGACCCGTTCGGCTTCACTTGGGCTCTTTTCTCGCAAGTTGAGGCTGTTTCACCGGAAGAGCTGAATCGCCGTTCGGACTCTTTCGCCAAAGGGATGGAAAAGGAGGCAGGCGCTTAGCAGCGGCCGCCCGACTCATATCGTAAGGGCGGTTCGCGAACCGCCCCTACGGCTGCAAGGGAAAGGTGCGAAATGGACCAGGTCAATCCCAAGAACATGATAGTCGGTTTCGACGTCGGCTCCACCACGGTGAAGTCCGTTGTGGTAGATGCCACCTCGGACCAGATCATCTGGAGTGACTACCAGCGCCACGACACGAAGCAGCCGGAAAAGTGCCTTGAGTTCCTGAATCGCATGGAAGCCGAGGCCGGCATCAAGGCGGGCGAAACCCGGATATTTGTTACGGGCAGCGGAGGCGGCCCTATTGGCCAGCACATTGGAGCGAAATTCGTTCAGGAAGTGAACGCGGTTTCGCTCGCTGTCGAGAAACTTTACCCGGAATGCGGCTCGGTCATCGAATTGGGCGGCCAGGACGCCAAGATCATCATCTTCAAGGAAGATCCCGAGACGGGCCGAAAGAAGAAAATCCCCTCCATGAACGACAAATGCGCGGGGGGTACGGGCGCGGTCATCGACAAGATCAACGCCAAGCTGAGAATCCCCGCCCAAGACCTTTGCAACATGGGCTATATTGGCCTGAAGCTGCACCCGGTGGCCGGCAAATGCGGGGTTTTCGCGGAGACGGACGTCAACGGCCTGCAAAAGAGCGGCGTGCCGCCCGACGAGCTGATGGCGTCGCTTTTCGAAGCCATCATCCAGCAGAATCTATCCGTGCTCACGCGCGGCAACACGCTGCGCCCGGTCGTTCTCTTGCTGGGCGGACCGAATACCTACATCAAGGGAATGAAGGACTGTTGGAAGTTCAATATCCCCAAAGTCTGGGAAGAACGGAACTTCCCCCTGCCGGAGGGCAAGGATCCGCAGGAGTTGATTACGGTTCCGAACAACGCCCAGTACTTTGCCGCTCTCGGCTGCGTGCGCTTTGCGATGGACGAAGATCCCAGCCTCGGCATTTACACAGGCCGCGAAAAGCTCGAATGGTACATCAACGTCGGACGCACGGAGGAGAAGAAGACAAAAGGCGGCTCCGGCCTTTACAAGACTGAAGACGAACTCGCCGCATTCAAGGAGCGATACAAGCCGAAGAAATTCGTGGCGCGCCACTTCCACCCGGGAGACCAGGTTCGGGCCTTCATGGGGATCGACGGCGGCTCGACTTCCACCAAGGCGGTCCTCGTCAGCGAAGACGGCGAGGTGATGGTGAAGTGCTACCAGCTTTCGAAAGGCAATCCGCTGGAAGACACCATGGAGATGTTCTCGAATCTGCGCACGCAGGTTGAATCGCAGGGTGCTTCGCTCGAGTTGCTGGGCGTGGGCAGCACGGGTTACGCCAAGGACATTCTCAAGGAAGTTCTGAACGCCGACGTGGCCCTGGTCGAAACTGTAGCCCACACGCAGGCGGCTTTGCATTTCTACCCGGATGCCGATGTGATCTGCGATGTGGGCGGGCAGGACATCAAGCTCATCATCCTCCAGGATGGCCGTGTGAAGGACTTCAAGCTGAACACACAGTGCTCAGCGGGCAACGGCTATTTCCTCCAGTCCACTTGCGTGGGATTCGGGCACGACGTGGTGCAATACGCCGACCTCGCCTTCAGCGCCAAAGCCATGCCCATGTTCGGGTATGGCTGTGCGGTCTTTATGCAGTCCGACATCGTGGACTTCCAGCGCCAGGGGTGGAAACCCGAAGAAATCATGGCCGGCCTGGCCAACGTGCTGCCCAAAAACATCTGGCTTTACGTCTCGCAGATTCCAAATTTAGCCTCTCTGGGCAAAACCTTCATCTTGCAAGGGGGGACACAGCACAATCTGGCTGCCGTCAAGGCGCAGGTGGACTTCATCGAATCGCGATTCAAGGACAAGGGGCAAAAACCCAGCGTCATCGTTCATGAACATTGCGGGGAAGCGGGCGCGATCGGCGCCGCCATCGAATCGCGCCGGCTCTATCAAAACGGACATCGAACCAGTTTCATCGGATATGAAGCGGTCGAGAAGATCGCCTACGTCACCCATCGCAATGAGAATACGCGCTGCTACTTCTGCAAGAACAAGTGCATGCGGACGTTCATCGACGTCAATATTGCCAGCGCGGACGAATCGTGGAAGAAGTCAAAAATCCCTATCCTGCCGGGCGTCAAGCGCCTGATCGTCGGGAACAGTTGCGAGAAGGGCCTGGTGGAAGACGTCGCCGACATGCGCGAGATCAAGAAGGGCCTGGACGCCGCCAAGAAGGACAATCCCAATATGGCGGAAGTCAGCGCCAAAGCTCCCTTCAAGTCCTACGCGCCCGCGCCGGTTGTTGACCCCTTGCCGAAGTTCGCGTTTACCGGGAAGCAGAAGAAGCGCATCGAGTTGATGAAAAAACGCAAGGACCTGCGCATCGGCATTCCGCGTATCCTAAACATGTACTCCGTAAACCCCATCTTCAGCGCCTACTTCGAGGCGTTGGGGATTCCCGCCGAAAACATCGTCTATTCCGATTTCACGAACGAAACTCTCTATAAAGAGGGAGCCAAGCGAGGCGCCATCGACCCGTGCTTCCCCTCGAAGGTCGGCATCCCGCACGTCCATAATCTGCTCTATGTGGTCCACAAAAAGAAGCCGCTCGACATCATCTTCTGCCCCATGATTGATGACCTTCCGAGCGACCTCCCGTACGCGCAGGCGCACCGCTCCTGCCCCACCGTGGCTACCACGCCGGAGTCCATTAAAGCGGCGTTCATCAAGGAAGGCGATATTTTCAAGGAGAACAATATCCGCTTCCTGGACACGTTTGTGAATCCGGGCAAGCCGGCGCTACTGGCCAAGCAGCTCTATGATGAGTTCGTCGATATCCTCGGCCTGTCGTGGGAAGAGAATTACCGCGCGGTTGAGGCCGGGCTGAAGGCGCAGAACGAATTCATGAACAAGGTCCTGCGCGCCCAGGGCAGGGATATCCTGAAACGGCTGGAGGCCGAGGACCGCATCGGCATCGTGCTTCTGGGCCGCCCCTACCACAACGATCCGGGCGTCAACCACGAAATCCTTGAGGAGTTCCAAAAGATCGGCTACCCCGTTCTGACCTTGCAATCGCTGCCCATCGACGAGGACATCATCAACCCGCTCTTTGAGCAAGACGTGAAGGCAGGGGTTATCAAGCATCCCATGGACATCAGCGATGCCTGGAAGAACAGCTACAGCGAAAACACCTCGCAAAAGATGTGGGCCGCCAAGTACACGGCACGGCATCCCAACCTCGTAGCCCTTGAACTATCGAGCTTCAAGTGCGGCCACGACGCCCCCATCTATACCGCCGTCGAAGAAACCGTAACCAAGTCAGGCACGCCTTACTTCTCCTTCAAGGATATCGACGAAAACAAGCCGACCGGCTCGATCAAGATTCGCGTCGAGACCATCAGCTACTTCCTGAAGCGCTACCGCGAAGATATCCTCCGCCACAAAATGAAGCAGTCTGAAATCGATGCCAAGCTGAAAGAGTTCGAAGCGCAACTGCGCGCCCAACTCGATGGCATGCCCGTCGTAGGGCCGCCACCCGAACCGTACGAAGTTGAGACACCGGTGGGGATGAATGCGATTCGGCGCGAGGACTAGGCGCTGGGCGTTATTTTCGATTTTGGATTCTAGATTCAGGATGCACTTGACGCTCAATTGCAACTTCCGCCCCAGAGCGTCTTTCGACTTCGAGGTCGAAGAAATTCTGCAGGTTGAGGCTGAACTCGGGATTAGTATTGGAATAACGCGCTAAGCGCAGGGCGGAATCGGCGGTGATGCGGCGGCGCTCGTGGACAATTTCATGGACGCGGGTCGCGGGCACGTGGAGGTCGAGCGCCAGTTTGTTGATCGAAAGGCCGATTGGCTTCATGAAATCCTCTCGCAGGATCTCTCCCGGTTGGGCGGGTGCCATTAGCCTCTCGGATTTGCCCATAGTCACTTCTCCTCTGTGGTAATCATACTCCTTGCCAGGCATCCTGCAGACACTTTGTGATCCGTGGGCGGTAGCGGCTCCAGAGGGTTTCCATGTGTCTCGGCGCGAAGGGTTTTTGCTCACCTTGTAGGGGCGAGCGGCGCTCGCCCCAGGGGCCGAACGCCGTTCGGCCCTACGAGGCGCGGCCCAACATTGACCGATTCTCATATCTCTGCTATCAAAGATAGAGGGCATTAGGGAACAAATCAGCGGCTGAGTGATTTTAGCTGGGCCCTAGCCCCTGTCCCGAGGTATTCCATGCCATTCGATTTAGACAAGATCATGTTTGAGGTTTATAAAGAGTCCACCTACTCCGGGAAATACCGCGTGGTCTATTTCACGGAGTTGCAGGACCACAACAAGGAAGCGGAGATCAACCGCGCCATGGCGGGAGAGCATTTCCTGGACGGCTTCATCCGCGCCTACCGCAAGGACCAGGCTAAAGAGGTCATTGCCAAACTGCTCAGCCGCCTGAACGATGGCGAGGCAATTAGCAAGGCGGATTTCGAGCAGGAACTGAAGCCCTTCACGCCGAATTGAGTCATTGAGCCATCGGGTCATTGCGCCATTGAAAACCCATCCTGTGTCGGCGGGAAGGCATCAGTTCAATGGCCCAATGACTCAATGGCACAATGACTCAGTCACCCAATGACTCAATGGATCAATTGGTCCAGCGCCTCCGCAGGCCCTGAGGCGCTCAACTCCAGGCGTGCTCCTTCCTGGCGAGCGTCCAGGTTCTGGACGATCGGGCTCGGTGCGGAAGCACCCGCCGCACCCGCAAACACCGGCGCCGACTTGAGCAGATTCAAGAGCTGAAACAGCCCTGCGGCGGTTTCGGGCGACTTGCAGACGACGCTGATATGGGCCGCGAAGCCGCCGTCCCAATCGATGCGATACAGGACTGCCAGGATCGGCTGCATAAAGGCCGTCAAATCTACGCTAGTCTTCTTGCCTCCGGCCAGCCAGGGCGTGGCCACATTGGCCGCAGCCCTCCCGGTCAGGATTCCCCATTGAGGAGACGTTCCGTCGAGTTCGGCTTCGTAGGCTGCGAGGACTTGGTTTGCTCCCAGGGGCGGCGCGTAACCTTCGCGCACGTCCAGGAGGGCTTTCAGGTCGTGCAAGCGGCCGAAAGCGGCCAGGGTGGAATCGAGAAACGTAAAAAAGGTATCGTCCTGGTCGGCGCCCGAACCGAAAGCGTAGAGGTCGCAGCCGTCGTAAGACCGGACCGGCAACTGGGTCTTGGCGAAATACTCGCTCACTTTATCGGGTTCGAAACGTCCTGCCGCTACGCCGAAACTCCCCGGCCCGCTGGGGGAGTCGCCGCGCCAGCCCAGCATCACCTCATCAACGTCCTTTTCGGGGTTGATGCCCAACGAGTGGAGGAACTCCTGAAATCCGTGCAACTGCTGATAAAGAACATGCCGGCGGATCTGCGGATAATCCGCCGAAGCACGCAGCTGTGCGAAGTTCGAGTAGGCAATCTGCTGCGTGTCAGCGGGAAAATAGGCCAACCCCGTACGCGCGGCTTCCTGGGCGCCTAGAGGCAGGGAACAGGCAAGAATTATGCGGGCGGCCCACACGGCGCGCGCCAGCGTCGACTTGGCGTGGTCACGATGCGACATGGTCTGAGCCATTCGTACTCCCCAGCACTCCCTCATAGGATGCGAAAATAGGCTTGCAAGTCTGTCATTCTGAGCGCAGCGAGGAATGACAACGTTTACGATAATCTTAAGGCAACTGGTGGACCTCGGTAGCCACCTGAACTTCGGCCGGCACGGTCCAACTCTCCACGCCGTAAGTCGTATCGCTCTGCTCATAGAAAAGCAACCCCTTGACCAAGAGGAAATGGGCGCCCGGGTTACTGAGGCTGGACAGATTCGCAAGGCCGGAATAAACCGTTTGCTGGTTAACGAGGGCCGTAATCGGCGCGCCCTGAATCAGAGGTGAGCACGGAACCAGGGTGAAGCCTCCGTCTACGCCGTCGCTGGCGATGGTGACAGGCGCGCTCGGGTTCGTGGAGAGGTTTCCCAG
>Ga0181532_10002570_pt1 | contig 16868 bp, 12 predicted proteins | sample PEATcosm2014_Bin_33_FD_119768 | JGI IMG/M metagenome (GOLD analysis project Ga0181532, IMG submission 119768) | Peatland microbial communities from MTU Mesocosm Facility, Houghton, MI, USA - PEATcosm2014_Bin11_30_metaG | ecosystem: Environmental > Terrestrial > Soil > Wetlands > Peat | place...
AGTGGCACCAACACAAAATGCATGAAAAGGTAAACTAGGGCGCCATAAATGATCCCGTAAAGGAGGGCGCGACTGACAAGAAATGGAAGCTTGCGGCTTGCCGGATAGTAGACCGTGGCCGCGCCCAGCGCAATCACAAACTGCAGGACAACGCCAAGTGCGGCGGTCCGCGTTCCGCCGTTATAGGAGTTCACGCCCAGGATGCCGCTGGCAATCGTCTGCGCAATCCGAATCGGCTTTTGGGGACTGTAACCCAGGATGGCATAAACCAAGTCCACTACCCCCGACAATCAATCCACCGACGACTATCGCCGGAAAAGGGCGAGGGCGCGCAAAGGATGAGGCTGCGGATCCACCGCTCATCGAGTCTGCCATTCGGGATCTCCCATCAGGATTCCTGGCCGTCGATGGGATGCATTCTATAACGGATGAGTCTGCGGTATATCATTTCGACGACTATGGACGATCCGGGAGCCGGTGAATTTCTGCGCATGGCGGAGCGTTATCGGCGGATGAGTGATGACGAACTGCTTGTCCTCTTGCCGCAGAGCTCCGAATTGACGCCTTTTGCCCAGCAAGCTCTGGCGAACGAGGTCCGGTCACGAGGGCTGAGGGCTGAGGTGCGGGACGAGGAGACACCTGCTCCGTCGCCTTCCGAGTTTAAGTCGTCGCAATTTGCGCCGCCAGCTTTCTTCGAGCGCAAATCGCCGGAACTCCGCGATTGGGCGACTGAGGATTTTCTCGCTCCCGAATCGTCTTACGACGAAGACCGCAAATTGGTTGAGCTTTGCACCGTATGGAGCTTGCGCGACGCGCTTAAGCTGCAGACGATTCTTGATGGAGCCGGGATTCCGTTTTTCATGGGAAAAGAGAAAGCTACGGGCGTGGACAAGATGACCTCAAATTTCTCCAGTGGGGTCGGCGTGCAAATCATGCAGATCGGCGTGCCATGGGCTCGGTCGGCGATGCAGCACTACGAGCCTGAGGACGATAAGACTCCGAAAGTGGATGAGGAGCTTGACGAGGTTTCGGTGCGCTGTCCCAAGTGCCATTCCACGGAAGTCGTCTTTGTGGGTCGAACCTCGGAGCTGGCAGATGCTAAGGATGCGTCCTCGCAAAAATTCGAATGGTCCTGCGATTCGTGCGGCCACCACTGGGTTGATGATGGCGTTGAGAACAAGGAGTGAGGCCGCACCCCATTGCTCCACTTACCTCAGCGGCTAAAGCCGTCGGAAGTTTGGCTCTCGTTGGGGCACGGCTGCCGACGCCCTTCCCCTGAATCTCTGCTGGAGATTCGCTCCGCGGGGCAGCTGCGTAATCCTTACCGTGTAATAACTAGTCGACTGCGGCTATTTAGCCCAAACGACTCTGAGCATTATCAAAGACTTGCAGCCCCGCCCAGGACCCATGGAAAAACGTACCCGACGCTTTTTCTCCGAAACCAGGCCATTGTACGGATGCAACTGTACATACAAATCAGCCAGTACAACGTGCTCCCACGTGGAACACTTTGTACGTACACTCGCCGCGGCATGATTCTTAGCTGCAGCCGCTGGTGCTGCCGCAGCTCATGCATTTGTAGCAACTGCCGTTGCGCACCATGATGGAGCCGCAGACGTGGCAGCTGGGAGCGTCTCCCATGTCGATCATTCCGGCCAGGGCGTCGGCGGCGTGGATGGGGCCGGACGATGTCGTCGGTCGCTGGTCGTTGGTCGTTGGGCCTGCACCTCCGGAACCGTTCAGATCGCCGATACCCTCCGGAGCGGGCGTCCCTAGCGGCTTTGGACGCAGGTTCTCGAACAGGAACTGCTGCTGTCCGCTTAGGAAGCGCATTTGCAGCCAGCGGAAAATATAGTCCATGATCGACTTGGCGAAACCGATGTCGGGATTGCTGGACCATCCGCTGGGCTCGAAGCGGGTGTGGGCGAATTTCTCGCAGAAAAGTTTTAGCGGCACGCCGTGCTGCAGGGAGATGGAAACGGCCAGGGCGAAGCTGTCCATGAGGCCGGAAACGGTCGAACCTTCTTTCGCCATCTTGATGAAGATCTCGCCGGGTTGGCCATCGGGGTAGAGGCCGACGATGATGTAGCCTTCGTGGCCTCCCACGTTGAACTTGTGGGTGATCGACATGCGCTCTTCTTGCAGCTTGTGACGGACGGCGCGGGGCGGGGCGTTCAGGTCGTCGTCAAGTTCAAGGGCAGCGGGCGAGGGCGCCCGCTCTACACCACTGCTTAGCGCGGTTTTGCTGCCGGCGGCGGAGAGCGGCTGCGATTGCTTGCATCCGTCACGATAGACGGCTACGGCTTTCAGGCCCAGCTTCCAGGCCTGGATGAAGGCTTCGGAAATATCGTCTACGGTGGCGGCGTTGGGCAGGTTGACGGTTTTGGAGATGGCTCCGGAGATGAAGGGCTGGGCGGCGGCCATCATCTTCAGGTGTCCCATGTAATGGATGGAGCGCGTGCCTTTGGCGGGCTTGAAGGAGCAATCGAAGACCGCCAGGTGCTCATCTTTTACGTGCGGCGCGCCTTCGATGGTTCCGGTCGCGTCGATGTAGCTCACGATCGCGTCGGTCTGCTCGTGAGTGTAGCCGAGCTTGAACAGCGCTCCGGGGACGGTGTTGTTCACGATCTTGATCATGCCGCCGCCTACCAGCTTTTTGTACTTAATAAGAGCCAGATCGGGCTCGATGCCGGTGGTGTCGCAATCCATCATGAAGCCTATGGTGCCGGTGGGGGCGAGGACGGTTACTTGCGAGTTGCGGTAGCCGTACTTTTCTCCGTGGGACAGAGCTTCGTCCCAGCATTGCTTGGAAGCTTCTATTAACTCTGGCAGTTGGGTGGCTGCCGAGCTTCGCTCGGCTGGACGGCCGGGGACGGCCGTCCCTACGTGATTCGTGCCAGCCCCTATGTTATTTACGCTGGCTCGGTGCATTCTTATTACATCCAAGAATGGCTCGCGATTGATGTACCAGCCGGGGCAGGCGGCTCCGGGCATGGCTTCGGCGGTAGTTACTCCCAGCCTGGTTTGCACGGTGTCGGTTATGGGAGTTAGGGGCTCGCATTGCTCGGCTATTCTTGATGATTGGAGATACGCCTCGCCGCACATGATGGCAGTTACACAGGCGGCGTAATCTCTTCCGGCGTCTGAGTCGTAGGGCAGGCCTGCGGCCATTAGTAAGGCTCCGAGGTTGGCGTAGCCTAAGCCTAGCGGGCGATAGTCGTGCGAGTTCTTGCCTATGATTTCGGTGGGGTAGCCGGCGTTGTCTACCAGAATTTCCTGCGCGGTGATTACTACGTCCACGGCTTGACGGTAGGCTTCGACGTCGAAGGTGCCGTTGGGCGCAAACTTCAGCAGGTTCAGGCTGGCCAGGTTGCAGGCGGAGTCATCGAGGAACATGTACTCGCTGCAGGGATTGCTGGCGTTGATGCGGGCGGTGTTCTTGGAAGTGTGCCAGCGATTGACGGTGGAGTCGTATTGCATTCCGGGATCGCCGCATTGCCAGGTGGCTTCGGAAATTTTCTGCATCAGGTGTTTGGCTTTGTAAGTGTTGACTACTCGGCCGTCGACTATCGCGCGGGTGGAGAAATCGGTGTCGCGCATTACGGCTACCATGAAGTCGTCGGTCACGCGGACGGAGTTATTCGCGTTCTGGAAGAAGATGGAACTGTAGGCATCGGAATCGGGATGGGATCCGTCGTAGCCTTGGGCTACCAGCGCGTGGGCTTTGGCTTCTTCTTTGCTTTTGCAGTCGATGAAGTCGACTATGTCGGGATGGTCGATGTTGAGGATCACCATCTTGGCGGCGCGTCGGGTTTTGCCTCCGGACTTGATTACTCCGGCGAAGGCGTCGAAGCCTTTCATGAAGCTTAGAGGACCGCTGGCGGTGCCACCTCCGCTTAGAACTTCGGTGGAGGAACGCAGCGGGGAAAGATTAGTGCCGGTGCCGGATCCCCACTTGAAGAGCATGCCTTCGGTCTTGGCCAGGGTGAGGATGGAATCGAGCGAGTCTTTTATTGAATTGATGAAGCAGGCGGAGCATTGCGGGCGGGTGTATCCGGTGACTCCGAATTCTACTTGTTGCTTGGTGAAATTCCAGTGCCAGTTGGTGGCGTCGGACTTGGGCTCTACGCGTTCGCAGCCTACGTTGAACCAGACGGGCGAATTGAAGGCCACGTGCTGGCGGACTAGCAGGTGCACAAGTTCGTCGTGGAAGGTGGCGGCATCTTCCGGGCTGCGGAAGTATCCGTCTTTCATGCCCCAGTCGCGAATGGTCTCGGCTACTCTCGCTACCAGTTGGCGCACGCCGGTCTCGCGCTCATCGGTACCGATCTGCCCGTGAAGATATTTCGAGGCGACTATGTTGGTCGCGGTCATCGACCAGTCTTTGGGGACCTCGACGTTTTTCTGCTCAAAGATCATGCTTCCCTGGGAGTCGGTGATCTGGGCGTCGCGGAGTTCCCACTCGACCTCGTTGTAGGGAGAGACACCGGGCTTGGTGAAAAGACGGCGGAAGGTTAAGCCCTGGGCCTTCTTTCTATTTGTGTTGCTGGCGGCGGTTTGAGTTTTGATCTGGTCGCGCACTTCGGGCATATCCTTCTCCTCAATTAGATGATGGCAAAAAGCAGTCGATCTCGCATTGGGCGCCTATTTTAAAAATGCCTAAGACGGCGCGGCCAAACAGGTTGCGTGCGCCTCGGCGCCTGGCCCCTCAAGGGGCATTTGATTTCGAAGAACTTTCGGCATCGCTAAAGCGATGCCCTGATGCGAACCGAGCCCAGCTCATTATGGAGCTGGATCGCCCTGCGAGCTTTTTCGGTAATCATGCTCTGGGAGCGCGGCGGGGAGGGTTGGCTCACCGGGTCGGTTCGTCGGGGTTGAGTTCGGTTGGGCCAACCGAAAATCGCCAGGGCATTCGACGCCATGACGGGCAAGCGAAGCGGCCACGAGTTCTATCAAATCTTCCACCATCGGGGGCTCCTATATCGCACGCGGGGAAGCTGCGCCGGTCGGGGTAACAGCTTCAGCCGCGAAATTCGTGTTTCCTCGATGAATCCCCCGGGGGATGCCTGGCTAGGCCGGACCGGGGGGAATCACCGCTAATCTTCATCCACTATGGAGGGATGGTTTTCCGTGAAGGGGAAGACGCGAAGTCACCTCAACTTTGAATCTCGCCCCGTTGTTTTTTGGTCGTTGCCCCCTACAAGGAGGTCTGCAAAAAGTGCTCTGGGATGCTTAACGTACTCCCGTATATGGTGTCTGTCAAGAGGGAAACGCAACATCTAGTGGCCCAAAAGTGGTAAGGGTACCGAGTTGGGAAAGAACGGCTGGGTTTCCGGGTTTCGGAGTTGCAAGGTTGAATGTCATGGGGGTGCTTCCGGAACCTTGCAACCTAGCCATATGCCGTGGCACGGGATCGATGTTCTGGCGCGGCGCGGGTCACGGGGTGGCGAGGGAGGGCGGGTGGTCCGTCGGTCGGCACTTCTTCCGGAACTCCGATTTGAACTTCGATTTGAACTCTCGGCGCCGGCGAATGAAGCGACGGGGATGTGAGCGGCACGTAGATGTCTTCGAAGATGGCTTGGGTGGTGATTCGTCTTATGCCGTCAGAGGACTCGACGAGGTAGTCCCCTGGACGGCCGGATTGTTCGCGGCCGAGAGCGTCGGTAAAGACGAGTGGCTCAGTGAGTTGATGAGCGCGCACGAGAAAACGGGTGCGGTAGACGGTCCAACGGCTTTCAGGATTCATAGCTGTTTTCTTTCACCCTTCGGCAGGGCGGGTGTTTGTTGCACGCTTTCCGGTTTCATGTTTTCGCCGGGCGGGGTCGCCGCCTGGCGGAAGGCTCGTTCCAAGTGGAGTGACTGTACGCGCACAACGAGCGGGGGTCAATTACACAAGAATTGTGCAACGGTGGAATTCGCGGTCGCGGATTGGAGGTAACGAAGTCCGATGAAGCATGGTCGAGGGCGACTTCGCCTGGCGCACAAACGGCGGGGTTTGAGCGGCGCGCAGAAGGTTGGGTTGGACTCGCCATCGCCGGGCGACCGGAATTTGCACAAGGGACGCACAGGTTAGGAACAGGTGCCAGTTATCGGTTGCCAGTCGGGAGAACTGGCAACCGGGTACTGGGGGTACTGTTCTTCAGTTGCAGCCTTGGCCGTTGGTGATGGTGGCTAGGACATTAGCGGCGGCGGTCAGGTCGCGGCTGTAGCAGTATCCGGTGGAGTTGGAGCCGAAATAGCTTTGCGCGCTGGACTGGTTGGAGTTGCCGGTGAAGGCGCCGCTGGAGTTGAAGTTGAGGGTATCGGTGGTGGTGACGCGGTTTTGGACCAGGCTGAAGTTGATGGCCTGTCCGTTGTGTTTCGCCGCCTCGTCCTCTTCGAAGTACTGGTTGCTGGTGGTGGTCTGGGTTTCGGTGCCGTCGGGAGCAACCAGGACCGTGATGTTCAGCAGCAGCGGCCAGTCATGGTGGACAGTGTAAACGGTGGTGCCGCTGTCGTTCTTCGTGGTCACTACGGAATGGAGGGTGGAGGTCTGGTTGATATTCTGCTCGTACTCCACGTCCGTTAGTTTGAAGTACTGCAGGTTGCCGAAGTTGATATCTTGAGCGACCGTGGTGGTGACGGTGCCCTGAGAGGTGTTGGCGTAACCGGTGATTTCGAAGTTGTGGCTTGACTTGGTGTTGATGGTGCCCTGGATATTGCCGTTTTTGTCGGTGTTGATGTTTTCAACGACGGTGGGTACGGGGACGGCGAGGGTGTTGGTGGTGGTCGCTCCGGTAATCTGAGTGGCATTTCTGTCGAGATAGAGCCGGAGCGCGGCGGTGGCAGAAAAATAGTTGTCGGCGTTGAAGACGCTGAGGGCTATGGTGTGGTTCTGACCGTTGCTTAACAATGCCGCGAAGGGCGTGAGGTTGACTTGGTAGGGTTTGAAGTTCATGGTCTGGACGCCGGGGATGGGAATCCAGAGAAAGGGATCGATGCCTCCGGTGAAGATCCAGGGATAGACGGGGGCAACGCCGGCGGGCGTGCCGTCAATGGTGACCTCGGCCTCACGGAAGGCGGTGCCGGGGCAGCTTTCGAGTTCGGTGGCGACGTTGTTGGGGACGCAAGCGTACCAGAATTCATCGTCGTTCTGGCTTTGGGCGAAGACGTCGAAGAAGACGCTCTGGATGTTGGTGGGAAGAGTTAGCGTCTCCTCCAGGAGGCTGGTTGTGGAACCGAGGCCGACGGTGCCGCCGGTGGGGCCGCCGGAGAAGCCGATGACCTGATCGGCGGTGGAGGGCGGCTGCTGATTCTTTGCCAGCGGGTAGAAGAGGACTTCGCCGGTGCCGTAGAGGACGCCGGTGTAGGTGCTGTTCACCGTGTTACCGAGATCGACGGCGCCGTCTTGCGCTACGGTAAAGATGGAACTGTAGTCGGTGAGGTCGCGCTGGACTTGCCAGTGGCGCCCCTCGTTGGGCTGATCCTCGGCGGTGGTGCCGAAGTAGATGTTGGTGGCGCCGATCCAGATGTTCGCGGTGCGATCGTACTGGATGCCTTTGGAGATGGAGAAATCGGCGGAGAGAATTACCGTGGCCCAGGGGCCGGGACACTCGGCGGGCGGCGTGTAGGTGAAGGTCTGGGCATTGTAGTTGTTGAATTTGTAATCCTTAAACAGCGTGACTTTGCAGGGTGTGGTGTTTGGATGCGGCACGGTCGGATCGGCGAAGGCGGTATTGCCGGAGCCGATCTGGAGCTGAGCGGCGGCGATGGCGGAGAGCAACACGAGCAAGGATACGAGCGTAGCGGCGAATTTCGAACGCTGGGAAACGGTCACTGGAGCCTCCAAATGGCTGGTGCAAGAAGTCGCAAGGTCAGGTGTGGTGCGCACGGCGAAAAGCCGCGGTGGTAGAGGAGTCTAGTCAGGGAGGGGAGTCGGTGTCAAGGCGGGAGGCGGTGTCGGAATGCAGATCGGGAGGCAGGAGTGATGAGCGGGATTCGCGGACACGGAGGTTTCGGGTGACGAAATTCTTTCTGGTGGTGGTAAGCGTGGCTGTCTCTTGGGTAGGTGGATGGGCTGAGACAAATACTGAGGAACAGTCGGCGTCGCCTACTCGCGTGGTGGTGCTGGGGACGGGGAATCCGAGCGCGGATCCGGAGCGGTGGGGGCCGGCGGTGGCAGTGGTGGTGAATGATCGGGCTTATCTGGTCGACTGCGGGCCGGGAGTGGTGCGGCGAGCGGCGGCGGCGGAGAAGAATGGGATTGCGGCTCTGAAGCCTAAGGAGTTGAAGATTGTGTTTATCACTCATCTGCATTCGGATCACACGCTCGGGTATCCGGACCTGATTTTTTCGCCCTGGGTGCTGGGGCGAACGGAGGCGCTGGAGGCTTATGGTCCGCATGGGTTGAAGAATATGACTTCGCATGTCGAGAAGGCTTGGACGGAGGATGTGCGGGTTCGGCGGCGGGGACTGGAGCAGGCTAACGCTACGGGATACAAGGTCAATGTGCACGAGATTCGGGCGGGAGTGGTGTATCGCGACGCGAACGTTACGGTTACTGCGTTTCCGGTTAAGCATGGGATATGGAAAGAGGCTTATGGGTATACGTTTCAGACTCACGACCGGAAGATTGTTCTTTCAGGAGATACTGCGCCTACGGATGAGGTGGTGAAGGCTTGCGATGGGTGCGATGTGTTGCTGCATGAAGTCTTCAATCCGCATGGGGAGGAGTTGAAGGACGCACACTGGAAGGAATATTTTCGGACGTTTCATACTTCTCCGGTGGAGTTGGGAGAGATTGCCCGGCGGGCTCGGCCGAAGTTGCTAGTGGTGTATCACCAGTCGTTGGAGAAATTGCCGGAGGCGGATCTGGTGGAACAGATTCGGAAGGAGTACTCGGGGGAGTGGGTGTCGGCTCGGGATTTGGGGGTGTATTAACAATCTGCGGAGCGCGGCGAAAGGTCTGCATCTGACGGCAAGAAGCAGGTCCTTCCCCTTCGACAAGCTCAGGGTCAGGATGACAATTTAATCGAGGGACGACAATTCGTAAATAGGGGTGGCAAGGCTTCATGTTCAGGACGCGATTCGCACGCGATATTGTTACGGAATTCTTGCCGCCGGCTCGCGCTGGGAAGGTTCAACGGGGGATCATTCTTTGCGATGGGATGCCATCGATTCCGCGCAAGCAGCCACTGGCTGAAATTCTTTCCGGGAAGGGATACTGGGTGTTTTATCCGCGGTATCAGGGAGCCTGGGAGAGTGGCGGTGAGTTTCTTGGACGATCGCCTCACTTGGACGTTCTGGACGTCATTGGCGGACTTTCGAAAGAGTTTCAAGAGTTGGCGTTTGGACGGCGATTTCGCGTTTCTTTGGATGAAGTGTTTGTGATTGGGGGGAGTTTTGGCGGGGCGGCGGCTATTCTTTCTTCGCTGGATCCTCGCGTTAAGAAGGTAATTGCTAATTGTCCGGTGGTGGATTGGGGGATTCTTGCTGGCTCGGAGAACAAAGAGACTTCAAATGCCAGCTACTCTGCTTATATTCGGGCGGCGTTTGGGAATGGATATCGGCTGTCGGACAAGAACTGGAAGAAGCTGCGGGGCGGGAAGTTCTATAACCCTGCCTATCACGCTTCGGAAATTAATCCGTCGAAGATCATGATGTTTCATGCGCAGGATGATCCTTATGTGCCTTATCAGTCGGTTGCGAAATTTGCGCTGCTTACGGGCGTGAGGCTGAAGTCATTGCGGCGGGGCGGGCATTTGAGCACGGACTTGGTGGTGCGAAGGTATTGGCCACAGATCAGCAAGTTCTTTGAAAGTTGAGGGGGCAGCAGGCCAGGTCTAGTTGGATGGCTTCTGGTCGGCGGGCGACTGTTTCCTGGCCAGGGACCGGATGTAGTTGACCAGGTCCCAGAGTTGTTCGGGCTTGGCGCGATCGCCTTCGAGAGGCATGTTGCCGTGGCCATTCTTGAGGACGTAGAACAGTTCTCCGTCGGTGCGATCTTTTTGAAGTGCGGGATCGGTGAGGTCGGGGATCTTCAGGTCTTTGGCAACATCGGTTTTGCCGTCGCCAGTGGCGCCATGACATTGAGCGCAGTCGTAGCTGTAGATCTTCTTACCCTCGGCGAGGGACTCGGGAGTGGCCTTCACCGGGTTGGGCTCGCGGGCAGCTTTTACGGGAACGGGGCTGTAGGCCGTCTTGGGAGCTGGCTTGGTTTCCTGCGCTGGGGAAAACGATGCGATCATCAGGATCAGGACTAGAGCTGGAGCGGGGTTGCGCATGGCGGCCTCGGAACAGATAGACGACGCACGATCTGCAATCTATCTTACTCTGCTGGGCAAGCGGGGCGGTGGGGGCCGAGCTGCGCTCGGCTGGACAGCCGGGGGCGGCTGTCCCTGCGCGAGCACGGGGGCGGACGAATGCGTCTGCCCCTACGCAAGTATTGGGACGGAGCAGAGCCCCGTCACCACACGAGCTACTTCTTTGTAGATGCTTGGTAGCGCTTGTTGATTTCTTCCCAGTTGACTACCTGCCACCAGGCTTGCAGATATTCGGGACGGCGGTTGTTGTATTTGAGATAGTAGGCGTGCTCCCAGACGTCGTTGCCGAAGATGGGATGCAGGCCTTGGGAGATGGGGCTGTCCTGATTGGGAGTGCTGAGGATCTTCACTTCGCCTTTGGAGTCTCCGGCTAGCCAGACCCATCCGCTGCCGAATTGGCCCACACCGGCGGCGTTGAATTTCTCCTGGAAGGTTTTGAAGTCGCCGAAGGTCTTTTTGATTACCTCAGCTATAGGGCCGGTGGGATCGCCTCCGCCTTTGGGCTTCATGATTTGCCAGAACATGGTGTGGTTGACGTGGCCTCCGCCGTTGTTGCGGACGGCGCCCCGGATGTCTTCGGGGATGGCGTTCAGGTCGCGGAGAAGATCTTCCGCGGTCTTCTTGTGCAGTTCGGGATGCTTGTCGAGGGCCGCGTTGAGGTTCTTGACGTAGGCGGCGTGATGCATGTCGTGATGCAGGTGCATCGTCTTTTCGTCGATGGTGGGTTCGAGGGCCGTGTAATCGTACGGCAGGGGGGGTAGTTCGTGCGCCATTTTCTTTTCCTCCAAGACTTGGGTCATTTTCTTTTCCTCCAAAGCCTTAAAGATGACGGAGTGCGGTTGGAGGATTCATGCGGGGTCGGTTGTTCCGGGCGGCCCCTTATATTTGTAACATTTTGGAGGAAAGAATGAGTGCCAGGGCGGAAGGTGTGACCTCGGCGGCTAAAGCCGCATTCAAGTCAATGCAGTTACCGCAGCGCTGAAGCGCTGCGCCACCCAAAAACAGACCGCTGGCCCTTCGCACTCCGGCCCCCAAAGGGGCGCTCGCTTTGAAGGAGTTGCGGTATCGCTAAAGCGATACGCTGATACGAAACGCCCACCCTTATAATTCTCTTTCGTTCATTTTGCGCTTGAAATCCGGGAGGGTCTTTGAAGGTTCTATTGCTGGAGAATATTAGCGGGGTGGCGGCTTCTCAGTTTGAAGAGGCTGGGTTTGTGGTCGAGTCGCTTAAGCGGGCGCTGGATGAGGGCGAACTGATTGAGAAGGTGCGCGGGACTTCGATCTTAGGCGTTCGTTCCAAGACTCGTATTACGGCGGCGGTTTTGGATGCGGCTCCGGAATTGGTTTCGGTGGGAGCGTTTTGCATTGGCATCGACAAGATCGATCGGGCGGCTTCGAGCGAGCGGGGGATTGGGGTGTTTAATGATCCGCACTCGAACTCGCGGTCGGTGGCTGAGCTGGCTATGGGGGAGATCATCCTGCTGCTGCGGCGGACTTTTGAGGCCAGCACGCGACTTCACGGCGGGGTTTGGAATAAATCTTCGGAGGGGTCGCATGAAGTGCGCGGACTGACTTTGGGGATTGTGGGTTATGGAAAGATTGGGTCGCAGGTATCGGATCTGGCCGAAGCTATGGGCATGCGGGTCGTGTTTCATGATGTGGCGCATGTTTTGGCTCGGGGGAATGCGCGGCCGGTCAGCTTTCGCGAACTGCTGGAAACTGCCGACGTGATTACTTTGCATGTCGATGGGAAGGCGCAGAACCAGGGACTGTTTGGAGAGGTTGAGATCCGTGGAATGAAGGATGGGGCTTGCCTGATTAATCTCAGCCGCGGGTTTGTGGTGGATCATGAGGCTTTGGCCCGGCATTTGAAGAACGGGAAGCTGGGTGGTGCGGCGGTGGATGTGTTTCCTTCGGAACCGGAGACGGGTGGGGCGTTTTCGAGTCCGCTGCGGGGGCTGGCTAATGTGATTCTGACTCCTCATATTGGCGGCAGCACGGAGGAAGCGCAGCAGAATATCGGGCAGTTTGTTTCGGCGCGGATGATCGATTATTTTGCTAGCGGGAATTCTCAGCTGAGCGTGAACCTGCCGCATTGTCATCTGGACTTTGATCCGAACTCGGAGCCGAGATCGTACCGGTTGATGCATATCCACCATAATGTGCCCGGAATTTTGCGGGCGATTAACGATATTCTGGCGGATCGGGGGATCAATATCGATCGGCAGGTGCTGGATACTCGCGGGCCGCTGGGGTATGCGATTTACGATATCAATCGGGAGTGCGACGAGGCGTTGCTGGCCAAGTTGCGGGCGGTTCCGCAGACGATTCGGGTACGTGTGCCGGGGATCGCGCGGGGGTAGATTGGCGACTGCCGGGCGATCGCGGCTGAGAGCTTCACCGCAGGGGACAGAGGGGCTCACAGGGGATACAGGGGAAGGCGGCATAACGCGCCTTCAGTCGGTGGCGGAGGCTGAGGCGGTCTTGGGGTTGGTTATGGGTTGGTCAGGCACGGAGAACATCTCGAACTGGGGGCCCGGAGTCGTTATCGGGGAGGCTGGGATTCCGTTGATGTAAATGGCGGGGGCGATTGTTCCGCCACGCACGGTTTCACCGGCGGGCAGGAGACCAACCGCCAGATTTTTCCCTGCGCCCTTGGCCTGGTAGAGCGCGTAATCGGCTAACACGAGTACCTGCTCGTGAGATACCTGTTTCGGCTCCTTCTCCAACCAGGGAAAAGCCGCCCACCCGATCGAACATGTGACGCGGAGATCTGCGCTGCTGCCTTTTATCCGATAAGGTCTGGATCCAACTGAATCGAGAATGCGATTGGCGAGGATGTTGGCTTCTCTACGGTCGGTGTAGCGTGACAGGAGGAGGAACTCCTCGCCGCCCCAGCGGATGACGGCATCGGAAAGACGGGCGGCAGAGTTGATTCGCCGCGCTACCTCGGCAAGGACCTGATCTCCAATGGCGTGGCCGAACTGGTCGTTGACGTTCTTGAAGTGGTCGATATCGATCAGATAGAAAACAAGATCACGATTGCGAAGCTCAGCGGATGGATGGCTTACAAACGAACGCAGGATCTGCTGCACGTCGGAGTCGATTGAATTGGCGAAGAACCGCCGGTTGCGCACGCCGGTGAGCAGATCGGTCAATGAAGCGTCGAGCAACTCATGATTGGCATTGGCCAGCTCTTTTTCAAGGCGGGCCTGTTTGACGATGCCGACAAAAGCGAACACTACGACGGCGGCCAGTGAAAGCACAATGCGGAAGGTCCACACCGGGATGGGCAGGCTGCGGTCGAGGAATGACCAGACCACCAGCAAGGGCAGGATTAGAGTAACGGGAGCGGCCAGGCGAGAAGCCCACCGCCAGTATCGTTCGCTGTCGAGATGGCCGTGTTCCGACATGGGTTCCAGATCGTGCGCCATGAGCGCGGCAAATGTCATGCCGGCGAGACAGGCTGCCGTGGTGGAATCGTACCAACCGCCGGTAAAGTAGACTCCGGAATCGGAGAGGGTATCCACGACGTATTCCATGACGGTGTCGCAGGCGATGATGGCAATGAGCAGGGCGTAGAAATGCCGCCATCGGCCGGAACTGTGCCGCCAGCCGAGTATGACGATGGCCAACAGGATCACGTCCTGGGACAAGGACAGGAACTTGTAGGCCGCACCGTAGGATTGAATGTCGGGTGCCAGATACTGCCATGGGATAACGAGAAACAGATACAGGTACAGCCCGGTCAACAAAAGTAAGAACAGATCAAGCGTGCCCAGCCGCTGATGTTGGGGGGTTGACTCCACATGAGGCCTAAGAGCGAAGGCTAGAATAAGGACGGTCCAGGCCAGAAAAACCAAGGCGTCTCCCAGACTCAAGGTGGGCGTTTGCTTCCGCACCAGCTCCCAGTACATCCCCATGATCTGGCTGCCGACTTCGATGGCGTAGCCGCCGGCCAGAAGGATCCACACCAGGCGTTGCTGGCGGTTGCTGCTGAGTGCGTTTCTGGCAAAGGCAACTGAGACGGAGACCATCAGGGCAAAGGTGATCCAGTCGGTAATCGCACTGAGCAGATACGATTTCGGGAGAAGAAGGGACGCGACCGCCTGTGCGACGACGAGGCAGACAACGGCCAATGCCCATATCTTCGAGCTAAATCGAAGACGCAATGTACCCCCTATTATAAAAATTAGAGTCTTTTATCCACAGAAACCCAAGTGACAAAGGTAACGTCGAGAAAAGCTTCTCAGGATTTCGTGCCAGCTCGGCGGAGACGGTCGTGGACGGCTTCCCACTCGGGCGCGCCGGGCGGGAGGTCGACGGCAATCCAGTTGTAGTTTTCGGCGTCCGCCTGGTGGAGAACGTCGTAGAGCACGGCCGCGTAGTCGGCGGCGGATTTGGGCATCTGGTGGACGGTGACGTTGGTGCGGCTGGGCGGATGCTGGTAGCGCAGATATAGTCCTTTTTCTTGTCCCTGATCGGGTAGTCTTCCATCGGCCGCCAGATATAAGGTGGTGCGCGGGCTGTAGTGCCGGGGGTGCATGCCGGGAGAGGGATGGGCTCCGGATTCCAGTTCTTGCGCTATGGCGACCGGGCCGATGATGGCTTCGAGCGCCATCCGCGGGATGCCGCCGGGACGAAGGAGCGTCGGCTTGGGCTCGGCGAGCGAGAGCACGGTGGATTCGATGCCTACCTGACAGGGTCCGCCGTCGAGGATTAGGTCCACATCAGAACCGAGGCTGTGGCGGACGTGATCGGCGGTGGTGGGAGAAAGTTCGGTGAAGCGGTTGGCGCTGGGGGCGGCGAGTGGAACGCGGGCGGCGCGGATCAGGGCCTGCGCGATGGGATGCGCGGGCATGCGCACGGCGACGGTGGACAAGCCGGCGGTGACGATGTCGGGAATGGCAGGTTGCTTCTCGACAACCAGCTTTGTGACAACCAACGTTAGCGGGCCGGGCCAGAAGAAGCGGGCGAGGCGTTCAGCGGCTTCGGGCCAGTCCGCAACCAAGGACTGCGTCATTTCTGTCGAAGCTACGTGGACTATCAGCGGGCTGGTCAGGGGTCGACGTTTGACGGTGTAGATGCGGGATACAGCTTCGGCATCGAGGGCGTTGGCTCCGAGACCATAGACGGTTTCGGTGGGGAAAGCTACCAGACAACCGGCGCGGAGGAGCCGGGCGGCACGGTCGATTTCTGCGGAACCGGCAGAGAGCATATTTGATTGTAGATGGCAGGAGTTGAATTTGCGGATTGCGGAGTCGCGTGCTCGTTCTCCATCTACATCCCGGGCGTCCAGGATTGCCCCGACTATTCGCAGCCAGCCGAGCTGTGCTCGGCTTGGACGGGCGAGGGCGCCCGTCGCCACTCGAGCCCACGGAATTGCGACTACTTCTTCTTTTCTGGTTCCTCGACTACAAGGTTGTTGGTCACGGAGAATGCGCCATGGACGGTGTTGGCCTGAATGCCGGCGATTTGCTTGTCCATCTGGCGGGCGACTACACCTTCGAGCGTGATGTTTCCGTTTTTCACGATGATGTGAATGGGCGGAACAGCGCGCATCTGGTACTGGCTTAGGACGCTGTTGCCGTAGATGGCGCGGTAGGTGGCGCGGCGGATCCGGTCGTCGTTGGTCGAGAGAGGCAGGACCTCGATGTTGTTGACGACTTTTTCGACACCTTCAATGCGCTTGACCACGTTTCCGGCGTCCGACTTGAGCGTGGGACGAGCGACCTGGCCGAGCAGGGTCACGGTACCATCAGGGTCGACCTTGTAGGAGAGGTTGTCGAACACGCCGTAGTACGGAAGCATCACGAGTTCGTGACGGACTTCTTTGACGATGCGATCGAGGGTCTTCTGAGGGAGCGGGCCGGTTGGTTGGTTGTCCTGGATGGCGGGAGTGGCGATGGCCACCATCGAGAAAATCGTCATTGAGAGAATCAATGGGAACGCTAGAACTGCAACGAGTGATCTCTTCATTCGTGTGGACCTCACGCTAGATATCCTATGGCACGGTGAGAGGCCGTGAAACTCTTCGCACTTTTCTGACGCTGGAAGGCGGGGAGAAGTTGCTTTTTCTTGTGCCGGCGTGGGGGCTCCCGAACTGCGCTCGGATTGGGGCGGACGAATGCGTCCGTCCCTACGCGAAACTGGATGGGGCAGAGGCCCGTCATCACCCGAGCATGTCACGCTGCTCCGGCGGGTTTGGGTTCGCGACGGCGCTCTCTGAAGCCCTCTATTAATAGATAGAGGACAGGGATGAAGAATAGGTTCAGGATCGTGCTCATGATCATGCCGCCGAAGACGGTGGTGCCTACGGAGTGGCGACCGTTTTCTCCGGCGCCGGTCGCGACGACCAGAGGAACGACGCCCATGATGAAGGCCAACGACGTCATGAGGATGGGACGCAAACGGATGCGGGTTGCTGCAACGGCCGATTCAAGGATGGTCATGCCGCGCTCGCGGAGCTGCTCGGCGAATTCGACGATCAGGATGGCGTTCTTGGAGGCGAGGCCAACGAGCATGACGAGGCCGACCTGACAGTAGACGTCGTTTTGCAACCCGCGC
>Ga0181532_10002573_pt1 | contig 16862 bp, 15 predicted proteins | sample PEATcosm2014_Bin_33_FD_119768 | JGI IMG/M metagenome (GOLD analysis project Ga0181532, IMG submission 119768) | Peatland microbial communities from MTU Mesocosm Facility, Houghton, MI, USA - PEATcosm2014_Bin11_30_metaG | ecosystem: Environmental > Terrestrial > Soil > Wetlands > Peat | place...
CGGGCCGCCCGGTTACCGCTGCCAGCTTGGTTATCGAAATGGACGAGGTGTTTGACGACAGGAGAACCTCGGGACGGCAGATCGCATCGAGAGCGCGGAAGAGGTCGGCCTTGATCTCAAAACGCTCGCTGGCTGCTTCCACGACGAAATCACAGTCGGCCAACCGCTTGTGATCGGATGTGCCCGTGATGCGCCCCAGCGCAAGGTCGCGTTGTTCTGATGTCAACTTATTCTTCGCAACCTCGCGTTCCAGGTTCTTGCTGATGGTTTGCAGGCCGCGATCGATGAAGCGCTGCTCCACGTCGACCAGCACGACGTTGTATCCATTCTTGGCGAAGACGTGAGCAATGCCATTGCCCATCGTGCCCGCGCCGATTACTCCCACTGTTCTGATGTCCATGATTGCCTCAAATGACGTTAAGTGCGAAGACCATTCCTGTTTCCACGATCGATTCGGGAAGTGCGTGAACGAGACCTGCTGAAACCAGGGCTCCACATACTAGCCCGACACCTGGCGGAACGATCGGTTGACAAAGCACCTCAATATAAGGTTGGCAAGATCGGAATTCACCATCGATATAAGCTTGCGCCCCAAGTCCAGCCTGCGCCGATGGACACGAGCAAGAGAAGATCGCCTTCGTGGAGAAGACCACGTCGGTTGACTTGGTCCAGGAGCAGCGGAACAGTGGCGCCTGCGGTGTTCGCGTACGACTCCAGGTTCGTCTGGACTCGGGAAAAAGGGATGTTGAGTACCTCGGCGATGCGCTTCAGGACGCCAGCTGTGGCCTGGTGCGGAACGATTACCGAGACGTCTTCGAGTCCCAGCCCGTTTATGCGAAGAATCTCCTGAATACATTCGGGTACCACGGTTGTAGCCGCTTGGAAAACCGCCTTTCCGTTCATTTTGAAATATGCGTCCCCAGGGTAGACCGTGAAATGGTCCATTCCCTCGCCCTCGGCGAGGAGAATGCTTGAAAAGAGCCCATTCTCCCGATCCTTCCTCTCGAGTACCACGGCACCCGCACCGTCGCCAAAAACGACGCAGTCACGGTGGTTCCAGTCCGTGACCTTGGAGAAGGTATCGGCGCCGATGACAAGCACACGCTCGTACGTACCATTCTGGATGAATTGGCCGGCGATGGTGATGCCGTAAACAAACCCAGCGCATACCGCCGCCACATCGAACGCGGCGCAGCGGTTGCGAATGCCCATCTTGGTTTGCGCAATGCATGCCGAGGAGGGCATCTTGCGGTCGGGGGTCGCCGTGGAAACGATGATTAATTCAATGTCATTTGGTTCGAGCCCCGCTGAAGCGATTGCGTCCAGCCCGGCACGGGCCGCAAGGTCCGACGTGTATTCGTTTGGTTCAGCGATGTGCCGCTCGCGAATCCCCAACGTTTCGACGATCCACTGCGGAGAGGTTGGCAAGTTTGCCACCACTTCTTCGTTGGTCAGAATCTTGGACGGAACGTAAGAACCGGTGGCTTTGATGCAGACATTGTCAAAGTGGCTGTTTCCGCCTCTCATTCCTGCCTCCGGTCCCGCGAACAGCGAGTAGAGATCGCGGAGGAGGATTCACAGCAAAGACACCCAGCACATATGAAAGCAGAATATTCCACTCGGAGTTCCCAATCTCGTTAACTCGCGCCATTCTTGAGAATGATACGATGCTCAACCCGCACACGTCTGGTCAAAAGCGCTCACCAGTGGACTTGTCGGCGATCTCACCACGTCTCGTACAGCTGTTGTGACAGTGCGCCGTGAAAAGGCGCTGGACTTCAGGGGGTGCAACTCCCGCCCGGGAACTGGTTCGCTCCACCCGGTAGCAATCGAAGCGGCAGCGGAGGCAACGAAGCTGTCGGGGCTTTCGATGTAGAGGGGTCGCTTAGCGACTCGGCGAGCGTGCAGGCCGTAACGCGAGTGAACGCTGAGCAGGCCCCGAAAAAGTAGTCGCAGGAGCCGACCTGACTGTTTACACAGGGAAGGCCGCTGTCGACGGAGATAGACGAGCGCACAAGCTCCGTCAAACCTGCCGGGGTAATGGCGAGGGCATGTACGCGTAGGAGACCAGACGCAACATGGGAAGCCCCAGCGGTGATCGCGGTAGGGATCAACTGGCAACTCGCGAGAGACAGGCTGGGCCGTATGGGGTGGCGGAGAGGCCCGTAGTACCGAGGAAGCCGGGTAATGCCGGTGGAGGGAAGGGGCCGCCTTAACAAGCAACGAAAGACATGGGGATTGACGACGAGTCTAGCCACCCCGAGTTGTGTTCAGAAGTTGCAGACGGCGTCGAACGCTGTGCGGATCGTCAGGGAAGCGACGGGAAAAATCTAGCCTTGAAGCAGTCGGCTTCGGAAGAGGCAACATAGACTGAAATCAAACTGCACCACTCCGCAGTGGGCAAACGTCCGCATGGATGTCTTCCACTTCTTCCAACGGCGTATAGCGGTCGGCCCTGACCGGCTGAAAACAGCACATGCAGATGCTCTCCGTATCAGATCGGCGGCTGAACTCTAGCGTTAGCTTGTCGGGGGAGTCTTGGCTACTCATACAGCACCTTCACGGGCCCGCAGGTGACTTGTCCTGGGAGGGGTTCTGCTGGCCTCTGTGCTTTCGGTTGCGTACGAGTGTGAACCAAATCGCAGACCGCCGTCGGTGACCTCCATCACTGAGGATGGTCACAGAAAAAGCCCGCACAGGAAGACTCATCTCCCACCTGCGGGCCTTAAGCCACTTCCAATGGCCAGGTGCAGTATCCGGCCAGGCCGTAGATCGCTATCTGTGACGGCGGTCACGGGTTAAAGCACCACTACCAGCAGTTGGTGCGGTGCCCAGTTTTCCGCAGATTCTGATCTAGTTGCCGTGACTCCGCAGCCAGGCCTCTTCACCACGATACAAAAGAACGTGCCGCTGCAGTTTCGCAACGGCACGCAATCAGAGAGGCACATACTTCGACTGGCCATGTGGCATCAGGCCAGTGCCGAAATACATCCCTCCCAAAGCTATCTCATCGCTCAGACGCCAGCCGGTGCCGTCACTTTGGTGCGGGCTGATGTCTTCCTGCGGCGCGTCGCCCGGCTAACTTTTCGTGGTTCCATGCGGCGCTTGGTTACGGTATCGATCACTGCCTTTTCCGCATCGACAATGCTCTTGACGCTTTCCCGGGTCATCTCGGGCCAATTGATGAAGGGCGGCGGCGGAAGCATGTCCATGGTCTTTCCGACGGCCTTGACTTGGGCATTCGACTGGCGGGCGGCGACGTCCATCAGCTTCTTCTGGGCTTCGATGAAGGAATCCGTGGCCTGGCGCGCGAGTTCAGTGATCTCCGTCCTCTTGACTGGCTTCTTGGCAGCGCCGTGCTTGCCACTCGTCGCTTTGGTCATCTCTTCCGATACCACGTCCAGGAACTTCTTCTGGGTACGAACGAAGGTGTCGAAGCTGTCGCGGGCAAGTTCGATCAGGCCCTCGGAATCATATGGCTTTCCGGCCTTGATCGCGTTCAGCCAAGTGTGCGTTTGCTTGTCCGCCGTCTTCAGGAAATCCTGCTGCATGTTGACGAAGGTGTCGAAACTGCGCTGCATCAGGTCCGTCATGGCCACTGCGGCCGTATACCGGCCAACGCGCTCCTTCACCCCCTTGGTGACGAGTTCGTATTCCTTCTGCGCCAGGTTCAACAGTAGCTTCTGTCCTTCGATGAAGTTGGACATACCTTCACTGGCAACTTCGGTCAGAATCGATGCCGGGCGGAACGCGGGATCTTGCAACCGCTCGCGCAGGAAGTTCATGGCTCTGGTGTTCTGGCTCATTGCCAAGTCCACCAGGATCCGCTGCGTCGCAAACAAGTTCTCTACGCCCTGCTGCACCCATCCGGACAGCAGGGAAACAAAAGATGACTCACGCGCCGGATGAGTAATAGGCCCGTGCTTAATCGGTCTTGGCATAATGGCCTCCATTTATGCTGCACTGCAGCATTCAATAAGACTCTAGCGCTAACTGACTTGTATGTCAACATAAAAGCGCAATTATGTGCGCTGCAGCAAGGGAGAGGAGCTCATCAAGCCCCGCGCAATCTTCATCATGGTATCCGTCGTAGTGTAGTGGTATACCCCTATGGTCAAAAAAATCGAAAGGGTTGAAAAGGCGTGGCTTGCAGCCTCGACTAGTCTCTTCGGATTAGCACTGTCCCATGCGTCACAGATCACTGACAAATGTTAGCCGCAAGTGGGAAAATTTCTGTGATGTCGCGGAAGGAAACTCCTGGCTCCCCAAGAAAGGCGTGGGCGAGTCGCGGGACCCATGAGCAAGGGTCTGATATTGGGGACAATTCCCGTTTGCCAGGGTGCACGGCAGGTTGACCGCAGGGCTAATCGGCCTGTGACGAGACGGCACAGTGCGTAGTGCGGATGGCGTTGATTGTTTTCAAGGAGATCAAAATGGCAGTTACCAACATTTCGGGCAAAAAGAAAAATCGCTGGGCTGCTGGGGTCACACCCTACGCCGAGATGGGATATTACGATGCGGACTACGAGCCGAAGGACACTGACATCCTCTGCGCGTTCCGTCTGGTGCCCCACGATAGCGTAGAACCCATCGAAGCGGCGGCCGCGGTCGCCGGCGAATCTTCCACTGCCACCTGGACGGTGGTCTGGACCGATCGCCTGACTCCCTACGAGCATTACCAGGCGAAATGCTATCGAGTCGATCCCGTACCCGGCACCGACCAATACATTGCTTACATCGCCTACGACATAGATTTGTTCGAAGAGGGCTCTATTGCCAACCTCACGTCGTCGATCATCGGCAATGTCTTCGGCTTCAAGGCCCTCAAATCGTTGCGGTTGGAAGACATGCGGATTCCTCCCCACTATGTCAAGACCTTCCAGGGACCGCCCCACGGCATCGTGATGGAGCGTGAGTATCTGAACAAGTTCGGGCGGCCGCTGCTGGGCGCCACCATAAAGCCAAAGCTGGGTCTATCGGCCCGCAACTACGGCCGCGTGGTGTATGAAGCGCTGCGCGGCGGGCTGGACTTCAGCAAGGACGACGAGAACATCAACAGCCAGCCGTTCATGCGCTGGCGCGATCGCTACCTGTTCTGCATGGAAGCGGTGAACCGCGCCGTGGCTGTGAGTGGCGAGATCAAGGGGCATTATCTAAACGTCACCGCCGGAACCATGGAGGAGATGTACGAACGAGCCGACTTTGCCCGCGAATTGGGCAGCGTGATCGTGATGATCGACCTGACGATCGGCTACACGGCCATCCAGTCGATGGCTAAGTGGGCTCGCCGGAACGGCGTCATCTTGCACCTGCACCGAGCGGGTCATGGCACTTACACACGACAAAAGACGCACGGAGTCAACTTCCGCGTGATCGCCAAGTGGATGCGCCTGGCGGGAGTGGACCATATTCATGCCGGCACTGTGGTGGGTAAGCTGGAGGGCGATCCCAATGCCGTGCGAGGCTACTACGACACGCTGCGCGAGAATAAGGTCGCGGTAAACCCAAGCCTCGGTCTGTATTTCGAGCAGGACTGGGCCTCCATGCCCGGAGTGATGCCAGTGGCTTCCGGCGGCATCCACGCCGGCCAGATGCACCAGTTGCTCCACTATCTCGGCGAAGACTGCGTGCTTCAGTTCGGGGGAGGCACGATCGGCCATCCGGACGGGGTCGCCCAAGGCGCCACTGCCAACCGGGTAGCCGTCGAGGCGATCATCCAAGCCCGCAATGACGGGCGCGACTACTTAAACGAAGGGCCGGAGATTCTGGAGAAGGCTGCGCGCTGGTCGCCGGAGCTACGCAAGGCCCTCGAAGTGTGGAAGGACGTTACCTATAACTTTGAGTCAACGGATGTGCCCGACGCGCTCGCCACTCTCACGGTCTGAGCGCAGGACACGGTTTCACTCGGCAGTGCGGCTGCAAAGATCGGCGGAAGCCGGTTTCCAGCGGCCTGGTGAAAGGACACCAACGATGAGAATCACACAAGGAACGTTTTCCTATTTACCCGATTTCACTGACGACGAAATCAAATCCCAAGCGCAATATTGCCTGGCCAACGGCTGGGCTATGTCCGTCGAGTACACCGACGATCCGCATCCGCGCAACGTGTACTGGGAAATGTGGGGACTGCCTATGTTTGATCTCACAGACCCCGACGTTGTCATGCGAGAGATTAGTGCCTGCCGGGCGAAGTTTCCCGACCTTTATATCAAGCTGAACGGCTACGACCGAACCAAGGGGCGGCAGACGACGATGTTGAGCTTCATCGTGCAGCGTCCTAAACATGAATCCGGTTTTTATCTGGAGAGGACAGAGGAGAAAGACCGCCAGATCAAGTACACGATTCGTTCTTATGCGAAAGGCCAGCCTCGGGACAGCGCTGCGATCCAGAACTGAGAGCGTAATCGGCGGTACACCGCGAGCGTCGTTTGGAGGCTGTTATGGAAGGGCCAAACTTGGATTCAGTGATCGAGCCTGGGTTAGCGAAGGACTGTGAGAACAGCCTCGTCGACGTTGGCGCGGCGAACCGGGATTGCAATATCGACGACGTTCTTGCTGAGCTAGACAGCGAACTCGTCGGCCTTAAACCTGTGAAGGCCCGTATCCGCGAGATCTCCTCTTTGCTTCTGGTGGCGCGACTACGCGAGAAGATGGAGCTTTCGACGGAGCGTCCCACCCTGCATATGTCGTTCACTGGCCATCCCGGCACAGGCAAAACCACCGTCGCAATGCGGATGGCGAAGCTGCTCCATCATATGGGTTATGTGCGTCGCGGCCATCTCGTGGTGGCCACTCGCGATGATTTGGTTGGACAGTATGTCGGCCATACCGCCCCCAAGACCAAAGAAGTACTCAAGAGGGCGATGGGTGGTGTGCTGTTTATTGACGAAGCGTACTACCTATATCGCCCCGAAAATGAACGCGACTATGGTCCCGAGGCTATTGAGATACTGCTTCAGGTAATGGAGAACCAGCGTGAAGACCTGGTAATCATCCTGGCGGGCTATAAAGACCGAATGGAAACCTTTTTCCAATACAATCCTGGCTTCCATTCTCGCATCGCGCACCACATCGACTTCCCCGACTACACTCCTGAGGAATTGTTGGCGATCGCCGAATTAATGGTAGGCAATCAAGGGTACGCCTTCGACGAGAAATCACGTCAGGCGTTTGCAGAGTATCTGCAGTTGCGAATCAAACAGCCGCACTTTGCCAACGCGCGTAGCGTGCGTAATGCCATTGACCGCATCAAACTGCGCCAAGCCAACCGGTTGGTCAGGGCTGGAGGCAGTATCCCCAAAGCGGAATTGATTCGTATTGACGCGGAGGACATCCGCCAGAGCCGAGTCTTTCAGGGGGGGCTGGACACGGAATGCGAAGTCCCTCCCGCGAGATAAGGAGGGGTCATGACGCAACGACCTATACTCTTGGGCATTGTAGGTGATAGCGCGGCCGGCAAGACCACCATTACAAAGGGACTGACGCAATTGCTTGGCCCAGAGCGCGTCTCGCACGTCTGTACGGATGATTATCACAAGTATGACCGGCAGGAGCGGGCGCGGCTGAACATCACTCCATTACATCCCGACTGCAATTATCTCGACATCCTGGAACTGCATCTGGAGCGTGCCCACTACGGGCAGTCCATGCTCAAGCCGGTGTACGACCACAGCACGGGCTCGCTGGTTCGGCCCGAATATGTAGAGCCGCGCGAATTCGTCATTGTGGAGGGACTGCATGGCTTCCACAGCGCCACCCTGCGGCAATTCTACGACGTGAAGGTGTACCTGGATCCACCCGAAGACCTGAGGTATGTGTGGAAGATCAAGAGAGATACCACCAAGCGGGGCTACACGGCCGAACAAGTGCGAGCGGAGATGCAGAGGCGGGAAGCGGACTCGCGCGAGTTTATTCGTCCGCAGCGCGAATTCGCGGATATCGTCGTCCAGTTTGCTCCTGACCCCGGTGTGCCCCCCGAGAAAGCCGATGGGCGCCTGAACGTTAGGCTCGTCTTGCGTCCCACGATTCCTCATCCGGATCTGAGCTACCTTCTCGACAACACTCACGGTACGGCGGGCGGCGTCCGCATGCAACTGGGCCGCGATTGTGGCCGCCCAGTAGACTTTCTCGACGTTGACGGCCGCGTTACGCAGGAACAATCGACCAAGCTGGAAGAGGCGATCTGGCAACACTTGCCCGACCTGCGCCCGCTGCGCGCTGACCAGTTCGGCGACTATGTTGATCGCAACGAGATACGGCACAGCGATCCGCTGGCACTAACCCAACTACTGCTGACCTATCATCTGTTGCGCGTCCACAGCGGTGACACACCCATGACCTTTGCATCGCCGGTGGCGGCGCTTAGCCGACTAAAGTCAAAACGGCTGAAGTCGGACCCGCAGATGGCGCCGGTCGAGAGCGTCACGGAAAAGTGAGAGCCAGGAATTAAAGACGTTCTATTCCCTGCGGCCGACCTCGGCAGGCACGACACCAAATCGTCGCCCAGCCTTTTGCCGCCGGACGCCGGTCTGAAAGGTCGGCCCTACCCCGACTAAACAAATTCCGAGAAACCGTAGAGGCTTTACCCGCAAAAGCTGTCGTTGTCAGTCGAGTGCCGAGCGATCAGCTTTGTCATCGTTCAATCCCGGCTCGGCTTCTAGCGTGCTCCGCCACCGCCGATTGCAGCCATCCGCGGCGCGCCAGTTCTTCCACAAGCCGAAGGTATGATTTCTGGAAACGAGCGAATCGGTTTGCCCGGCAATCGATTACCGAACGAATGTGCACCATGTCCTTGGCAACATCGGAGATACGGCACCCGACGGAAGCTGCCAAGATAGCCATCCCCAACGCGGGCTCAGCATTTTCAAGAAGGCGGATTGGCCGTCCAAGAATGTCGGCGCGAAGCTGACACCAATAGCGATTACGGGCTGCTCCGCCTGTGAAGGTGAGAGTACCGTCGATGGGCACGCCCAGCATATCGAGGTAATCGAAACAAAGCCGTTCAATGAAAGCCACTCCCTGAAGCAGCGCCGCATAGAGATCAACCTGATCCGTCGGATTGCCGAGCACAAATCCTTCAGCATTGGGCGCGACGAAAGGGAAACGCTCACCCCGCGAGACAAGCGGGTAGGCAATGACGCTCGCCGGTTCTCGATTCGCAGCTTGTGCGCTTAATGCGTCGAGGTCACGTCCTGGGAACTGCTGTGCGAGGACGGCTGCCCCAGTGCTGGAGGCGCCACCAGGCAGCCAATTGCCGTCGGGAGAGCGATGCGAGTACATGACTCCAGCGGGATCGCGAATCAGTTCGCTGGTCACGCCTTTGAGCACCAGCGTGGTCCCGAGTACTGAATTCCAACTGCCTACTTCCAAGGCCCCCGCACCGATCTGGGCGGCGCATCCATCGGTCATACCAGCGATGATCGGCGTCCCCGCGGGGATGCCGGTCATCTCCGCGGCCTCAGCGCAGACAGTGCCGAGTTGTGTACCGGAGCGGACGACGGCAGGCAAAACCGGGTCAGGCACACCGAGTGAGTCAAGAACCTCGTGCGGCCATGCTTCTCGGACCAGATCGTAACCCGTCTTGAGCGCGTTACTTGAGTCCGATGGCACCTCGTGACCGGAGAACCGGCAGTTGATGAAATCGTTCTGGTGAGCCAGACGTGCACCGGGGATTACGCTGGCATGTTCGCGTAGCAACCAAAGTAGCTTAGGTAGACCCCACGACGGCTGCATGCGATATCCGAGCGAGGACCAGACAGCGGCGCCGGCCTCATTCGTACGGTGAGCTTCGTCCTTTGCACGCGTGTCGTCATACATCAGCCCCGGTGTGAGTGCCTTGCCCGATCTGTTGATGAGAAGGATGGTGCCGGAGGTGCCGTCAACGGCCAGCCCCCGAACCGCAGAGGCAGGCAAGTCGGCAAGAGCCATGCGGCTGACGTAGACGATGGCGCGCCACCACTCCTCCGGATCCTGTTCGTGCCGGGGACCTTCGCGTCGGCTGGTCAGCGGCTGAGAGCTCTGTCCAAGTACGTGGCCCATCTCCGACACGGCCATGGCACGGACACTTTGCGTACCGAGGTCGAAACCAAGCCACATATTTCCTTCCGTTTCGAAATGCTAAGGCGGTTGCCCGATCCGGGTGCCGGCAACAACGATTCTGAGTCTGGCCAGGGAAGTTCAATATACGCCTGTGCCCGCTAGGGCCAGAAACATTTGAGCTCAATCGCGCCGCGAAGTGCCTTGCAGGGCTGCATGGCCGGTGAAGGGCATCACATGAGAGTGGCGATACCTGAACGACAGTTCGTGTCTAGCATCACAGACAAACATCGCAAGGTATGGCAGCCTAGAAGTGGATCTACCACGCCGCATTTGTCGAAACAAGGAGCGGAAAAAAGACGGCCGTTCATTCAAGACCCGCCAGCACAATACCGATCCTTCCAGGGCGAGCCACAAAGGGGGAGAAAGATGGGAACCGCGATCGGTTTAGTGATGACAGGCGGAGGTGCTCGTGGCGCTTATCAAGCTGGTGTTCTAAAACGCATTGGCGAGATAAAACGGGTTCAAACGCAGGGCAATCCCTTTCCCATAATAGAAGGCGCTTCCGCCGGAGCAATTAATGGTGCTGCCCTGGCCGCGGGTAGCGACAATTTTGCTTTGGTGACCAAAGTTACCGCCCGGCTTTGGTCGGAACTCAGGCCTTCCGACATCTTTCGCTGTGATGTTTTCTCACAGACGCGTAATTCCCTTACCTGGATACTGGATCTCTCGTTTGGAGCAGTTCTTGGAGGAGGTAACGCCCACTCCTTATTGGATGCAACTCCTCTGAGGCACTTTCTCAGCACACACCTCAATTGCGACCGAATTCAAGAGAATATAAAGCATCGGCATCTCTACGCGCTGGCCATTTCCGCGACGAACTATAACTCGGGTAAGAGTTACCTTTTCATTCAAGGGGTGAAGGGCCACCCTATGTGGAACCGGAGTCGCCGTGTGACCCTTGCGACCAGGATTACTGTCGAGCACATTTGCGCTTCGGCTGCTATTCCTTTGGTCTTTGAGTCTGTACGCCTAAGAACAGCGCGAGGAACGGCTTTCTTCGGCGATGGTTGTATCCGCCTTCAACAGCCTCTCAGCCCGGTCATACGCCTAGGGGCAAGAAAGGTTCTCGCGATCGGTGTCCGCGGCCAAAATCTGGAACATCAAGAGGGAGCGACGGATGATCGAGATCCTTCGCTAGCGCAGGTCATGGGAGTTCTTTGTAATGTTATGTTCTTGGACCACCTGGCCACTGACATCGAGCATCTGGAACGATTGAATCAACTGCTAAGCAGCGGCCAGATCAGCCAGCCTGGCATTGAAGGATGTGAAAGAATAAGGCCGTTGACGACGTTTCTCATTACGCCTTCGGTCGACTTATCACAATTGGCGGAGCATCACCAGAGAGACATGCCTTATCTTATCCAGTACTTTGTCAGCAGTTTGGGACGAGATGTGGCTTCCTGTGCGGACCTGATGAGTTACTTGTTGTTCACCTCAAAGTACACGAGCGACCTCATTGAGATTGGATACCATGACGCGAACGAACGAATCGATGAGATCGAAAATTTTCTCTATTCTTCTGAAGAGACGTCGACGCGTCCTGTCATTTGCCAAAACTAGATCGCCAGAAGGACACTGCCGACATGTCCGCGTTCCTAACCGGTTGGTTTCGGTTGATTTGGCTGTTCACTAGAGGCCATAAAGCCCTGTGGTGCGCAAATATTCCGTCCGACCTCGACTGAAATTACGATATTGAGGGCTTCGCAACAACGTGTGAAGTTCGACCGTAGAGCGATGATCTGCCGTGAAATTGCGCTTCTAGGTCCAAGCGCCGACAGACGCCGATAGAGCAGCGGCAAGCAAGATGATGGAACTCCTTCGTGACCGATTGGCTGGGTGAGAGGGCAGCTAACATGCGTAAGCGCGTAATTGCTTCAGTTCCGCAACGTTCCCAACTTGCGGACCCAACTCAACGCTGGCTAGACCTCGAGAGTATGGCTATGGTCGAGGTCACGTCCGAAGAGAAGGAATTTCCAATTGAATCTGCCCTGCTGCCCGGAGAGCAACGTGGCTGGCGTGCGGCTGTTCCTGGGTCTCAGACAGTCCGCCTGCTTTTTGATCAGCCCCAAAGATTGACACGCATCTGCTTGTCCTTCGAAGAACGACAGACTACACGCACCCAAGAGTTTGTTCTGCGGTTTTCTTCAGACGCGGGTGATTCTTTTCGAGACATTGTCCGCCAGCAATGGAATTTTAGCGCACCGGATGCGACTCGGGAAGTTGAGGACTATGCACTCCAACTTTCCGACGTTAAGGTCCTGGAGCTCACTATTGTGCCTGACACGAGCGGAGGACCCGCCCCTGCTTCCCTGCTCAGCTTGCGTTTAGCTTGATGGGCCAGCTTCCTCGATCGACAAGATAATCCACAGGATTGACGCCCGCTCGTTCTTGGGCATTGCCCGTGTCCACAAAGGGGATGGAGTGGCGGCAACGCATTGAAGCGGTCTTCGACTATTCGGGCTGAGAACCCTGACAGGGATTGATGATGGTCAGTTTGTCGTCCATGCTATTTTCGGCGCGCTACGGAGCCGGGGCTAGAGGCCGTCGAACCGGGGGCGCAGGAGCCGGGGCTGCGCGGTTCGGGCCGGAGGCATTGACGAGCTGTGGTGGGGCGTTGGGCGCATGGGACACCCCGGGTCGAAGGCGCGTGCTTTGGCCGGGCAGGAGCCGGAGCGCGGGGCGAGGGGCAGAGTCCCGGCGCGAGTGCGTACGGTGCGCGCATGGCTACCCTCCCTCTCGAAGGCTAAATCGCGTTGAGCGCACTTGCAGTCACGGGCTACTTTGCCAAAAGACGAGCGATGGTAGCGAGGAGAACTTCCGGCGGCTGAGCTTTTTCCAGGAACTCATCCGCAAACTCCAGGCCGGGGGGCTTCTCGAGCGCAGCCGACATGATGAGAATGGGAACCTCCGGTTTCAGTTGACGAACGACAGCTATGGTTACGCCTTGGGAGCTAACGTCGCCTTCGATTCGGCGGGCAACCTGTACGGCTCCACAGCGTTTCGCTACGGCAATCCTGATGGCACAGTATTTGAGCTTATGAATTCCGGGGGTACGTGGACGATAGACGCTCTGTATAGTTTTTTTGGTGAAACATACGTTGATAGCGGTTTGGCCGTGGATTCTGCCGGCAATGTCTACGGGACCACCTGGAGCGAAGCTGGCACATGCGGCACCGTATTCGAACTGACCCCCTCCGGCTCCGGCTGGGTGTTCAACACTATATATTCGTTCACCTGTGGCGATGACGGCGCTGCCCCTGAGGGCACACCTGTGCTGGATCAAGCTGGAAATCTGTACGGTACGACCCACTCCGGCGGGTCGGGAGGAGGTGCCGGCACAGTTTTCGAGCTGTCGCCCTCCGGCAGTGGCTGGACCTTTTCTCTGCTTTACAGCTTTGTCGAGGGAATCGGCGGACCGGGAAGCGCCCTGACCATGGATCCGGCCGGGAACTTCTACGGCACAACTGTAAAGGATGGTGCCAACTCGCAAGGCAACGTCTTTAAACTGACGCGCAGCGGCAACAGTTAGACGTATACCGATCTCCACGATTTTCCGTCGCAACAGGACGATGGCACTCAGCCGTGGGGTGGAGTGACCCTGGACTCCAGCGGCAATCTCTATGGCACGACCAGCGCGGGGGGTACCGACGGAGCGGGCGTGGTGTGGGAGATCACGCCGTAGCGGATACTTCCAGCAGTTAGCGCTTCGATCATTGGCGTAACATCCCCATTGCGCAAGTTACCGAATCGGGTGTCTGGTGTCGCGGCGTAACTTGCGCAATGCCCTGTTCTCGCCAACAATCGGGCCTTGGGGCCGCAGCTTCCCATTCCTTATTCCCACTTTGATAAACTTTACGCAACTTCACGGGACTTAACAGGCAAGCAGCCACTCTTGCACTTAGAATTTGAACGCTGCCCAACGGAGAGGCCTGATGAAACCTTCGAGCTGGACGTCGTTCGGAACGCGCGTGTTGTCCAGAACACTCCTAATGACATTGGTGTTTTGTGTGGTGGCGGCGACCACGTCGTCTGCCCAAACCCTCACCACGCTTTATAGCTTTTGTTCCCAGCCCAACTGTGCTGACGGCGTGACCCCAGTGGCTCCGCCGGTGCAAGGCAGCGATGGAAATTTCTACGGTACAACGCAGAACGGTGGCAGCCCTCCGTCGGCCTGTAACAACGGCTGCGGTACGGTTTTCAAAATCACTCCCAGCGGGAATTTGACCACGTTGTACGATTTTTGCTCGCAACCAAACTGCGCCGACGGAGCCGAGCCTTCCGCCGCGCTGATTCAAGCCACGGACGGCAGCTTCTACGGGACCACCGAATCTGGAGGAGCCAATTCGCAGGGTACGGTCTTTAAGATCACCCCAAGCGGAGTGCTATCTACGATCTACAGCTTCTGTTCTCGCCCCAATTGCACGGACGGCGCACTACCCAGGGCTGCTCTGGTGCAAGCCGAGGACGGAGAGCTCTATGGGACGACGAACTCGGGTGGCGGAAACGGCGGCTCGATTTGTGGCAACGCCGGTTGCGGCACGATCTTCAAAATTACTTTGACTGGCACGTTTAGCACCCTTTATAGCTTCTGCTCGCAACCGAACTGCGTTGACGGCATCGGCCCTCAGGCGGCGCTGATACAAGCCACAGATGGGAACTTTTACGGCACAACCTACGAAGGCGGGAGCAGCGGCATCAACTATGGCACGGTCTTTCGAATCACTCCCAGTGGTACGCTGACTTCGCTTTACAGCTTTTGCTCTCAGCGCTTCTGCCCTGACGGCCTTAACCCCGCCGCGCCACTGGTTCAAGCTCTTGGTGGCAACCTCTACGGCACCACCGGCGCCGGCGGGCCCAATGGCGTGGAGTGTTGTGGCACGGTTTTCCAAATTACCCCGAGTGGCACGCTGACGACGCTTTATGGCTTTTGCTCTCTGCCCGGCTGCGCCGACGGCGAAAACCCTACTTCAGCGCTATTGCAGACGAGCGACGGAAATTTCTATGGGACGACTGCGAGCGGCGGAACTAGTACTGGTAAAGGCACGGCGTTCAAAATCACTCCCAGCGGGACGTTGACAACGCTTTATCGCTTTTGCTCGGTTGGGCCGCCATCCAATTGTCCCGATGGCGAGAATCCTGTAGGGCTGACGCAAGCCACCAACGGAAATTTCTACGGAATAACCGCGGCAGGGGGCGTCCACAGCTCCTATTGTTGCGGCGGGACGGTTTTTCGCCTAGCAGGCCCAGCTCCGGCTGCGATGCAATTCGTTCCGCTGACGCCATGTCGTTTGGTGGATACGCGAAAGGGACAACCGCTGCCCGGCGGCACCTCGCAGGACTTTATCATTCCGCAGCTGGGCGGCTGCAACATTCCTTCGAATGCTGCCGCGTACTCGCTGAACGTTACGGTTGTTCCGCACGGACCGCTTGGATATCTGACCATCTGGCCCACGGAGCGGACGGAACCTTACGTCTCCACGATGAATTCGCCCGATGGCCGCATCAAGGCAAACGCGGCGATTGTGCCCGCAGGAGCTAGCGGGGCGGTCAGCGTATACGTCACCGACACGACCGACGTCATTCTCGACATCGATGGCTACTTCACGACAGCGGGCGCGCAGACGTTACAGTTCTTTCCGCTCGCGCCGTGCCGCATTGTGGACACGCGCAATGGACAGGACAAAGGGACGCTGCAGGCCGGAGTAGAGCGCGATTACTCGATGACGGGGAACTGCGGGATTCCGAGCAACGCAGCGGCGTATTCGTTGAACGTCACCGTGCTCCCGGCTCCCGGCGGACTGGATTATCTGACCGTGTGGCCAGCGGGAGAGCAGAGGCCAGGAGTATCAACACTCAATGACAGCACCGGAACGGTGGTAGCGAATGCAGCCATCGTACCGGCGGGAAGCAATCAGACAGTTGCCTTCTATCCGCATAGCAACAACACCAACCTGTTGGTAGACGTGAACGGATATTTTGCGCCGCCTGGATCAGGAGGATCCTCGCTCTACTCGGTTCCTCCGTGCCGTGTTTACGACAGCCGCAACAATAACGGCCAGCCCTTCATGGGCGACCGTACGGTACCGATTGCAAGTAGCCAGTGCGCGCCGCCGAACAATGCAACAGCATACGTCTTCAATGCGACGGTGGTGCCGAGCGGCGTGATGCCGTATCTGACCTTGTGGCCGGACACGGAACAGCAGCCAACTGTCTCGACGCTGAATGCCTATGACGGCTTCATCACATCGAACATGGCAATTGTGCCGAATCTCGATGGGTCGATCGATGCCTACGCTGCCGGACTGACGCAGTTGATCCTGGACATCTCAGGGTACTTCGCGCCTTAGTGTGAACTGCCCCTGAGGCGGTTAATCGTCAGACTGTTTGTTAGATCTCACGATTTCACCGGCGGAGCAGACGGAGGAGCACCGAACACTTTGATTCTGGGATCGGACGGTAGTTTCTACGGAGAAACATACGGTGGCGGTAGTTCCGGCTGCAACGGGTTTGGCTGCGGTGTGATTTTCGAGATCACCCCGTAGCAAAGAACCGTCAACGTCGAAACGTCCACGATAATTGGCGTGAAATCGCCTTAGCACAAGCTACTCTGCCGGACTGCTCCCAGGGGCGGTGCAAATGGTCGAATCTAAGCAATGGCATTGTTTACAGCAAAGGTCTCAAGAGACTATTAATTGATACTGCTCGCCCACGAGAAACGTTATGCGTACCTTTCTGCTCGCCATCGCGTTGCTTTCTTCCGCCTC
>Ga0181532_10002574_pt1 | contig 16862 bp, 16 predicted proteins | sample PEATcosm2014_Bin_33_FD_119768 | JGI IMG/M metagenome (GOLD analysis project Ga0181532, IMG submission 119768) | Peatland microbial communities from MTU Mesocosm Facility, Houghton, MI, USA - PEATcosm2014_Bin11_30_metaG | ecosystem: Environmental > Terrestrial > Soil > Wetlands > Peat | place...
GCTGGTGCTCGACGGCTGCCGCAGCGAAGACGTCGGCGCCGCGCTCGACCGCGAAGGCATCGCGGTGCGCGCCGGCCACCATTGCGCGCAGCCCATTCTGCGCCGCTTCGGCCTCGAAACGACCGTGCGGCCCTCGCTCGCGCTCTACAACACCCGCGACGACATCGACGCGCTCGTCAACGCCCTCCGGCGCATCTCCACCACGGAGCGATTCCGCGCGCGATAAAAGCGACGCCGCCGTGACGACCGTCAGGCTCCTTGTCCCAATTGAGCGCCCCCAGCGGTCTGGAGGCGCTATTTTTTGCGCCTTCATGGGCCAGAAGGTGTCGTCGGCGGGTCGGCCAGGATCGCGCCAGTTTTCATTCGACTTAGTCTATCAAAATGATATTGTTATGGGCTCGGCGAGCCTGTGGCAGGCGCCCAGATAACTACGGAACGCATATTTCTGCGTGGCCGTCGTTCAAGGGCGCGTTCTGCTATCCGGAGACTGCGGAAAAGAAAACCTGCGTCAATGGCGGACAAAACGGGGGGCGTGGCCGCCACGGCGGCTGAACGGCCGGCGCAACGCGACAACGTCTGGCCGCAGGTTTTGATGCTGGCGCGCGCCTTACTCGCCTCGCCGCAGCGCAAGGCGCTGATGGCGCTCGCGATGGGGCTTGCCGCAGTCGTCGCCGCGACCGCCACCGGCCAGATCGAGATCAACGCCTGGAACCAACCGTTCTATGATGCGCTTTGGCGAAAGGATCTTCGCTCGTTCATTTACCAGCTGGGGGTCTTCGTCGCGATCGCGAGCGGGCTCCTGACCTTGAATGTCTCCCAAGCTTGGCTCAATCAAATGACGAAACTAAAGCTGCGCGAAGGTCTGACGCAGCTTTTATTCGACGAATGGCTTGAGCCGAAGCGCGCCTTGAAGCTAACCGGCGCCGGCGAAATCGGGATTAATCCTGATCAGCGCATTCACGAAGATACGCGCCATCTGGTGGAGCTTTCGACCGACCTCGGCGTCGGGTTATTTCAGGCGACGCTGCTGCTCGCGAGCTTCTCCGGCGTCTTGTGGTACCTATCCAGCGGCATCGCGTTTGCCGTCAAAGGGCAGAGTTTTTCAATTCCCGGCTATATGGTCTGGTGCGCGCTGCTTTACGCGGGCGCCGGGTCTTGGCTGAGCTGGCGGGTCGGCCGCCCGCTCGTCAAGCTCAATACGGAGCGTTACGCGCGCGAGGCCGATCTGCGCGCCGCGCTCGCGCGGGTCATCGTCGACGTTGGTTATTATGGTGGCGAAACCGACGGAAAGCATCGCCTACGCAAGGAATTCGAACAGGTCCTGCGGATCACGCGCCGCCTTGTCACCGGCATCACCCGGCTGACTTGGGTTACTGGCGGTTACGGATGGTTCGCGATTGTCGCTCCGATCGTCGTCGCGGCCCCGGGCTATTTCACCGGCAATCTGTCGCTCGGCGCATTAATGGTCGCGGTCGGCGCTTTCAACCAGGTGCAGCAGGCCCTGCGCTGGTTCGTCGACAATTTCAGTCTCCTTGCGGATTGGCGCGCGACGCTGCTGCGCGTCGCCAGTTTCTACCTGGCTCTCGTCGATATGGACGCGATTGTCGACGAGACAATCGGAAGCAACTATTTTGTGTAATATGCCTATTACCTCATAACCTGAAAATCCGCAGGTGTCGGGGGCGAAACTCGCCAGTGGCCAAATGACACAAAGCCGGCTAATTTTGGGGAGCCCTTTGGCGCGGGAAATCGAGCGCCGCGTTGGCGAATTCGACGCCTATCGTGTAGCATTCGTTGCACGCAACGCCGCTGATTGGGGTGGATGCCCTCTTAGAGCCCATTGCCAAGGCTGGGAAGCTCATGCGTCGGCGTCGGTCTATGCGACGCCTCTCGTTGGGAGGCGGCGGTGAAAGCGTCTGACACTGAGGAAACGGCAAAAGCGGCCATGAGACCGGATCTCTCTACGGTCGCGTCGCGATCAGCGGAGGTAGCTGTCGCCGCAGTCGAAGAGTTCGGGGCGGACCGCAGCCGGCTGCTGGATATCGTCCAGGCGGTTCAGCATCGCCTCGGATATCTCTCCGACGAGGCGATACGCGCCGTCGCGGCGGGCCTCGGCGCTCCAGCCGTGGAAGTCGAGGACATGGTGTCCTTTTATTCGTTTTTGAACCGGGAACCCAAGGGCCGCTACCACATTCGGTTGTCGAAAACCCCCGTCTCGCTAATGCAGGGGGCGGCCGAAGTCGCGCGGGCTTTCGCGATGGCGACGGGGGCCCCGATCGGGGGCACGTCGCCCGACGGCGAGTTCACGATCGAATGGACCAGCGACATCGGCATGGCCGATCAGGAGCCGTCGGCCCTGATCAACGGGACAGTGGTCACAGGGCTTACGCCGGCGGATCCCGCGGCGATCATCGCGGCGCTTCGGCAGAGCCGATCCGCCAAACCGCCGCCGCAATTTCCCGGTCCTGACAGTCAGGCGCCAGCGCTGCCGCAGGCGCGGGTGGAATCGAGCCTCGTCCAATCGGGTCCGATCATCTTTCGTCAAGGCGGGAGCGGCGATGGCGTGCGAGCTGCGCTCGCCTTGGCCCCTGACGGCGTCATACAGGAGATGACCAAGGCCAAGCTCCGCGGTCGCGGCGGCGCCGGTTTCCCAACTGGGCTTAAATGGCGTCTGTGCCGACAATCGATCAGCGCGGCCCACCATGTCGTTTGCAACGCCGACGAGGGCGAACCCGGCACCTTTAAGGACCGCGTTCTGCTGACCGAGGCGCCCGATCTCGTGCTCGACGGCATGACCATCGCCGCCTATGCGCTCGGCGCGCGGCATGGCCTCGTCTATCTGCGTGGCGAATATGCCTATCTCTGGAATGCCTTGCAGGGCGTGCTGCAGAACAGGCGCCGGCTCGGCCTGCTCGGGCGCAACGTCCTCGGGTGCGAAGGATTCGATTTCGATATCCGGATCCAGCTCGGCGCGGGAGCTTATGTCTGCGGCGAAGAGTCGAGTCTCATCGAATCGCTGGAAGGCAAGCGCGGCGCTCCCCGCGACCGGCCGCCCTTCCCAACCGAACGCGGCTACCTCCAACAACCGACCGCGGTCGACAATGTCGAGACCTTCGCCTGCGTCGCCCGGATCATGGAAAACGGCGCCGATTGGTTTGCCGGCTTCGGCACTCGCGAATCGACCGGGACGAAACTCCTCAGCGTCTCCGGCGATTGCCCGCGCCCCGGAGTTTACGAGGCTCCGTTCGGCATCACCTTGAATGAGCTTCTCGATCTGGTCGGCGCCCCCGACGCCGAATTCGTCCAGGTCGGCGGCCCGTCGGGACAGAGCGTGGCGCCCAAGGATTTCGGGCGACGCATCGCCTTTGAGGATCTGTCCACCGGCGGATCGGTTATGGTCTTCGATGGCAGGCGGGACGTGCTTGGCGTCGCCCTTCAATTCACCGAGTTCTTCGTCGAGGAGTCGTGCGGCTGGTGCACGCCGTGTCGGGTCGGCGCCGCCTTGCTCGAAAAGAACCTGGAAAAGATTATCGGCGATCGCGGAACGCTCGCCGACATCGCCGCGATCGAGGCGCTGGCCAACACCGTGACGCGCATGAGCAGGTGCGGTCTCGGCCAGACCGCCGCCAATCCAATTCTGACGACCATGCGGAATTTTCCGCAAGCCTACGAGGCGCGGCTTCAGCCGGAGGCGTTCCTGCCGCGCGTGACGCTCCGCGAGGCCTTGGCCGAGGCGATCGAGCTTCGTGGACGCGAGCCGGGCGCTGGGGAGGAAACTGCGTGAGCGAGGAAAGATTCACCTTCACGATCGACGGGATCGAAATCGAGGCCGCCGCCGGGCAGACCATCATTCAGGCGTGCGATGCGGCGGGAGTCTATATTCCGCGGCTCTGCTACCATCCGGACCTCGAGCCGGCGGGACATTGCCGGGTCTGCGCGTGCAAGATCGATGGTCGTCGCAGCAGCGCCTGCACCATGCCCGCCGCACGGGGCATGGTCGTCGAAAACGAAACGCCGGAACTGACCGGCGATCGACGCACGCTGATCGAGATGCTGTTCGTCGAGGGAAACCATTTCTGCCCGTCCTGCGAAAAGAGCGGCGACTGCGAGCTGCAGGCGCTCGGCTACCGCCTTGGCCTCGCGGCGCCGACGCTTCCCTATCTGTGGCCCGAACGCGAACTCGACGCGAGCCATCCCGACATCTTCATCGATCGCAACCGCTGCGTCCTTTGCTCACGCTGCATCCGCGCGTCGCGCGTCGCCGACGGGAAATCAGTATTCGGCTTCGCGGGTCGCGGAATTCATATGCGGCTGAACATCGACGCCAAAAGCCTGGACGAAACGTCGATCGCAGCCGCGGACAAGGCTGTACATGTCTGCCCGGTCGGCTGCATCGTGATCAAACGCACCGGCTACCAGACGCCATATGGAAGCCGGCGGTTCGACGCGGCGCCGATTGGCAGCGACATCGAAGAGAAGCGCCTGAATCACAAGCCGTGATGCGGGCTCATGACGGTCTACAACGGTCCGGATGCGGCGGCGAGGGAGACGATGCGATGGCGAAACCGAGATTGGCGACCTGCTCGCTTGCCGGCTGCTTCGGCTGTCACATGTCGCTCCTCGACATCGACGAGCGGATCATCGAACTGATCGATCTCGTCGACCTCGACGTATCGCCTCTCGATGACAAGAAGGCGTTCGACCGCCTCGTCGACGTCGGCCTCGTCGAAGGCGGCTGCGCGAATGAGCACAATGTCCATGTGCTCAGGCAGTTTCGGGAGCATTGCCGGATTCTCGTCTCGGTGGGCGCCTGCGCCATAAACGGCGGGATCCCCGCAATGCGGAATCTCGTGGGGCTGCGGGAGTGTCTGGAGGAAGCCTACCTCAAAGGACCGACGATCGAGGCTGGCGGCATGATTCCCAACGACGACGATCTGCCGCTCCTGCTCGACCGGGTCTATCCGTCGCACGAAATCGTCAAGATCGACTACTTCCTGCCGGGCTGCCCGCCTTCGGCGGACGCGATCTGGGAAGCGCTGAAGGCCTTACTTACAGGCGTCGAGCCGAAGCTTTCCTACCAATTGTTGAAATACGAATGATAAACCGGACGGCGAGTCGAGACGGTTATGGAGAAAGATTGTGAGCAACGTTGCGGCGGGCGCGGGTCCGCGCAAGATCGTGATCGACCCGGTCACGCGCGTCGAAGGCCACGGCAAGGTCACCATCCGCCTCAACGAGGCTGGAGAGGTGGAGGACGCGCGCTTCCACATCGTCGAGTTCCGCGGCTTCGAGCGGTTCATCCGCGGCCGCCTGTTCTGGGAAGTGCCGCTCATCATCCAGCGCCTCTGCGGCATCTGTCCGGTCAGTCACCACCTAGCGGCGGCGAAGGCCATGGACGCTGTGGTCGGCGTCGACAAGGTAACCCCCACCGCCGAAAAGTTGCGCCGTCTTATGCACTATGGCCAGGTCTTGCAATCGAACGCGCTTCACATCTTCCATCTGGCCTCGCCGGACCTGCTTTTCGGCTTCGACGCGCCGCCGGAGCAGCGCAACATCATCAGCGTGCTCGATCGTTTCCCCGAGATCGGAAAATGGGCGATCTTCATCCGCAAATACGGTCAGGAAGTCATCAAGGCCGCCGGCGGCCGAAAAATCCATCCGACGAGCGCCATCCCCGGCGGCGTCAATCAGAACCTCTCGATAGAAAATCGCGACGCGCTGCGCCGCGAGGTCGACCAGATTATCGCCTGGTGCGGCGAGGCGCTGGAGCGCCACAAGGCTTACGTCGCGGCGAACGCCGCGCTTCACCGCGACTTCGCCAGCTTCAGGTCGAATTATGTGAGCCTCATTGGAGCGGACGGCGTCATGGACCTCTATGATGGCCGGCTGCGTGCGATCGACGCCGACGGCCGGACGATCTTCGATGGCGTCAGCCCAGCCGACTACCGCGCTCACTTCATCGAAGAGGTCCGGTCCTGGAGCTATCTGAAGTTTCCGCACATCCGCTCGCTCAGTCGCGAGGACGGCTGGTATCGCGTCGGTCCGCTCGCCCAGATCAATTGCTGCGCCTCGATCGACACGCCGCTCGCCGAGGCCGCGCGCCGCGAGTTCATCGCCGAAAATCGCGGCCCTCCGGTTCACGCCACGCTCGCCTATCACTGGGCGCGGTTGATCTGCCTCATTCACTGCGCCGAGAAGATCAGGGAACTGCTGTTCGACGACGATTTGCAAGGCGACGATCTGCTGGTGCGGGGCGAGCGTCGGCCGGAGGGCGTCGCTTGTATCGAGGCGCCGCGCGGCACATTGTTCCATCATTACGTGGTCGACGAGAACGATCAGGTCACCAGCGCCAACCTCATCGTCTCCACCACCAGCAACAATGAGGCGATGAATCGCGCGGTGAAGCAGGTGGCGATGGACGATCTGTCCGGCCACGAAATCACCGAGGGGTTGTTGAACCACGTCGAAGTGGCGATCCGCGCCTACGACCCCTGCCTGTCTTGCGCCACCCATGCATTGGGTCAGATGCCGCTGATCGTGACGCTGGAAGACGCGGACGGAGCGGTCATCGCGACAAGGACAAAGGAATGAACGGCCTCACGGCTTTCGGGCATCTCGACGCGGCGGGGCCGGCTCTTACCGTCCGGGGGGCCCGGGTGCTTGTCCTCGGCTACGGCAATCCTGGCCGCCAGGACGATGGGCTCGGTCCTGCGGCAGCCGCCGAGATCGAGAGGCTGGACTGGCCGGGCGTCACGGTATGCGATAACTACCAGCTCGTCATCGAGGATGCGATCGAGATCGCCGAACACGACGTTGTCTGGTTCGTAGACGCGGCGCGCACGGGCGCCGAACCCTATGAGGTGCGCGCCCTTTCGCCCGCCTTCGACGTCGCCTTTACGAGTCACTTGGTGAAGCCCGAGGCGCTTCTCGCCATCGCCGACCGATGTTGCGGCAAGTCGCCGGAGGCTTATCTGCTGGGCATCCGTGGTTATGAATTCGAATTTCTCGAAGGGTTGACCGATCGCGCCAGCAGCAATCTGGCGCAAGCCGTAGCTCTGATTCGCCACCGGATCGGCGATCTCCTGGAGGCTCCGCCATGAACATCGGCCTGGGCGCCAAAAGGAAGATGATTCTTCTGGTGGACGCCGACCCGCATGCGCGCGCAATCCTGCGGAATGCCCTGGAGGCAGCTGGCTTCTCCGTTGGAGAAGCGGCAACCGGCCGTGAGGGGGAGCGAACTGCCGTCCGCGTCAAGCCGGACGCAATCCTTGCGGATCTGATGATGGAGACCGTCGATGCGGGCGGCGTCATCGCCGATAAGCTCAAAGAATTGGGCAGCCAGATTCCGGTCTATATCGTCAGCACCGCCATAGACGCTTTGGTCGCAGCGGTTGGCCTGCACGAACTTGGCATTTCAGGCGTGTTTCTCAAGCCGGTTGATCCGGCGGTCGTGATTCAGACGCTCAAGACACGCCTGAGCGTGACCTGAATTGATGGACGCCGAGCAGATGCACGAGATGTCAATCGCCGAAAGCCTGGTGGAGCTCATCGAAGAAGAAGGCCGCAGCCGAGGGTTTTCGCGGGTGAAGCAGATTCGCGTGAAGATCGGCGCGTTGAGCCATGTCGAGCCGGACGCTCTGCGTTTTTGCTTTGATGCGGTCAGTCACGGCACCATCGCCGGGGGCGCCCATCTCAAGCTGGAGACTGTGGCCGGAGCAGGCTGGTGTTCGGGATGCGGCCGGACGGTGTCGATCGCAGAGCGCTACGACATCTGCCCGGAGTGCGGGCAAGGCCATGTGCGGATGACGGCGGGCGACGAGCTTCGCTTGGCGGAACTGGAGGTTGAGTGATGTGCGCGATCTGTGGCTGCGAAAATACGGCGGACGAAAAGAGTCGAAGCGCGGCTGCCGAACCGCCGCCGCCCGACCGCAATGCGGCGGGCAGCGCGCATCTGTCCGTCGACGGCCATCCGGAACACAACCGTCATCGCCACAGTCATAGTCACGATGATCAGGAGCTTCATGTCCATAGCCACGGGGGCGACGAAGCGATCGACTTTGGCGCCGGTCTCGCCGGCATCCATCTGCCGGGAATGAGCCAGGAGCGGATCATCCGCCTCGAGAGGGACATCCTTTCCAAGAACGACGCTTTCGCGAGAGCCAACAGATCCCGGCTGGAGGCAGCCGGGATCTTCGCACTCAACCTCGTCTCCAGTCCCGGTTCCGGCAAGACGTCGCTGCTGGTCCGCGCGATCACTGATCTGCAGCCCCGCTTCGCGATTGCGGTGATCGAAGGCGACCAGCAGACCTCGAACGACGCAGACCGGATTCGAGCGACCGGGGCTCCCGCCATCCAGATCAACACGGGCAAGGGCTGCCATCTCGATGCGCACATGGTCGGCCACGCCCTCGACCAATTGCCGCTGGCGGCGAGAGGCGTTCTCTTCATCGAGAATGTCGGCAACCTCGTCTGCCCAGCCGCTTTCGATCTTGGTGAGGCGCACAAGGTGGTTGTGCTGTCGGTTACCGAGGGCGAGGACAAGCCGCTGAAATACCCGGGTATGTTTGCCGCAGCCGATTTGATGCTTCTGAACAAGGCGGATCTGCTGCCATATATCGACTTCGACATGACCGCCTGTGTGGAATTCGCGCGACGCGTCAATCCTCGGATCGAAATCCTGACCATATCCGCCCGGACCGGCGATGGCCTACCCGCTTTCTATCGCTGGATCGAAAAGCATGCCGGTGGCGCCGCGCCTCTGGCGCATGCCCCGGCGTAACACGCGGAACCCCTGTGGTACGGAGCGCCCGCGAGTGCGCGTCAGTGGCGCGGCTCATCAAAGCGTCGGGCTCCATGCTCGCCGCGCACGACGGCAACATCCTCCTCGGTGACGCGCTTGACCGGATTCAGTCTTTGCGGCCTATCCGTGGGCGCCAATGCCTGACTGCGCTAAAAATCAAGGAATCTCACGCCAAAGCGCCCACTGACACGCGCCGGGGAACCAGGGAAAATAGACGCGAGCTTCCCGTCGGCTAATTGTGAAGATTCATCTGATTTAACGATTTGAGTCTGTTGGCATAGCCGCACCCCGGCCGCCTCGATTCGCAAGTCATCGTCAATAAGCAAATCTTTCTTGATCTGGATCAAGATCATCGGCGCAGCACAACTTACTATCTCTATAGAATGAATGGTTATGTTGGCGCGGCCGTTAAAGGAAGCCCATTATGTCACATTGGTACGAAGACAACTCGCTTTCCATAGGGCGCACGCCGCTGGTCCGGCTCAACCGGATTACCGATGGCGCTGTCGCTACGGTCCTGGCGAAGATCGAAGGACGCAATCCATCCTATTCGGTCAAGTGCCGCATCGGCGCCGCGATGATCTGGGATGCCGAAAAGCGCGGCGTTCTTGGTCCGGGCAAGGAGCTGGTTGAGCCGACGAGCGGCAACACCGGGATCGCGCTCGCCTTCGTCGCCGCCGCCCGCGGCATTCCGCTGACGCTGACGATGCCCGAAACCATGAGCGTCGAGCGCCGCAAGCTGCTGGTCGCTTACGGCGCCAGGCTGGTCCTCACCGAGGGGCCGGCGGGCATGAGCGGGGCCGTCAGGAAAAGCGAGGAGATCGCGGCCTCCGACCCGGACCGCTACGTTCTCCTTCAGCAATTCAAGAATCCGGCCAATCCGGCAATCCATGAGCAGACCACGGGGCCGGAAATCTGGGACGACACCGACGGGGCGGTCGATATTTTCATTTCGGGTGTGGGCACCGGCGGAACCCTCACCGGCGTCTCGCGCTACATCAAGCGCACGCGGGGAAAGCCGATCGCCGCGATCGCCATCGAGCCCTCGGCCAGTCCGGTGCTGACGCAAAAAAAGGCCGGCGAACCGCTGAAGCCCGGTCCGCACAAGATCCAGGGAATCGGCGCCGGGTTTGTGCCGGACGTCCTCGATCTTTCGCTGGTGGATGCGATCGAGCAGGTCAGCAACGAGGAGGCGATCGAATATGCGCGGCGCCTTACCCGCGAGGAAGGCATTTTGTCGGGTATTTCGAGCGGAGCCGCCGCAGCTGTAGCGGTGCGCGTCGCCAAACGTCCCGAAAACGCGGGCAAGACCATCGTGGTCATCCTTCCGGATTCCGGCGAGCGCTATCTGACGACGGCTCTCTTTGAAGGCCTCTTCGACGCGAAGGGAATCGCCGCGTGAGTGCGGCGGCTGAGCGCGTCGGCGCGAGCGCCGCCGCGCGCGCGCCGGACTTCGGCCATGTCCTCGCCGACCTCCATGAATTGCAGGCCAAACTGGATTATGGCCTGCGCCGGGACGGCCCGATTCCGGAGCTTCCCTCCCGGAAAGCGGTGATCGACGCGGTCGACGGGCTGGTTGCGGCGCTTTTCCCGAGGCATTTCGGGCCGCAGGGTTTGACCGGGGCGGGCGTCAAAGGCTTCGTGGACTTCACGGTCGACGCGGCGCTGAGGTCGCTGCAGGAGCAGGCGCGGCGCGAGCTCCAGCTTGAATCCACGCAGCCCGACACCGGCGGCGTCGGCGAGACGCAGAACGCGAGCGGCATCTTAGCCGCTTTTGCGGCGGCGCTTCCGAAGGTGCGGACGCTGCTCGAAGCCGACATCCATGCGGCCTTCGACGGCGACCCCGCGGCCAAAAGCCTCGATGAGGTGGTGTTTTGCTACCCTGGCGTCACTGCGATCATCCGGCACAGGTTCGCACACGAGCTGTATCTTCTGGGCGCCCCTCTCCTCGCGCGCATCATCGCCGAGGCCGCTCATGCCGAGACCGGAATCGATATTCATCCGGGCGCTGAGATCGGCGAAGGCTTCTTCATCGATCACGGCACCGGCGTCGTCATCGGCGAAACGTCGATCATCGGCCGGCGCGTCCGGCTGTACCAGGCGGTGACGCTCGGGGCCAAGCGGTTCTCGGTGGACGAGCACGGCGCCCTGATCAAGAACTATCCGCGCCATCCGATCGTCGAGGATGACGTCGTGATCTACGCCGGCGCGACGGTCCTCGGCCGCATCACCATCGGCCGCGGCTCGTCCATCGGCGGCAATGTCTGGCTGACGCAGAGCGTGCCGCCGGGAAGCAACATCACGCAGGCGAAGCTGCGCAACGACGTCTTCGATGACGGCGGCGGAATCTAACAAGAGACGTCGGGCTCGAAGGCTCAACGCGGATTAAGCCGGTGGCCGCCCTCGTGGCGGCGAAAAATCGCGCCAACCTGATTTAAGGAGACGGCGATGGCGACAATTTACAATTTTAGCGCAGGGCCAGCGATTCTTCCCGCGCCGGTGCTGGAGCGGGCGCGGGAAGAATTGCGGGGCTGGCGCTCGACCGGGGTGTCGGTGATGGAGATGAGCCATCGCAGCGAGGATTTCATCGGCATCTCCGAAAAGGCTGAGGCCGATCTCCGGGCGCTGCTCGGCGTTCCCGCCGATTACAAGGTTCTTTTCCTCGCCGGCGGCGCGAGCGCTCAGTTCGCCGCGGCGCCCTTGAATCTGTGGCGCGGCAAAACGCAGGTATCTTACGTCAGCACCGGCTACTGGTCGGAAAAAGCCATCGCTGAGGCGCGGCTCTACGGACAGGTGCAGGTGGCGGCGAGCGGCAAGGACAGCAAATTCACAACCATTCCGCCGCGCGCGAGCTGGAACGTCGATCGCGATGCGGCTTATCTCCACTACACCGCCAACGAAACCATCGGCGGCGTCGAGTTTCAGGATGCGCCCGAGGCCGACGGACTGCCGCTGGTCGCAGATATGTCGTCAAACATCCTGTCGCGGCCCGTGGACGTTAGGCGGTTCGGACTGATTTACGCCAGCGCGCAAAAGAACCTCGGGCTCGCGGGCCTCGCTGTGGTCATCGTGCGCGAGGATCTATTGGGAAAGGCGCTGCCCGGCACGCCATCGATCTTTGACTACAAGCGGCAGGCGGACAACGGGTCGATGGTCAACACCCCGCCCACATATGCCTGGTATGTGGCAGGGCTCGTGCTGGACTGGTTGGGGGAGCAGGGCGGAATCAAGGCCATCGAAGCCCGCAATATCCGCAAGGCGGCGAAGCTCTATGCGGCCATCGACGCCGCGCCGTTCTATTCGAACCCCGTGGATCCCGCCGTCCGCTCCCGTATGAACGTCCCTTTCCACCTGGCGGACGCCAAGCTCGAGGCTTTGTTCCTGGCGGAGGCGAAGGAGGCGGGGCTGGTCTATCTCGAAGGGCACCGCTCAGTCGGCGGCCTGCGCGCGAGCATCTACAACGCCATGCCTGAAGAAGGCGTCGAGGCGCTCATCTCATTCATGCACGAATTCGAGAGAAGGCGAGGGTAGCCCCATGTTCAACGTCCTCACCTATGACAACATCTCCTCGAAGGGCCTGAGCTGGTTGTCGCATGACAAATATGCGATCGCGCCTGAAGTCTCCCGCCCGGACGCTATTCTTCTGCGCTCCTTCGATCTGCACGGCGTCCCGATTCCCGAAACCGTGTTGGCGGTCGCCCGCTCCGGGACGGGGGTAAACAACATCCCGGTCGAGGACTGTTCAAAGCGCGGCATACCTGTGTTCAACGCGCCGGGCGCCAACGCCAATGCGGTGAAGGAGCTAACCATAGCCGGCATGCTCCTCGCCGCCCGCAACATCGGGGCGGCGCTGGATTTCGTCCGCGGCCTCAAGGGCGATGATGCGGCCATTCAGCACCAGGCGGAGAAAGAGAAGAAGCGCTTTGCCGGTTTCGAGTTGACAGGAAAGAAACTGGGCGTCGTCGGCCTCGGCGCCATTGGAGTGCAGGTGGCCAATGCGGGGATTGGCCTTGGCATGCGCGTCGAAGTATTCGATCCCTCGCCCACGGTCGAACGGGCCTGGCAGGTTCTGCCGTCCGTCACCCGCGCTGTATCGCTTGAGGATTTGCTGGCGCGGGCGGACGTCGTCACGCTCCACATCCCCCTCGACAGTGAGACCAGTCACCTCATCGGCGAACAACGGCTCGCGCTGATGAAACAGGGAGCGGTCCTGATCAATCTCTCGCGCGCCGGCGTCGTCGATGAGGCCGCGTTGGGCGTCGCGCTCGACTCGGGCAAGCTGCATGCCTATGTCACCGACTTTGCGACCCGCGCCATCCTCGATCAGCCGCGGGCCATCGTTTTGCCCCATCTTGGGGCCTCCACCGCTGAAGCCGAGGCCAATTGCACGGCCATGGTCGCCGAGTCGCTCGTGGATTTTCTCGAAAACGGCGAAATTCGCGATTCGGTGAATTTTCCGAATGTGGCGCTGCCTCGCAATGGCGGCGTGCGCCTTGCCGTCGCCAATGAAAACGTGCCGGGCATGGTGAGCCAGATCACCGCGGCGTTGGCCGAGGCGGGCCTCAACATCACAAATCTGCTAAACAAATCGCGTGACAAATACGCCTTCACCCTGATCGACCTCAATGCTGAAGCCAGTCCGCAGACGCTGCAGTCCATCCGTTCCATCGTCGGCGTGCTGTCCGCCCGCGTCATTCCAAAATCGGCTTTTGTCCCCGAGTAATCGGGGCAGATCGACGCGCCGGCCCGTCTTCGGCGCCGGACGGGCGCGACATGGCTGACAGCGTCCTGACCCTGATCGCCGCGGCCGATGGTGAAACGTTGATCGAGGCCGCCGCGCGCGATGCGCGCGACTCACTCGCCGCTCTTGGCGCGCGCGTCGACCAGCCCGACTGGCTGGCGCCGCGGAAGGCCTGCGATCTTTTCTTCAGCGGCCTTGCCCGCGATCTCGCGCGCGTAGGGCTGCGCGAGCTCATCGCCGAACGCTTCCCGGGCGCAAAGCTCGACCTTGTGGTCCAGGAGCGCGCCGACCGGCGCAAACGCCTCGTCGCCGCCGATCTCGAATCGACCCTTATCGAAAACGAGATGCTGGACGAGCTCGCCGATCTCATCGGCGTCAGGGACAAGGTCGCGGAGATCACGCGACGGGCCATGAACGGCGAGATCGACTTCGCCGTGTCTCTCAAGACCCGGGTCGGGCTTTTCAAGGATTTGCCGGAGACGTTGCTGGCGCAGGCGGCGGCGCGGATCCGCCTCATGCCGGGCGCCTCGATCTTCGTTGCGACCTTGCGTGCGCATGGCGCTCACGTCGCGCTCGTCACCGGCGGGTTCGGCGTGTTCGCCCGCCATGTGGGAACGCTGCTGCGGTTCGACGCCGTTGTCTCCAATGAAATTCTCGCCGAAGGCGGAAGGCTGACCGGGACAGTGCGAGAGCCGATCCTGACGCGGGAGGGCAAGCGGACGGCGCTGACGTCGCTCGCCGCGGAGCAGGGCGTTCCGCTGCGCCTGACGCTCGCCATCGGCGACGGCGCCAATGATCTGCCGATGCTGGAGGCGGCGGGCCTCGGCGTCGCATTCCGCGCCAAACCCGCGGTAGCCGAGCACGCCCGCAACCGCGTCGATTATTGCGATTTGACGGCGATTCTGTACGCGCAAGGCTTCCGCGCGAGCGAATTCGCAGCTGGTCCGTTACCAAACTAGCCTGGGGGAGTTTGACCTCGTGCTCGGACCCACCCTGCAGCGACGGCACGATGCGATTTGACCACCGCGCCCACGACAATTGGCGTTATCTTCGTCCCGTTGTCGCATCCCAGATCCGCGCGTCGCGGTCGTCAGAGGCGGTGACGATGTGGCCGACGTCGGGGGAGAAGGCGGCGCTTCTCACCCAATTCTCATGCCCACGGAGAACGGAGATCTCCATCCCCGTCATCGCATCCCAGATGCGCGCAGCGGTCCGCGTCTTCTTTGCGGGCGTGGTGCGCAAGAAGCTCGGCCTGGCTCTGACTTCGAAGACGGCCGGCGTCGCTCGCCCCGGAGGAGTTGCGTTCAGGATCATCTGATCGTTTTGGTCTGGGCACCGATTATGGCGGCGACAGGCTGGCGACATATGCCAATCGGCATAGGGGGCGATCCTGACGGATCGCTCCCCTGCCACACCACCCGGCATGCGGGTCCGCACCGGGCGGTTCGAGAGATTGAGGTTAGGCAAGTCTGGGCATTCCAATCTGGTCCGCCCATTTGATCGTGAGGACGGCGTTGAGGAGCATCCCGCTGTTGCGCCACCAGCTGCGGGCGTTTCCCGCCACCTGCTTAGCCACATTGGGTTTGGCCCCTAAGGCCGTCAGTTCCCGGAAGATCGTCCTACCGCGCCTCCATTGCTTGAGTTGGATGGCCCGCAGGCGGTGGCGCATCCATTCGTCCAGCTGTCGCCAGACGTTGGGTGTTTGTGCCAGCCGGAAGTAGGCCTTCCATCCCAATACGAAGGAACGCAGCCGCTCCGTTACCGCGTGCATCGAGCGTCCCGTTACGCGGGGCGTCAATTCACGGATACGGTCCTTGAACGTTTTGATCGCCTTGCTGGCGACCCGCCGTTTGACCACGCCTCCCGGTGCCACCCAGAAGGCGTAACCGAGGAATTTGCGGCCAAATACGCTGGCGATGGCGCTCTTGGTCGTGTTCACCGTCAGGTGAAGCCGTCCGTAGAGCCGCCGTAGCAGAGCCATCACCCGCTCCCCCGCCCGCCTGGACCGCACATAAACGTTGCAGTCGTCGGCGTAGCGGCAGAAGGCGTGACTCCGCCGTTCAAGTTCCTTGTCCACTTCATCGAGCAGCAGGTTGGCCAAGAGCGGCGACAGTGGCCCGCCTTGCGGCGTGCCACGGCTCCGCTTGATCGTCGCATCCCCATCGGCGATGTCGGCGTTCAGATAGGCCCGGACCAGGCGGATGATGCCTGGATCAGGGACTTTCCGGCGCAGACGGTCGATCAGGATGTCGTGGTCAACCCGGTCGAAGAATTTCTCCAGGTCCACATCCACCACGACGCGCCGCCCGGATTGCACGAACGATTGCGCCGCAAGGACGGCATCGTGCGCGCTTCGCCCCGGACGGAAGCCGTAGCTGTGCTCGCTGAAGGTGGGATCAAGGGTCGGCTGAAGGACTTGCAGGAGCGCCTGTTGGATCAGGCGGTCCAGCACCGTGGGTATGCCAAGCTCGCGCTCACCACCCCCCGGCTTCGGGATCATCACGCGGCGCACCGGCGATGGCCGGTACGTCCCCTTCAACAGGCTGTCGCGGATGGCGGGCCACGCGGTCCGCAGCATGGAGGCCGTCTGGTCAATGTCCAGCCCGTCCACACCTGCCGCGCCCTTGTTGGACCGCACCTGCTTCAGCGCCCGCTGAAGGTTCTCTCGCGCCAGAACCGCCGTAAGCAGTCCTGGCCCCGTGTCGTTCAGGGGCTGTGGCGGGGGATCGGCTTCGTCAAGACCAGGGTTTAAGCGGGCTTCACCCGCTTCCTTCTCCGGCCTCCCAGGTGATTCTGGCATCTGACGCATGGCTTCACTCATCCACAGGTGAACTTCACTCTCTCTCGTTCGGCCCTTCGCCTGCGGTCGCCCGCTGACTACTACGGCCTCGGCTGACTTCTCGCTCCGGCTCAACACCGTCGCCCTTTCAGGCATGAGGCGAGATCTCCCCAGGTAAGAACGCATTCCTTCACTGCACGACCGCCGGATTTACGTCATCGACCTTTGGTCACAAAGAGCTTCGCGGCTTCTTGCCCGCTCACCCTGGTCGGCAACGCCTCGTATCCGGTTCTTGTTCATCAGCCCGCAGTTTCGATCCACGCTGCCTCCCCACGGTCGGTCGCCCTTCCGCAGTTGCGCTTCACTTCGCTCGCTGTGACCAGCTTGCGGCGGGACTTCCACCCGCAAGAATGCGCCCATGCTGGGCGCACAAAAGGAAACGGCCGGGAGAGCCCGGCCGTTTTTTGCGAAATTCTGGCGCCGCGCGAGGACGGCGAGCCCGCTACGGCGTGACCGATCCTCTCGCGCGGCCGCCGGGAACC
>Ga0181532_10002580_pt1 | contig 16844 bp, 12 predicted proteins | sample PEATcosm2014_Bin_33_FD_119768 | JGI IMG/M metagenome (GOLD analysis project Ga0181532, IMG submission 119768) | Peatland microbial communities from MTU Mesocosm Facility, Houghton, MI, USA - PEATcosm2014_Bin11_30_metaG | ecosystem: Environmental > Terrestrial > Soil > Wetlands > Peat | place...
AGTGAATCCGGAGGTGGCGAAAGCGCTGAAGGCGGACAACGCGCGTCTGCTGAATGAGATGGAAGAGCTCACCAAGAAGACGATCATCGTGAAGTCGGATCCGGCGCTGCACCAGGAGCAGTTCGATATTCACTAGGCGCTAGCTGCGGGCCAGAATCTGGAAGAATGAGGGATGGGTGAACAACCTGTCCCTTTTTATTTTGTGGTTACGCCGCGGCGATGAGCTTGGCGGCTTCGGTGGTACGCTCACGCAGCTTTTCGAGCGAGTTGCGGAGAGGCTCGCTGTTGGCCTGTGTTTCCGACTGCTGGCCGACGGTCAAGGCGAGCCGGTCTACGGCTTCGGCGAGGTGTTTGGCGAGGTCGACGAGTACTACCAGAGAATCGGCGTGCAGTTTCCAGACGGAGCGCGAATTCTGCGAGCGCTTGAGCTCCTCTACTTCAGTGGTGATGCGCGCGGTCACGGCGACGAGGCGGAGCAGCATTCGGGCAGCATCCGCCCGTGGGCCCACCTGATCGAGATAGTCGGCGGTGTAGGCCTCAATCTCGGCGGGACTGAGCATCAGGTTGAAATAGCGCATGGGCACGATCTGGCGGAATTTGGGATCGGCGACGCGTACGAATACGCGAATCGATTCTTCCACTCGGCGCAACTTTGCTTCTTCGGCCGAGAGCGCCTGCGGTGTGATGGCGGCGGGCACATACGGCAGAACGAGCGCCGGAGCAGGAGCCGCCGCCGCACCGCCAACCGCTGCCACGTGAGTCTGGTTTGTGGCGCGCCGAATCGGCGGCCTGCGCTCCAATTCTTTTTTCAGCCGGGAGACGCGACGGAATTTATCCAGGGCCGCACTGTAGTCACTCTTCAGCAAGGCTTCCTGGTTCAGAGCGGCGACGTCCTCAACCGTCACTTCGACGCCGTCGACTGTGCTCAGGATGCTCCCGCCGAGTTCTTCCAGGCGGTTGGCGAAATCCTTGATTTCTTTGGTGGCGGCGGCGAACAGCGCATGGAAACGATCGCCGAATGCGGCATTGTAGGGCGCGAGCGTGGCCAGCACTCCGGGGTGATAAATCGATTCGCCGAGCGAGGATTTCAATTCCCGAACCCGCGGAATAATTCCGGAGTCCATGAGCGTGCTGAAATCCTGAAAGCGATTCGCCTGGTCGAGCAAGGGGCCGAATTCGCGCAGCAGTTGCACGTGGCTCTCCGGGAGTGTGGGAACATCGGACTCCGACAGAATTTCAAGCAGCGCGATTTCAAACGGAGACAGAGGGATTGATCCATCGAGGCCGTAGCCGCGTTGCTCCCACTGCCCGGGCACGCGCGGATGACGAAAGAGAAAAGTTGCCACCAGATCGGTTTTGTCACGGTTGGCGCCGGAATCGTCGCGATGGCGCGCAAAGTAGCGCAGCAGCGCCTCGGCGACTTCGGGATCAAGATCGGATTGCACTCCCAGCCGCAGCATGGCGGGAGTGATGGCCATGTCGAGGAGCTGGATCCAGAGCTGCATTTGATTGAGGGTGGAGCGCACGTCGTCGGCATGGCTGATGACGTCGGGAGCGAGTTCGCCGGGCGCGGGCAGCTTTCCGCCGAGTTGGTCACTTAGCAGCCGCTGGTAGAAGCTCTGCACGGTGGCCAGCAACGCGAGTTCCCATTTGGGATCCTCAACCAAAGTCAGCTCCTTCGAGATCGCGGGGTAGTGTTTTCAAATGGGTACCGTTCTTTAGTAAAACCGAAAGGGAACGGCAACGCAATGGTTACCCGGTTACGGAAGTGACTGCACTATTACCCCGTGCGCTGCCCGGACTACTGAAAGACCACGGCTTTATTCCCATACAGCAGGATGCGGTTCTCGACGTGCCAGCGGACGGCGCGCGACAGGACGACTTTTTCAATGTCGCGGCCTTTCTGGATCAGATTGTCGATGGTGTCGCGATGGTTGATGCGGACGGTATCCTGTTCGATGATGGGGCCATCGTCGAGAACTTTAGTAACGTAGTGCGCCGTCGCGCCGATCAGTTTGACGCCTCGCTGAAACGCCTGGTGGTAGGGCTTGGAGCCGACGAAAGCCGGCAGGAAAGAGTGGTGAATGTTGATGACGTTCTGCGAGCCGAACGTGGCGATGAACTCGTTCGAGAGCACCTGCATATAGCGCGCGAGGACGACGAGGCTGCATTTGTGTTCGCGGACGAGAGCGATTTGCTTCTGTTCCGCTTCCTGCTTGTTTTCTTTTGTGATCGGCACGACGAAGTAGGGGACATGGTAGAAGTCGGCGATGCGCTGGTTGTCGGGATGGTTGGAAATAATCAGCGGAAACTCGCAATGGAGTTCGCCGCTCTGGTGTCGGTAGAGCAGATCTTGCAGGCAATGGTCATACTTCGAAACGAAAATAGCGATGCGTGGGCGGTCGGTAGAGTGAGCGAGCCGCCAGTCCATCTGGAAGTCGCGGGCGATGGGAGCGAAGCGCTCGGGAAACTCGGCGAGGTCAAAATCAAAATCTGCGGGATCGAACTCAACTCGCGTCAGAAAAAGATTGGATTCCTCGTCTCCATGCTCATCGGCGAACAGGATGTTGCCGTTGTGGCGAAAGATGAAATCGGCAATCGAGGCGACGACTCCTTTGCGGTCGGGGCAGGAAACGAGAAGGATGGCCGATGCTTGCATAAAAAGATTCGGTCGCTGTCCTCTGTGTACCTCTGGGTCCTCCGCGGTTCAAGAACTTCTTTACCACAGAGGGCACAGAGGTGCACAGGGGGAAACCTAAACTACTTCTTCAGCGCCTTCGCAATCTCGCGGGCGGCGTTGGCGCCAGAGCCGCCGGTGAGGCCGGTCCCGGGATGCGTTCCACTGCCGCACAGATACAGGCGTTCAATCGGCGTCCGATAGCGAGCCCAGTCAAGCAGCGGGCGCATGGTGAAGAACTGATCGAGCGCAAGCTCACCGTGGAAGATGTGACCGCCGGTGAGGCCGTAAGTATCTTCGAGATCCTTGGGCGTGATGATCTGGTGGCGCAGGATGGTCTGCGGCAGATTCGGCGCGTACTGCGCAATCGTTTTCACCACGGTTTCGCCGAGTGCGATGCGCTGGCTCTCCCAGTCGCTGTTTTTCAGTTTGTACGGCGCGTACTGCATGTAGATGGACATCACGTGTTCGCCTGCCGGAGCGAGTGACGGATCCGAAAGCGACGGAAACGTAATTTCAACGTAGGGCTGACGTGAGAAGTTGCCGTACTTTGATTCATCGAAGGCGCGCTCGAGGTAATCGATCTCGGGACTGATCTGGATGCGGCCGCGAAGCAGGTTGCCGTTACCCTTATTCCGGGAACCAGCCTTGAGCGCGGTGAATTCCGGGAGCGCGGAGAGCGCGAGATTGATTTTTGCCACCGTCCCCATGGAACGGTAATTCTTGATTTTCTGAACGAAGTCGGGGCTGAGGTGCGTGGAATCGACCAGGCGCATGAGGGTGCGCTTGGGGTCGGCGTTCGAAACCACGGCGCGCGCGGAAATTTCTTCGCCGGATGTGAGCACGACCCCGGTGGCGACGCCGTCTTTGACGCGAATCTCGGCGATGTCAGCGCTGGTGCGAATTTCCGCGCCCGCCTGTTTCGCCGCCGCAGCCATGGCCCGAGTGATGGCGCCGGCGCCACCGGCGGGGAACTGAACGCTTCCGGCAGGAGTGGGATCGGCAGCGGCGCGCAGCATTAGTACCAGGGCGCTGCCCGCCGACCACGGCCCCAGGAATGTTCCGAAGATGCCGCGGGAGGCGATGGTGGCGCGCAGCGGTTCAGTATCGAAGAACTCAGCGACAAGATCGGCCACGGCCATCGGTCCCCAGCGCAGCACACGATACAAATCTTTCTTCCCAAGATTTCGAATCGACCGGCCCGTTTTCAGTATGCCCCACAGATCGCCACTGTTGGGGTTGTCAATGTTTGGCGGAGTTAGTAAGAGCGCTTCGCCGATAGTCTTGCCGATCTTACCGAGCGTGGCGCCGAAGTCCACGTAGGAGGCAGCGTCTTTCTGCGACCACTGCGCGATCTCCTGCGCCGCTTTTTTCTCGTCGGAGTAGAGAACGAGGGCGCGCCCGTCGGGCAACAGCGAGACGGTGCTCACATCGGGAGTCGTGAGCTTGAGGCCGTGCTTCTCCAGTTGCATGTTGCGAACGATGTCGGCACGGAGCGGTCCGGTGTTATGTGCGAGCGTCGAGCACCGGAAGCCGGGATGAAATTCTTCGGTGATGGCGGCGCCGCCCACCTGGGCGCGGCGTTCGAGCACCAGGGGTTTGAATCCGGCTTCGGCGAGATAGAAGGCAGTGACCAGACCGTTGTGTCCGCCACCGACGATGATCACATCACGTGTTTCGGCCATAGGTCTTTCTTCGGATACTATGCCGCTCCGTCTTTCAGAATCTCGAGCGCCGCCAGGCGTCCGGGCGCGCCCATGATGCCGCCGCCGGGATGCGTGGCCGATCCGCACATGTAAAGATTTTTGATGGGCGAGCGGAATTGCGCCCATCCCGCAACCGGACGCAGGAAAAATAATTGTTCGAGCGAAAGTTCGCCCTGGAAGATGTTGCCTTCAGTCAATCCCCACTCGCGTTCCAGGTCGAGCGGAGTGACGACCTGGCGGTGCAGGATGATGTTCTTGATGTTCGGCGCGTATTCGGCGATGGTGTTGACCACGTTGTCGCCGAATTTTTCTTTTTCCGTATCCCAGTTGAGCCCCGGCGCCAGCTTGTAGGGCGCATATTGCACGAAGCAGGAGAGGATGTGTTTGCCCGGCGGCGCGAGCGACGTGTCGGTGAGCGTTGGAATCACCATGTCGATGTAGGGGTGCGATGACCAGTGCCCGTACTTCGCTTCGTCGTAGGCTTTCTCCATGTACTCGACGCTGGGCGAGATCGACATGGCGCCGCGCAAATGTGCGCCCACTCCTGGCATACACTTGAAATCTGGCAAGCCGTCGAGCGCCATGTTCACTTTGCCTGACGACCCGCGGAACTTATAGCGATTCACGCCTTCGATGAATTCATCGGGCAGATTACCGGGCTCGATCATCTTGGTAAACGTGAGTCGCGGATCGACGCTGGAGGAAATTACGTCGGAATAAATCTCGTCGCCATTGCCCAGCACAACGCCGGTAGCGCGTCCGTTATTGACGATAATCTTCGCAATCGGGGCTTCAGTCCGAATTTCGACTCCGGCCTCGCGAGCCGCGTCGGCGATCGCATTCGAGATGGCGCCGGTGCCGCCGCGCGCAAATCCCCAGGCACGGAACGCGCCGTCGATCTCGCCCATGTAGTGATGCAGCAGAACATAAGCGGTGCCGGGCGAGCGCACGCCGAGAAAAGTTCCGATAATGCCGGACGCGGACATCGTCGCCTTGAGCACATCGGTCTCGAACCACTGATCGAGAAAGTCGATGGCGCTCATGGTCATGAGTTGAACCTGGTTGTATTTGTCCTCGCTCGACATGCCCTGGAAGCGTCGTCCGATGAAGAGCAGCTTCATCAATTCTTTCGGATTCAGTGTCGCCGGATCGGGCGGGATCATGCTGAGGATGGGTTTCACGAAGCGGCACATGGCCTGCATCGCTTTGCCGAATTCGTCGTATGCTTCGGCGTCCACGCGCGAGTGGCGGGCAATTTCGCGATGCGTCTTGCCGTGATCGTTCACGCGCCACAGATGGTCGCCGTTGGGCATGGGAGTGAAAGTGCCGTCGAGCGGCAGGATCTCAAGTCCGTGGCGGGGAAGATCGAGGTCGCGAATAATCTCGGGCCGCAGCAGCGAGACGACATACGAGCACACGGAAAATTTGAATCCGGGAAAAACTTCTTCGGTGCAAGCCGCGCCGCCGAGGACGTGGCGGCGCTCGAGCACCAACACTTTCTTTCCCGCTTTCGCCAGATAGGCGGCGTTGGTGAGGCCGTTGTGGCCGCCGCCAATCACGATCACATCGTACTTCGTAGCGCGCGTAACAGAAGGCATAGATTGACGGCTCACGTCTGAAAATGTGACTCGCCATTCTATCGAGAAAGTAGCTGTTTGTCGCTGTTTACGCGTGATCAATGACTCATGGTCACTCAATTTAGGTGCTTGCCGCAGGCGCATGGGGGTGCATATAATCCGGCGTTGGAGTTTCTCCCAGATTTTCCTGTGAACCCCCGTGTCCCCTGTGGTAGAGATTCTTCTCAACCGCTGAGATCACAGGGATTCACAGGGAGGAACACACCGGGGAAACCTTGCGAGGCCGACTTGCCGATTGGAACTGCGTTTCACGAGAGAACTTTCGCCCTCTGCCACAGTCTGAATTACCGCGAGTGGTCGGGATACTACACGGTCAGCGTGTATGAAGTGCACCACGAGCACGAGTACAACGCGATCCGCAACGCGTGTGCGCTGATTGATATTTCTCCACTCTACAAGTATCTGGTAACAGGCAAAGATGCGACCAGACTTGTGAATCGCGTGATCACGCGCGACGTCAACAAAGTCGCCGTGGGGCAGGTAATTTATGCGTGCTGGTGCGATGAAGACGGCAAGGTCATTGACGATGGCACGATCACGCGCCTGGAAGAAAACAAATATCGCTGGACGGCGGCGGATCCGAGCCTGCGCTGGTTCCGGCAGAACGGTCTGAACATGGACGTTCAGATCGAGGACATCTCCGAGCAAACGGCGGCGCTGGCGCTGCAGGGGCCGGCCTCCGCGAAACTTCTGAAGACGGTTGCGGAAGCTGACATTACGAATCTGAAATATTTTCGAAAAACGAGCGGCAAGATTGCAGGCGTGTCCGTGGATATCTCGCGCACTGGGTACACGGGCGACCTGGGTTATGAAATTTGGATGCCGTGGAATGAAGCCGTCAAAGTCTGGGACGCGCTGATGGAGAAAGGCAAGCAGTTCGATATTTACGCCGCGGGAATGTTGGCGCTCGATGTGGCGCGCGTTGAGGCAGGACTGCTGCTGATCGAAGTCGACTACACGAGCTCGAAGAAGGCGCTGATTCCGTCACAGAAATTCTCGCCGTATGAGTTGGGCTTCGGCAAGATGGTGCATCTCGATAAAGAAAACTTCATCGGCAAGCGCGCACTGGCGCGAGATCACAAGCAGGGCGTGGCGCGGCAGTTGGTGGGACTCGAAGTCGATTGGGTGGAAGTGGAAGAGCAGTTCGACAAGTTTGGACTCTCTCCGGCAGCGCCCAGCCAGGCGTCGCGCGTTGCGGTGCCCGTTTATTCCGGCGACAAGCACGTGGGCAAGGCCACGACGACGGCTTTCTCTCCGCTGCTGAAGAAGCTGATTGCGCTGGCTAGCGTGGGCACCGAATATTCGAAGTCAGGCACCAAGCTGCAAATGGAATTGACTATCGAAGCGCAACGGATGAAGACTACGGCCACGGTGGTGTCGTTACCGTTCTTCAATCCGAAGCGGAAGACGGCGGTGCCGGTGTAGGGATTCTCTAATATCGAGGGAAACTTCGCCTGAGACAGATCTCTGAAAATTTGTGCCCGTTCCGCGATCTTGTCGGCGCGAAAGTCGGGGAAATCTCAGGCGGCGAGTTTGGCGCGGCTTCTGCGCTTCCAGAACAAGTATCCGGGAACTCCGATCAGCACAATGGCTGCGCCCCAGAAGGCTTCGCTTGGCCTCTGGATGATGGTGTTGAGCGTCCACGCAACCCCGACCAATATGTAGATCGCAGGCAGCCATGGGTATCCGGTGCAGCGATAGGGGCGTGGAAGGTCGGGTTTTTTCCAGCGCAGGACGAACAGGCCGATCACGGTCAGCGTGTAGGAGAGCACCATGCCGAAGATGACGTAGGTGTAGAGTTGGTCGTAGCGTCCGCTCATAGTGAGCAGCGCGGCCCAGATGCCCTGGCCGATCAGGCTAAAGGCGGGTGTGCGCCACTTGGGATGGATGACGGCCATGCGGCGGAAGAACACGCCGTCCTGCGCCATGGCGAGGTAGACGCGCGCGCCCGACAGGGTGCAGGTCGCGGCCGCGCTGAAACACGAAATCGCGATCATCGCCGACAACCAGACTGCGGCAGCGGGCGAGAATAGCTTTGCCGCGGCAGCGTGGGCAATGGTTTCGTACTTTGCCACCTCACTCAGCGGCATGGCATAAACGTAGGTCATGTTCATCGCGAGATAAATTGCGCCCACCACGAGCACTCCCAAAACCATGGCCAGCGGAACATTGCGTCGCGGCTCTTTGACTTCGCCGGCGACCCACGTGATGTAGACCCAACCGTCATAGGCCCAGAACACGGCGATCAAGCCGACGCCGAGAGCGGAGACTAATTGGCTGGGAGTCAATCCCATGGTTATTCCTTGGTGCAAAGTGCCCGGCGCCTGTGAGCTGAAATTCGACCAATGTCCTTTGCCGATGGCGAATCCCAGCACCACGAAGGCTGCCATGGCGGTGAACTTCGTCCAGGTAGAGACATTCTGGAGAAGCGCGCCCCAGCGCAATCCGACAACGTTGACATAAGTAAGGATGGCGATGAGCAGCAATCCGACGGCATGCGCGCGCGTAAACGGCATGCCGAGCAGCGAGAAAATCACATGCTCCTGCGAAATAGCGGGAATAATGTTTCCCATGTATGCCGCCGACGCAACGGAGAGTGCGGCGATGGTGCCGCCATTGGCGACGGCGAACAACATCCATCCGTAAAGAAAGGCGACCAGGTCGCCGTAGGCTTCGCGGAGGTAAATGTATTGTCCGCCGGAGTCGGGAAACATGGAGCCGAGTTCGGCGAAGGCGACGCAGGCGCACAACGAGATCACTCCACCAAGGACCCACACCAGAAAAAATAACGATGGATTCGGCAACGGGCCGGCGATATCTTTGGCGGTAAGAAAAATGGAAGAACCAATAATGCCGCTTACCAGCAGCAATACTGAGTCAAGCAAACTGAGTCCACGGACGAGACTCGGCTGCTGACTGGGCGTTTCAGCTTCGGGAGCCAGGGATGCGGGGTTCATCGGGTCGTCGAGTTCTTCATCGGCAGATCAAGTCGATGGTCGATGGTCGTTGGTCGATTGCAAAACCCAGAGACAGCAGCTTTAGCGGATGTAAATGAACGGCGACCAGCGATTCGCAAACAGCGTGTCGCGAACGACCATCGACTGACGACAAACGACCGCCTCATCCCATGCCCAATTCGTCGGAAGATTCCAGGGGCGTTCCGCAGCGACGGCAGATGACGGCCGAGCAATCACCGCAGGTCAATGGATCGCTGACCTCCACGGCGCAGACCGGACAATAGAACACCACTCCGGGCGGCTTGTCCGGCGCTGTTTTCGGGGCGGCTTCCATAAGGACGAAACTTTACCACAATTCCCACGCCGTCTCTTGCGAGGACACGTTCGAGTTGGGCTCGGCTGGACAGCCGAGGCGGCTGTCCCTACGTGGGCTACTCGGGCGGTTTCCGCAGGACCAGGTCGCCTTCCTCCGGGGGCAGCGAAAAGGGAAACTGCCAGACTTTGTCGTTCATCCCGACGCTGAGAATAAAATCCTCGCGCTGTCTCCACGGGCCGATCCACTTGTTGCTGGTGGCGAAGAAGACCCAGCCGTGGGTCTCGGGATTACCCGGGGTCAGCGTCCCTGTCTGGAGGGTTTGCGTGCTGAGAAACTCGATGAACTCGGCAGCTTGCTTTTGGTACTCTCGCAGGCGAGCCGTTTTCTCCTCGGCGGTTTTGGGATCCTTTTTGATTTTGCGTTCGGTCTGGAAGATCATCGTATCCACGTCGTTTTGCAACTTGGTGGCAAGTTCCGCAGGATCCATGTGCCCTTCAACAACGTCGTGATGACGAACAAAGTCGAGCTTCACGATACCCGGAAACTCAAATTTGTCCCTACCGGTGTAAGTCACGGATAGATATGTGGCGAGAAGGTGATAAAAGCGCTGCCGGCTCTTGATGAGTTCCTGCGAATCCACGAGGAGCGTGACGGTGAGATCATTGCCGGTCATCGTCCAGCGGTAGCGTCCGTCATCTCCGCGCTCGAATGTGCAGCCGGGAGCGCCGGCGGTCCAGCGCACCGCGGGCAACTGCTTCTCGCGCGCCCGACTGGAGCGAGCAACCAGAAACACGCAAAACACCAGAACCAGTCTTGCCTGCCAGAAATAAGATCGTCGCATGGCCGGTGAAAACAAAGCCAGAGTATCGAACGGGCGCAGATTGGGCAAGTTTGCGCGCGAGGCTTGGCCCGACACGGCGCCGTCCATTTGTGAATCATGAATCAGCTATTTATCGATTATTTATCGATCAGAATGTCGGAGTATCTAACCATCCAGCGCGAGAGTGGTGTGTTTATCTTCGCCCATTGCTTGAATTCGTAGAAGTGGGCATAGGTCCAGCGCATTCTGCGGACGGCAAAGTCGTGCTCAGCGCCGTCCAGCGGGTGCGCCAAGGGATAACCCAACTCCTGCAGGTAGTCTCCGACCAGCCGCTCGAACCACACCAATTGGTCTTCGGGAAACTTGTCCTTCCAACGTCTGACCGGAGTAAAACGGCCTTCCTTCAAATCCTCGTTGAACGACGTGAGGGGCTTCTTGACCGAGCCCACACTTCTCTCACGAATCTTGCCGTAGTCCAGATCGTGCCCCAGAAACTCGCCAATCCTCTTTAGTGTCGGCTCCGGTTGTTCCACCAGTGCTTCGTAGTGTACTTCCATATATTTCGGACCGAGCGCGGTTGCATAAGAGCGGCCCTTGCGCACGATCCACTCCCAGTAGATGCCGGCTGCGAGCAAGCTGCGCTCCTTGTCCCACGGAAGGGGGCGGCTCCACTGGCGCTTATCCAGCGACAGGGCTACGTCGCGCGCATCGCGGATGATGTGGACGAAGTGCGCCTCCGGGAAATCGCGATGGATACGAAGCATATGGGGAACGTTTGTCGGGGTCGAGTCAATCCAGCGATCCACGCCTTGATGGCTGGCAACTTCCTCCATCACGATTCGCAGGAAGTCGCTGCCGTTGCGACATTCGGCCATCACCTTGGCTTCAATTTCCGCCGCGTTCAGTCCCGAAACCTCGAATGCTTTGCTCCCCAGCCACTCCCGCATCATCGCTTGCTTGTTCTTGCGAATGCTCAAGTCGCCATAGATGGGTTCGAGCACATCGAAGACATTCATCTGGGTATGGAAAGTGGCAAAGCCTCCCGCCGAAAGCAGAAGGTGGTAAAGAAAGCTGGTTCCCGATCGCGGACAGCCAACAATGAAGACGGGAGGTTTCATGGGACCGGGGGTCAGTATGCCCGCCTTGACCAGCGAACGGAATAGATGGCGATGCGAATCAAGAATGGTCAGTTTACGCTTTTGCTCCGAAAGCGTCACGTAGTCAGCGCGCCATCGCAGCGTCAAACTGAGCATTGAGCAGTGCAGTGAAGCTTTGAATGGCGCCAGTCGTGTGCTGGTACGTTGCTGGCAAGACATCGTCGAGCATCTGGTTGCCGGACGTCTTGCGCGGTCGTCGACGTTTCTTGACGACTCCGGAACAACGAAGCATTGAAAAACTAATGGTGAGCGCGGCAGGATTCGAACCTGCGACCCACGCCTTAAAAGGGCGTTGCTCTACCACCTGAGCTACGCGCCCTCACCTTTTTTGTATCAACCACTTACGAACATCTGACCGCTTCCGGCGTTGCACACCAGTTGCACAATCTGCAGGTCACGCAGTGGAAGGTAGCGCGAGATGCTCTTCAACAACCCGCTCAAGCTGGCGCATAGCGTCGATCTGCTGCGAGTCCAGAGTCTTGATGTATGCCGCCTGGGTAATGCCAACGTTTGCATGCCTGAGAATCCGCGACGTTGTTTTATCGTCGATTCCGAGGTCATGCAGATTCGTAGCCAGCCCACGTCTAAAGCCGTGCCAACCGCGCCACTGTGGCAGCGACGTGTTGCGTTCGAATTTGTGATCCTCTTCAGCATGGTCATCAGCCGATTTGCCGCAGTAGCAAGCATTGAGTACCGGCAGGATCTGTCGATTCACAACGTTACTCGGACGGATTGCCGTCTTCCTGTCCATCGTAGCAAACATTGGACCGGTTGTGGGGTTCCATTGCGGCGGATGGGCGTGCCCTGCTCACTGACTTGCTCCTGCCGCTGTGCTACGGTTCCTTCAGACCTGAAAAGTCCGACTAGGAGGAGATTATGTTGGGAGGTCTGCTCTTCGTGGTGTGTGTCATCCTGCAATTTCACTATCATGACCCGATTCCGTGGTACATCTGGGTACTTGCCCTGATCGCGCAGTTTGTTGCGTTCGGCGAACCAGCGATGCGATCTGCTGCTTGGAAAAAGAACTGAACGTGCGAGGGCTGGCACTGTTCGGATCAAGCCATCAAAACGTTGAAATGGGAACTCCCGTGTCCAGAATCGCTGTCAGCAGACTCCTCTTTCTCGTCACGCTCTTGTCTGGTGTCTGGTTGAGTCGAAATCTCTGGCTAAACGATCCGAGGCCCTCGGGGAAGCCGCTCGCGAGTGCGGATGCCGCTGTCCATAAACTGGTCGCGCTCGCGATGATGATTATCGCGGGTGTGACCATTCGCAACCTGCACAGAAAATTAGCCGGTCGGGGTCAAATGAGTGTAATCCGGATGTTTCGCCAACTAGGGCTTTTTCGGCGCTGGGGTGGGTTTTCTGCACACCCAGATTTGTGGAACCCGTTTAAGCCGAGCTTTGACTGGGAAAGCTAGACCCTCAATCTTCAGTTCGCCTCGAAACGTGGCCAAATCAAGCGTTCCATCCACGGTTACGAAGTGCGTTTGAACGATTTCCTTCTTTGAAGGATATTCCACGAGGTGCTCAACCCAATTACCTTGCAACGTCAGGTGTTTATTTGCTGTGCTGCCGGACAGTGATATGGCTTCGTCATTTGGCGCGCCTTCGTAAACGAACAGCAGCGCATCAACCGTCGAGTCTTTCTTCTCTGTGATCGCCAACTCAGTTCCACCAACATCGCCCGTCTCCTCTGACAGATCGGCGTCAGAATAAACTCGCATTTTTGCAGTTCGGCCACAATCAGGCTCCGTCACCGCCGAGCCCAGCTCGCTTGCGCTGGGTTTTTCGACGGGCATCGTCGAATAGTCCAGCACCGGATTGGTGTTCGTAGTGCATTTTGTGAGAGTCTGCCAACCGTTCCCATGCTGAATCGCGAGAGTCGTCGGATTGATATAGCGGTATTGCGGGTCGCCCACTATCGACGTGTTTGGCATCCATGTGCCCGGCTCAAAGCAGCCGCCAGGCCCACAAAACGAGACCGAGAATAAGTTTCCCGGCTGCTTCTTAATTTGAACGCCCCATTCATCAGAACAATGCCACTTCCAGAACCCGGTGAAGCCCGGCGGTGTGTTCTTTGCGGGCTCGGTACCGTAATTGTCATCATCAATATGCGCATCAATATGCGCAGAAGGCACGTGAGAGCCATACGTGCCAAACTTCAAGTAGATCACTTGTTTTGTTCCATCATCCCGATCCATTAATGAGACAGCCAGTTGCTCCGGTTCGACTCGCCATAGGAAGAGGCTGCCGCCATGAAGCGTCACTCTCGACTTGGCATAGAGCATGTCAATCGGAGCCCGGAGTTCCTGTGTCGATACTGACTTGTCGTAAACGGCAGTGAGTCCAACGATCTCACCGTCCACAACGTCTGTCAGAATCTGCGCCGGATAAACCGCACCACCATCCCCCGAATCCTGCTTCCACAACTGCGAGCAATCCACCGAACGGCAATGAATCAACCTGGGATTTGGCAACACTATTTTGCGTGTGCTGCCGCCCAATTGGGCACCCCCGCACAGCGAGACTAGTAAGCACGCGACTACAGCGATCACTCGATATGCACTGCCCATTGCCACCCTCTCTATCGGAAAAGCTCTTCACACAGAACCGATTATGTGGGGATGAGAAGAACCGCGCAAGGTTACTGATGTTAACAGGCGATTGCAGTCGTTGACCGGGTTCTGAGCGTAATCGGGATGTTTTGCCAGTTGAGACAATTCCTGACGCCGCGTGATACGAAAGTATCGATCGATACTTTCGTCTAATTGTTCCCCGATATGGCTTCTGGTGTGATGGCGCAACGTGCTGAATTTGATTCAAATGGAGCACAACGCAGGGCTCCACGCCCGCTCAAATGGAGGACATCATGAAACATCCAGATGGCAGATCGTGCCGTCGCTTCCTCAAGGCCAGCTCAATTGCAACGGTTGGAGCCGTGCTCAGCCTAGCGATGTTCGGCGAACTATTTTTCAGATTCGAAATCCAAATCCACTGAAGGAGAAGAAACGATCGCCACAGCGCCAAGAACTACTCGAAAGAAAGGAGCACCCGATGAAAGAGCCAGACGACAGGTTGCGCCGTTGCTTTCTCAAGGCGAGCTCGATGTTGGGCCTGGCAGTCGCGTTCAGACCAGCAACGATCGGCGTGGCATTTGCAGATTCGAAATCCAATACTGCTCAAAAAGAGAACAACCTGACCCAAACCAGTGCCACACAGGCAGCCGATAAGACGACTATTCGTCCGTTTCAGGTGAATGTTCCAGAAGCGGAACTTAGCGAATTGCGCAGGCGCATCAACTCGACAAGGTGGCCTGATCGGGAGACGGTCACGGATGAATCGCAAGGCGTGCCGCTTGCGACAATCCAGGAACTTGGCCGCTATTGGGGCACAGACTACGATTGGCGCAAGTGCGAGGCGAAACTGAACGCCCTGCCGCAGTTCATCACCGAGATCGATGGGCTGGACATTCATTTCATTCACGTTCGTTCGAAACATGAAAATGCGTTGCCGCTGATCGTCACGCACGGATGGCCCGGTTCAGTCATCGAGCAACTGAAGATCATCGATCCACTTACCAATCCTACGGCACATGGCGGGAGCGCATCGGACGCCTTCCATCTGGTGATTCCGTCGCTACCGGGGTTCGGGTTTTCAGCAAGGCCCACCGCTTCCGGCTGGGGTCCGGAGCGCACTGCGAGTGCCTGGGTAGTGCTGATGAAGCGCCTTGGATACGCAAAATTTGTGGCGCAAGGCGGCGATTTAGGCGCCGGCATCTGCACTGTGATGGCCAAACACGCACCTCCAGAATTGCTGGGAATTCACACCAATTTCCCTGGGACAATTCCATCCGACATCGCGAGGGCGCTCCAGTGCGGCGATCCTCCGCCATCCGGCCTATCCGCCGACGAAGGACGTGCTTACGATCAGCTGACCAATCTATTTACGAAGAAACGTGCCTACGCACAAATGATGGCGACGCGCCCGCAAACGCTATACGGATTGGCGGATTCGCCCGTCTGCCTGGCAGCTTGGCTCTTTGACCATGGTGACGGTTATGGCCAGCCGGCGGCGCCGATCACCTCGGCAGTGCTCGGGCGCACGATTAATGGACACTCCGCAGGTGACCTGACACGAGACGATGTACTGGACGACTTCACACTCTACTGGTTGACGAACACGGCGATTTCTGCGGCTCGTTTCTATTGGGAACTTCACCTCAATCTTTATAACGCGGCCAATGTCTCCATCCCAGCTGCTGTGAGTGTCTTTCCCGGCGAGAACTATCGAGCCCCGCGAAGTTGGACAGAGCGGGCGTATCACAAACTCATCTACTACAACCAAGTTGACAAGGGTGGGCACTATGCGGCCTGGGAACAGCCGCAACTGTTTTCAGAAGAGGTTCGCGCGGGATTCAGATCGCTGCGGTAGTTTTTTCACAAGAGAGGAGAAGATGCGCCATGCCTGACCATTCGCAGTTCAACACCGACCGTACCTATCCGGGGCGGTGGACGATCAGCTTCAACAACCCGCCGATCAACATATTTGTTCCCACAACGATTCGTTCGCACGGGGTCGCTGCTTCGCGATCCGCACATTGTTTGCAACTTCCAACATCACCGCAGAGGAGGAATCCATGACCACAACTATTGCTGTACAGGAAAGCAGCACGCTGGAAACTGGCAACGGTGCGATTCGTCCGTTTCAGAAAGTAAATATTCCAGAGGCGGAACTCACCGAATTGCGCAGGCGCATCAACAACACACGGTGGCCGGAACGAGAAACGGTCGCGGATGCAACCCAAGGCGTGCAGCTCGCGACGACTCGAGCACTCGCTCGCTATTGGGCGACAGAGTACGACTGGCGCAAGATCGAGGCAAAACTCAACGCCTTGCCACAATTCATCACCGAGATCGACGGACTGGACATTCATTTCATTCACGTCCGTTCAAAACATGAAAATGCGTTGCCGCTGATCGTTACCCACGGGTGGCCCGGTTCGATCACTGAACAGATGAAGATCATCGATCCGCTGACCAATCCCACCGCACACGGCGGAAATGCATCCGACGCGTTCGATATCGTGGTTCCGTCGATGCCGGGGTACGGGTTTTCAGGCAAGCCGACGGCGACCGGCTGGGGCCCTGAACGGATCGCGAGTGCCTGGGCCGTGTTGATGAAGCGGCTCGGCTACTCAAAATTTGTGGCACAGGGCGGGGATTGGGGCGCGGTCATCACCGAGCTGATGGGCGTGCAGGCGCCGCCCGAACTTCTCGGTATTCACACCAACATGCCCGGCGCGGTTCCTGCGGATATTTATCGAGCGGTTTTGTCCGGCGCGCCGATGCCGTCCGGTTTCTCAGACGACGAAAAGGCTGCCTTCGAGAGGCTTCAATTCGTGTACAGCAAAGGCGTCGCCTACGGCTACCAGATGGGGTTGCGACCACAGACGTTGTATGGAATCGCGGATTCCCCCGTCGGCCTGGCCGCCTATTTTCTGGACCACGATGCGTGGAGTTATGCGCTGATCGCGCGCGTCTTTGACGGGCAGACCGAAGGTCTCTCACGAGACGA
>Ga0181532_10002581_pt1 | contig 16843 bp, 15 predicted proteins | sample PEATcosm2014_Bin_33_FD_119768 | JGI IMG/M metagenome (GOLD analysis project Ga0181532, IMG submission 119768) | Peatland microbial communities from MTU Mesocosm Facility, Houghton, MI, USA - PEATcosm2014_Bin11_30_metaG | ecosystem: Environmental > Terrestrial > Soil > Wetlands > Peat | place...
ACCACGTCCTTCGCGATGTGGCGCGCCATGTATGCCGCAGAGCGGTCGACCTTGGTCGGATCCTTACCGGAAAACGCCCCGCCGCCGTGACGACCCATGCCGCCGTAGGTGTCGACAATGATCTTGCGGCCGGTGAGTCCAGTGTCGCCCATGGGGCCGCCGATGACGAAGCGCCCTGTGGGATTGATGTGATACTTCGTATCTTCGTCGAGCAGGTGCGCGGGAATTACCGCCTGAATCACATGCTTCAGAATGCCGGCGCGGAGTTCGTCATTGGCCACGGTTTCAGAGTGCTGCGTGGAAATGACCACGGCGTCGACGCGAAGAACTTTTCCGTTGGCGTCATATTCGACTGTGACCTGGGATTTTCCGTCGGGGCGAAGGAAGGGAAGTGTGCCGTTCTTGCGAACATGGGCGAGCCGCATGGTCAGCTTGTGCGCCAGAGAAATGGGAGTCGGCATCAACTCCTCGTTCTCATCCACGGCATAGCCAAACATCATGCCCTGGTCTCCCGCGCCACCGGTATCAACGCCCATGGCGATGTCCCCGGACTGTTTGTTGATGCTGGAGATGACGGCGCAGGTGTTGCAGTCGAAGCCGTAAACGGCATTGTCGTAGCCGATGGCGCCGACCGTACCACGGACCACCTGCTGGAAATCGACGTAAGCCTTGGTGGTGATTTCGCCGGCGATGACCACCAGGCCGGTGGCGGTGAGGGTTTCGCAGGCGACGCGGCTGCTGGAATCTTCAGTCAGGCAGGCGTCGAGGATGGCGTCAGAAATCTGGTCGGCGATCTTATCGGGATGGCCTTCCGTGACGGACTCGGAAGTAAATAAATAACGGTTCTTTGATGCCAAGTTGTGTGTCTCCTTCGGTGCACGCGCTTTCTCGGTCCGGCGTCGTGCAGAAAAACCTTATGGACTGTGGATCAGGGGGGACCCAGCGGAAATCCACGCAACCGCGACGGAGCGAGCGGCGAAAAGGAAGTCCTCGGAAAAGGCTATCAGACGACGTCCGGGCGTGCAATGGTTTTGACCTTAAATGTCCTGGGATGTCCCCAACAGCGGAATTGCCGAGGTGGACGGGAGAAATCGACAGGTCAGAGGTTTCGACGGAGGGGGCGAACCAGCGGCTAACAACAAGAGCAAGAAGGATTTCCCGCTTACGCAGACTATTGGGGTGGGGGTGGACTTGAGGCTGCGACGCGCATGCCGTTGGCATCGAAGACGAAGGTTTTTACTTCGGCTTCGGACCCATCGGCGGGGATTTCCTGGCCATTAAACAGGAAAGTGACTCCGGCGGCGTTGCCGATCTTGGCGATGATCTCGCGGTTGGCGCGCACGGAGGTGTTGGCGGGGGCGATGAGGGTTTCCTGGCTCACGGTCTGGCCGTCGGCGAGAACAGAAATCCACGAAGTTTCCGTGGCGCGGATCACCAATGTCAGGGGGGCGGCTGCTTTTTCCGATGACGCCCGATTCGAATTCGGCAATGTCTGAACGGTCGAGCCGTTGCCATCATCGACGTTGCCCGGGGCAGCAGTGGCAGGCGACGTTACCGGCGGCGCGGGCGCGGCAGGATGCGTGGCGGCCGCGGAGGCAGAGCGTTGCGATGGCTGGTTATTCGACGCGGACAGATGCGCCGTGCTGCCCGCGGGCAGGGCAGCGGCCGGCGGACTATTAACCGCCAGAGTGGGCGCGGCGCGGGGCGCGGACTCCGTGACCTGCACCGGAGTGGTCAGGACGGGCGCCGTGCCGGCGGCTGCGGCATTCGTTCGGTGAGAGCGGCGCATCCAGAGGCTGACTCCGAGAACGATCACCACGGCGGCCAGGACTAACAGCTTCCAGGGAATTGCGCTGTCGGACGATCGGGCAAACTCTTTTCGCCGCGGGCGTACATCTTCCGCGCGGGGAAGTTGCAGTTCGGGGAGTTCCTCGACCTCCGTCGGGGTTTGCGCCTTAACCGGGGCCTTGTTGGGCGCGTGCCTGTTGGGTGCGCCCCGGCGCGGCGTTTCAGACGCACCGGCTTGGATTTGCCCGGTAGGTTGCGGCGCCCAGACTTCATGAGCATCGATCTGCGCCTGGCGCAGGCAGGCAAGATAGTCGGTCACGGCATCTTCGTCGTTGAGTCCAAGATGTTTGGCGTAGGCGCGGATGAAACCTTTGTTGAAGACGCCGCCGGGCAGCTGATCGAAGCGCTCTTCTTCGATGGCCTGGAGCATGCGCGAGCCGATCTTGGTGACGTTGGAAACGTCCTCCAGCGACAGCTCTTTTTTCTCTCGCGCCTTGCGGAATTTATTTCCGAATTCGCCCACCGAAACCCCGTTTGGACAATGTCCTTCGCCCAGAGATCACGGGAACATCATAGGACAAGCGGCGCGGGCTTGCTACAGCCAAGAGTTCTAGAGGGAGGTAACCAGCGCGCACTAATCCTCCGAATCGAAGCCGCGCCTGCATGCTCGCGCTGGTTAAGGTTTCTTGCGCAGGACGACGGTGAACTGGTTTTTGCAATTGGTGGAGGGATCGTCGAAGGCTTCGGCGGTGCGGTCGCCTTCGGAGGCCTCGAAGAAGAGTCCATGCTTCACGCGGTCGGGAAATCCGGTGAAGCGGGCTTTGCCGTCAGCGTTGGTGCCGATCTGCAGGTCGAGCTTGCGCAGGTACATGAATCCGTATTCGATGTGCACCTTGATGGTGGCGGCGTAGACAGGCTTGCCGTCGGCGTCGTTGACGATGAAATCGGCGGAGCAGTTACCGATGCCGCCATCGATAACAGGAACGGCGGCCGGTGCGGCTTTCGAATCCGGCTGCGGAGCGGTGGTCTGCGGCGCGGTGGTCTGCGAGAGGGCTAGACTAGTCAGAGTGAGCCCAATAACGGCGACGAGCAGCGGGAGTTTTGTGAGTTCCTTCTTATGCATACCCTAATGAGATTACTCCTACCTCAACCAGGATGCGCGCGGTCGCGAAAACATTCATCCCGTTGGCTTTAGGGGTTCCTGTTACCAACGTTCATTGCCCCTGTACGAAAGTGACGCATATAATTTTTCAACGCCACCCCGACTAAGTGAGGAACAACGGTATTCTCTGCATGCCTGAGGCCGGCACTCAATTGACGCGCCAGAACCAGGAGCTCATGATCTTTCACGACGTGGCCAAGGCGCTCACGTCGTCGCTGGATCTCGACTCCATTCTGCAGACCATCATGGAAAAGATGGCGGAATATTTCCGTCCCGATACCTGGTCGCTCTTGATGGTCGACGAAGGGCACGACGACCTCTACTTCGCCATCGCGGTGGGGGACAAAGCCGAGGCGCTGAAGAATGTCCGGCTGAAAATGGGCGAAGGCATTGCCGGTTGGGTGGCGAAACACGGCGAAGCGCGGGTGGTGCCGGATGTGAGCGCGGACCCGGCCTTCACCAGCCGTGTGGACGAGACTACCAAGTGGGAGACGCGGTCGGTGATCTGCGTGCCGCTGCGATCGAAGCTGCGCGTGCTGGGAGTGATCCAGTTGGTCAACGTGGACATGGAGCGGTTCAAGGATGCGCAGCTGTTTTTCCTGCAGTCGCTGTGCGACTACGCCGCAATCGCCATTGAGAACGCCCGCTGGGTCGAGAAGATTCAGGAACTCACCATCACCGATGACTGCACTGGCCTGTACAACGCAAGGCATCTTTATAAGACGCTGGAAACCGAGGTCTACCGGTCGTCGCGCTTCGGATACGAATTCAGCGTCCTGTTTATTGATCTCGATCACTTCAAGACCATCAACGATACCCACGGACATTTGATTGGCAGCAAGCTGCTGGCCGAGATCGGGTATTTGATCAAAGCGCAGCTGCGGTTGATTGATTTTGCCTTTCGCTACGGCGGCGATGAATTTGTGGTGTTACTGCCGCAGACCAGCAAAGATCAGGCGCTGGTCGTGGCCAAGCGGTTGCGCGATGGGCTGCGGACCAGCAGTTTTTGCCGCGACGAGGGGCTCGATCTGAATGTGCGAGCTTCGATCGGCCTAGCCACCTTTCCGCACGACGCGCGCACGGCGCACGACGTGATCCGGCAGGCGGATGGGATGATGTATGTGGTGAAGAATTCCAGCCGCGACAATATTGGGATCGCGCAGCGCGGGATGTTGAAGGAGTAGGGGCAGACTTCGCACCCGCCGACATCAGGCCTGGGACCTAGACCTCAGTTAGGCTTTGCAGTATCAGCTTTCGGCTCCGGAGCCGACGGCTTCCACGGATTGGCGTTCGCCGGAGCTTTGGGGTTGACGCCGAAATCCCACACGTAGAGATTCATCCCTTCTTTACCGGGCATGCCTTCCTGAGCCATCATTTCAACCAGGGCATATTCGCCGGGCGCGAGGCTTTCGGTGGGAGTGAGTTTCAGCCAGCCTCCGCTGACCCGGGTAATGGTGGTCTTAACCAGGTGCTGCTCCTCGCTGATTTTGCCGGTGACCTGGCGCTTCACGTCGCCCAGGATGCGCTTGTTGCCTTTGACCTCGCTGCGAACGATGCGGAAGCGGTCGAACGGAACCGAGGGCTGCTGGGCTGATTGCGGTTGCTCCGCCTGCTGCGGACTCGACGCGGGAGTCGTGGCATCCTTGGCGAGCTGTTCGGCGGTTTGAGGAGCATCGTCGATATTGATGTAGAGCGCAGGCACGTCGACGTGGGATTGCACCGGGGCGTGCGCGCCATCGAGTTCGATGTTTTGCTTCACCCCGGTGATGGCCCCGCGCAGAATATTGCCCTTGGTTTTTTGGTTGACGTCGCCGGCGGTCTGTTGCACTTCTACGATTTGGGGCTCGCCCTGAAAACTGTCGAGTAGAAATACGCCGGAATCGGCAGGCAGGCGAAGTCCGGGGGCGACCTCCGGGAGTAGGGCCTGGGCGCGATCCTGCTCCTGTTCGATTTCCTTGTCGAGTTGCGCGGCTTCGGGAACGGATTGCCCAGCGGCGCGGTCTCGCTCGTACTTGTCGGTGGCGGGCCAGTCGACCAGCGACGCAGGCAGTTCCTCCCAGTCATCGCGCTCGGCGCTCAGGTAGCGCACCCGATCGCCTTTCACCTCATACTTGGTGACCAACTGGTAGGAGCCGTCTTTGAGGATGAGGCGGCGGGCGAGATCCTGGGCCGGGGCGAGCCGCGGAGCGGCCAGCAGGAGGATCAGGGCGGCCGACAGCAACGCCCTCATCGGTCGCACCATATCTTCCTCTTTCTCTTTCTCGCAAGCTCAGCAGCATTGGGATCTCAGAGGCGCCTGGTCGTTCGGCAGTTGCCTCTAATTATCCAATTATCGTCTCTAAATTATCATCCGGTGGGGGCGAAGAGTCGAAGTGGTTCGGTAATTCGGTAGTGGTGTTTTTTGGCGCGTGAAGAAAAAAACCGCCAACCACAAAGGGCACCCTTCGACGCCGCTCAGGGCAGGCTCCGGATCACGAAGGACTTCGTTTGGGGTGGATTTTCTTCGTGTGACTTCGTGCCCTTCGTGGTTAAAGATCTTCAAACTGAGCCACTACCGGGAATTCACCCGATGAACCGTTGGGCGGCTGTTATAGTATTCTTGCTCGCGAGCGTCACCGTCCTTAGACAACAAACAATGACCCGAACTTTCCTCCTTTTATCCAGTCTATTTTTGATGGGTGTCGCGGCTCTGGGCCAATCGGGACCGGCGGCGGCTCCAGTTCCAGTTCCTGCGAACGTGCAGCTAGCGGCCGGGGGACCGTCGGCGCAGAGCAACGAACCGGTTTCGTATGCGTCGGTCACGCAATTGAATGGACTGCTGGCGCAACTGGAAGCCACATCGAAGAACACGCAGATTGACCTGCCGAAACTGCGCATCGATCGCTGGAAGACCAGCGCCGCCTCGAAGAAGGAAACGCTGGCGAAAATTGACTCCATTCAGCGCAACCTGCAAGGCACGCTGCCCGATGTGATTTCGCAGTTGCGCGCGTCGCCCGAGGATCTGCCTGCGACTTTCAAGCTCTACCGCAATCTCGATGCCCTATGTGACGTAGTGGGAAGCGTTGCCGAGGATACGGGCGCGTTCGGCTCGAAAGACGAGTTGCAGTCGATGGCCAATGATCTGAGCGGTTTTGACAGTACGCGGAAGCAGATGGCGCAGCGGATGGAAACCTTGTCGTCGGCGAAGGAAGCGGAGATTGTGCGGCTGCGCACGGATTTGAAGACGGCGCAGGCGGCGATTCCGGCCACTCCGCCGAAGAAGATCGTGGTCGACGACAACGCACCGCCGAAAAAGCCGGCAGTGAAGAAGAAGCCCGCGGCCAAGCCCGCGACTCCGGCCGCGACTACAGCCAAGCCGGCGGCCGGGCAGACGCCAGCGACGCAGACGCCACCAGCGCAAGCGCCGGCAAAACCGCAGTAAGCAGTTATCGCTCCGAACAGAATCCCCACTTCTCGCGCAAAGAACGCGTGAGAAATGGGGCACCCGCCGCGCTATGATCCGAATCTGGTAATCTTCCCAACGCATCTACATGGCAATCCTCATGCATCCGCACCACAGCATCGTCGCGATACTTGGCGGGATCGCCATCATCTGGGCGGTGTTGCTGGATGCGTTTGAGACCGTGGTGCTGCCGCGGAGAGTGCTGCGGCATTTCAGGCTGACGGCATACTTTTACCGGCGGACGTGGATTCCATGGCGTTGGGTTGCGCGGCACATTCGGACCAGCTCGCGACAGCAGAATTTCCTGGGATATTTTGGCCCGCTCTCGCTGATTCTGCTGCTGGGGTTCTGGGCGGCGGGACTGATTTTGGGCTTTGCGCTGATCCAGTACGGCATTGGCGGTCACGAGCAACTGAGCGGAGAGCCGCTCACCTTCGGCAAGATTGTTTATCACAGCGGGGAAACATTTTTTACTCTGGGCTACGGCGACATTGTGCCGACTTCCGGGGCTGCGCGGGCGCTTTCGGTATTCGAAGCGGGGATGGGGTTCGCGTTTCTGGGCGTGGTGATTGGATACATCCCTGTGGTCTACGCGTCGTTCTCGCGGCGGGAGATTCAGATTTCCATGCTCGATGCGCGGGCGGGATCGCCTCCGTCGGCGGCCGAGTTGCTGGTGCGCCTGGCCGGGCGGTCGGAAGATCCGGGCGTGGATCAGAAAGTTCTCGATGAAGTCTTGCGCGAGTGGGAACGCTGGGCGGGCGAGTTGCTGGAGAGCCAGATTTCGTATCCGGTGCTGACGTTTTTCCGCTCGCAGCACAGTAACCAGTCGTGGGTGGGCGCTCTGACCACCATGCTGGATGTGACTTCGCTGATTCTTACCGGGATTGCAGGAGTGCAGCCGGGGCAAGCCAAGCTGACCTTTGCCATGGCGCGGCATGCGGCCGTGGATCTGGCGCAGGTGGTGAATGCGAAGTACGATTCCGCGGCGCCGGAGCGGCTGCCGGAGGAGCAATTCACGGCCTTGCGGGAGGCGTTGGCGGCGGCGGGATTGCGGCTGCGCAGCGACGAATATGGGCGCGATAAGCTGGCAAAGTTGCGGTCGATGTATGAGCCGTATGTGCATTCGACGGCGCAGAACCTGATGCTGGCGCTGCCTCCGTGGCGTTTCGCGACCAAGACGCGCGACAACTGGCAGGCCGGGCCTTGGGACAAGTTGATCCAGTCGCGCGGGCTGGCTGTACTCGGGCAGAAGCCGGTAACGCCGCCAGGGGAAGATCACTTCTGAAGAAGAAAAGAACACAGGGGCTGAAGCCCAATCGCAGTGGCGTGTTTTCGCGGCCCCTTCGGCTCCGCTCAGGGCAGGCTCTGAAGGGCCGCTCTTCCACTCATTCTTCCATTTGCCTTTCCACTCGCCTTTCCATGCTGTGTTCTTGGATGGGATCGTTCCGCCCCTCGCGCGTGCTAACATCCTTTCTTTCGCGATCCTCCAAACCAATGAAACACACTGGCGAGAACGTGGTGCGCATTGAGGCGGAAGCCTTGCGGGCGCTGGCCGACCGGATTGGCGGGCCCATGGCGAAGGCGTTTCAGGGTGCGGTGGAGTTGATGTTTGGGTGCGCGGGCCGGGTGGTGGTTACCGGGATGGGGAAGAGCGGGCTGATTGCGCGCAAGATTGCAGCGACGCTGAGTTCGACGGGGACTCCGGCGCTGTATCTGCATCCGGTGGAGGCGCTGCACGGGGACCTAGGGATGGTGGTGCGCGGGGATGTTGTACTGGCGCTTTCGGCCAGCGGGGAGACGGAAGAGATATTGGCGTTGCTGGCAACGATCAAACGGCTGCGAGTGCCGTTGATCGCGATGACGGGGGATGCGATTTGTGGAACTTCGTCGGCGGTGATAGCTGGCAACAAAAATCCCCACTTCTCGCGCACAAAACGCGCGAGAAATGAGGCACCCGAGAAGAAGTCAAAGGCAGCGGACAGGAGTGTCCGCTCCACATTTTCTACTTTGGCGGCGGCGGCTGATGTGGCGCTGGATTGTTCCATCGCGCAGGAAGCTTGCTCGCTCGGCTTGGCGCCCACGGCCTCGACCACGACCATGCTGGCGCTGGGAGATGCCCTGGCGGTGACTTTGAGCGACCGGCGCGGATTCAAGGAGGAGGATTTCGCCAACCTGCATCCGGGCGGGAAGTTGGGAAAACGGTTGGCGCGGGTGGAGTCGCTGATGCATACGGGAGATGCGCTGCCCCGGGTGACGCCGCAGACCAAAATGGCGGATGTGATTTATGAGATGTCGCGCAAGAAGCTGGGCGTGACCGCGGTGGTGGAGGGCGCGCGTTTGGTGGGGATTGTCAGCGACGGAGACCTGCGGCGGCTGCTCGAGCGGCGTGGGAAAGATGTGATGGATCTCACGGCGGGCGAGGCCATGACGCGCGAGCCGAAGACGATTTCTGGCGCGGAGTTTGCGGCGACCGCGCTGGCTCTGATGGAAGAGAAAAAGATTACTTCGCTGATGGTCGTGGACGAGGGCGGGATGCTGGAAGGGATTGTGCATTTGCACGATCTGTGGAGTACCGAACTGGTTTAGAAATTGAGGGGTTTCCATGTATCACTATGATCCGAAGACCGCGCTGGAAGAATTGACTGAGGATGCGACCTTGCCGAACCCGGTGCATGTGCGGGACATGATTCTGCGGAAGCATCCGTCGGCCGACCAGGCGTTAGAGCTGAACCGGCTGTTCCTCGAGTATCAGAAGTTTTTCGGCGAGGCACAGAAGCTGGGGAAAGAGATACTGCGGCAGTTGGCGGCGTAGGCTCATCTGCAGACTTCCCACTTCTCGCGCAAAGAGCGCGAGAGAAATGGGACACCCGTTTTACGCCACTGGCTTCCGTAGGCCGTCGGAAGCGAAGAACGTACGCGCAATCCGGGATGTTTCTTCGAGAAAAGCAGGCAGATCCGAGGGGCTCACGGCTCTCCCGCCGTGGTAGACGATGAGAAGCGGTCCGGTTCCTTCCACATACCAACTCGTTTGAAACTGCTCGAGGTAAGTCAGCAGGCTCGGGGTAAAGAGCCTGCGCGTGCCGGCCTCGTCCGGGCTCTTCAAGAGATAGCGCTTGGAAAACTCCGGGTTGGAATCGAAGTCGATGTCGTTGTGAACGATGGCGTCGCCAAGGCGGTCGAGGAAATTCTCGGGGCGTAGCGCGAACGGTGGCAAGATCTGGTCCTGCGAGAATGCGGCCACGGTCTGGGTGACGGAGGTTTTTCCCGCGGGGTAGGTGTAATCAAAGAGGCTGATTTGGAGTGCCACAGACCCGCCGGTCATGACGTTGCTGAATCTTCCACGAGTGCGCTGCAGCATCGAGATCTTGGGTTGGGACGGGAACGACGGGCCACGTCCGTTCCCAATAAATTGGAAGCCGATCCGCTGGGCGACCTCGGCGAGTTCCCGGGTTCGCTTCCTGGCGTAGAGGACGCTGGCCGTGATGATGACGGCCATCAGGACAAAGAAGCCTCCGAACATGAGGAAGGGAATAACGTCGTGGCTGTTCATGGATGCACTCAGCTTCCTAAGGTGCGGGAATGGTAGCCGGGAAAGTGCGGGGGAGCAACAATATAGTACTCGACCAAGAACCTGGTATGGTGCTGTTAGATTGGGACCTGGTCCAGGGAGACGATGAATTGGATGCCCTTCACCTGTTTTCCCTGGAGACGTCGGTCATTGGTGACAAAGAGATCGATATTCGCGCTGGCGGCGCATGCGAGCTGAACGGCGTCGGGTGCGCGCAGCGATCGGTCGAAGCGAATCTCAGCATACTTCCAGGCGGCTTTGGCGTCGAACGGGAGCAACGAAGCGGTCTTGGTGATGGCGTCTTCGTACTTCGTGCACAGACCTCGGTCCCCGCTCTCCAGAGGTTTTACGAGAACCTCTCCTAGGGTGAGGGCTGAAGTGAGCAGCTGATCGCCTCGTGCGAGCATGCTCGTCCGCAGCCGCCTCGTATCGACAGACAGCTGATTGTTGCCCTCCAGGAAGTAAATGAACAGGTTCGTGTCCCAGAACACGCGGCTCATTCCCAGCCCTCGCGCAAACGCTTCACATATTCGTCGGCATGCTCATCAGCCCAAAGTTTCTTACCAGAGCCGTAAAGGGCTAACAGTGGATCTTCTTGTGCGGCTCGCTTTGATGATTCGGCACACCACCTGTCGTGATACCAGGAGAGAAGGCCTCGAAACCAGTTTTCGGGCAACTCGTCAGGGTTGGGGAACGACTTTCCGCCTTCCCGCTGGGGGTTGTAAGAGTCACCGGGCCGGAACAGACGCCGACGTCCGGGTGCTGTCTCCACCAGCATCCGGTATCGGCCCGGATTGGGAGGTCTGTTGGCGACACAGTGCTGCACAACGTGGACGTAAAAGCCTGGCCGTAAGGGACCGAGAAATCTCAGATCCTTCGAGTTGCTAGCAAACCCCATAATTTCTTCGATGGAGAAGTCAGGCCGGTCCGGGTGGTGCTGGTGCAGCATCGCCGTCGCGATCCACACCTCGTCTGCAACCTTGATGCTGGGCTTAGAAGCGGTCGGTGTGGCCACGTGGACCTCGCAAGGGGAATTTATTGTATATTCATCATTACTTAGTAATTATGAAATGTCAAGCATGTAGTGTGCAACCCGCCACGAGGCTTTGTTCCGAGGCGGAAACTGACAAGCCGTCAGGTTCATTTACAATTACGAATTCTTCTGCGGAATCGGCGAGCGACTTTTGCGCGCTACCGCAAACGGAACTCAAAACTTATGCATCGATGGTCTGAAAGCTTTATTCCTACGCTGCGCGAGGCGCCGGCGGACGCCGAGGTCGCTTCGCATAAATTTCTGGTGCGGGCGGGGTATATTCGGCAGCTGGCGGCGGGAATGTACTCGTATCTCTTTCTGGGCAACCGCTCGTTTAACAAGATCGTTGGAATTGTGCGCGAGGAGATGGACCGGATTGGGCAGGAATTTTATTTGCCGGCGCTGCATCCGCGCGAACTTTGGGAGGCCTCGGGGCGATACGCGCTGATGGGCGAGAACCTGTTCCGGTTGAAAGACCGCAAGGGCACTGACATGTGCCTGGGCATGACGGAAGAAGAAGTGATGACTTCCATTGCTCTGAAGGATTTGCGCAGCTACAAGCAGCTGCCGCAGATCTGGTACCAGATTGCGCCGAAGTTTCGTGACGAGCCACGGCCGAGGTCGGGACTGCTGCGGGTGCGGCAGTTCATGATGAAGGACGCGTATTCGTTCGATATTGACGCGGCCGGGCTCGACGTTTCTTACAAGAAACATTACGAGACGTACTGCCGCATCTTCGATCGCTGCGGGTTGAAGTACCTGGTGGTCGAGGCCGACTCCGGAGCGATGGGCGGGAAGGAATCTCGCGAGTTCATGGTGCGGACTCCCGCGGGCGAAGATCAGATTGTAAGCTGCGATGGCTGCAACTACGCGGCGAACCTGGAGAAGGCGACGTCGAAACTGGAGGCGTGGGGAGATCTAGCGCCGGAGGGCGATGGCAAGCCTCTCGAAGTGCACACGCCGGGGCAGAAGACGATTGAAGATGTGGCGAAGTTTCTGGGAGTGTCGCCGAAGAACAAGATCAAGACTCTGGCCTACATGGCAGAAGAGGAAGACAAAGACAAAGAGAAAGAGAAAGACAAAAAGACCGGCAAAACAAAACTGCGCGCCATCGTAGTGCTGATGCGCGGTGATCATCAGCTGAACGAGGCCAAGCTGAATGGCGCGGTGGGCGGGGCGACCCGGCCGATGGACGAGAATGAGATCAAGGCCCTGTTCAAGTCTCCCGCAGGATATTTGGGCCCGGTGGGGATTGAGTGGGCGCGGGATCGGAAGAAAGACGCGGACAAAGCGGTGCTGTTCGTGGACAAGGCGCTGGAAGGGCGCGTCAATCTGATTGGGGGCGCTAACAGAGAGGACTATCACCTAAAAAACATCACGCCGGGAAAGGATTTTCATCCCACGGCGTATGTGGATTTGCGGGCGGTGACGGCGGGGGAGGGGTGTCCGAATTGCGAGAAGGCGCTGCGCATCGATACGGCGGTCGAGATTGGGCACATCTTCAAGCTTGGCTACCGCTATTCGGAGTCGATGGGCGCGCGCGTGCTCGACAAAAACGGCAAGGAAGTGATGCCGATCATGGGCTGCTACGGGATTGGGATTGAGCGCATTTTGACCGCGGCTGTCGAGCAGGGGAACGACGAGAATGGGTTCTGGCTGCCGGCGTCGATTGCGCCGTTTGAGGTCGTGGTGGCGCCGGTCAACGTGAAAGACGAGGCTGTGAAAACCGCGGCCGAGGACATTGCGCAGCGGCTGGAGGCAGCGGGGATCGAAGTGATTCTGGATGACCGGGACGAGCGCCCTGGAGTGAAGTTCAAGGACGCTGATTTAGTCGGTATCCCCTTTAGAATCAACGTCGGAAAGAAGGTTACCGAAGGTATCGTGGAACTCGTTCTGCGCTCGACCCGCGAAGTGCGCGATGTTACGATCACGACGGTTGTCGAATCTTTGCGGGAGTTGCTTGGCCGGACCGCCTAAAGACCCACTTCTCTCGAAGTCCGCGAGAAACGGGGTACCCGGGGCCCGGACCGAGCAGATTGTGGGACATGGGAACAGTCAAAGCACTGATCGGGTTTCTGGTCATCGTCGCGATCATCTACGTTCTATTTCAGGTCGCGCCTCCGGAGCTGTCGAATTATTCGTTTGAAGATGACTTGAAGAGCGTGGCGATGATGGGCGGGTCCAATCCGCACACCACCGACGACGAGCTGGTGGCATCTGTGATTAAGAAAGCGAAGGACCACGAGATTATGCTGGCGCCCGAGAATGTGACCGTCCAGCGCATCGGAACGCCGGGATCGCCCTCGGTCTATGTAGCAGCGGACTATAGTGTTCCAGTCAATTTGCCGGGATATTCCTTCACTCTGCATTTCACTCCTTCGAGCGGAAACAAAGGCTTCTAAAGCGGCCGAAGTCAGAATTCTCGCTCTGGGGTTCACATTTCTTTCCGACGTCCAAGTCAAGAAATCCCCGCCCTGTCTCGCAAACTGCGCGAGACAAGGACGGGGCACCCCGTCAAGAATTAGAAATTGCCGCAGCTGCCAGACGCCGTTGCTCCAGAGCCTCGCACCGTTGCCGAAGTTCAGGGCGTAGATGCTGGTGGTTGAGCTTACGCAGGGGATCCCGTTCGCAACCGTTGAGTCCTTGTAGTCGCGCGGCTTTGCTGTCGAGATCTACGAAAGCCGAACCTGCTGACAGGCGCGCCACGACCGCCGCAAAAAATCGCGACTGCCGCAAAAATAAAGTGCAGCCCGCGGAAGGGCTGCACTGGGATCAGCAGAATTCTGTGATTACTGCCGGCTCGACTATGAGGGGCCGCAGCCTGCAGGGGAGTTGCTGTCCGCGATCCCCATTCCGACGCCGACAGGCTGTGAGGTAAAGTTGCGGTAAGTCGCAGTCACCTGATAGAAGCCGGTGTACGACCACTCAGGTGGCGTAACCGGAGTTAGGTTCCCGCTCACCAAAGTTTCGGCATCGACCCAGGTGCAGATGGACGCGATCCCGGTCATCATGCCGGTTCCGCTAATGGTGACGGTATTAGGAGCAGGCGCGGGCAGAGGGTCGCCAGGGGCGTAGATGGAACCGACGCCCACGCTGGCTATCTGGCCAGTCGGCACCATGGTAAAGGTAGAGGCGTTGGTCACGTCGATGTTTTTCCCGCTATTGTAGTTGGCGTAGACCTTCAGTTGCAGAGTGGCATCCACGCCCGACAAATTGAAATCGCCTCCGATGGAGCTGCCGGTTGTGGTTAGGGTGAGCGACTTCATGTAGTCTGAGGTGCCGCAGCTGGTCGACAAGAGCGCGATGGCGGCGACGAACAAAGCCAAAACTGTGAATGTACGTTTCATACAGGGAAAACTCCTCCGCGAGATTTCAATTGGCATGTTGTCAGCTTGCAGTGGTGGAGGCAAGGAACGACGGTGCAGGTACGATGGTCACCGCCGCTCATTCCTGGCCCAGGTTGAAAGCGCGCCAAGGCGCATGAATACTGGTCGAAATGGTTATGTAGGTCCGCTCACACCGCGCGCTGTGCAAATTGCCGACGGGGTTACCTTTGGCATTGAGGATGGTTAGCGGCAGGGTTCCAGGTCGGCGCGAACCCATTACATCCGCGCGAACCCATTGCAAAGGTCCGCATCATAATGCGACGTGAGAGCGCTGGTGCTCGATGGTCGTTCGCGGTAGCCGCGCGCGGTAGTTGTCTTCATTCCTACGGGCGTCGCTGGATCTAGCCACTTACACTCGGAAGAGGCGCGACGAAAATCCTCAGGCCGGGAGCGCCCGCGCGTTTGGTCCAATGACATTCGTAACGTTGCCATCACATTACTATCCCCCTACTATCGCGAGTGGGTGAGAGTTTTTTCACGGGCTTGCGGCCTGAGCGTTCGCGAAGGCCGCGAAGGAATCCCGCAACCGCTGGAAATCACAATCATCCTCCGAACGCGTGCAGCCGGCCGTCCGCACGGCTAAGTTCTGGTGGAGGCAGTTCATGAAGAATCTGTATCGAGTGCTGGTGAGTGTGCTGAGTCTGCTGATGATGATGCTGGCGATGTTGCTGCTGGCAGGCTGCAATGGTGCGCCGGGATGCCCGCAAGCCGGCTTCGGCAACTCGCCGGCGTGCCAGTCTGGAGGCGGCGGCAACCTGGGCGGAGGCGGGGGTGGTGGCGGCGGGGGTGGTGGCGGAGGCGGCGGTAGTAACCCGACGCCGGCTGCGTTTGTTTACGCTGTCGATCAGGGTACCGGCAGCGCCACGACCGGCACGATCGATGGCTACGATCTAAGCACCAGTGCAGGGAAATTCGTGCCTCTTACCAGCTACACGGCGCCGCAGGTTCCCCTGAGTGACACCGGCGAGGGCATGGTCGTAGTGAACAAGAAGTTCGTGTACACGATCTTCGAGCTCCAGCAGAGTGAGATCGCCGGGTGGTCCATTGACTCCGGTAGTGGCGTTCTTACCGTGTTGAGCGGCTTCCCGATTCCAATCACGCTGAGTCTGCCGATCAACTCACCCGGCCAGTTCCAGATGACGACGGATCCGGGCGGGAATTACCTGTTCATCAGTTCCACCGGAGCGAACGCGATTTTTGTTTATGCGATTAACTCATCTACCGGTGCGCTGACCGCGGTGCCGGGGTCTCCGTTTTCTACCATCCCGGCAGGGATTGAGCCGGGCAATATCACGACCGACGGGTTGGGCCGGTTTCTTTACGTGTGCCTCGCGGGCACCCACCAGGGAGGAGAGTTTGTCGGATACAGCATCGGGGCGGGGACCGGAGTGTTGACGCTCATCCCCGGCGGTCCGTTTGGCGTCAGTATATGGCAGCTAGAGGGCGACGCCAGCGGCCATTATCTGGTTGGAACCAGCGGCAGTGCGGCAATTCAAACCGGCCTCGATGACCTGCACCTGTATGTGTACAGCATCGACCAGACGACCGGAGCAGCCGCCCAGGTCGCCACATCGCCGTTCTCGACGACCTTCTCGCCGTACACGATTGCAATGCAGCCCGCGTCGAGCAACGGCGAATTCGTCTACTCGTTCAGCATCAACGCCACGGGCACCGGCTTTAATGGAATCGAAGGCTATCAGCTGAATACCACCACGGGATTGCTCACAAAGATCACCGGATCGCCGTTCGGCAACGCCAGTGCGTTTCTCGGGCAGTGGGGGCAGTTCGATCAATCGGGATCGAATCTGCTGGTCTACAGCAATGTGCTGACCCAAAGCGGCTTCGTAACCCAGCTGGGACCGATGTCGGTGGCTTCGGACGGCACCCTTACCGACCCGATCTCGCCGATCACGCTGCCGACTTCCGGGTATTGGGTGGTGACCGACCCGTAGAGTTCAGCCACAACGCTATTGACGGCTTAGAGACCCGCGTGTACCACGGGTCTCTTTTCGTTTCTGGGGTGAGGGGTACAATAAACGTAGCTCTTCCGGGCGTTGTGGCGTCGTGGACTGCGCTGCAGAATGCGTCCGGGGATTCGTCCCGGGAAGAGGCGAAACAAACCTTTTTGCGTCTCCCGACGTCTGAGAGAGTAGAGAGTAAAGGAGCAGTTCCGTCCGGAAACGCGGTATCGCCATCGAAAGATCGAATACTCGCAAGCTCTCGAAACTGTGACCATCAAGATCAAAATTCCGAAGGGAAATGGGGAAAAAGCCAAGGGAATCCGCGGGCTGCCCCGAGACCCGGTGCTGCGCGCGGCATTGGTGGCATTTCTGATTCTGGCGGTGTCGTTTTCCGTTCTCTTTTCTTATTTTTATATCAAGTACGACCGGATCATCGAGAGGCGCTTCCGTTCGCCCGTATTCGCCAATTCGGCGAAGATTTACGCGCTGCCCAAGACGGTGCG
>Ga0181532_10002582_pt1 | contig 16838 bp, 11 predicted proteins | sample PEATcosm2014_Bin_33_FD_119768 | JGI IMG/M metagenome (GOLD analysis project Ga0181532, IMG submission 119768) | Peatland microbial communities from MTU Mesocosm Facility, Houghton, MI, USA - PEATcosm2014_Bin11_30_metaG | ecosystem: Environmental > Terrestrial > Soil > Wetlands > Peat | place...
ACACCGCGGGCTGGTTCCTGACCGAAAGCGGCCGGCAGCCGTGGATCGTGCAGGGCATCATGCTGACCAAGAACGGGATCTCGCCGACCGTCAGCACCACCTGGCTCTGGATCAGCCTGATCGCGTTCGTCCTGCTGTACGGCACGCTGGGCACCGTCGACCTGCTGCTGATGCTGCGGTACTCACGCGAGCAGCTCCCGCCCCCGCGCACCGAGACCGACGCGGACGCGCCGGTGCCGGCCGTCCAGTATTGAGGTCACGATGGGCAATCTCATCCCGTTCTGGTACATCATCATCGCGGTGTTGTGGACCGGCTTTTTCATCCTGGAGGGGTTCGACTTCGGCGTCGGCATGCTGCACGCCGTGATCGGCACCGACGAGGCCGGCCGCCGGGCGGCCATCAACACGATCGGGCCGCTGTGGGACGGCAACGAAGTCTGGCTGATCGTGGCCGGGGCCGCCATGTTCGCCGCGTTCCCGGGCTGGTACGCGACGATGTTCTCGGCCTACAACCTCGCGCTGGTCCTGCTGCTGGCCTCCCTGATCGTCCGCGGGGTGGCCTTTGAGTACCGCGGCAAGCGCGACGCGGCCCGCTGGCGCCGCACCTGGGATGTGCTGCTGACCGCGGGCAGCCTGCTGGCACCGCTGCTGATCGGCGTGGCCCTGGCCGGATTGCTGCACGGACTGCCCATCAACTCGGCCCAGAACTTCACCGGCTCGTTCTGGGACCTGCTCCAGCCCTACGCCCTGTTCACCGGCATCACCCTGGTCCTGATCTGCCTGCTGCACGGCGCGACGTTCTTGTGCCTGAAGACCACCGGCGATATGCGCGAGCGCTCCTGGCGGGTGGCCCGCCGGGTGGCCCCCTTCACCGGCGCCGCCGTCATCGGCTTCATCATCTGGACCCACGTGACCGCCAGCAGCGCGTTCTTCCTCAACGTGATCGAGCTGCTCGCCATCCTCGCCGTCATCGCCGCCGTCTGGCTGGTCTACGACCACCGTGAGGGCTTCGCGTTCGCCGCGACCACCGTCACCATCGCGGCCTGCATCATCTCGATCTTCGTTGACCTGTACCCGAACGTGATGGTCTCCTCCACCAGCAAGGCCGACAACCTCACCGTGCACAACACAGCGTCCGGAGGGTACTCCCTCAAGGTGATGACCGTCGTCGTCATCATCCTCCTGCCGGTGGTGCTCGCCTACCAGACCTGGACGTACTACGTATTCCGGCGGCGCGTCAGCCGGCAGGAATTCCAGCCGCCAGCGTCCAGCGTGCCGGATGGCGTCCCTCCCAAGCCGGTAACAAACCCCGAGGTCGGCCCGACAACCACGAGCGGCCACTGACCAAAGACGCCCGTGGCCGCAGGTCGCACGCGCGATCACCCGCTCTGAGTGATGGCAGGAAGGCTGCGGCCGGGATCAGATGAATAACGCGCGATCAGGCAGATCGTTAGAGGAGCTGACATGGCGACAAATGAAGTTGACGCGCTGGTGATCTTTGGTGCCACCGGTGACCTGGCCAAGCTGGAGACCTTCCCCGCGCTGGTGGGGCTGGTCAAACGCGGCGTGCTTGACGTCCCGGTGATCGGGGTGGCCAAGAGCGGATGGGGCCTTGAGCAGTTCCGCGATTATGCCACCGCGTCGCTGAAACTCAATGGGATGGACCCCGCCGACCCAGCGGCCGTCAAGATGCTCAGCCTGCTCCGGTACGTGGACGGGGACCTCGGCGACGACGCCACCTACAAGGCCATGTCGGATCAGATCGGCGCTGGCCAGCAGGTCCTGTTCTACATGGAGGTGCCGGCCCAGCTGTTCGGGCGGATCGCGCAGGGGATCGCCACGGCCGGCCGCACGAATGGCGCGCGGGTGATGGTGGAGAAGCCGTTCGGCACTGACCTGGCCAGCTCGCGGCAGCTGAATGACACCATGCACAAGTACTTCCCGGAAGAGGCCATCTTCCGGGTTGACGACTGGCTGGCCTTCGACCCGGTGGAGAACGTACTGTTCGTCCGGTTCGCCAACTCGGTGATCGAGCCGCTGCTCAACCGGAACTACGTGGAGAGCATCCAGATCACCATGGCGGAGGCGTTCGACGTCTCAGACCGCGGCCGGTTCTACGACCGGACCGGTGCCATCAGGGACGTGCTCCAGAACCACATGCTCCAGGTTCTGGCGACCGTACTCGCCGAACCGCCGCCCGGGACCCACCTGGCATCCTGGCGGGACGCCAAGCAGCAGGTGGTGAACGCGGTCAGCCCGCTGACCCTGCAGAACACGGTGCGCGGCCAGTACGAGGGCTACCGCCAGGTTGCGGGCGTGGATGCGAATTCGACCGTGGAGACGTACGTCGCGGTCAGGCTCACCGTCGATAATTGGCGCTGGGGCGGCGTGCCGATCCTGATCCGGGCGGGCAAGACCATGCCGGTCACCGCCACCGAGATCAACATCACTTTCAAGCCGCCGCCGCAGGACGTGTTCGGGATCGAGCCGATGCATCCCGAGGACATGCTGAGGTTCCGGATCTGGCCGGAGACGCAGGTCAGCCTCACCCTGCACGGAAAGAAGCCCGGGGCCGGCTGGGAGCCGCAGGCCGAAGAGCTCGGGTTCGCGCAGCAGCCCGGGTCGGACATCCGCCCCTATGACCGGCTCATCGGCGCGGCGCTGGACGGGGACCGCTGGCTGTTCGCCCGGCAGGACACCGTGGAAGCCGCGTGGGAGATCGTCGACCCGGTACTCGGCGACGTCGTCCCCGTGCACCCCTACGCCAGGGGCAGCTGGGGTCCCAAGGAGGCGGACCGGCTACTGACCGGCCGGGACACCTGGAACGACCCGGCAGGCTGACCGAGGGACCGGAGTATGCCATGACAGACCAATCTGGCCAGCGTCGTGTGGTGATCGTGGGCGGCGGCTTCGCCGGCCTGTTCGCGGTCCGCGCGCTCAGGCGCAGCGCCTCGGTGACGCTGATCGACAGGGCTCAGCATCACGTGTTCCAGCCGCTGCTCTACCAGTGCTCGACCGGCATCATGTCCGAGGGGAAGATCGCCGCACCGCTGCGTGACCTGCTCAAGAAACACAAGAACGTCGACTGCGTGATGGCCGAGGTGTCCGATTTTGACGTCGAAGGCCGGCGGGTCATCGCCAGGCGGATCGGCGGCAAGCTCATCGAGTTCGGTTACGACGACCTCATCGTTGCCGCCGGTGTCCGGCAATCGTATTTCGGCCATCCCGAGTTCGCCCGCTGGGCACCGGGTATGAAGACGATCTCCGATGCGCTCTCGATCCGGCGCCGGGTATACGGCGCGTTCGAGATGGCGGACACCGCCACCGACCCGGAGGAACGCCGCACCTACCTCACCTTCGCCCTGGTCGGCGCGGGCCCGACCGGCGTGGAACTGGCGGGGCAGCTCCGGGAGGTCGCCACCAAGACGCTCCGCGCCGAGTTCCGGAACATCAAACCCGAGGATGCCCGGGTCCTGCTCTTCGACGGCGGCAGCGCGCCGCTGGCCATGTTCGGCCCGAAATTGTCGCAGAAGGCCGCCAGCGCGCTCGACAAGCTGGGCGTCGAGCAGCACATGGGATCGATCGTCACCCACGTCGACGAGGGCTGGATACTGGTCCGGGACCATGACGGCGCGGAGACTCGCTACGACGTAGGTACCACCCTGTGGACCGCCGGGGTGGAAGCCCCGCCTATCGCCAAGGTTCTCGCGACCGCCACCGGTGCCCAGCAGGACAGGGCCGGGCGCATCCTGGTCGAGAAGAACCTCACCATCCCCGACCATCCCGAGATTTCCGTCCTGGGTGACATGATGAGCCTGGACGAGCTCCCCGGGGTCGCCGAGGTGGCGATGCAGTCCGGCCTCTACGCCGGGCAGCGCATCCGGCACCGGGTCTCGGGAAAAATCGAGGAAAAGCCGTTCCGTTACCGTGACCTCGGCTCGGCGGCCTACATCTCCCGCGGCAAGGCCGTCGTCTCAGTCGGGCCGCTGCAGGTCAACGGCTTCCTGGGCTGGTGGATCTGGCTGTTCATCCACATCGCCTTCCTGACCGGCGTCCGCAACCGCATCGGCGCGTTGTTCACCTGGTGGTTCGCCTTCACCCGTGACATCCGCCGCGAGCGGACCTTCACCACCCAGCAAATCGAGACCCTGCGGGACGTCTACACGCTTCCCCTCGGCCCCGACACGGCCACCGCAGCGCTGGAACCGGCGACCGGCAGGCACGCCGCGACACCGGAAACTGAAACCGGTACAACGCCCGCGGCGCCGCAGGGGCATGCCAACGTGCCGAGCGACCCGGTCCAAGCGGCCGGGAAACCCCAGAAGACCGCCGAGTAGGCCGGCTATCGGTGTGCCGGTGTCCTGATGACTAGCCGGGGCCGCGGGCCGGTTGATCCGCGGCTGCTGCGTTATGCCCGCAGCGCCCGCGGTTACCTGGTGGTGACCGTCGCTCTCGGACTGGCCGGAACCGGGTTGATCCTGGCCCAGGCCGGCCTGCTCGCCCACGCCCTGGCCACCGCCGCTCGCGGCGACGTCGCGGCTACCCTGACGGGCACGCTGGTGGCGCTGCTGGTCGTGGTGGCGGCGCGGGCCGCCGTGAGCCATGGCGGGGAGGTAACAGCGCTGCACGCGGCCGCGACCGTTAAGTCGCAGCTGCGCCGCGCGCTTACCGCCCGCTCGTTGCGGCTGGGCCCGGTGTGGCTGGGTGGTCAGCAGGCGGGTGAGATCGCCACGCTGAGCACCCGGGGCCTGGACGGGCTGGATTCCTATTTCGCCCGCTATCTGCCGCAGCTCGTTCTCGCGGTCCTGGTGCCCATCGCGGTGCTGGCCCGGGTGGCGGCCGCGGACTGGATCTCCGCGGTGGTCATCGCCGTGACGCTGCCGCTGATCCCGGTATTCGCGGTGCTGGTCGGCTGGCACACCAAGGCGCAGACGCGGCGGCAGTGGCGGCTGCTGGCCACCCTCGGCGGCCACTTCCTGGACGTGGTCGAGGGCCTGCCCACGCTGAAGGTGTTCGGCCGGTCCAGGGCGCAGGAAGACGTGATCGCGAAGGTCACTGATGACTACCGGGCAACGACCATGTCCACCCTGCGGGTGGCGTTTCTGTCCGGGCTCGTGCTGGAGCTAGCCGCCGCAGTGGCTACCGCGCTCGTCGCGGTCGAGGTCGGGCTCCGGCTGCTGTACGGTCACCTGGGCTACGAGACCGCACTGCTGGTGCTGTTGCTCACCCCCGAGGCATTTCTGCCGCTGCGAGCGGTCGGCGCCCAGTTCCACGCGAGCATGGAAGGGGCCGCCGCGGCCGGGCGTGTTTTCGAGATCCTGGACACCCCGGTGCCGGAGGGCCTGCCGGCTCAGCCCGCCGGGCCGGCCCCGGGCCGGGCGACGGCGGACCTGCGGATCGCCGAGATCAGGCTGGACGGGGTCACCGCGGCCTATCCAGGTCGGTCCCGCCCGGCCCTGGACGGGGTGAGCCTGACCGTCGCGCCGGGCGAGCGGATCGTCCTCACCGGGCCGAGCGGCGCGGGCAAGAGCACGCTGCTGGCCCTGTTGCTCCGCTTTATGGCACCCGCGGCCGGGACCATCGAGGCAGGTGGCGGCGACGTGGCCGGGATGGATCTGCAGCAGTGGCGCCGGCAGATCGCGTGGGTCCCGCAGCAGCCGTACCTGTTCACCGGAAGCGCGGCGGACAATATCGCGCTCGGCCAGCCCGGCGCGAGCCGCAGTGCCATCGGCCGGGCCGCCCGGCTGGCCGGGGCCGCCGAGTTCATTGAGGCGCTGCCGGCCGGATATGACACGCCGCTCGGGGAGCGCGGCCTGCGGCTGTCCGCCGGTCAGCGTCAGCGGATCGCGCTCGCCCGCGCGTTCCTGAGGGACGCTCCCCTGCTCCTGCTCGATGAGCCCGCCGCTCACCTGGATCCAGCTAGTTCTCGACTGATCGCCTCCGCCATCGACACGGAATTGGCCGACCGCACCGTCATCCTCATCAGCCACGGCCAGGGGTGGTCGGCCGGCGGCCGCTGCCGGGTCATCAGCCTGGATCAGGGGAGGCTGGTATCGATGGCCGGTTCCGTGCGGCCGGCGGCCCAGGCGGCGACCACGTGACCAGCGAGCCGGTGAGCGTGCGCGAGATCGAGAGGGTGCCCGCCGGGCGCCGCCCGCTGCTGCGCCTGCTGTGGCTGGCCCGGCCGCTGCGCGGCCGGCTGGTGCTCTCGGTCCTGGCCGGCGCGGCCGCCACCGGTTTCGGCGTGGCGCTGCTGGCCACATCGGGGTTCATGCTGGCTCGCGCGTCGGAGCATCCGAGCATTCTGGCCATCTCCGTGGCGGTCGTGGCGGTCCGCGCGTTCAGCGTCGGCCGCGGAGTGTCCCGTTACCTTGAGCGCCTGACCTCTCACGACGTCGCGTTCCGGGTGCTGGCTGACATCCGGGTGGCCATCTACCGGCGGCTGGAGCGGCTCGCGCCGGCCGGGCTGGCCGCCTTCCGGTCCGGTGATCTGCTGGCCGCGCTGGTCAGTGACGTGGACGCCACCCAGGACCTGTTCATCCGCGGCATCGGGCCGCCGCTGGCCGCGGCGCTGGTCGGCGCCGGGGCAGTGACGGTGTGCCTGCTGATCCTCGCGCCGGCCGGCGGTCTGCTGGCCCTCGGGCTCCTGGCCGCCGGTGCCGCGGCGCCGGCGCTGGCCGTCGCCGCCTCGCGGCGGGCGGCCAGGGCCACCGCGCCGGCCCGTGGCGAGCTCAGCGCGGCCGTCACGGACCTGCTGTCGGGCGCGGCCGACCTGCACGCGTTCGGCGCCCAGGACGCCGCTCTCGCCGCCGCTGCCGAGGCGGACGGAAAGCTGACGGTGCTGGCCAGGCGCTCCGCTGTCGCGATGGGCCTGGGCAGCGGGCTGATCACCGGCCTCACCGGGTTCACCGTATGGGCCGTACTCGTCCTCGGGGTGGCGGCCGTGGGGCAGGGCACACTCACCCGGGTGCCGCTGGCGGTACTGACCCTCACGGCGCTGGCCGCCTTCGAGGCGGTCGCGGCGATGCCGGCCGCCGCGCTGCAGCTCGGCGCCGCGCGCTCCTCCGCCCGTCGCGTCGGCGCGATCCTGGACGCGCCAGAGCCGGTCGCCGAACCCGCTGCCCCCCGGCCGCTGCCCGCCCGGCCGGTGCACGTGCGGCTGTCGGGAGTGCGGGTGCGGTACCAGCCGGACGGGCCGCTCGCGCTGGACGGGCTCGATCTGGACCTGCCGCCGGGTCGGCGGGTCGCGCTCATCGGCCCCAGTGGTGCCGGCAAGTCCACCGCGGCCGCTGTCCTGCTGCGCTTCCGCGACCCGGCCGGCGGCACCGTCACCCTGAACGGCGCCGACCTGGCCAGCTACGCCGCCGATGAGCTCCGGACGGTGATCGGCGGATGTGCCCAGGACCCGCACGTCTTCGACGCCACCGTCCGCGACAACCTGCGCCTGGGTCGCGCGGGCGCCAGCGACGATGAGCTGGCCGCGGCCGCGGCGCGGGCCCGGCTGCTGCCCTGGATCAATTCCCTTCCGCTGGGCTGGGACACGCGGGTCGGCGCGCATGGCGCGGCGATGTCCGGCGGTGAACGGCAGCGGCTCGCCCTGGCCAGGGCGCTGCTCGCCGATCCGGCCGTGCTGATCCTCGACGAGCCGACCGCTCACCTGGACCCCGAAACGCGCGCCGCGCTGACCGCCGACGTACTGGCCCTCACCGCGGGCCGTGCCACCCTGCTCATCACCCATGAAATGGACGGACTCGACCAGGTTGACGAGATCATTGTCCTGGACCACGGCAGGGTCACCGAGCGCGGCACGCATGCGCAGCTGATGCGCGCCCGGGGCCGCTACCGGCAACTCTGGGACACGCCGTCCTTCTGGCCCGCGCAGGCCGCGCCGGGCAGCTGAGCAGGTCGCCGGCCGGGATGGCCGCACCATGCCTTCCCCTCCCCGGATCGAGCTGGAACAGGGGTTGCCCTGGATTCGTTCAGGGCCGGAGGCCGCTCGGCTCGGGGCCAAGGAGGGCGATCACGAGCGCGGCGATCGATACGGCGGTGACGGCTATGGCGATCAGCAGCAGCTGCCGGGGCCGGGCCCGTCCCGCACCTGACGCGCGGGCCACCTGGCCAAGCTTCCAGATCAGGGCGCTGAGGACCAGGATCGAGATGCCCGCATAAGGGCGGCTCTTGAGGACCGCGCCACCCAGGGCCGCGAACGAAATCGCCGTCCGCGTCCAGGAAAGCTGGGTCCTCTCCCGCGCCAGCCCTGGATCGGCGTCCTCGATGTCGTCCCCGATGTCGTCAGCGGGCGTCGTCAATGCCGCGTCACCCCCGACAGCAGGGTAAGAGCCACCGCGACCAGCCCGATGACGGCGATGGTCACGGCCAGGATCCCGGGCAGCCGCGAGCGGCCCACCGGCTCGCCGCGGCGGAGCGCACGCTGCCTGCCCGTCCATTCGAGGTAGCTGATAACGACGACGGCCGAGCCGAGGAGGATCAGGGGCGTTCCGATGATGCGCCGGCCCCAGGGAACACCAGGGAAGGGCGGCAGCAGCTGCACGATCGCCAGCCCAGCGGTGACTAGCGCGAGCGCGGTGCGGCTCCAGGCCAGGAAGGTCCGCTCGTTGGCGAAGGTGAACCGGGCGTCCGGCTCGGCCTCGTCCGCGGGGGCTGCGTGGCCCGCTGAGTTGTCGTGGCGGCTGGGATCCGTCCGCACTCCTTTCCCGTCGCCTGCACGAGCAGGTAAGCGCACCATCTGCCGGCCCAGGAACTGATTGCTCACTACCCTCCTGCATCCCCGCGCCGCCACGGTTCACCCCGTGGGGGTGATTCAGGCCGCGGGAGCCTGGGACACCATGAACGGCACCACACGGGTGACGGCAGAGGGCCGGTCCGGATCAGATGGGACGCGCCGAATGTCCGTGCAGGACCGGGATGACCGGCAGGGCCGTGTCGGCCCCTTCGTGACCTTCGTCGAGCGGGTGCGCCCGGACGGGGCCGTGGCTCGCTGGGACTCCCGCCGTCACCGCAAGCACCCGCCGGGCGCCCCGGCCGCCGGCTCGACATGGTGGGCCCCCATGGCGCGGGGATGGTGGATCGCCGTCCTGTTCGCGGTGGGGTCGCTGCTGTTCGCCCTGGGCGCGGTCCCCGGTTACGCCAGCGCTGTGGGGGCCCGCTGGGACGCCGTCACCTTTTTCATCGGCTCCCTGTTCTTCACCGCGGCGGGGTTCTTGTCCTACCGGGAGGCCGTGGACGCCGGCCCGCAGCCACTGCACGCCGCCCGGCGGCGCTTCTTCGTCTTCCAGCCCAGCCGGATCGACTGGTGGGCGACCGCGGTGCAACTGGCCGGAACCTTGTTCTTCAACCTCAGCACCGGCAACGCGCTGCGGGAAGATCTGTCCGCGCAGGCCGCGCACCAGCACGTGTGGCGGCCGGACGCGGTGGGCTCGGTCTGCTTCCTGGTGGCCAGCGCGCTGGCCTGGTTCGAGGTCTGCCACGGCTGGGCCGGCTTCCGCCCCCGATCGTGGTCCTGGTGGATCACGCTGCTCAACCTGATCGGCTCCGTGGCCTTCGGCGTGTCGGCGGTGGCCGGCTACATCAACCCGGCGACCGGCCAGTTGCATAACGCCGAACGATCCAACCTCGGCACCTTTATCGGTGCGGTGTGTTTCCTCGCCGGGGCGCTGCTGCTGCTGCCCGAGCGCACCGAGGAAGCCGGCGGTCAGGAAGCCAGCGGCACAGCGACGACACCCACCGCCAGCAACACGTGACCTATGGGTTTCACCCATGACCAAACGGAGGCGGACCTGCCTTCCGGCACCCATTACCGGACGGAGGCGGACCTGCCTTCCTGGTCGCATTGGATGAGCAGCGATACCGCCTCGATCAGGGCCAGGTGGGTGAAGGCCTGCGGGAAATTGCCGAGGTGCTGGCCTGTGGTCGCGTCGATCTCTTCCGCGTAGAGCTGCAGCGGCCCGGCGAACGACAACAGCTTCTGGCACAGGGCGTGCGCGCGTTCGGTCTGGCCGATCATGGCCAGCGCTGTCACCAGCCAGAAGGAGCAGATGGTGAAGGTGCCTTCCTCGCCCGAGAACCCGGTGTCTGTTCCCTCCACCTTGTAGCGCAGGACCAGGCCGTCCTGGGTCAGCTCGTCGGCGATGGCCAGCACGGTCGATCTGATCCGTTTGTCGCCGGGGGGCAGGAAACCCATGATCGGCAGCAGCAGCAGCGAGGCGTCCAGATCATCGGTCTCGTAGTGCTGCCGGAATATGCCTTTGCCCGACACGCCCTTGTCCAGCACCTCGGCCTTGATCTCATCGGCCCCCGCCCGCCAGCGCCGGGCGCGTTCGTCCGCACCCCGCTCCTCGGCGAGATCGGCGCCGCGCGAGGCCGCCACCCAGCACATCACCTTCGATGCGACGAAGTGCTTGGGGTCGCCGCGGACTTCCCAGATTCCCTGGTCGGGCTCGCGCCAGTGCTGCAGGGCGGCGTCCACGAATCCGGCGACCCCTTCCCACACCGGGGCCACGATCTGGGTGGCCCCCCGGCGGAACTGGACATCCAGCGCGTCGAGAATCATTCCCCACACGTCGTGCTGCTGCTGATTCCAGGCGCCGTTGCCGATCCGGACCGGGCGCGCCCCGCGCCACCCCGACAGCTGATCGAGGGTCCGCTCGGTCAGGTCGCGTTCCCCGCCGATGCCGTACATGATCTGCAGCTCGAACTTGCGGTCCAGATCCCCCCCGCTGACCGCGTCGATGATGAAGCCCCAGTACTCGATCGCCTCCCAGTCGAAACCCAGGCGATACAGCGAGCGGAGCATGAACGCCGAGTCCCTGATCCAGGTGAACCGGTAGTCCCAGTTGCGCGCCCCGCCCGGCGTTTCCGGCAGCGAGGTCGTCGACGCGGCCATGATGGCGCCGGTCGGGGCGTAGCTGAGCCCCTTCAGGGTCAGCGCGCTGCGGTCGAGATAGGGCTTCCACGGATGGTCGGGGATCTTGGCCGAGCTGAGCCAGTCCCGCCAGAAGTCGACCGTGGTGTTCAGCGCGCTGAACGCCTCCTCCTGGCTGGCCGGGATGTTACTGCCGCCCCAGGAAAGGGTGACGAACGCCGACTGGCCTTGGGTGAGCGTCGTGCGGCCGTAACAGCGGGCACCCATGACGCCGAGCGGGATGGTGCCCACCAGATCGAGCTGCACGTCTCCCTCCGCGGGGGCGACCGTCATCGCATCGTAGCCGTCGCCCGCATAGCTCCACGTGCCGCCGACGGACCCGTAATTGAACAGCGGGCCACAGTTCACGACGGCCTCGACCCGGCCGCTGATGCACGTGGCGATCCGCACCAGCGCGCCGACCGCGCCGAAATCAGCCGGAGCCCGGTGGTAGTCCGCCCGACGCCCCTCGTGCTGGACCGGGCCCATGGCCAGGAAGTCCTGAATGACCATCCATCCCGTCGGGACCTGCCAGGTCGTTTCCAGCACCATCGTCCCCGGCACGTACCGGCGACCCTGCGGAACGCGCGTGCTGCCGGGACCGAACCGGAACGTGCCGGCCGCACGGTCCAGCAGCGCCGCGAAGACGCTCGGGGAATCGGGGCGCGGCAGGCACAGCCATTCGACCGACCCGTCCGGCGCGATCAGGCAGCTCTGCTCGCAATTGGACAGGAAGGCGTAATCGGCGATCGGCGGGAACATGCCGTTCGAGGCCTGGCCTTTCGCGGCCGGGGGAGGGGCGTCGGGCATGTTGCCTCTTTTCGTGATCGTGACGGGCCGCTCGGGCCAGCCGGCTCAGCCGATGCTCGCCGACGCGGATCGCGTTGGCTATGGCGAACGCGGATCGCGTTGGCCATGGCGCTAAGCGCGGCGCTCACGGGCTCCAACGCCGGGGAAGAAAAGGTCACCTCATAGTGCTCACTCACACACTTAGTGTGACGACCGAGGTGCGCCAGCGCTTCACCCCCGGTGGGTGATCTTGTTCGGCCCCGGCTTCACCGCACTGCCGGGTTCAGAAGGCACCCTGACCAGGAACTAAGGTTACTTAGTGGTAGTTTGCAGCGAATGGTCAGGCTCATCCCTGATTCTTCAGGTGGCTCTTTCCGGCCAAGGTAGTAGCACCAGCCCGGAAAGAGCCGTTAGAGCGCGCCCCGTCGACCATGCCCTTCCCCCGGGCGCCCCTGATGGTCGGCGGGGCGCCTCGCCAACGCCCCGCGCCCTTTCACCGCGGGGCGAAGTTGCCTTCGTGCCGCCCTCGCTTTCATCACAAAAGTGGACGTAAACGACGAAACATGGATGCACGGGGGCCGACGAAAGGGGCACCATGGCCAATGCATCCGATTTTATTGATCTTGGGCCCTGGCCCGCATTGTTTCTCGCCAGCGAGAATGCCAGAGTGGGAGGCGAGCGTGAGGGCTGCCCCGGACCCAGGCAGCACCAAGTACTACCCGCGGGGGGCAGTGTGGGTCGCGCCAGGCCGCACGTCACCACTGATACTCCTGCGGTTCACCGTACTTCCGTGGCTGGCCGCCTGAATGCCGTCCCCAGCTCCCAGGTCCGTGCCCTGGGCCGGGAGCGCGCCGCTCATCGGGGCGAGCCTGACGTTGACGGTGACCCATCCGGTGTTCCCGGCGCGGCCATCCCGGTGAAGCCAGCCTCACCTTCCGATGATCTTACCGATGATCTTCCGGCTGGGCGCCTCGCAGGCCCCCAGGGCCCCGCAGGCGGCCAAGGCTCCCGAGGCGCCGCAGGCCGCCAACGCGCCGCAGGCCTCGACGTGCTTCTCGAGACGAAGCTCCATGCTCCTGCGGTCCGGGCGGACTGGGTGGACCGCCGTGAGCTGGTTGATTGCCTGTCTGGCGGTACCGCCAAGCTGCTGCTCGTGGACGCGCCGGCCGGCTTCGGCAAGTCCACCCTCGTCGCGCAGTGGCGGGTGAGCCCGTCCGAGAGCCGCCCGTTCGCATGGGTCTCACTCGACCACGGTGACAACGATCCCGGCCGGTTGTGGTGGCACGTGGCCTCCTCCCTGCAGCGGGCCTGCCCCGGGATCAGCGCTGAAAACGTCCTGGCTGCCCTCCCGGGCCATCGGCCGGATTTTGCCGGAACGCTGCTCCCGCGGCTCGTCAACGAGCTGGCCACACTGCCGGAGCCGGTTGTCCTGGTGCTGGATGACTACCACGTGATCAGCGAACCTGACTGCCATGACCAGATCGCCCTCTTGCTGCGGCACCTGCCGCCGGCCGTCCAGCTTGTGCTGGTCACGCGGACTGACCCGCCGCTGCCGCTCGCCCGCTTGCGGGCCGCCGGGGAGCTGGTCGAGGTCCGGGCCGGCGAGCTCCGTTTCACGCCCGCGCAGACGGCTGAGCTCGTCACCGCTGCGGCCGGCATTGAGCTGGGCGAGACCGATCTGGCTGAACTCGTCGACCAGACCGAAGGCTGGCCCGCGGGCATCTACCTCGCGGCTCTTTTGATACGCGGGCACCCGTCGCCCAGTGCCGTCATCCGCCAGTTCAGCGGCGACAGCCGGTTTGTCGTCGACTTTCTGGCTGAGGAGGTGCTGAGTCGCCAGCCCGGGATCGTCCGGCAGTTCCTGACCCGAACCTCGATTCTCGACCGGTTCTGCGCGCCGCTCTGCGATGCCGTGACCGGTGCGGCCGGTGCGGCCGGTGCGGCCGAGATCATCGACGTCATGGAGCGGCAGAACCTCTTCGTGGTCCCGCTCGACGACACCCGGCAGTGGTTCCGATATCACCATCTTTTCGCGCAGATGCTGCGCAGCGAACTCGACCGGACCGAACCGGAACTGGTGCTCACCCTGCACGGGCGCGCCAGCGCCTGGTACCGCCGGTCGGGCTCGCCGGACGAGGCGATCGCTCATGCGCGTGCCGCCGGGGACGTCGCCGGGGTCGTCGATCTCATCGCCGAGCACTGGGGTGCCTACGTGGACTCCGGTCGGGTGGCGGCCGTTCGCAGCTGGCTGAGCTTGCTCGGAGATGACGTCGTCAGCGCCGATCCAGTAGCCGCGCACTGCGCCGCGTGGGCCGCGGCGGTGTCGGATGACCGGGAATCCCTGCGGCGCTGGCTGCGGATCGTCGAGATCAGCGAGCATGAGGGGGCGCTTCCGGACGGGATCCGGTCGCTACGGTCGTCGGCGGCGCTGCTGAAAGGCAGCTTCGGATTCGAGGGCATCGGCCCCATGCGCGGCGCGGCGGCCGAAGCCGCCGCGCTGGAGACCGATCCGGCGTCGCCGTGGTACGCCTTCGCGCGGGCTTCGCACGCGGCCGCCCTCTACTGGTCCGGCGACCTGGATGCCGCCGCCGCGCAAGCGCGTGCGGCCTCGGCGGCCACCGGGTCGAGCGCGCCGATCCGCATGGTGGGATCCGCGGTCCTGTCCTTGATCGCGGTCGACCGGGGAGACATAGCCGAGGCCCGGCAATGGGCGCGGACAACTCAGGAGATCGTGGCCGACGCCGGCCCGGGTCTCCGCGGAGCCCCTTGCATCTCCCTCGCCTGCGCGGCCGCCGGTGCGATTTCCGCACAGAACGGGCAGCTCGCCGAGGCCCGCAGTAAGTTCGAGCACGCACTCGAGATCCGCCCGGGGAGGCGCGGGATCAGCCCGTGGCACACCGTTGAAATTCTCCTCCGGCTCGCGCCGGTGCTGTTTGACCTCGGTCACCGGTCCCGAGCCGCCGCTCTTCTCGCCGAAGCCAGGTCGACGCTGGTCTTCTCGCCGGACGGCGCAGGCGCTCAGCTCGCCAGGCTGGACCGGATCGAGCGGCGGCTGGCGGCGCGGCCGCAGGCGTTTTCGCCTGGCGCGCCGCTGACCGAGCGTGAGGCGGCCGTGCTGCGGCTGCTCGGCGGATCGCTGTCGCTCCGCGAGATCGGCCAGCAGCTATACCTGTCGTCTAACACGATCAAGACCCATACGCGGGCGATCTACCGGAAACTTGGCGCATCGACCCGACGCGATGCCATTGCCCGGGCACGTCACATCGGCATTCTCTGAGTCGTTACCTGGTGCCTCCGGCCCCCTCAGGGGAGTCGTTACCTGGTGCCTCCGGCCCCTCAGGGGAGAAGCAGGCCGGTGTGGGCGGCCAGGAAGGCGAGGACGTCCGCGGACAGCGCCACCGAACGGCTTACCGCGCGGCTGGAGTGGCCGACGTCAGCCTCGCGGCGCAGCAGGATGGGCCGTCCGGCCGCCGGGGCTGACGTCGCGTACTGCAGCGCCGCGCACATCTTGCGGGCGTGCATGGGGTCGACCCGGCTGTCGTTGTCGAAGACCGTGAACAGAATGCTGGGGTAGTTCACGCCCTCCGTCACGTGGTGATACGGCGAATACGACAACAGCCACCCCAGTTGCTCGGGGTCGGCGGCGGTGCCGTACTCGGTGTTCCATGTCTCGCCCAGGCCGAACTGCTCGTACCGCACCATGTCGAGCAGCGGCGCGGAGCACACCGCGGCTGCGTACAGGTCGGGCCGCTGGGTGATCGCGGCACCGACCAGCAGCCCCCCGTTCGAGCCACCGTAGATGCCCAGTTGCTCCGGCGTGGTCCAGCCGCCGGCAATGAGCTTCTCCGCCGCGGCGTGGAAGTCGTCGACGACGGCCTGCCGACGGTCCAGCATCCCGGCCCGGTGCCATTCCTCGCCTTCCTCGCTGCCGCCGCGCAGCCCGGCGATGGCGTAGACGCCACCCGCCTCCGCCCACGCCAGAACGTTCGACGAATAACCGGGGGTGAGGCTGATGCCGAAGCCGCCGTACCCGTAGAGGATCGCCGGGCGCGGGCCCCGCGGCCGCCCCTCACCGGTCCCGTCGGCGCCAGGCCCGGCGTCACGGCCGACCCGGCTGGCGGTCCCGGTGCCGGCGCCGCCGACGACGAGCATCCGCACCTTGGTGCCGTCTTTGGAGCGGTACGCGACCTGCCGGGCGGTCACCGCGGGGGCTTCCACCGCGCCGGGCGGCCGGGCCCAGACCTGGGTCTCGTCGCCGCTCGCGTCGTAGCGCATCACCGTCGCGGGCGTCGTGTTGTCGGTGTAGGCGAACCAGGCCTCGTGACCGCCTTCCGGCCGTTCGCTGATCCCGCCGACGGTGCCCGGTCCCGGCAGCGGAACGGTCCCGGTCCGCGCCCCCGTCGTCAGATCGTGCACGGTGATCTCGCTGATGGCGTGCCGCGTCCACACGACGAGCAGCACCGGCCGCGCCGCCCGCTCGCCATCGAGGATGGCGTAACCCTCCAGGACGGCCTCGGTATCGGAGGCGATGAGGTCCTGCCATCCCTCCGGACCGGGGTTCGCCGGGTCCGCGACCGCGAGCCGGCCCCGGGGGGCGCCGGCGTCGGTGTACACGTAAAGCCGGCCGTCCCGCCCGACCCGGGCGCCGGTCCGGGCGTCCGCGCCGACCTGCACCGGCTTCAGGTCGGGGGCCGACGGGTCGGATGCGGTCAGGTCGGCGATCCACAGGTCGTTGCGGGGCTCCGTGCCGCGCGCCGCGCTGATGGTCAGCCACCGGCCGTCCCGGCTCACCGCCGCCGAATAGTACGTGGTCTTGTCGCGTCCCGTACCGAAGATCAGCACGTCGTCCTCGGCCGGAGAGCCCACCCGATGCAGGTAGACGCGGCGGTGAAACTGCTCTTCGCCGGCGGGCACCTCGCCGGGCGGCAGCCGCCTGGTGTAGTAGAACGCCTTGCCGCCCGGCAGCCAGGCGATCGGGGAGTAGCGGCAGCGGTCGATCGGGCCGTCCACCAGCTCGCCGGTTTCCACGTCCATCACCCGGAGCAGCGATTCCTCGCTGCCCCCTTCGGACAGCTGGTAGGCGAGGGACCGGCCTTCCTTGTCCGGCTGCCAGCCGTCGAGCGTGGTC
>Ga0181532_10002583_pt1 | contig 16837 bp, 10 predicted proteins | sample PEATcosm2014_Bin_33_FD_119768 | JGI IMG/M metagenome (GOLD analysis project Ga0181532, IMG submission 119768) | Peatland microbial communities from MTU Mesocosm Facility, Houghton, MI, USA - PEATcosm2014_Bin11_30_metaG | ecosystem: Environmental > Terrestrial > Soil > Wetlands > Peat | place...
GATCCCGCTGCGGACCGGATCCCGCTGCGGACCGGATCCCGCTGCGGACCGGATCCCGCTACGGACCGGATCCCGCTACGGACCGGATCCCGCTACGGACCGGGTCGCCACTCACGTCGCAGGTCGGCCAGCACGCTGTGGAAGCCGGGGAACGTCTTGCGGACGCATCCGGGATCGTCGAGGGTCAGGCCCGGCGTCCGGAGGCCGGTGATGCTGAAGCTCATCGCGATGCGGTGGTCACCGCGGCATTCGATCTCGGCCGCCTTGGGCGTGCCGGGCCAAATCTCTATCCAGTCCGGCCCGGTCGCGACCTGCACGCCGAGCCGCCGCAGGTTGACCGCGCACGCGTCGAGACGATCGGATTCCTTGACCCGGGTGTTGGCCACGTCGACGATCCGCACCGGGCCGTCCGCGAACGGGGCGATGGCGGCGAGGGTCGGCATCGTGTCGGAGATGTCGCGCATGTTGACCTCGGTGCCGTGCAGCGGGCCCGTTCCGGTGACCGTGATCCCGTCCGGGTCGAAACCGACCCGCGCCCCCATCCGCTGCAGAACGCGCGCGAACTGGACGTCCCCTTGGAGCGAGTCCGCATACAGGCCGGGCACGACCACCGTCTCCCCCGTCACCGCGGCCGCCGCCAGGAAATAACTGGCCGCGGAGGCATCCGGCTCGACCTCGAAGCTGCGGGCCGCGTACCCGCCGGGGCGGACGGTGAAGTTGTCGCCGTCGTGGGTGACCCGCGCCCCGAACTGGCGCATCATCCGGACGGTCATGTCTACGTACGGGGCCGACACCATATCGGTGACCGAGATCGTCAGGCCCTCGCTGGCCGCGCCGCTGACCAGTGGCGCGGCCATCAGGAGCGCGGTCAGGAACTGCGACGAGACGCTCGCGTCCAGCGTGACCCGGCCGCCGGTCATCCCCCGCGTCACCACGGTCAGTGGCAGGTGCCCATCGGCTTCCCCGTGCGTAACGGTGACCCCGAGTGTGCGCAAGACCTCGACCATCGGACCGACGGGACGCCGGCGCATCTGCGGCGATGCGTCGAAACGGAACGTTCCCCGGCCGGTAGCCGCCAGCGCAGGCAGGAACCGGGCGGCCGTGCCCGCGTCACGGCAGTAGACGTCCGCCGACTCGGCGGGCGGTCCGGACGGGCTGCCCATAATGATCCAGTCATCGCCGGCGAGCTGCACGCTATAGCCGAGCGCGGCCAGCCCCTCGGCGAAGGCCTCCGTGTCATCAGACCGGAGCGGCCGGCGCAGATAGCTCAGACCGGGCGCACAGGCCGCGAGAAACAGCGCGCGCGCCGTTATCGACTTGGATCCCGGAATCCGAACCTCAGCCACAGCGCTCCCGCCCTGATCACCGTCCCAGCAGGCAGTCAGCCTAGCCGACCGACGTCCGGACCGCCGTCACCGCTGGGCGGCCCGCACAACCTCGTGGGCCATGGCCTGCTCCCCCAGCGCGTTCGGGTGGAAGGGGACGGCGAGCGACGTGGGGATCAGGCCCTCCACCCATTTCATCCCCGCGCGCTGGCAGGCGTCGTGCCCGACGCTGGCCGCGTAGGTGTTCACGAACGTGACGCCGTGGGCGGCGGCGGTGGCGGCCAGCATCGCGTTGAGCTGATTCTCGATGCCGCGCAGGTACGGCACGTCGCCACGGGCGACGGCCACCTCGGGCCAGCAGCCGTTCCCGCTGGCCGGCAGGATGACCGGGTAACCCACGAGCAGAATCCTGGCGTCCGGCGCGCGCTGCCGGATGGCCGTCAGGACCGACGCCACCTTTGGGCCGGTCTGGGCCACCGCCTGGGCGAGCTGGTCGGTGCCGCCCGCGGTGTAGTGCTTCTGGCACGGGTCGCCGACCGGGTCGGTCAGGCTGAGCGCCGCGCAGGTGGTGCCGATGCGGGTGACGCCGATGTCGTCCCCGCCGACCTGGACCGTGACCAGTGTGTCAGCGGCGGAGAGGGCGTTCAGCTGCGGCGGATTGTCGCCCTGGTACCGGCTCATGTCCGCCGTCGACGCGCCGAAGCAGCTGACGTTGACGAAAGACGAGGGACGAAGGGCCGCCGCGACCAGGACCGGGTAGTCCTGGGCCGAGCGCAGGCATCCCGCGGACGATCCGCCCTCTTCGTGCGCGAGCGGCGCCGCGGTGTACGAATCGCCGAGCGCGACGTACGTGCCGCTCAGTTTCGCGGCCGGGGGGCTCGCCGCCTGCCCGTGGCCGCCCGCCAGGGGTGAGGAAGACGGCCCCGTGCCCGGCTTTCCCGGGCCGGCGGAGGTGCACGCGGCCAGCAGGACGGCCAGCGCGCCCAGCAGGACGCACCCGGCGAGCGGGACGCTCACCGGCCGCCAGCGGGACGCGACGTGCGCGATGTCGGGCATCAGTTCTCCCTGCTGCGGGTCCGGCACACCCGCCGGCGGTGAGCACTGGCCCGTCACCTCACGCTATGGACTCGGCGCGCCGGGCACAACGCGGGGGCTGGCCCGGGCCGGGCCTCATCAGAGCAATGCAGGGATGGTCCTGGTGGGGATCGTCAGTGCGGCGCGAAGTCCTTACTGCGGATGGTGACCAGCGATATGACGGCCGAGGCCAGGGCGATGATCGCCGCGACGAGCAGGATCTGGTTGAGGCCGGTGGTGAAAGCGGTCCGCGTGATCGTGACCACGGTCTGCCGCGACTGGGCGGGAAGCGCCTGGATCAGCGTCCCGACGTTCCCGGACTGAACGGCCGTCGCGATCTGCGGTCCCTGGTGAGCCAGCCCGGGCACCGCGGCCACCCCGGATTGCACCACGGTCTTGACCTGGCTGGCGAACAGCGTCCCGAGCAGGGCGATCCCGGTCGCGATGCCCACCTGGCGGAAGGTGGAGTTGATGCCCGACGCCATCCCGGCCCGCTGCGGGGCCACCACGCCGACGGCCGTGGAGGCCAGCGGCGGATTCACCAGGCCGACGCCCAGGCCACCCACGATCATGCCCGGGATGAGATGAGTCCAGGCCGAGCCGGCGTTGAGCCCGCGCATGAGCAGTAGCCCCACGCCGATGAGGATGAGCCCGGGCCCGATGAGCAGTCGGACCGGCACCTTCGAGGACAGCCGGCCCGCGATCGTCGCGGTCACCAGGATCGCGCCGGACAGCACCATGACGCGCACACCGGTCCCCAGGGCCGAAAAGCCCAGGATGTCCTGGAGATACAGCACGAGGTAGAGCAGCATCGAGAAGATTGACGCGCTGAGCCCGAACGCGGCGACCGAGCCGCCGGTGAACGTCGGGAGTCTGAAAAGGCTGAGGTCGAACATCGGGTGCGCCATGCGCAGTTCGGTGATGACGAAGGCGACCATCAGGACCGCCGCCAGCGCGAAGCAGCCGAGGACGAGGCGGTCGGTGAACGAGCGCTGGCTCGACTCGATCAGCCCATAGACCAGGCTCGCGAGCGACACCGTGAAGAACACGAAGCCGAGCCAGTCAGGGCCGCTGGCCTGGGCCGCGCGCGACTCGGACACCTTGAGGGCCGCGATGATGACGGCGACGACGCCGAACGGCACGTTCACGAAGAAGATCCAGCGCCAGGAGAGGCCGGTGGTCAGCAGGCCGCCCGCCAGCGGGCCGATCGCGACCGCCAGGCCGGTCACTCCGCCCCAGACGCCGAACGCGATGCCACGTTCCTTGCCACGGAACGCGTCAGCGAGCAGGGCCAGCGACACCGCGAACATGATCGCCCCGCCGACGCCCTGCAGGCCCCGGGACAGTTGCAGCATCAGCGTGCTGGTGGCGAAGCCGCACAGGGCCGACGCCGCGGTAAAGATGACCAGGCCGACCAGGTACATCAGGCGGCGGCCGTACATATCCGCCAGGCTGCCCGCGGTGAGCAGGAACGCGGCCAGGGTCAGCGCGTAGGCGTCGACGACCCACTGCAGGTCGGCGAAACTGGAGTGCAGGGCGTGCTGGATGTCGGGCAGGGCGACGTTCACGATCGTGATGTCCAGCAGCAGCATGAACGTGCCCAGGCACACGGCGACGAGCGTCCACCATTTGTTGCCGCGCTGGGTGTGCTCGTGCTGGGGCCGATGGCCGGCATCGTGGGCCTGCTCGCGCGCACCGCCCTCGTGCTGGCCGTGCTGCCCATCGCGGGCGTGGTGGCGCGGGCGCTCACCGACGCCGGGCACGTCTTCGTGGGCTTCGGTCACGACAGCTCTTCCCGTAGCGTGATGGGACATATCCATGCAGGCAGCCCGGCTGCTATCCGTTACTCCCAGCGTCCCATGGACCCTTCACCGGACGCGTCACACCCCCCGGCCTACGGCCGGTGTGACAGTGGGTGACTGCACGGTCGCGAGGGCATATTGACAGGGCCGGAGTTAGCCCGGGTCCGCGGCGATCTCGCGGGCGGGATCGCTCGGCGGCCAGCAGGCGGCATACAGGGCCTCCCGGCCGTGCAGCTTGACCCGCTCGCCCCGGCCCAGCGAACGGGCCAGTTCTGCCTCAGCCGTCTCCACGCGCAGCCATTCCGCGTAGCCCACCGGGCGGATCCCCCGGCGCGCCAGCGTCTCCTCCAGGGCCTGGACCCGGGAACCCGCCGGCGCGGGCGCCCCGTCCGGGTACCGGAGAACGCCCGGCCGGGGCAGCGCCGCGTCGTCCACGGCGGACCCGCCGGCCAGGTCGGCGAGCAGGCTCCGGGCCGTCTCAGCCGCGTCGGATTTGTTCGTCCCGATTACCCCGGTGGGACCGCGCTTGAGCCAGCCTGCCACATACTCGCCGGGTAGCGGGGTGCCATCGGGTCCGAGCACGCGCCCAGCGGCGTTCGGCACCACGGCGGCGCGCTCGTCGAACGGGACGCCGTCGAGAGGAACGCTCTGGTACCCCACCGAGCGCAGCACCATCTGCGCCTCGAGCGTCTCGAGTTCCCCGGTGCCCTGGAAGGCGCCGCTGGAATCGAGGCGGGTCCGCTCGAGGACGAGCCCGGTGACCCGCTCGTCCCCGGTGATCTCCACCGGCCGCAGCCAGAAACGGATGGTGAGCGTCCGCGCGTGCGCGTCCCCCGAGGCGTCCGGCTGCGCGGCTGTTGGGACAGGAGTGGCGGCTGCCCATTTCCTGATCACGACCATGTTGCCGCGGACCCGCCGGTCGGACTCCGCGGTGGCCGTTCCCTCCCCGGCGCCGTCGAACGCGTCCAGGTCCGCCTCCGTGGCCGGGACGATGACCGCCACGCCGGGCAGCTCGCCCAGTTCGCGCAGTTCCTTGGTGGTGAACTTGGCGTGCGCCGGGCCGCGCCGGCCGATCATGTGCACCTCGCGGACCTTGCTGGCCTGCAGGGCCTCCAGCACCGGCTGCGGTACGTCCGTACCGTGCAGTTCGACTGGGTCGCGGGCGAGGATCCGGGCCACGTCCACCGCGACGTTGCCGACGCCGATGACCGCGACCGACTCGGCGTCCAGGGTGAAAGAGAACGGGCCGACGTCCGGGTGCCCGCAGTACCAGTTGACGAAGTCGGTGGCCGGGTAGCTGCCGGGCAGGTCCTCCCCCGGGATGCCCAGGCGGCGGTCACGCATCGCGCCGGTCGCGTAGACCACCGCGTCGTAGGCCGACAGCAGGTCCGCGCGCGTCACGTCCTCGCCGAGGTGCACGCCGCCGAGAAACCGGACATCGGGACTTTCCAGCACCTTGCGCAGGTACTCGGCGATCGACTTGATCGACTTGTGGTCGGGGGCGACCCCGTACCGGACCAGCCCGTACGGCGTGGGCAGCCGGTCGAAGACGTCGACGCGGACCCGGACCGGCCCCCCGAGCCCGTCGCCCGCGTGGTCCGTCAGCGCGGCCGCGTGCTTGACCAGCGCCTCCGCCGTATAGAGCCCAGCCGGGCCTGATCCGACGACCGCGACCTCAAGCACCTTCATGCTTTATACCCTAGGCGGTTTCCGAGGTGTTTTACTGACCCTCGGATTGCTCGCTCACGGGGTCAACTCCCGCCGCCGTCCGTTCGGCTGAACGATCCGGAGCGTCGACATCGGCGTTCGCGCGGCGCGCCACCGCTTCGGTGATCTGCCTGGCCAGATGCTGCGGCGTCAGGCCGACGGCGGCCAGAACCTCGCCGCGGTCGCCGTGCGCGAGGAACTCCTGCGGCAGGCCGAACGTCTTGACCGGCACGTCGACGTCGTGGTCGCGCAGCAGGCGCGACACCGCGTCGCCGAAGCCGCCGACGCGGCCGTTGTCCTCGACCACCGCCACCAGCCGGTGCCGCCGGGCCGCGCCGACCACCGCGTCGTCGACCGGCTTGATCCAGCGGGGGTCGGCCACCGTGACGCCGATGCCGTGGTCGGCGAGCCGTTCCGCGACCGCCAGGCACATCAGCGCCATCGGGCCGGCACCGAGCAGGAGCACGTCGGCCCCCGCGTCCGGGTCCGCGTCCCTGCCTGTGTCCCTGCCTGTGTCCCTGCCTGTGTCCTTGCCTGCGTTCTTGCCGGGCTGGCGCAGCACGTCCATGCCGCCGAGCTTGGCCACGGCCTCGACCTCGCCGCCGACCGTGCCCTTGGGGAACCGCACCACCGTGGGGCCGTCGGCGATGGCGACCGCCTCGTTGAGGAGTTCGGCCACGCGGGCCGCGTCACGGGGGGCGGCGATCTTCAGGCCGGGCACGACCTGCAGGATCGATGCGTCCCACATCCCATTGTGGCTGGCGCCGTCCGGCCCGGTGACCCCAGCCCGGTCCAGGACCAGCGTCACCGGCAGCTTGTGCAGTGCCACGTCCATCAGCATCTGGTCGAAGGCGCGGTTCAGGAACGTCGCGTAGATCGCGACCACCGGGTGCAGGCCGCCCATGGCCAGGCCGGCCGCGCTGGTCACCGCGTGCTGCTCCGCGATGCCCACGTCGTAGACGCGGTCCGGGAAGGCGCGCGCGAACGCGGCGAGCCCGGTCGGGTGCAGCATCGCCGCGGTGATGGCCACGACGTCGGGCCGCCGCTGGCCGATGGCGACCAGTTCGTCGCCGAAGACCTGCGACCAGGTCCTGGTGGGCGCGCCCGGCACAGCGCCGGGACGGGGCGCGCCCGGCACTTGGTGCAGGCAGTCGTCCTCGTTCTCGACAGCCGGGCCGTATCCGAAGCCCTTTTGCGTGATCACGTGCACCAGGACGGGCCCGCCGTACTCCTTGGCCCGGCGCAGCGCCTGCTCGACCATGGCCTCGTCGTGGCCGTCGATGGGGCCCAGGTACTTCAGCCCCAGGTCCTCGAACAGCACCTGGGGCTGCAGGACGTCCTTCAGGCCCTTCTTGATGCCGTGCAGGGTCCCGTACACCGGCGGCCCGACCACCGGAGTGCGGGACAATGTGGTCTTGATGTAGTCGAGCACGTTCTCGTACCGCTGGCTGATGCGGACTGACGCCAGGTTCTTCGCCAGGCCGCCGATCGTCGCCTGGTAGGACCGGCCATTGTCGTTGACCACGATGACCAGCCGGGAATCCTCGGCCACGGAGATGTTGTTCAGCGCCTCCCAGGCCATCCCGCCGGTCAGCGCACCGTCCCCGATGAGCGCGACGACCGCGCGGTCGGCCTCGCCGCGCAGCTTGTACGCCTTGGCCAGCCCATCGGCGTAGGACAGGCTCGTAGATGCGTGCGAGTTCTCGACGACGTCGTGATCGGACTCGGCCCGGCTCGGGTACCCGGACATGCCGCCCCGCTGCCGCAGGGTCCCGAACTCCGCCTGGCGCCCGGTCAGGAGCTTGTGCACGTAGGCCTGGTGACCGGTGTCGAAGACGATGCGGTCCTTCGGCGAGCTGAAGACGCGGTGCAGCGCGATCGTCAGCTCGACGACACCAAGGTTCGGGCCGAGATGGCCGCTGGTGCGGATGACGGTCTCGATGAGGGTGTCGCGTATCTCACCCGCCAGGACGGCCAGCTGCTCCTGGCTGAGGCTCTTCAGGTCTTCCGGGCCTCCGATGGACTCCAACAGGGTCACGTTGGTGCGCTCCTCGTGTTCCGGGGGTTCCGGTCGGCTGGTTTGGGATGGCGCTTCCGGGTGGCGGAGGGGACGGCAATTCCCAGAGTCTATTTGCGGCACTCCCCGGGGCACACGCGACACCCGCGCGAAGACTGACGTGGGTGTCGGCCAACGCGTACTGGCACCCCGTGGGCGCAGGCAAGTCGCGGTCAGGTGAGGTGCGCCCATGCAGCTTAGCCGGTGGGGTGCGCGGGGCTCACTCGCCGCGGGTACGCGGAGCTCAGATCCGCGGCGGCGGTGACTTCGGCGACCACCGCGGGGCCCGGCTCCCACAGGGCGGCCTGGCTGGCGCGGTCGGCGGGCTGGCCGATGGCCCGGACCGGGATCACGTCGGCCATGTGGCCGTCGCGCCCGATGCTGACCACCGGGCGGGCCAGCGGCCGCGGATCGGCCAGACGCCAGTGATGGGAGTCCGGCCGGGCCCACTCGCCGCAGTTACAGCTCTCACCGGACATCGCCGCGGAGCACACGCCGGCCAGCGTGACCACGGCCACGATGCCGCCGATGGCGGCGACGGGGTCGTCGGGAGCCCACCCGGCGAACCATAGCGAGGGCTCCTCGGCGGCGAGAAGATCAACGCGCATCGAGGCGTAGATCGCCAGTTGCCCGCGGTAGGACGGCGCCCAGTCCCGGTTCTCCACCGGCTTGCGCCCGCGCGCGATGGCCCACGCCCACGGCTGGCGCACGCTGACCAACTGCACGTTACCTCCAACAGCCCCGCACCGGAGGGGCCCCCGTCGCCCCTTTACGGGTCCCGTGTTTGGCTTGTAAATATTTGTACTCTGCTGAGGCGGGAATGGATTGGGAGTCCGAGCAGAAATAACCCACAAATTCCATCGGTGTCACCCCCCCTCGCGCATCCAGGCTGACACGCCATGGAACGAGGCGCAATTTAATAACTTTGAGTAGTTATCGGCGGGCGTGCTATCGGCTTCCGGGTGCCCGGAGGAGCTGGCGGCCAGGCCCGCGGCGGGCAGCATTTTCGGACGGCCGGCGAACAGGCCAACGGCCATCTCCACGCCGCAGATCAGCAGCAGGACCGTGATCGGGGCCGTCCAGCCGCCGGTGGCCGCGCGCAGGAAGCCGACCGCCAGCGGGCCGGCCGCCGCGACCAGGTAGCCGACGGACTGCGCCAGCGAGGACAGCGACGCCGCTGTGGCCGGGTCGCGAGCCCGTGCCATCGTGAAGTAGATCGCCAGGCCGAGCGCCGCGCCCTGGGCCGCGCCGAGCACCAGCATCCAGGCCGCGGCCGACCCGAGCGGGGCCCACAGCGTGCCCGCGAGGCCGCCCGCGGTGACGCCGACGGCCGGGACGACCAGCACGCGCTGGTCCGTGACACGCTGGGCCAGCACCGGGACGCTCAGCGAGGTGAGGAGATTTCCCAGGCCCATCACGGCCAGCAGGGTCCCGGCCGCCGCCGCGGTCTCGCCCCGATCGCGGAACAGTTCCGGCAGCCAGGACACGGCAGCGTAGTAGAGCAGGCTCTGCAGGCCCATGAACGCGGTGACCTGCCAAGCCAGCGGGTGCCGGTGCACGCTGGCCCGGGGCCGCACGGGGGGGACCGCCGGGCCGGCTGGGCCGGCTGCGCGCGTGGCCCGGCGGTACCGGAGCTGGCTGATCCAGATCAGAGCCGCGGCCGCGGCGGGCAGGCTCCACAGCCCGAGGGTCACGTGCACCGACCCGCCGGTCGCGTTGTACAGCGGGACGCTGACCAGGGAGGCGATCACCGCCCCCGCGGACAGGGCGGTGAGGTACATGCCGAGCAGCAGCCCCGCCCGGGCCGGCGCCCGCCGCTTGATCATGCTCGACAGCAGGACGTTCATGACGGCGATCGCGCCGCAGGCCACGATGGTGCCGGGGAACAGCATCGAGCTGGGCAGCGCCCCGCGCAGCAGCAGGCCGGCGGACAGCAGGATGAGCGCGCCGAACAGCACGCGCTCCTCCCCCAGCCGGCGGCTCAGCCACGCGGCCAGGCCGGAGACCGCGCCGAAGCACAGCACCGGGGTCGCGGCCAGGATGGTCACCGTCGCTGAGGACAGCCCCAGCCGCGCCTCGAGCTCGGGGAATACCGGCGGGAGGCTGGTGATGGCGGCGCGCAGATTGAACGCGAGCGCGGTGATCGACACGACGAGCAGCGCCGCTTCCAGCGACCGCCGGCCTGGCCTGCCCGCCGCCGGAATTTTTGCCATCAACGGCCAAAACTACGGCAGCAGGAGCAGCTTGCCGGTCGTACGCCGGGCGGCCAGGTCTTCCTGCGCCAGGGCCGCGTCGGCCAGCGGGTATGTGCCGCCGATCCGGACCTCGAGTAGGCCCTCGGCCAGCCACCCGAACAGGTCACCCGCCCGCCACAGCAGCTCGTGCCGGTCGGCGATGTAGTGCACCAGGGTGGGCCGGGTCAGGAACAGCGAGCCGCCGTGGTTCAGGCGCTGCGGGTCCAACGGCGGCACCTGGCCGCTCGCGGCGCCGTAAAGCACCATCATGCCGCGCGGGTGCAGCGCCGCCAGGCTGTCGTCGAAGGTCGCCTGGCCCACTCCGTCATAGACGACATCACAGCCGCGGCCGCCGGTAGCGGCGGCGACGGCCGTGCGGAACTCGCCGTATCCCGACACGTGGTCGGCGCCCGCCTGCTTCGCCAGCGCGGCCTTCTGCCCGCCTTCCCCGCCCGAGGTCGTGGCCACCACGACGCCGCCGCGCTGCTTGACCATCTGCGTCAGCAGCAACCCGACGCCGCCGGCCGCGGCGTGCACGACCGCGACGTCCCCCTCGCGGACCGGGTAGGTGCTGAAGCACAGGTAATGCGCGGTCATACCCTGGAGCATCACGGCCGCGGCGGCCTGCAGATCGACCGCGGGCGGGACGGGCACGGCACGGCTGGCGGGGATGACCGCCTGCTCGGCGTAGCTGCCCGGCACGCCCGCCCAGGCCACCCGGTCGCCCACCGACAGCCCGGTCACCTGGGCACCGATCGCGGTCACCGTGCCCGCGCCTTCGGCGCCTGGGATCACGGGAAACTGAGCCGGCTTGTACCCGCCGGTGCCGTGCCGCTGGTAGATGTCCATGTAGTTGACACCCGCCGCGGCGACCTCGACGACGACCTGGTCCGCCTGCGGTTCGGGGGCGGGGCGCTCGGTGACGCTCAGGACCTCGGGCCCGCCCAGCTTCTCGACGACGACTGCGCGCATGCGCACCACGCTCCCTGGCTAGAGACCCACCCGCTGCCCACGATAGAACGCCCAAGGTGGCCCGGTGGTCCGCCGGGGCATTTGTCCCCCGGGGGCTCAGGTGCGGTCGCGCAGGGAGCGCAGCACGTACTGCATGATGCCGCCGTGCCGGTAGTACTGCGCCTCACCCGGGGTGTCGATCCGGACGGTGGCGCGGAACTCGCGGCCGTCCGCGGTCACCACGACCTCCTTCGGCACCTGGCCGGAGTTGATGGCCTCGATGCCCGTCACCTCGAACGTCTCGCGCCCGGTGAGCCCGAGCGCCGCGACCGACTCGCCGGCTTTGAACTGCAGGGGCAGCACGCCCATGCCGATCAGGTTGGACCGGTGGATCCGCTCGAAAGACTCCACCAGCACCGCGCGGACACCGAGCAGGGCCGTGCCCTTGGCGGCCCAGTCGCGGGAGGACCCGGAGCCGTACTCCTTCCCGCCGAGCACGATGAGCGGGGTGCCCTCCTCGATATACTTCCGCGAGGCGTCGTAGATGCTCATCTGCTCGCCGGTGGGCAGCTTGGTGGTGATACCGCCCTCGGTGCCCGGCGCGAGCTGGTTCCGCAGCCGGATATTGGCGAACGTACCGCGGATCATCACCTCGTGGTTGCCGCGGCGGGAGCCGTAGGAGTTGAAGTCGCGGCGCGGGACGTCGTGGTCGGTGAGGTACTGCCCGGCCGGGCTGTCGGCCTTGATCGCGCCGGCCGGCGAGATGTGGTCGGTGGTCACCGAGTCGCCCAGCAAGGCGAGCACGCGGGCCCCGTGGATGTCGGTGACCGGCTGCGGCTCGTCCGGCATTTCGTCGAAGTATGGCGGCCGCCGCACGTAGGTCGAATAGTCGTCCCAGGTGAACGTGTCCCCGGATGGGACCTCGAGCCCGCGCCACCGCTCGTCGCCCTTGAAGACGTCCGCGTAGTCGCGGGTGAACATCTCGGCGGCGACCGCCTCGTGCACGACCTGGGCGATCTCCGTGGGTGACGGCCAGATGTCGCGCAGGTACACCGGCTGCCCATCGGTTCCGGTCCCGATCGGGTCGTTCACCATGTCCACGTCCATCGACCCGGTGAGCGCGTACGCCACCACCAGCGGGGGTGAGGCCAGGTAGTTCATCTTGACGTCGGGGTTGATCCGGCCCTCGAAGTTCCGGTTGCCGGACAGCACGGCGACGACGGCCAGGTCGCTCTCGTTGACCGCGGCGCTGATCTCCTCCGGCAGCGGCCCGGAGTTTCCGATGCAGGTCGTACAGCCGAAGCCGACCAGGTTGAAGCCGAGCTTGTCCAGGTAGGGCAGCAGGCCGGCCCGCTCGTAGTAGTCCATGACCACCTTGGAGCCGGGCGCCAGTGTGGTCTTGACCCAGGGCTTCCGGCTCAGCCCGGCCTCGACGGCCTTCTTGGCCAGCAGCGCAGCGCCGACCATGACCGACGGGTTGGAGGTGTTGGTGCACGAGGTGATGGCCGCGATCACGACCGACCCGTGGTCGATGGTGACCGTGGTGCCGTCGTCCAGCGTGGCCTGCGTCGCCTTGGACGGCTTGCCGACCGGCTCCGCGGCGATCGGGTCCGAGGCGGGGAAGGTATCGGCCACGCCGTCGTCCTGCTCGGACCCGGGCACGTACGCGGTCACCGCCTCGCGGAAGGCGTTCTTGGCGTCGGAGAGAGCTACCCGGTCCTGCGGGCGCTTCGGCCCGGCGATCGACGGCACGATAGTGGACAGGTCGAGATCGAGTTCCTCGGAGAACACGATGTCGCGTGCCGGGTCGTGCCAGAGGCCCTGCTCCTTGGCGTAGGCCTCGACCAGCGCGACGTGCTCCTCGGCGCGGCCGGTCAGCCGCAGGTATGCCAGCGTCTCGTCATCGATCGGGAAGATCGCGCAGGTCGAGCCGAACTCCGGGCTCATGTTGCCGATCGTGGCCCGGTTGGCGACCGGGACCGCGGCCACGCCGTCGCCGTGAAACTCGACGAACTTGCCGACTACGCCGTGCTTGCGCAGCAGTTCGGTGATGGTGAGCACGAGGTCGGTGGCGGTCGTGCCGGGCGGCATTTCACCGGACAGCCGGAATCCGATCACCTTGGGGATCAGCATGCTAATCGGCTGGCCGAGCATGGCCGCCTCGGCCTCGATGCCGCCGACGCCCCAGCCGAGGACGCCGAGCCCGTTCTGCATCGTGGTGTGCGAGTCGGTGCCGACGCAGGTGTCCGGGTAGGCGCTCACGGCGCCGTCGCCGTCGCGGGTCATGACCACGCGGGCGAGATGCTCGATGTTGACCTGGTGCACGATCCCGGTCCCCGGCGGTACCACCTTGAACTGGTCAAACGCGGACTGGCCCCAGCGCAGGAACTGAAAGCGCTCCTTGTTCCGCTCGTATTCGAAGTCCACGTTGCGCTCGAAGGCGTCCGGCCGGCCGAAGACGTCGGCGATGACCGAATGGTCGATGACGAGCTCGGCCGGGACCAGCGGGTTGATCCTCGACGCGTCGCCGCCCAGGGCCTCCATCGCTTCGCGCATGGCGGCCAGGTCCACGACGGCTGGCACCCCGGTCAGGTCCTGCATAATGACTCGTGCCGGGGAGAACTGGATCTCGGTGTCCGGCTCGGCCTTGGGGTCCCAGTTGGCCAGCGCGCGCACGTGGCCGACGGTCACGTTGAGGCCGTCCTCGGTGCGCAGCAGGTTCTCGAGCAGGATCTTCAGGCTGAATGGGAGGCGTTCGGCGCCCGGCACGGCATCGAGCCGGTAGATCTCATACGGCGTGCCCGCGGCGGTGAGCGTCGCGCGACTGCCAAAGCTGTTCCCGGTCATCGTCGTGAGCCTCCTCGCCCATGCCCGGAGGGCGACCGCGTGACGTTCGGTACCTACTCCGGCTGCGTCTTTACCTGTTCCCGCTGCGTCTCAACCTACAGTATCTCGATATCAAGCTATCCAGCAAGATAGACGTTACCCGCGAGTAGATATCATGCGTCATCCGGCTCCGCGCAAAACGCGACGCCAGAAACGCCTGCTGCCCAGGAGCCGCAGCCGGTCGCGGAACGGCAGCGCAAGTGATGGGCGATGGATGCACTGACCGGTGCCGCCCGGGAGGAGACAATCGCCCGCGCAGTTCCCCCAGCAGTGCCGGCAGTGCTGGCCGTGCCGGCCAGGCCGGGGACCGGCTCCTTCCACTCCCCCATCATGCGCCGGGCGGCGCCGCCCAATAAGGTCTAGTCGCGACGTTCGCGGCCGGTCCGGCGCCGCGGGCCAGGCGGCCGAGGAGGCTCCAAGCGCATGCGTTTCGCGATAAAGACCCGACCCGACCACACCACCTGGGCGCAGATCCGCGACGTCTGGGTGGCTGCCGACACGATCCCCCTGTTCGAATCGGCGTGGAACTGGGATCACTTCTATCCGCTGTCCGGTGACCTCACCGGCCCGAACCTCGAGGGCTGGACCATGCTCGCCGCGCTGGCACAGGCCACGAAGCGGATCCGGATCGGCTGCCAGGTCACGGGCATGATCTACCGTCATCCAGCGGTGCTCGCGAACATGGCGGCGACCGTCGACATCGTCTCCGACGGCCGCCTCGAGCTGGGACTCGGCGCGGGATGGAACCAGATGGAATGCGACGCCTACGGGATCGAACTGCCCCCGCTCCGGGAACGTTTCGACCGGTTCGACGAAGGCGTCGAGGCCATCGCCTGCCTGCTCGAGCTGGAGACGACCACCCTGGCCGGAAAGTACATCAAGCTCACCGACGCCCGGTGCAACCCGAAGCCGGTCCAGCGCCCCTATCCCCCGATCACTATCGGGGGCCGCGGCCGGACCCGGACGCTACGCACCACGGCGCGCTGGGCGCAGCAGTGGAACGTCATCCCGGAAAGCGTGGAAGAGTGGCTCGATCTGAAGCAGACTCTCATCGCTCACTGTGATCGCATCGGGCGTGATCCGAGCGAGATCACCTGCTCGGTCAACGTCCGGATCGACCCCGACCTTGGCATCGAGCCTGCCGTGTCGCTCGCTACGGCCTACCGTGACGAGGGAGTGGACCTGGCCATCATGAACCTTCCGCACGGGGTCAAGCCGGACTTCCTCGCGCCGCTCGCGGACGCGCTGGCACCGCTCACCTGAGGTCACCGCCACGGCCACGGGCGGGCGGGGCCCGAACCGGGCGGGCGCGGACGCGGGGGTGCGGACGCGCGGGGCGCCGGCGGGTGGGGCGCGGTTGTAAGTTCTGGCGGCGCGGGTCCGGCTGGTGTGCCCGGCTCTTGCCGCTGCCGATCCCGGTCTCCTTGAAGTAATCGCTGATCAGCTCGCGCTGTCGCTGCATAAGCTCGTCGAAGTGCTTGCCGACGTTGTCGTCCCCGATGGCCTCGACGGTCAGGTAGAGGTCCTTGATCTTCTCGAGCTTCTCCCGGGAGCGTTCGCTCGCCGACTTCTGATCCGGGCCCGAGCCGACGAGTTCCGGCTCCCCCAGTTTCGAGCCGGCGAGGTCTGGCGCCCCCAGGTCCGAGCCGGCCAGTTCCGAGCCGGCCAGTTCCGAGCGGGCCAGTTCCGAGCCGGCCAGTTCCACGCCCACTGGATCGACAGCGCTGGAGGTCATCTCGGCAGGAAGCAGCCCGGTACCAGTCAGGTCACTGAGTTTGGGCTGGGCGGGATGGGGCTCGAACGGCCCACGGAACGGCACCGTCTGGGCCCCGGTGTTCGGATCATGGGGGGCTAGGTAGGGTTCCGGCTCCGTCGCGTCGCCGGACTCGGCCGGCTCCTCGCCATACGCGGACGCCTTTTCGCTGTATCCGGACGCCTTTTCGCTGTATCCGGACGCCTCTTCGTCGTACCCGGCGGGCTCTTCGCGGTACCCGGCGGGCTCTTCGCGGTACCCGGCGGGCTCTTCGCCGTACGCGGCAGGCTCGTTGGGAGCGGAAAAGCAAACGCCCGGGTCTTCGGGCTCCCGGACGGCAGCGGGGACCGCTTCGTCGGCGGGTGCATACGAGGGTGACTCGTCGGGCGCACGGTCGCCGCTCGGTTCCGTTGGCTCGTCATAGGAGGGCGGCGGTTCCGGCGCGCTGGGATCCCGGTAGACCGCCGGGCCGCCGTCGCCGGGCTCGACGTAGGCCGGGCCGCCGGACTCAGTACCGCCGTACGCGGCATCACCCGGCCCCCCGTAGGCCGTTCCGTCGTCTGGACTGACGTACGCGTCGCCGTAGGCCGCCGAGTCACCGGCGTGGTCGTAGCCGGCTGATCCGCCCTGGTCGGGGTAGCCGGATGACTCACTCGGCCAGTAAGCGGATGGGTCGCTCGGGCCACATCCGGGATGGACCGGGGCGCCGTAGCCGGAAGCCTCGGCCGGCTCGTGGCCGCCAAAGCCGGGATTCCGGCGGCCGTCGTAGCCAGCCTGCTCACCGAGGCCGCCGCCGTGGCGTGGGCCCTCGCGGCGGTCGCGCCCGTTGACGCGGCCCGGCTGGTGACGGCCCGCGGCCTCCCCGTGGCTGGCCGGTTCGTTCTGGTCGTAGTAGCCGAACGTGTCCTCGCCGGAGTCATAGTCGTAACAAGGGGCGTCGCCGGATGGGGACCGGTACCGGGGCTCAGCCTCATACCGGGGCTCAGCCTCATACCGGGGCTCAGCCTCATACCGGGGCTCAGCCTCATACCGGGGCTCAGCCTCATACC
>Ga0181532_10002584_pt1 | contig 16835 bp, 11 predicted proteins | sample PEATcosm2014_Bin_33_FD_119768 | JGI IMG/M metagenome (GOLD analysis project Ga0181532, IMG submission 119768) | Peatland microbial communities from MTU Mesocosm Facility, Houghton, MI, USA - PEATcosm2014_Bin11_30_metaG | ecosystem: Environmental > Terrestrial > Soil > Wetlands > Peat | place...
CGAGTTCGACCGCGTGGGACTGACTCCGGCGGAGGTGATCCGCGGAGAGGCAGCGCAGGCCCCGGCGACGTTTCCCGGAGCTGCGAATGCGGGCTACGGGACCAGCGAGGCGATCTTTTATTCGGACGCGCGGGTGAATCGCTGGGAAGACAAGGGAGCATTCGGCAGCCTGATGGATGTGTATGACGTTGTGCCGACGCCGGACGCGCCTGCCGCGGCGGAGATCTCACGCGGCGAGATCGTGAATCTGACCGGAAAGATGGACAAGGACGGCACACTGCACTGGGACGTGCCAGAGGGCCGCTGGACCATTCTGCGCATGGGCTACTCGCTGACCGGCGCGCGGAACCGGCCGTCAGTGCCTGCGGGGAGCGGGTTGGAGGTGGACAAGCTCAGCTCGAAGTATGTGCAGCAGTACTTCGCGGGATACATGAATCCGATGAAGGCGCATCTCGGCGACCTGATCGGATCGACGGTGCAGTACATGACGCTGGACAGTTGGGAGGCGGGGATGCAGAACTGGACCGACGATATGATCGCCGAGTTCCAGAGCCGACGCGGCTACGATCCCACGCCGTATCTGCCGGTGCTGGCCGGGCGCGTGGTGGAGAGCGCGGACGCGAGCGACCGCTTCCTGTGGGACTTCCGCCGGACGCTGGCGGACCTGTACGCGGGCGAGTTTTACGGCACCGTGGACAGCGAACTGCACAAGATTGGGATGAAGGCGTACTCCGAGGCCTCGGGCGTGGCGTTGGAGATCCCCGAGGACACGCTGCTGAACAAGAGCCACATCGATATTCCGATGGCCGAGTTCTGGGTGCATGCGCTGCATCCCGAGTCGATGTACTACGTGGATGTGCGCGGAGCGGCGTCGGCTGCGCATGTGTATGGCAAGCCGCTGGTGGCGACGGAGACGTTCACCGGCGGCGGATACGAGTCGCCGTACACGTTTAAGAAGATTGCGGACTACTGGTTCACGCAGGGGGTGAACCGGCTGGTCTTCCATACGTCGGCGGAGCAGCCTCTGGACACCAAGCCGGGCAACACCATGGTTGGCAGCCACATCAACCGGAACATTACTTGGGCGGAGCTGGCCAAGCCGTTCATGACATACGTGGCGCGCGTCTCGTACATGCTGCAGCAGGGAAGTCCGGTGGCCGACCTTGCGTATCTGCTGCCCGAAGGCGCGCCTTCGACGATGCCGTTCTGGGGCGATGGGCTGCAACCCGCGCCTCCCGCGGGCTACGAGTACGACGTCATCAACACCGACGTGCTGCTGAACCGCACCAGCGTCGCGGCGGACGGTCGCATCCACATCGAGGGCAGCAGCGAGATGCCCGACGGGATGAGCTATCGCGTGCTGGTGCTGCCGCCAACCACGCAGATGACGCCGGAGGTCCTGCGGAAGCTGCTCGAGCTGGTTGTGGCGGGGGCGACGATCATTGGGCCGCGCCCCGTCAGTTCGCCCAGCCTGCTGCATTATCCGGACGCCGACGCGCAGGTGCGCGCGCTGGCCACCGACCTATGGGGCGACATGGACGGGGTGACCCTGAACCAGCACTCCTTCGGCAAGGGCATGACGTACTGGGGGATCACGCTGGACGAGGTGCTGACGCGACTGAAGAGCGCACCGGACTTTGCATCCAGCGGGTCGCTCGACAACCCTCCGGCCTGGGTGCATCGCCACACGCCGGACGCCGATATTTATTTTGTCGCCAACCAGGCCGACGCACCGGTGCACATCGACGCGCGCTTCCGCGTGAGCGGAAAGGACGTGCAGATCTGGCGGCCGATGGATGGAGCGATGACGGACGACAAACCGGGCAACACGGCCGGATACAGCACCGTTTCCAGAATTGCGGACCGCACGGGCAATCGCCAACCCGGCATTGAGCCTGCGGTTTATGTTGCTGGGGCCGGCTTCACGGAGGTCCCGCTCGATCTGGCAGAACGTGAGTCGGTGTTCGTGGTCTTCCGCAACGCCGCGCCTGCGCCTGCGCGCAGTGCGTCGAGGCCTGTCGAGAGCAAGCTGGCAACGGTTGGCGGGCCGTGGACGCTCAGCTTCCCGGCGAAGTGGGGCGCGCCGGCCAGCGTGCAGATGCAGAAGCTCGCGTCGTGGACGGAGAGCTCCGATCCCGGAGTCAAGTTCTTTTCCGGCACGGCGACCTACAGCAAGACGGTGCAGGCGCCGGCGGCGTGGTTCAGGCCGGGCCAGCATATCTGGATCGATCTGGGCAAGGTGCGCGACATCGCCGAGGTGAAGGTAAACGGAAAGTCTGCGGGGCTGACGTGGGCCCCTCCCTACCGCGTGGATGTGAGCGCCGCGCTGAAGCCGGGCGCAAACCGGCTGGAGATCGAGGTGACCAACCAGTGGACCAACCGGCAGATGGGCGACCGCCTGCTGCCGGTGGAGAAGCGCGTGCTGGCACAACCGGGGGCACCCGCGCCAACCGGAAATCTGGCTGCAGGCAGGGCTGCGGCGCCTGCCGTTGGCGGACGCACGGTCCCTGGAGCAGTGGCTGGTGCGAGCACTGCCGGAGCCGCTCCGCGCACTGCCGTTCCGGCTGGAGGCGGCTTCGGATTCGGCCCGCAGACGCCGCCGGAGTCGGGACTGCTGGGCGATGTCAGCTTTGTCGCAGAGCAGAAGCCGTGATGCTGTGGCAGGCTGCGGCGGAGAGATTTTACGATGCGAGAACCACCGCGCGCCCACGCAGGATGGTTTGGCGCAGCTCGCCCGCGGCGGAGTAGAGGTTGAAGTTTGCGGGACGGCCGGCGGCGACTTCGGCGAGGTGGTTGAGGCCCAGCATTCGCGCGGGGTTGCGACTGGCGAGATTCACGGCGGTCGCCAGAGTGGCGCCGGTGAAGCGGCGCAGGTTGGCAACGGCGCGGTCCATGGTGAGGACGGAGCCGGCCAGGGTCTCCATGCCGTGCGCGAGGTCGCTGGCGAGCAGGCAGCGGCCGTTCTTCACCGTCACTTCAAGCTCGCCGAGGAGGTAACTGGCGTCGGGCATGCCGGTGGCGGAGATGCCGTCGGTGACCAGGATTGCGCGGTCCTCCCCCTTGGCGCGCAGCCAGAGACGGACGAACTCCGGGGCGACATGAATTCCGTCGCAGATCAGCTCCGCGTAGAGCGACTCCGCGTCGAGGACAACACCGGCGATTCCCGGCTCGCGATGATCGAGGCGGCGCATGGCGTTGAAGGTGTGGGTGGCGCTGGTGGCTCCAGCATGGATGGCTGCGCGCGTCTGGGCAGCCGTCGCGTCGGAGTGGCCGAGGCTGACGCGCGTGCCGGAGTGCGCGGCGTGGGCGATGAGATCGAGCGCGCCGGGAACCTCCGGGGCGATGGTGAGCAGGCGGATGTGGCCGCGCGCAGCCTGCTGGAGGCGGTCGAAGAGCGGGATGGAAGGCGGCTGAAGCTCGGCAGGAGGGTGAACGCCGCGCTTGGCGTGGGAGAGGAACGGGCCTTCGAGATGAATGCCCACGGGCTGCGCGGCGAGCTCCGTGTCGCTCGCGGTTGGGCACGAATTCGCCGCGTCGATTGCGTTGGCGATGCCTTCGAGCGCGCGCAGGATACGGTCGATGGGCGCGGTGACGGTGGTCGCGAGGAAGTGCGCGACTCCCCTGGTGGCGAGGAATCGGCCGATGCTGTTGAGGGCTTCGGGCGTTCCCTCCATTGCATCGTGGCCGGCCGCGCCGTGGACATGGATGTCGAAGAAGGCAGGGGTCAGGGTGGTGTCGTCTGCGTTCGCGGCTTCAGAATTCGCTACGCCGGATTCGATGCTGGCGATGGTTCCGTCTGTGTGGATTGCAATCCGGGGATTGTCGACGATGCCATCGGAGGTGATCAGTTGCCGCGCGGTGAGCGGAGTTGTCATTGCGCGGCTCCTGGTGTTGCGGGTGGAGTTGTAGGGGCGACTGGCGCGGCCTCTGGAGTTGGGGGAGCTATGGGCGCGGAAAAAACCGCTGGGGGCGCGGGGGGAATGCCCAGCTCCTGCGCGGGCGGGAGGGACTTCGATTCGGTCCACTGGCGCTGTGCGCTGCGGACCTTGTCGGCGCGGGCGAGCCAAATCTGCGTGGCGTAATCGTACTGCTCCAGGATGTTGCGCAGCCAGTAGGGGCGGTTGGAGCGCAGCCACGCCGATTCGTAGAGGTCGCGCAGCAGGGTGGTCCCGTTGCGCAGGTCCTGGATGCGGCCGTTCACTCCGTTCAGGTCGGAGAGCTCGCGGCTGACGCTGGCGCGCGTCTTGCGGTCGGTGCTGGCGGATGCGGCGAGGGCGCGCGCGTAGCCCGCGGCCATCTCGTCGGCGAGCTGGAACTTGAGGGCGATGAAGTCCATGCGTCGCGCGCCCAGCTCCATGGCGTCGACGGCGTCGGGCTCACGCAGGTTGCTGGTTGCCGCGCCGTACTTTGCCGCATCGTAGGCCGTGGAGGATGCGCCTGCCTCATTGTCACTGGGCGAAGCCGCACTGCTCGTTGAATCCATTTTTGGCCCGGCCGCGGCGCGGGCCTGCGCGATCAGCGTGAGGGCGGCTTCGGCGTGCAGACGGAGGTCGTGGGTGTAGGGGCGAACCTCGGCGGCGATGGTCTGCCCGTCCTTGGACCAGGGATCGAGCCAGAAGAGAGCGTTGGTGGCATCGCCCACCTGGGCCTGGTCGCGGAGTACGGCGTGCGCTGCCATCAACTCCAACTGCGCCTGGTTGAGCGCGCCCGAGGCGTCGCCGTGGAAGACCTGCGCGTAGCTCTGCTGGAAGCTCTCGACGGAGGATTCGCCGGGCTGCCACGCGGCCGCCGCGCCGAAGAGAATGCCGTACCAGTCCTGGTTGATGAGGCCTTCGCCATCGTCGTTCCAGATGGTGTTGAGCTGGCCGGTGGAGCCGAGGCGCTGGCCGTCGCGGGTGAACTGCTGAATGTTGGCGAGCGCGAGGTTGTAGTCGGGATAGACCACGCGGAAGTTGTGCACGGAGGGCGAGACCCAGGTCTCGAAGCCCGCATTAATAAAGGGCGTCAGCAGTCTGGCGAAGCCGCGCGTCTCCGGGTTGTAACCCCAGGCGACGGCGATGGTCTCGTCCTTGAAGGATTGCGGGAGGGCCTTGAGCAGGTCGGGCGAGTCCTGCGCGATGTCTCCCCAGAAGAGCAGGCGGCGGTGCAGCGGCTGAAGCGCGGAGGCAATCTGCTGCATGAAGTCGAGATAGACCGGGGCGAGGCCGCGCGCGTCGACGTCGGGCTTGGTCTGGCCCACGCCGAGGTCAACCGTCTCGTCCGCGCCGATGTGCAGGAACGGGCCGGGATACACGGCGGCAAGCTCTGTGAACTCCTGCCGGATGAGCGCGAGGGAGCCGGGCTGGCCGGGGGCGAGGACCGCGCCGTGCGGCGTCTCGGCCAGCGGCTGGAACTGCTCCCAGAGGAGCTGGTTGTGCAGATGGCCGAAGGCCTCCTGCTCGGGCACGATGGTGACATGGTAGAGGCGCGCGAAGGCGACGAGCGCGGCTGCGTCCGATGCGCTGATGGCGCCGCCGGGAGGCGCGATCAGCGGGTTGGCGGCGTAGGCTGCGGTGTGCTCGAAGTAGGGCGAGTAGAGGTTGATCTTGTAGGCGGCGATGGTGCGGATGAGTTTTTTCTGGAAATCGAGCGTGGGGACGGGGCCGCGCGAGAGGTCGTCGTCGAGGCCGCGATATTTCATCGCGGGCCAATCGCGAATGGTTGCGGTATGCAGGACGGCATTCGCGCCAGAGCCGGTGACGAGCTGCTTGACGGTTTGCAATGCGTAGAAGACGCCGGCGTCCGTGGCAGCGGTGATGGCGAGGCCCTTGCCGTCGGGGAGGATTGCGTATCCCTCGAGCTTCATTTCGCCGGGCATTCCGGTTGGTGTCGCGCCGCTCTGCGATTCCGCGTGCAGGCTCGATGCGGCGTCGCTGTAGATGGAATTCGCCAGCGGCGAGCCGTAGCGCGCGACCAGGATATTAACTGCGGAGGTGGTATTGACGGCGACGCCCAGCGAGGCGAGGTACGCCTTCAGGTCGTCGATGGCGAAGGCGTCCTCGGGTGCGCATGTGGCTGCACAGGCGATCTGGAGGCCGCCAGCGAGCGACTGAGTTGCGCCGGCGCTGAGCTCGCGCGGCATGGGGATGAGCTTCAACGACTGCGCGGGCAGATTGGTAACCACGGGCGGATTGGACTGCGCGGGCAGATTGGTTGCGGCCTGTGCCTGAAGCGCGGGCTGGGCCTGCGGAGTCGCGGCCTGGGCCTCAGCCATGCGGGTTGGCCCTGCGCCTGTCGTCAACAGCGAAAGCAGAAGCAGCGCCGGGCCGGAACGGGAGATCGACATGACCCTACGGTAAACCAGCCGGCCCGCACCCGGCCAACCGCTTTCAGCGCGTACCTCTCTTTGAACCCCACGCGCGTTTGTGAAAGCCGGGTTAATTTCGCGGAATTGAACAGAAGCTGCCGGAAAATTTGTCGTGCATTCACATACCTTTGACAAGCTCAGGGAAACGAACGAGCAGGGGGGAGTGCGGCCTGGGCCACTATGCCTGAAGAGCGCCGTGCGTGCTTCTGCTTCCAACAATGTTTCTCAGCGAGGTCCCATGAAGAAGCAACTACAAGCGGTGATTGCGGCGATTTTGGTAGCAGGGTCCCTGTCGCTGCATGCGCAGACCGGAACAACTTCCCCAGCGAAGAAGACAACCAAGACGAAGCAGGCCAAGAGCGAGACGGCAACCAAGGCGGAAGAGAGCCAGGACGCGAAGGCGATCCGCGAGCTGCAGGAGAAGATGGCGGCGCAGCAGGCCCAGATCGACGCCCTGACGCAGCAGAACGCCGCCAAGGACGCCGCGCTTTCGTCGGCGCAGAACGCCGCAGCAAACGCTGCGTCGCAGGCCGCCGCGGCCAGCGCACAGGCGCAGAGCGCAAGCAGCAGCGCGCAGGCCAGCACGGACGCCGTCACCGCCGTGAAGAGCGACGTCACCGACCTGAAGAACGCAAACGCCGGGCTGGCGACGACGATCAACGACGCCAAGAAGGACCTGAACGACAAGATCGACTCGCCCTCCGCGATCCACTACAAGGGCGTCACCATTACGCCGGTCGCCTTCTTCGCGGCGGAAGGCGTATGGCGGCAGCACTCGGTCAACTCCGACATCAACACGCCGTTCAACTCGATCCCGGTGCCCGGCGCGAACGAAGGCCACATCAGCGAGTTGAACTTCAGCGGACGGCAGAGCCGTCTGGGCGGTTTGTTTGAAGGCAACGCCGGTTCCTTCAAGCTGTCCGGCTATTTCGAGGCCGACTTTCTGAGCTCGGGAACCACCTCCAACAATAACCAGAGCAACAGCTACACGCTGCGCCAGCGCCAGATCTGGGGCAGGGCGGAGACCACGGGCGGATTTGCCATCACCGGCGGACAGATGTGGTCGCTGGTTACCGAAGACGGCACCAGCACCAACAACCGCACGGAGAAGCTGCCCAACTCGATCGATTCGCAGTATACGGTCGGCTTCAGCTGGGAGCGCCAGCCCAGTTTCCGCCTCCAGCAGCGCTGGGGCGATGTGAAGACCGGAGCGTTCACTGCGGCGTTGTCGGTCGAGCAGGCGCAGATCACCAGCTTCACCGCGACCTCGGCCACCTCGGGCGCGGTCCCAACCAACTACTTCTTCGCCGGCGCGGGAACCGGCGGCGGACTCTACAACGCGTACAGCGGGACCTATGCCAACAACGTCGCTCCGGACCTGATTGTGAAGGGCGCGTGGGACATGCCGAAGGCGCACATTGAACTGGGCGGGCTGGCACGCTTCCTGCGCGACTACTACTACCCGATCACGGCCACCGGCGCCGTGGGCGCGGCAGCCTCGTACACCTACTCCGCGAACGCCATCGCAAGCACCAAGGACGCGGGCGGCATCTTCGGCAACATCCGCGTCTCACCCAGCCCGTATCTCGACCTGGCGCTGGAGGCGATGGCCGGCGATGGCGTGGGCCGCTATGGCTCCTCGCAGCTGGCCGACGCAACCCTGCGGCCGGACGGAACGCTGGAGCCGGTGCGCAACTACCACGGTCTGCTCTCCATTGAATCGCACCCGACCAAGAAGCTCGACGTCTTCTTCTACTACGGCGGCGAGTACGCGCAACGCACGGTCTACACTACCGCCCAAGGCTACCTGATGGGTTATGGCGCACCGAACCTAGTGGACTCCGCCTGCTACAACCTGCCGATCAACCCAGCCTCCAGCACCGGCGGATCGCCCAGCGCGCCCAGCAACTGCAACTCGCCGACCCGCTATATCCAGGAACCGGTGGGCGGCTTCATCTACCGCGTGGCCAGCAGCCCCAAATACGGCCGCCTGCAGTACTGGGTGACATACAGCTACCTGCAGCGCAACCTGTGGTCAGGCGTCAACGTCCCGACCACCGGCCCCGTCAGCGGCCCGACCGGGCCGCGCGCGACCGATCCCATGATCCACATCAGCATGCGCTACTACATCCCATAGGTTGGAGCGAGCGCAAACGCTTCATTGTCTTGCCTGGCCGGAGAGTGTGACTTTCAAGCGGACTAACCCAACTGCTTGAGGTCATGCCCTCCGGTTTTGTTTTGCTCGATGTTGTTAGAGCCTGTTTAGAAACTCATGCGAGTGCCACGAAAACCGACCTCAGCGGCTAAAGCCGAAGTTCAAATGCAGCATCTGCGGCACGGCTGAAGCCGTGCCCTTAAGCAAAACAGGTACGATTCTGTAGGGTAAACCGAGTTATTGAACAGGTTGCTAGAGGACGCGGGTGTGGGAGTAGCCCTCGGCGGTGAGGGCGGCGAGCAGCTCGGCCACATGCTGCGGGCCGCGCGTCTCCATGGTGATGTCGATGACCGTGTCGCCCAGGTTGACGCCGTAGTAGGCGCGGTTGTGCAGGGTATCGATGATGTTGGCGCGCTGGCTGGCGATCAGCCGGGTCAGCTCGTGCAGCGCGCCGGGCTTGTCGAGCAGAACGATGCGCAGGCGGACCAGGCGGCCATCCTTCACCAGGCCGCGCTCGATGATGCGCTCGAGAAGCGTGACGTCGATGTTGCCGCCGCCGACCAGGACCGCGGTGTGCGCTCCGTGCAGGCTGGTGCGGTGTTGTAGCAGTGCAGCCAGCGCGGCGGCCCCGGCGCCCTCGGCCAGCGTCTTCTCGCGCTCCAGCAGCATCAGGATCGCCGAGGCGATCTCGTCCTCCTCCACGGTGACGATCTCGTCGACGTAGCGCTCGACCAGGGGAAATGTGAGATCGCCCGCGCGCCGCACCGCGATGCCGTCCGCGATGGTGGTGGCCGGATCGACCGTGACCGGATGGCGCGCCTGGATGGCGGCCTGCATCGACGGGAGCCGCGCGGTCTGCACGCCGACGATGCGGACCTGCGGACGCGATTCCTTGATGGCGCAGGCGACGCCGCCGATCAGCCCGCCTCCGCCGATGGGCACGACGACTGCCTCAAGCTGCGGCACCTGTTCCAGCAGTTCGAGGCCGATGACGCCCTGCCCGGCCATCACGGCGGGGTCGTCGAAGGGATGGATGAAGGTGAGCTGCTGCTCGTCGCAGAGGCGCACCGCCTCCAGATAGGCCTCGTCGTAGTTGGCCCCATGCAGCAGAACTTCGGCGCCGAAGTCGCGTGTCGCCGTCACCTTCACCAGAGCGGTGGTCAGCGGCATCACGATCAGCGCGCGAATGCCGCGCTTGGTGGCATGGTAGGCCACGCCCTGCGCGTGGTTGCCCGCGCTGGCCGCAATCACTCCGCGCGCCGCCTGCTCGGGCGAGAGAAGGGCGATGCGGTTGAGCGCGCCGCGCTCCTTGAAGCTGCCCGTCATCTGCAGGTTTTCCAGCTTCAGGTAGACCTGCTGGCCGGTGAGCGCGGAGAGCATGATGGAGTGCGGGCAGGGCGATTCGTAGATGGAACCGCGCAGCCGCTCGCGCGCGGCCAGTACGTCGGCCAGGCCGATGCACAAGTTGGAACCCGGCTTGCAACTTGTCTTCGTAGCCATCGTTCCTCCGATGGTACCGCTCTATTGGTCCCGCTTCGCGCGGAACTGGTTGGCCAGGCGGAACTCTTCCTTCAGCTCCGGCGTGCGCAGGTTCTCGCGCAGGTGCGCCAGGCGCTGTTCGAACGCGTGCAGCGAGGCGGCGATGGGCTCGGAGTTGGAGAGCGCGATGTCGCGCCACATGCTGTAGGGGCTTGCGCCCAGGCGCGTGGTCTCGCCGAGCGCGCGGCCTCCGATGGCGGCGATCTCTTCGCGGCTTCTGGCGTCCGCGCCGAAGGTCTCTTCCAGCAACGCGGCCAGCGCGGTCGAAAGCATCTGCGGAAGATGGCTGACCCAGGCGCAGATTACATCGTGGCGCGCGGGGTCGAGGTCCATGGTGCGCGCGCCGAACTTTGCCACCCACTGGCGCCACTCGGTTTCGAGCGCGCAAGCGGTTGCGCCGGGAGTGGGCGTGAAGAGCCACATCGCGTTCTGAAACAGTGTGGCCTCGGCCAGCGCCGCGCCGCCCAATTCCTTGCCCGCCATGGGATGGCCGGGAAGGAAGCGCGCCTTGCCGGGCTGGTTATAGAGCCTGGCGGCCAGCTCCGCGATCTGAACCTTGGTGCTGCCGACATCTGTGACGAGTTGCTGCTCACCGAGCACAGGGGCGAGCCGCTGCATCCAGTCGAGAATCGGGAGCACGGGCCCGGCCAGCAGGATAATGTCTGCGGACGCGGCAGTTGCATCGGCGGATTCGCGCGCGACCCATGAATCGATGGCGCCCATGCTCTGCGCGATGGTCAGCGTGCGTTCGGTTGGGCCGGTGCCGATGATTTCGCCGTCGAAGCCGGCGGCGCGCAGGGCGAGGCCGGTGGATGCGCCGATGAGCCCCGTGCCGACGATGAGAATGCGACGCGCCATTGTCTATGCGACCTTTCGACCGACCACCGGCGCGAGCAGACGAAGTTGCGTCACCAGCCTGGTGAGCTGTTCGGGATAGAGGCTCTGCGCGCCATCGCTCAGAGCCTTGTCGGGGTTGGGATGCATCTCCATCAGCAGGCCATCGGCGCCCGCCGCGACTGCGGCCAGGGCCAGCGGCGGGACCAGGTCGCGGATGCCGACGCCGTGCGATGGATCGGCCATAACGGGCAGGTGGGTGAGCTTGTGCAGCACGGGGATGGCGGAGATGTCCATGGTGTTGCGCGTGTATGTCTCAAAGGTGCGGATGCCGCGCTCGCAGAGGATGAGGTCGTAGTTGCCGCCGGAGAGGATGTACTCGGCGCTGAGCAGCACCTCCTCGATGGTGGCCGCGATGCCGCGCTTCAACAGCACGGGCGTGCGGGTGTGGCCAAGCTCGCGCAGCAGGTTGAAGTTCTGCATGTTGCGCGCGCCCACCTGGAAGAGGTCGACCAACGGAATCATGGACTCGATCTGCGAGATCTCCATCACCTCGGTGACGACCAGCAGGCCGGTCTGGTCGGCGACCTCGCGCAGCAGTTTCAGGCCCTCCAGCCCCATGCCCTGGAAGCTGTAGGGCGAGCTGCGCGGCTTATATGCGCCCCCGCGCAGAAACCTGGCACCGGCCGCCGCCGCCAGCTTCGCGCTCTGCAGGATCTGCTCGCGCGACTCAACCGAGCAGGGCCCAGCCATCACAATCACCTCTTCGCCGCCGACCACCACGCCGTTGGGGAAGGTTATTTTGGTCCCCTCCGGCCGGAAGCTGCGCCCGGCCAGCTTGTAGGGCGAGGAGATGCGGTAGGCGTCGTGCACTCCGGGGAGCACCTTGAACTCCAGCACATCGAAGTGGGCCGGCGTGCCCACCCCGGCGAGGATGGTCTGGTTGGCGCCGGTGGTGCGGTGAACGTTGAATCCGAGCTCGACCATGCGCTCGATCACGTCCTGAATATGCTGCTCGGTTGCCTGGTCCTGCATTGCGACAATCATCATTTCCGTCCACGTTTGCTGAATTTGTAACTATCCTGGATCTGTATTCGTTGATCTGATCTGATTTTGTAACTGTTATTGATCTTTATTCCGCCTGCGTCCGCAGTTTTGTAACTTAATTTGTTCCAACTTCCATAAAACCCGCTCCAGTTGCGGCGTTCACTGCTCACGTTTCTGCAAGGTGCGCATCACGTCGATGAGCCGCTCGTAGACGTGCTGCAGTTCGCTGTCGGAGAGCGGGCCGGGGTTCACCGCGCGAACGTGGTTGAAGACGGCCTGCTCGCGGTCCGGCTCGTAGACCGGCGCGAGCGTCTTGCGCTTCAGCTCGCCGATGGCCTTCGCCGCCTCCGCGCGCTGGCTGATGAGCCGCACAATCTGTTCATCCATCTCATCGATCTTCTTTCGCCAGTCGTAGATATCCATGCCAATCGCCTCGTTTTGACCTCGACCGCAGCGTTGCAACGCGCGCCCGGTACTATCCTTGCCTGAACCATCATAAACGGCCCGCGGGCTGAAAGGCCGAAGCGCGCGCTGGGTGAGCGCGCCTCGAACCATCGCCGTCGGCCTCATGCGCGCAGCCCCGCGATGAACCGGCCGATCGCCGCTGGGGCCTGCGACGGCTTGGTGATCTCGATCAGCGCCACCAGCGCGCTGCCGATGACGGCGGCGTCGGCGAACTCTGCGACTGCACGGACGTGCTCCGCGTTGGAGATGCCAAAGCCCACGGCGATGGGGATTCCGCGCGGTTGGGTGAACACGCGCAGCCGGGCGACCAGCGCGGATGCATCGCTGGCGACTTTCTGCTGCGTGCCGGTGATTCCCACGCGCGAGATGGCGTAGACGAAGCCCTCCGACGCTTCGGCGATGGCCTTCAGTCGCGAGTCGGGGCTGGTGGGCGCGGCCAGAAAGATTGGCGCGAGCCGGTTGGCGCGCATCTCAGCCAGGTACTCGTCCGCCTCTTCGACGATCATGTCGGTCAGCAGCACGCCGTCCACGCCCGCAGCGGCAGCCGCGGCGCAGAACGGCTTCATCCCCATGCGCACCACGGGATTCAGATAGGTGAAGATAATAATTCCGCAGGCAGGGCGCGCCGCGCGCAGTTGGCGGGCGATCTCAAGCACATCGGTGAGGCGGACGCCGCGCGCGACGGCGCGCTGGCTGGCGCGCTGGATCACCGGGCCATCGGCCAGCGGATCGCTGAAGGGAACGCCCAGCTCGATGACATCCGCCCCGTTGTCGATCGCGGCCAGGGCGATCGCCAGCGTCGTGGCCAGATCGGGATCGCCCGCCGTGAGGTAGGCGACCAGGCCGGGTTTACGTGGGAATTGAATGGGCATAAGAATGATTCGAGAGCTGTAAGTTTCCGAGCTGTCAGCTATGAGCTAGAGACCAACGGACACCGTCTAAGAGCCGCTCTTCGCTCCTTTCAGGTCGAGTTCGCGCGCCAGAATGCCCATGTCTTTGTCGCCGCGGCCGGAGAGGTTCACAAGAATCACGTCGGTCTTCGCCATCCTGGGGGCCATCTTTATGGTTTCGGCGATGGCGTGAGCGCTCTCCAGCGCGGGGAGAATCCCCTCGGTGCGGGCGAGAGCCGAGGTTGCGGCCAGCGCCTCCGCGTCGGAGGCCGAGGTGTACTCCGCGCGGCCCAAGTCGTGCAGCATGGCGTGCTCCGGGCCGACGCTGGCGTAGTCCAGGCCCGCGCTGACGGAGTGGGTGGTGGCGATCTGTCCGGCCGCGTCCTGCAGGACGTAGCTGAATGTTCCCTGAAGGACGCCGGGAGTGCCTCCGTTCTCCTTCTGGAAGCGCGCTGCGTGGTCGCCCAGCGCTGTGCCGCGACCGCCGGCCTCGACGCCGACCAGGCGCACATCCTTGTCGCCGAGGAAGTCGTAGAAGATGCCGATGGCGTTCGATCCGCCGCCCACGCAGGCGACGATTGCCGTCGACAGCTTGCCCTCCTGCTCGAGAATCTGGGCGCGGGCCTCGCGTCCGATGACGCGCTGGAAGTTGCGCACCATGGTGGGGTAGGGATGCGCGCCGAGCGCGGAGCCGAGGATGTAGTAGGTGTCGCGGACGTTGGTGACCCAGTCGCGCATGGCCTCGTTGATGGCGTCCTTCAGGGTCCTGGAGCCGGTGCTTACGCAGCGCACCTCAGCGCCCAACAGCCTCATGCGGAAGACGTTGAGCTCCTGGCGGCGCATGTCCTCCTCGCCCATGTAGATGACGCAGTCGATGCCGAAGAGCGCGCAGACGGTGGCGGTGGCCACGCCGTGCTGGCCCGCGCCGGTCTCGGCGATGACGCGCCGTTTGCCCATCCTCCGCGCCAGCATTCCCTGGCCCAGAGCGTTGTTGATCTTGTGCGCGCCGGTGTGCAGCAGGTCCTCGCGCTTGAGGTAGATCCGGGCGCCGCCGAGCTGCTCCGTCATGCGCTTGGCGAAGGTGAGCGGGGTGGGACGGCCGCAGTAGTTGTGCAGCAGATCGTCCAGCTCGGCATGGAAGGCGGGGTCGGCATCGGCCGCGGCGTAGGCCTGCTCCAGCTCCTCGAGCGCGGCCATCAGCGTCTCCGGCACATAGCGCCCGCCATAGACGCCGAAGCGGCCCGCGCGCGCACTTCCAGTAGAACTCACCGGCGATTCCGAATTAGCACTCACGCTCATCGGTCCTGACCTCGCATCACTCGACTGCACAACTCAACTGCACAAACTAAAAAGCCGCGACAGGTGGGTCGCGGCTCGCATGGATTTCGAATCAACTGAAACTTGCAGATCGTTCAGATGAGCCTAGTCCGCCGAGCCCGCACCTGTGCGCCAGGTGCGGAAGGGAAACGAGAAGCGGCTGAAGTTGGCTGTCATCCTGTCCATACGATATATCGTTCCCGCGACTCCACGCAACCGGATCGGCTTCCGGGCCTCCGCCCGCCTGCGGATACATGAACCAAGAATGGTGCATTTTCCACAGGGGGAGATATTTTTCGAACCCAACCCATTGCCCGGCGCATCCCATGTGTGTACTCTGATGCAAAGTGAATGGGACGGGGAACTGTCTGGGGGGACCAGATATGAAGATCTACGTTAACTTGACGTTCGCGTTTCTGCTGGTTGCTGTGCTGACCCTGGCGCCGGCGACCTCCTACGCATCGGGTAAGCAGCACGCCCACCATCAGCGTTCGCAGACCTACCACGACCGCGGCCCCAGAGTGCACACGCACGGTTCGCACCCCCACCACCGCTAACTGAAAGCAAACATTGCAGCGCAGGGAAGTCCACGACGGAACCACGGCGTGGCGGCTGTGCGTGCGTCTTCGATGAACCGCGCCTGGAGCAGGCGACGCGGGCGATGTGATTTGGGTCACATCACATTGCGCAACGCCGTTTCTCTCCTTGTGACCCGTTTGAACTGCTGTATATACTCAGGCAGAAGTTGAGTTAGCAGCGGAGGATAAATGATGGAGTGCCAGAGGTCCCGCAGAAACTTTCTCAAGACAACCCTGATGGGCGGCGCGGCAGCAATTGCGGCGTCGCATCTGCCTGCGGCAGAGGCAGCCCCGGCGGCTCCCGCACCGGCGGCGGCGCACACACGCGCCAGCCGGGTGTCGCTGGCCGGCGGCAACGACCGCGCCGACATCGCCTTCAAGTCGCTGGCGCCGTTCAAGGATGAGATTGCGGCGGCCATCGGCAACAAGCGGGTCATTCTGAAACCGAACAACGTGATTATCAACGTGCCTCTGTGCGCCACCAACGCGGACAACCTGGAAGGGATTCTGGAGTTTCTGAAGTCGATCGGCAAGACCAATGTGATCATCGCCGAGTCGCCGGCGGGCGGATCGGTGATGGACGGCTTCGCCAACTACGGCTACAACCGGCTGGCCAAGAAGTACAACGTGAAGCTGGTGAACCTGGATGCCGAGGGCACCCAGATCGTGCAGTGCATCGACGAGAAGGACTTCCAGCCGCATCCGGTGCGCATCGCGAAGATCATGATGGACCCAGCCAACAACTTCGTGATCTCGGCAGCCAAGCTGAAGACGCATGACCTGGTGGGCATCACGCTCTCGCTGAAGAACGTTGTGGTCGGCTCGGGGCAGAAGGACTTGGTGGCAGGCTCGGGCACGGGCTACGGCTCCGGCCCCAGCGCGGGCAAGAACGACAAGCGGCTGATCCATGGCGGAGGCACGCACGGCATCAACTACAACATCTTCACGCTGTCGAGCGTGCTGCACCCGCACCTGGCGGTGATTGACGGCTACGAGGGCATGGAAGGCACCGGGCCGGTGCATGGCACGGCGATCAGCCAGAAGGTGTGCCTGGCCAGCCTGGACTGGCTGGCGGCGGACCGCGTGGGCGCGGAGCTGATGGGCGTCGACGTCAACAAGATCGGCTACCTGAACTTCTGCATCAAGGCGGGCAACCGTGGCCAGGGCGACCTGAGCAAGATCCAGATCGTTGGGCCGCCGATCAAGAGCTTCGCCAAGAACTACCAACTGCCAAACACTTGGCAGCAGATCACCAGTTGGCAGCGACCCATGCTGGCAACCTAAGCCTGCGCGAGCGGCGAGGCACCAAGACGGAGGGGCCACTGGCCTCTCCGTCGTCGTTTAAGGAGGCATGAATTCGTCCATTTGATGACGTGCTGGAGTTTGAAAATCAAACTCTCGCCAGAGGTAGGACGCAACTGATAGCATCGTTTGCCATGGAAGAATGGGGGCATAAACAATGAAGAGAATTGCGATCCTGATGGCCGCGCTTGCGCTGTGCACCACCCTGGCTTCGGCCCAAATTGCCGCGACCTCCGCGAAGAGCTATGCCAAACCTCCGAAGCGGACCAAGCGCTATGTGATTACCGACTTCGGCGCTGTAGCTGACGGCAAAACGGTGAACACCAAGGCGATCCAGGCGGCCATCGACAAGTGCGCCGCGA
>Ga0181532_10002586_pt1 | contig 16832 bp, 14 predicted proteins | sample PEATcosm2014_Bin_33_FD_119768 | JGI IMG/M metagenome (GOLD analysis project Ga0181532, IMG submission 119768) | Peatland microbial communities from MTU Mesocosm Facility, Houghton, MI, USA - PEATcosm2014_Bin11_30_metaG | ecosystem: Environmental > Terrestrial > Soil > Wetlands > Peat | place...
GAGAAGCGGCTCTATGTACTCGACGAATCCTCTTTGGCATCGACCAGGCAGGTGCATGAGTTTGTGAATCGGCTCCATCCGAATGACCGTGTGTTGCTCGTCGGCGACCGGCGGCAACATGAGGCGGTCGAGGCCGGGAGACCCTTCGCGCAGCTCCAGGACGCCGGTATGAAAACGGTGAAGCTCGAAGAGATCGTGCGGCAGAAAGACCCAGAACTGAAACAGGTAGTCGAGCAGCTTGCGCGGGGCGAAGTACGGGAAGCAATACAGAATCTTGACCGGCAGGGCCGAGTCCATGAGCTTCAAGGCCACGACGAGCGCATCGCCGCCATCGCGAAGGAGTACGCAAGATCGCCGGAGAACACGCTGGTGATTTCTCCCGATAATCGTTCTCGCATGGAGATCAACGAGCGCGTCCATGCGGAATTGCAGCGGAATGGCCTCGTCTGCAACGAGGAGCACCGGATCCGGACCCTGGTGCCGCGCCAAGCCCTCACCGGCGCGGACCGCACCTGGGCCGAGCGCTATGAGGTGGGCGACGTGCTGCGCTATTCGCGCGCATCGAAGGAGACCGGCATCGGGAAAGGCTCGTACGCACAGGTGAAGAGCATCGACGCTCCCAGAAACCGGCTCACAGTCGAGCTGCAGGATGGCACGCAGCGCACTTACGATTCCCGCCGACAGCAGGGCGTGTCGGTCTTTCGGGAGGAGACTCGGAGTTTTTCAGTGGGCGACCGCATCCAGTTCACCGCGCCGGCCAACGACCTCAGAGTTGCGAACCGCGAGTTGGGAACCATCGAAACCGTCGAGGAAGATGGCCGGCTGCGCTTGAAGATGGACGGTGGTCGTGCGGTCGAACTCGATCCGCGCAAGCATCCGCATCTCGACCACGGTTATGCCATGACCAGCCATTCCAGCCAGGGGCAGACCGCCGACCGTGTCCTGATTCACGTGGACACCGAGTTGGGCGCTAAGGATCTGCTCAACAGCCGCATGGCATACGTTTCTGTCTCGCGTGGAGCGTACGATGCTCAACTCTTCACCAATGACCACGAGAAACTGCCCGCTGCCCTCGATCATGATGTTTCAAGGCAGAGTGCGCATGTGCCGGAGATCAAACTCAACCAGACAATCGCGTCGGACCGGGAAGTCTCCCAGGGTCAACAACAGGACCACAGCAGAGGTCTTGGAATCGGTTTTTAGAATCCTGCCTGCCCCGGATAATGGCAGCGTAGCGCGGGCGCAAACTCTGTCAAGGCCGACCGAAAGGTCGCCGCTATCGCGGGCATGCGCCTTGACAGAGTTTGCTTGACCCGCGCAAAGATCTCTCAGCTATTCCGGGCAGGCAGGAGAACTGAGCAGAAGCAACCCGTGCTCGGGACCTCTTCCTTGTACGTCAAAGAAAGTGCCTGAGACGGGCATCGAATGTACGCTGCGGTCGCGGCTAGGTACAAACGTTGTACCGATACCCGTCTGCGGTCACCGATGCCAGCTCAACGATGGATGCCCGAAATCGATTCCTTTGGCTGATGTTTCGACAGCGGCTTCGCCGAGTTCTTGCGCCGTCCATGTGTACCCATCCGATGCAGCGATCAGATTCGGAGCACCTAATACTGGTTCGCGTTTGTAAACATGTTGTTGTGAAAGCTTGTTGAGGACGGAAGACCCGTAAAGAAATTGATGATCGCGGCCTTATACGCAGGATCTCCTGAACTTGTGTAACTTGTGTCACCCTGAGTACCCGATATGGTGATAGTGGCGTACGCCCAGTCCAACAAGGCCTCCCATATTTCGACCGAGCAAATGGTCTGCTCAGTGCCTGGCTTGCCATTCGTCTTCCGCCACTCCAGTGTCATCCACTCAAGCATCGGATAAGACTCAGACCCACGCCAAAATCTGCCCCACGGCCAAATCGGAGTGCGTGAGTTGTCACATGCCGAGGCGGCATCTCCTCGGGCAGCGCGTCGTGTTCGGGTTTTGTAACAAAAAGTAGATTCTCGGCAGGCACGACACGGCACCATGTCAAAATCAAGCCCAGAATTACTCCCGTTATATGCAGTAGTGAACAGCCACGTGAGTTCGCAGTGAGGTTTCCCCCACCGTGGACAAGCTGAAAAAGTGGTTGGAAGTGGCGGCGAATGTCGCGATCGTTTGCGTGTGCGTGCTGATCGTCGTAGTCGGTGTCAAACGCTACATATTGCCGGGCCCCGCTTCAGCCTTTTCGACCCCCTCCAAGGGAACACGTCTCTCGGTGCCGGGAGTCGATTGGAGCCGGTCCAAGCGAACTCTGGTGATGGTCCTCAGCACGCAATGCCACTTTTGCAGCGAGAGCGCCGAGTTTTACAAAAAGCTCCTGCCTGAAGCAACCCTTCGGGGAACCCAGATCGTTGCCGTCTTACCGCAGTCGCCTGAGGAAAGTCGTCAATACCTTACCAACCTCGGGCTTCCAACTTCGAACGTGACCATCCAGCAGGAGGGCGCGACCGGCATTCACGTTTCCGGAACGCCAACTTTAATTCTCGCGGACAACAAGGGTTCTGTACTACGCGCCTGGGCCGGCAAGCTTGCCCCCAGTGGCGAGACAGAAGTATTGGGTGAAATCCACTAACCTCAGAAGGAGGATATATGAGAAAACTGATCGTTCTTTGCTTCTTGATAGCTGTCCTCGTTGGCCTAAACGTATCCCCGGCCGCGGCGTGCCCAACCTCGTGTCCGTACGGCAGCATCTGTGGGAACGTAGATGCGTACTGCTTTCAGGACTGCGGCTGCACAGGGTCGGGAGGCTGCGTGGGAGAGGAGCTTATATGCTACAACGGCTGCGTGAGCACTCTCAGCAGCAACTGCCAGTCTTTGTGTGAAGAGTGCGACGTCTGCTGCGAGTAGAGGTCCCTGCCGAACGGGCTTGCATTCCGGCGTTGGGAATGCGATCCGGATCTGTCGACCGTGTCCTGGACCTGTAAGCCTTAGCTTGCGGCTTGTTCGGTGGGGCCTACCGGGACCGACTGTTTTGCGTGAGAGCCGGCGGTTGCTTCGTGGCGGGCGTGGTCGAGATCGAATCGCAGCGGGTCGAGGGTGGCCATGGGAAGTTCGTTGCCGAAGGAGTCGAGTTCGTCTTCAGTCCAGCCGCCGTTCAGGCGCATGGCGCCGGTAATGTCTTCGGGGAAGGCTTGGCGGTAGTCGTCTTCGCGGATGAGGATGTCGCCGATGAGGCGTCCGGTGTGCACGTCGTAGACGAGGCGGCTGGTGCCGCCGGGGGAAACTCTGACTTCGAGGACGGCAGTGTGACCTTGAACCTGAGGCATAGAGCAGTCCTAACTATAAGGCAAAGAGCCAGCATCCGCCGCTTTCCCGCCAACTTCATGGTCGCGCCACGCGGAATCGAGTGTAGAATGGCGGGTACTCTGGGGCGAGGATGATATTCCTGCGTGGTGAATTCTTTTTATGTACACGAAACCGCTGTTTGCACTACTAGTCTCTCTCCTCCTCTTCCCGCGGGCTTCCGGTCAAACGACTCCTGCACCGAACGGTGATGCTCCGCCAGCACAGCAGGCTGACAAGACCACGATTGTCTCGAACGCCGACGAGGTCACGCTTGATCTGGTGGTTCGCAACCACAAGAACAAGCCCGTCTTCGATCTCAAGCCTGAAGACCTCGCGGTTTCCGACAGCGGTTCTGCGGTAAAGATCAGCGACCTCCGCCTGGTAACCGGGCAATCGGGCGCCAACCACCGAATCACTCTGGTTTTCGATCGGCTCGATCCATCCTCGGCGAAGAACGCGCACGACATCGCCAACAAAATCCTGAAGATGGTTCCGCCGGATCAGTTCTCCTTCTCGGTGCTTAGCATTGCTGGACGTCTCCGGCTGTTTCAAGAATTCACTTCCGACATCGGCGCGGTGGAGAAGGCGGTCGGAGCGGCTACCGAACGAGTCGATGCGACGAAGGAGGATCTTGCCGCGCAGCCCGAAAAGGACCTTATCGCCGCAGTGCAGACGGGAATGGACTCTTCGGCAAAGCATGTTAGCGCGGAGCAGCGCAACGTCGACCGAGTCATGCTGGCTTCGCTCGAAGAGTCGCAGAAGATTGTCCAGGACCAGCACTGCCTGCCTTCTCTTGCGGGCTTGCTTGCCCTTTCCCGCACGCAACGTCAGTTCGCAGGCCGGAAAGTCGTGATCTTTTTCGAGCCGGCGCCGCCGCTTGATTCGAACGCCCGAGATATGCTGCTCACTATCGCCGGAGCAGCGAACCGCTCCGGGGTGAGCATTTATATCGTCGACGCGAACCCCGTTAACGAACAAGCCGGCGAAGGACTGATCTCGAGCGCGGCCATCGCAAGGGCTGCGCCCACCGTCAATGCGGCTGCGAATGCGTCTATACCTTCTGGTGCGCCTGGGTTAGCACAGCCCCGACTCCCTCAGGGGATGATAGTGCAGATCGCCGACACGCTGACCCAGCTTCAATTGGGGCCCTTGGCGGGATTCCAAAATCCTCTAGCCGAGCTGGCAAAGAACACCGGGGGCGCTTACTTTACGGCCTCCGATCGTCTCAAGAAGCCGCTGCAACAGATGATAGAGGACATGACTACGTACTACGAGGCTTCCTACGTTCCGCATATTCAGGAATATGACGGGAAGTTTCGGCCGGTTGCGGTGCAGCCGGTGCGCAAGGGGCTCAAGATACATTCGCGGGCGGGTTATTTTGCCGTGCCTCCCGACGCGGGCTCTGGAATCAGGCCTTTCGAAGCGCCGCTGCTGAAGCTGTTGAACGAATCGCAACTGCCCACAGACCTGAAGTTCCACTCCACTGTCTTGCGCCTGGGAGATTTGCCGACGGGCAATGAGAACTCCCTTGTGGTCGAGCTTCCGATCGACGGACTGGAAACGCGCGACGATCCCAACGCCAATCTTTATTCGCTGCACGTTTCCATTGTGGCGCAAATCAAGAACAAGGCTGGGGCGGTGATCGAGCATTTCAGTGAAGACGTCCCAAAACACGGTTCGCTCGACTCCAAAGGGAGCGCGCAGTCTGAGTTGATCACCATGCAGCGTCATTTCACCGCCGAGCCCGGCCAGTACGTGCTGGAGACGGCCGTGCTCGACCGCAACAGCTACAAAGCCGGCGCCCAGCGCCAGGAATTTGAAATCCCCAACGAAGCGGCCGGCCCATCCCTCGGCGATGTCACCATGGTCCAGCGTCTCGATTCCATGCCCGTGGAAATGGAATCGACCGAGCCCATGCAGTACGGCAAGGGCAAGATCGTACCCAGCATTTCCGGCCGTGTGCCGCATGGCGCGAAACAAATCTCCTTCTTTTTTATGGTGCATCCTGACCCCACGTCGACAGAACAGCCGACCTTGGAGATGGAAGTTTTGAAAAGTCACGAGGCCATCGCGCAAGTGCCTCTGCATCTGGCGAAAACCAACGGGCCGGGCTCCATCCCGTACCTGGCGTCGATTCAGTCGAGTTCTCTGTCGAGCGGCGATTACGAAGTCATTGAGAAACTCACCCAGGGCGGGAAAACGAGCGAGCGCGGCCTGGAGTTCAGAATCGAAGGCCCCGAGTTGGCATCGGCAACCACGCCCGACAGCGCCAATGGCGCAGCCCAGCCGCAGAATGATGCCAGCGAGCTCGCAACTTCCGGTCAGCCGCTGGAAACGGACGGACACAATAACCGCCATCTCGTGATCACTTGGCTGCCCGCCGGGGCCGTGCCCGCGCCCTCGGCGGAAGAGTTGGAAACGATCGTGGCCGGCGCCAGAAAGCGCGCGCTCGACTACAACAAGTCTTTGCCAAATTTCATGTGCATCGAGGTGACTAGCCGGTCGGTCGACCAATCGGGCAACGGCAACTGGAAGCATCGCGACTCGATCGCAGAGCTTCTGACCTACAACGACCGTCAGGAGTCGCGCAGCACGCTGGAAGTGAACGGCAAGCGCAGCAGCCTGAAGCGCGCCGACATGAACTCCACCTGGCCAATTTCCGTGGGAGAATTTGGCGCCCTGCTGAACCTGGTTTTTGCTCCGTCTTCGAAAACCGAGTTCACCTGGAAGGAAGCCGGCAGTCTGGGTGACGGAGGCGCAACCCTGCAGGTACTGAGCTATCGCGTGGCCCGCGAAAACGCCACGCTCGACCTGAGCGAGAGTAACAACACGATCGGGGTCGGCTTTCACGGCCTGGTATACATCGACGCCGCCACCGGTGGAGTCCGGCGGATCACGGTTCAGGCCGATAACCTGCCGCGCGATTTCTCCATGCACGCCGCAGCCATGACCGTGGACTACGACTATGTCGCCATCGCCGGGCGCGACTATCTGCTGCCGGTGAGTTCGACGGTCAGCCTGCTAAGACATCGCAAACAGCTCGAGCTGAACGAAATCGCCTTCCGCAATTACCGGCGCTTCGCCTCCCGCACGAAAATCAAAATGGTTCAGTGAAACATGGTTCAGCGAATTATAGTTCAGTGAACAATGTCGCTCGCATAAATCCCGATCTGGTGATTTCGGACCTTGGGCAACAGTTTCTTTCCATTGGTATTTGAAAAGAGCATGTGGGATTCCTGCACGGTCATGTGGCAATCGATGCATTTGTGCACGATCTGCTCCCCCACTTGGGATACTCCCCGCACTGCTTCGGCTGATGGCAGGTCAGACAGCGCGCCTCTAAGCCGGTCAGGGAGCTACCTTAACTAGTTCGGACGACTACTTTTCCGGATTGCTCCGCTGGGTGCTGATCGGCCCCGGAACGTCCTCAACCGCAGTTTCCAGACTTGGGACGCGGCATTCATAGCTGTGATGCTAGGGTTCGGGTTGCTTCTCTTTCTGATCGAACATCACGATGCGCAACTCTTCACCAATGACCGCGAGAAGCTGCCCGCGGCCCTCGATCACGATGTTTCAAGTCAGAGTGTGCATGTGCCCGAGATCAAACTCAACCAGACGATCGCGTCGGAGAGGGAAGTCTCCCAAACCCAACAGCAGGAGCAAAGCATAGGTCTTGGAATCGTTTTTTGGATTCTGCCTGCCCCGGATAATGGCAGCGTAGCGCGGGCGCAAACCCTGCTAAGGCCGACCTGAAGGTCGCCGCTACCGCGGGCACGCGCCTTGACAGGGTTTGCTCGACCCGCGCCACAATTTCCCCGCCATTCCGAGCCAGGCAATAAGAACCTGTAGCGAGACTGACTCGAAGATGTCGTAAGCGTATCGTGGCCGAGCTTAGGGGCAAAGTACGAGACGGCGACTATTTTACCGTTAGAAACGCAGTGGGCAATGACCTGCAGCGAACGCTCGCTACCGAACTTCCACCGTTCAACAAGAGACTGATCTCGGCTCGTCCGTTGTAGACTTCCACGCTGCGCGATCCTGTGCCCACTCCGGTGTTGTCGAGGAGTGTACCGTCGCCGGTGATCCCGAACCAGACGCGGTCGCGCGAGTCCAGACAGGGAGTGCCTTTGTTATCCACCAATCGAGCTTCAACTCTCACACTCTTTCCGTCACGCGCAATTTCTCTGATCTCAATCCGCGCAGCAGGACCCCATTTTTCGGTCTGGTATTGGACAAGCAGTGCATCCTCAACGCTGGCGGTCTTTATGTGGCCAACTGCAGTCAGACGGTTTTCACCAGGTTTGAATTTCACCAGCCAATGGAGTCCAGCAGCGGGAAACTCCTGACTGTTGCGCCGCTTGGTCCCTTGGGACATTCCGTTGAGTAGCAACTCCACCGTCTCGCAATTCGAATATATCTTCACCAGCTTCAATTCGCCCGGTGCTCCCCAGCGAGAGGGCCACGAATGACCATAGATGTGAATCATCGGTTTTTCGGCCCAGTACGATTGGAAAACGTAGTAGCCCTCCTTCAGCGTCATATCTCGCTCAAGTAAGCCTTTCTGATTTACGTGCGGAATCGGATTCCCTGGCCGCACTGGCGTCGAGAAATCTTTAAAGATCCATTGTGCTGAACCTGAAAGCGAGGGCATCGTTTCCTGCTCCTTCAGATGCCAGTCGAAGAGGTTACACGCGTAAGTTTCAGACCAGTCCCCATCATGGGACGCAACTGTATGGCCGCCGGTGAGCAGGCGTGCGCGCTCGTGCTCATCGAGACTGCCTAAGGTGAGAAACTGAGTGAGAAACTTGTCGGGGTCTTCGGAATGGCGCCGAGCGTGGCTTTCTCCACCCCATTCAACATGAAGGAACCGCGGCACTGTCTCCCGCTCCTTCTGGATCGTGCTAGCGTAATCCGTGTAAGGTCCGTGATACCAGCCGGCCCAGATTGAAGGCGAGTAGACGTCGACGACATCTTTGGCGAAATCGCAACGGCGAAGAAATGTCGATCGGGTGCGATCGAGCCGATGAGCTTCGTCGTTCAGTTCCTTTATGAACCCGCGAATCTCGTCCTTGTTAAAGTGAGGGAAATCGCCTGGCCAGTCATTTTCATTTCCCAGTCCCCAGAGGATCACCGAGGGGTGATTGTAGTGTTGTTCAATCATGGCGCGCAGCATCTCTCGCGCCAGCTCCTTATAAGCGTCATCCCCCAGCCCTCCTCGCGACCAAGGGATCTGTTCCAGAACGAGCAGGCCCAGTTCGTCGCATTGATCCAGCACTGTTCGGGATTGCTGGTGGTGAGCCAGGCCCACGAAGTTCGCACCCATGTCTTTGATCAGCAGCATCTCTTGCCGGATGAGATCCTCCGGCATCGCGGCTCCAAACCCCGCGTGGTCCTCCTCGCGTTGCGTGCCCTTGAGAAATAGCCGTTCGCCGTTGAGTTTGAATGGCCCATGTTCCACAAACTCGAAATATCGACAGCCGAAACGTTCGCTCACTGCCATAGTTCCGTGCGCGCTGGTCAACTGGACTTCACAGCGATAGAGCGACGGATGCGATGGCGACCACAGCTCCGGACGGTCCAATTTGAAGGTCGAGATTTGCTGTTCTCCGTCCCAAGGCTGAAAGCGCCCCGTCGTCGATTGGACGAGAGAGCCCTTCCGATCGAAAACTCGGATTCGGAGCTGAACTTCGTCCCGGAGTGCGGCGGGATTGCGCAGTCTTGCCTTGATAGTGATCTGGGCAGCCGCCGAGTCCGATATGGCGGTTGTTATGTGCAGCCGTCTTAGCGAGATCAACGGCTCATAGATCAGCGTCACGTTCCGGTACAACCCGCCGAATCGATGAAAATCATTGAGAGAAGACGGAATCATTTCCAGGTCGCGCGAGTTATCGCAGAGTACGGCCAATGGAAACTCTTCCGGAGGGCCGGCTTTGTCGATTCTTGTGATCGCCTCCGTGATATCGATGACGAATTCATCGTAACCGCCGACGTGTTCGCCAACTCGTTCAAGAGACAAAAAGATCTGACATTTCTGGCCCGCACCCTCGAAGAGTAGCAAGGTACGTCCACGTTCAAATGGATTCTTGACGCTTAGCTTGCGGCGGTACCAGCCTGGCCCCTCGTAGAGTGGTTTTTCGGGATCGACGGCGTCATAGGCATTAAAGCAGTGCGGAACGTCAACTTTTTTCCACACTGTGTTCTCTGTCATGTCTTGACGCCAAACATCCCAGATACCACCCAACGACCCTTGGAAGTATTCCCAACCCGTCGTCAGTTTTTCCAACACTGAGCTGTTTGCATGGGCCAAGCCCGCGTGTGCAATAGAAAGAGGTATGCATGCCGCGCCAGCGACCAACGCAGTTGACTTGAGGAAATCGCGGCGAGTGACGGCGTTTGAATTGCTTTTGGGAGGAGACTGACTCAACTTTGTTCCCCGATGGGCCTCATTGGCTACGAGTAGGATCCGCATGTGGAAGCATACCTTCGGGCAAAGGCTCCATTATCTCAATGCGGGCACCATCTGGGTCGAGAACATTGAAACGCGGAGGCAAACCGCCTCCCGTCTGAATTGTGACGGAAGAAATCGGCGAACTGGGAGGCACGCGCTTTTGAAGAGTCACAAGTGTGTTGTGCACGCTCGCGCTCGCCAGGCCGAAGTGATTTTGTGTCTTTAGGTCCACAGACGACGGTTTTCCAGGAACCAGAATCAACTCAATGTAGTCGCTACCGTCGGGTGCCCGCAAATCGATCCATCCTGGCTCGCCGTTTTTTCCGACCCCGCGACTGATCTCCCGAAAGCCCAGGGCGTCACGATAGAACTTCATGGCTGGATCCACAGAACTCACGACGATCCCAACGTGCGTGATGTGGTCCGATATCCGGCTGGTCGGCATGAATTTTCCCGTAGATTGCCCCGTCATGCTATTTGACGAGTACTGCAGGATCTCCACGAAATGGCCGTCGGGGTCGCGGATGGTGAGAAATGGGTTGCCGATGCGGCCCTTGTGAGTGTCCTTGACGATATACATCCCCAGGCTCTGAAGATGCGCCCGCATCGCGGTGAGGTCGTCTGTGTACAAGGCAAAGTGATCGAGTTGGCCTTGAGTCTGGGCATCGCCCTGGAACAGTTCCACATATTGCAGGTCGTTGACCTTGACGAACGCTGTGGTGGCCTTGCCAGTGCCATCGTTGAGCGAGAATGGCTCTTGGTAGCCTAGCACCGATTCGTAGAAAAGCTGCGTCTTGTCCAGGTCAGCGACGCGGGAGGCCACGTGGGCGAAGCCGAGAGTGTGAGGTCGTGGCGCGCTTGTCTGCGCATGCAGTCCCGACATCGCAAGCACTACACACAGAAAATATCGCGCTAGGATATCTTCTCGAAAACGCGACCGACTACTGGCCATTCTTCCCCGCCTTAGTGTTCGACGCGCGGCTGTTTTGCCGACCGATACAGGGCAAAATGTGCCACGGGCGACTTGAAGATGCTACCTACTCACTCCCGCAAGGCATGTTGTTTTGAAGGTGTCGCAATACGCGTCTGGCGTCAGCTCTTACGGGGTAGAACTGATTGTTATCGCCGCCGTCAAGTGGTTTTCCAGAAAGTTTCTGAGGATCGGTTTTTGAGATTTCTGTCAACAACGGTACAAAGTTTTGCCGATCGTCGACGCAGTCAATCTCCTGAACCGCAATCCTTCGCGTAGCCCCCGATGGAGCCTTAACGTATGCGAGGATGAGCTCTCGTATTTGAGCCTGAGAGGTGGGATCGCCCCGTTTGGCAAGCAGTGCGAAACTCATCTGAAGCGCTGAGGCTTGCGCCAGCAAGTCAGAAACGGAGTTCGGATCTGGCTGGCGCTTGAGCTGCTCCAGTACCGGCGCGAGTGCCTTGTCTCCATACTGGAATATCGCCTGCTGGGCCATCCCGCCGGTTGTCATGGCATTCACAAGCACGGGTATCGCCCTCTCATCATCCAACGATGAAACGACATTCACGACCTCCGCGTAGTGCTCCATGTCGTGCTCTGTACATGTTCCCGGCGGCGTGTTTTCGCCCTGAAAGTCGGCATTGTCGGCTTTCAGCAACTGGATCAGACCGAGCTTGATCCTGTCGGCATGTTCAGGATGCTGTTTGAAGAATCTAGCCAGAGCAGCAGCACGATCGGGCTCCGCGGTTTGCTTTTGCCCTTCGCCTATCAGAGTCATCATGTCGTTAAAAGCTGCTTCTCGCGTATGCAGGTCGTTTCCGTTCAAACGATCCAAAATGGTTGAGACCTTAGAGTCGAGCAGGGCAGACTGTTGAGTCGTTACTTGCACAGACAGGATCAATGCTGAACATAAGCACAAGAGGAATCGCATTTTGTCTGCCCCTAAAAGCTCCTAAAAGATACCGCACTGGCACGCACGAGAGAAATTGCAGGAGCAAATGCCTCAACGGCCGACTCCGTGGTCAATGGCCGGTGCTTCGTGATTCGCAATCTTGCGCAGCAACTTCGCGGCATCCTCTCTCACAAAATAGTAGTCCCCAACAGTTCCGTCTTCTTTGGGCTGCCCAGCCAGCTTGCCAGGATCGTGGTCAGCCATGTACTTCAAGACGGGTACAAACTCATCTCTGTCGTCCAGATACTCGATCGCATAAATTGCACTCTCTCGAACCCCGGCGTCATCCGAAACGAGGGCCGACCGCAATGCGCTCTTTATTCGAGTGTGCGAATCTGCATCGCTTACGGTGTGCATCCTCAGCATTTCTAGGATCACAAACAGCGCATCGTCCGCCGGTCGTGGGTCTTTGCTCGCTACTTGTTCCAGCACGGCGCCGAGGGCCTTCTTGCCGAATCGAGCTACACCTCGGGTGGCCATCCCCCCCGTTCCCGCGGCGCCTAGCAATGCGGGAATCGCGCGCTCGTCTCCCAATTCTGCAACAAATCCAACGAGGCCCGCATAATATTCCTCGTACGCCTCAATGCTCTCGTCATTTGCGTCTTCGGCTGCAACTTGCTGCTTGCCGAATACCTTAGTTGCTTTGTTCTCTGTGGCTAGCAGCTGAATGAGTCCGACCCTGAGACTATCCGCGGCACCTTGCGAGTGTCTGCCTGAGGCCAGCATAGTTGCCGCTTCGCTGTATGCCTGGCTTCGCTCAGACCACTTGGAGCTACTCATTCGACTTAGAACTCGAGGAACATCGGTTTGACCAGTAGTTGCTTGCTCGGCAACACCCAAACCCGTAATACCGAAAAGAAGCAGAGTTGTAACCATCGCAATTCGCATTGTGTTCCTCCAAATCATTCGAACCGCTCGAAGCCGATCGCCACAGCACAACACAGCGCTAGTGTTGGTACTTGCCCCTGTCATGACGCCGCCAATCGGCATGACCACAGGGCAAAATGTCTCCAGAGAACTTCGCCGGATCTTCGTTTGCGCAAGGCCAGGGGCTTCCGACCTCCTCAACAAAATCTGCCCCCGCGAGCTTCGCAGCTTTATTCACCTTGTTCAACTCGGTTTCCGAGCGGGTAACGTTTTGGAAATCTACTGCGTCGCCAAACAAATGGCGGCTATTACTTACAGCGCCTGGAACACTCGAATTATGAGCAGGAGTCCTGTATCCACTCGTGATTGTTCGCGGTGTCCCGTAGTTTGCAAGCCAATCATCCAAGCCATAGCCCGCGGCCGCAGGTGCCACCAGTGGGTATTTGATCAATGCCCAAGTTTGATTAGTCGAGATAGCTTGGAATGTGAAATTCGCGGATCGGGGACCGTTCGGGCTCGGTCCCGCTAACTCAAAACAGTTCGGAGTGAACTGTGGATACTGTGCTGGGTTGGTCCCCGGAATGGGCGGGAAGTAGGCGTCGCCGACACGAAACTGACCATATTGTTGGACGATCTGATCGCGGCCATCGCCACACAGCGGCGAGGTGCTGTTCCCGGATTGATTGGCGCCTGAGTTAGAGGTGCCAAGATAATTATTTGCGAAGCTCCAGAAGGGAGGCGTGGCTGCTGGGTTGGTTACGAATGCGATTTGCTTGAGAGGCGACGTGTAAGCAAGTCCAGTCCACGATTGGACTGGCAGGGCAACCACGGCTATTGCGTTGCCATTGCGGTCCCAAGCAGTACCGGCGATGTCGATCACTCCTCCGTTAGGCGTCGCAATCTGCGGAGAGTCTCCCGGTATGCTCCATTTCACGTTGCCAGACTGATCGAACTTGACCATGTTTCCATTGGCGTCCGTTCCATAGAACGTGCCGTCCTGAGCTTGCAGCACTGGCGTTATCTGCTTCGGCATCGTTTTCGGTGATGTCGCACTGGTGCCGCTTGTGGTCGCGACGTAGTAGGTGGTCTGCTTGCTTTGTCCCGCCGAGCCTTGTGTGCCCGTGTCGAGTTGCCAGGTGACCAGCGTACCCTGATCCGCGTTCGTGATGACATTGGCGTTGGTTGGGGCCGCATAAGTACCCGCGTAACAGTCTCCAGATGTGCTCCAGCTTCCCAACGTGATAGAGGACGCGTTTCCCGACGTATCGATGCGCAGCAGATTCAGGTAATGCGTTCCAGTGAAGGCACTGTCGTACTGCGTTCCACTGACAGTGGCGCATGGCGGTTCCAGACGGCACGGCTGCGGGAACGTGCCATACGCGGTGACAACAGGAGGCTGGGGGACACAGACTGGCGGCCAGCTAACGCTTACGTAGGAATACGGAACGTAGGCGTAACCATCGCCCGCCACGATGAGATTGCCAAATCCGCCAAAGGTAACGTACCCACCACCATTCGGGCAGTCATCGATCAGGCAAGAACCCGGTTGGGTAGGAGCCGGACCCGCTCCAATCGAGGCTTTCGAGTGCCCAGTCAGCGGGTCGATCACATTCACAACTCCTCCCAAGGGAGAGAAGGTCGGATCAGTGGTGGTGCCACCAAGGGAGAAGATCGTGCCATCGGTATGCACGACGAAGGGAGGAACGAAGAAATCATACTGCCCAGGGCCAAACCCGGGTGTCTTTTCCCCGCGCCCATCGGTCTGGCAAGTACCGACTGGGACCTAGACTCGGGAGGCGTCGTAATTCTCACTCCATCATCTTCTTCCGCAGCTGGTGAGCTGATTGCCGGAGGCAAGGAAGGCGTCTTCTATGGAATCCACTATTGCAGTTCGAGCACACAGTGTCCCGCATCAACCGGCGGATGGAACGAATGGATGGGAGGATTGGACGGGGGCGGATACGGCACTAATTTGGGTTCGCAGTTCAGCTTGACCGGCTGCACCACCTCGGGAACAGGATCCATCGCCCAATGTTTTCAGGGGATAGTCGTGGACCCGTCAAAGACAGCTGACCAAGGAATACGGTCAACTCCTGCCTTCTGGGCTCCAAGTGGAGCAACGAGTTACTTGTACTCACTCGGCGTCAGCACAGTAAATTCGGGAGGCCTTCTGAGCGCTTTCTCGTTCAGTTCCGGCCAATTTAACCCCACCCCGGCAACAGGCACTGCACCAGGCGGCGGTTACTTTAAGGTTCCCGGTGCCGGTCCGGTTGTCACTTGGAACGGCAGCACCACGGCGTCAGCGCTCGTCTGGGTCTTGGATACGTCCGCCTGGAAGAGCTCTAGCAATAACCTCGCGGTTCTGACGGCATACACTGCGGTTCCGAGCAGTGGAATCCTCTCGCAGGTCTGGACCAGCCCAACGTCTAGCGGGCCAGGGGGAGTCAAGTTCATGACTCCAACAATCGCAAACGGCAAAATCTATGTTGCTGGTCAGAATCTGGCCCCAGGCTGCACAGGGGGCTCGTGTGGCGGAATGCTAGTGGTCTATCATCAATAAAAATCTGGGGAGTCGCTGAATGATGTGGACCATGCCAGAATTTGAGGAAGTGCGCCGTCCTGCCTTCCAGTCGAGGCAGACGTATTTTTCTTGACATCACGAAGTGAAAAGGACCACCTTCCGATCACGGCGAACGCAAGGTGCACTCGTAATCGAGTGTACGAGCGGCAAGTTCTTGAACCCGTGATTTCAACCCACGATCGCAACGTCTCTAACGACTTTTCAAGGACTTAGGAGGCCACCCGGAGTCACGTAAGTCGTTTAAACTACAACATAAACCAGCCCTGAAAAGGCTGGCGTCGGCGGTTCAACTCCGTCCCTGGCCACCATCATTCTAAAGAACTTAGCGGAATCGCGTCTTGCCCTTCCAGTCCGCTCTCAGTCCGCTATTTTTCGGCGAGATCCGGGTCGGTTCCTGGCTACGATGATGGTGAAGGACCTAAACTCGCATTCCCCCTCGCTCAGTCCGCTTTCAGTCCGCTTCTGTCTGCGGCATGGCTGAAAATCGCAGTCGGCATTGCCCCCTGCCGCAGCCATTCGATCCTCGCTAGGGTGAGGCCGTTTATTGTCTAACGCTCGAGATCGGTAATGTCTAGGAGGCGCTGGCTGGGCGCTCCCAATTCGACGCTTTCGCGCCCGATCAAGCGTCAGTTTCGTCCGGACTCTGCCGTGTGAAGGCCGAGTGCCCGCTGTGCGGGGTTTTGTTGGATCTGCAATAAGGCTTTGACTAATCATTGAGTTGCGGGCGGTGCGCTTTCCGTGCAAGTACGCAGCATTAGATTCTAAGGTCCAACAACAGTCCATTTACGGTCCAAATGTGAGCAAAAACGAGTCGACCTCTGCCCTTAGGGCAGCGGTCATTTTCGTTTCACGACTCCGTTCAACCTGCCCGAAAAACAATCTGAAAGCCTCTAACGTGGTCTGGGGCGATTTCGGCAGACGTCTTACCAGGTTTGACCAACCGCAAACCGAGAACGCCGGCATAGAAATCGATGTTTTTCTGCGGGTCTCCCGGCAGTTGCAGTGGCATGGTGGAGGCCGATTATTTTCGGAGATTCCGTCTCTCGTTTCGCGGCCTCGTAACGGCTGATCAGAACCTTCCTGAATTTGACCTGATGCATCGGGATTATTTAGCCCAGCAGACCTCCCGACCAGCAATTTACTCTCGTAACAGTTCTTGAGTGATCTCGATGCAAGATTGGATAGCGGTAAATCTTTTCTCTCATGTTCTGCGGGTCATCCGGGATGGGGTGATCATCCCCGACGCTGCTAACGATGCGTACACAGCTTGTTCCGCTGCGAACCAGTCGGGTGAACCGAGAGGGCGCCCCCTTTCTTCCCAAAGCTTGCACGCCCGGTTTGCCACGAACTCATGCCGGCTCTCACCTAGAAAATCAGTGGTGAGTTCCAGCGGTTGTTAAAAGGGGCGCTGCTATTTGTTCCGTCCAGTCGAGGCATCTTCCATACTGGCCTGCTTGTTCCACCCGTGGAAACGCCGGAAATCACCCGCATTCCATGCCTCGCGGAGTCCAGGAGTACTCAGATCCCAGTCTGGGCGGATTTCGCTCGTCACGGCGCGCAGATCGTGCCAAAGATCGATGACCGACGGACGGCCCCAGAACCAGTAGCCGTTATAGATGCTGTAGATCACGAGACCCGGCTTGAGCACGAGCGTATGCGGGATCATCGGATTGTGCTCGGGGTCGGTGTACTC
>Ga0181532_10002589_pt1 | contig 16809 bp, 17 predicted proteins | sample PEATcosm2014_Bin_33_FD_119768 | JGI IMG/M metagenome (GOLD analysis project Ga0181532, IMG submission 119768) | Peatland microbial communities from MTU Mesocosm Facility, Houghton, MI, USA - PEATcosm2014_Bin11_30_metaG | ecosystem: Environmental > Terrestrial > Soil > Wetlands > Peat | place...
GATGGAACAAATAAGACCACTCTTCGGAGTGAACGGAGTTGTGTGCCCGAAAAAAGAGAAGAGAGTACAAAAGATTCAAAAAAAGTTCTTGACACGAGCCGGCATTGTTAGAGATGTCCGGTTGATGTCATAACGAGGTCGGCCTCACGACGAGCCGAGTAGACTGATTCGGTGTTCACCCTAACAGCGCTCGGACCGAAGGAGGCCGAATGCGAATTATAGGATGTGATTTGCACACTCGCCAGCAAACGTTAGCGATGCTGGAGACGACAACGGGAGAAGTGGTGGATCATCAGTGGGTGAAGATCCGGACGCGGATTCAAAACGCACTGCAGGCCATCGCCTTGGCCAACGGATTACGCCGAGGTCCTGGACTGTGGAGCTACGACGGGCAAGCCAAGATCGCCTTCTTGCCGTTGCTGCCCCATGCCTCCTATCGGCGAAGCGCGTTGCAGGCTCCGTACCGGAAGATGGAAGAGGAAATCGAAAAGCTGACGAAGCAAGTCGCCGAGCAAGCGGGCCAACGATCCCGAGCACGACGGCTCATGACGCATCCGGGAGTAGGGCCGGTCACGGCACTGGCGACCGACGTCTTCCTGGGCGACCCGGGGCGGTTCGTGGATGGCAAGGCGCTGGCCAGTGACTTACTGGCAAGTGGAATAGGGCGGTCGCACTCAGAGTAGCTGGCCTCAAGTATTTCTGTGGGCACGGCCCTAGCGTGGAGATTTACTGTACTTACGGGCCGCCAGACCTGGATCGTCATCTGCTCCGTGCACCAATGACCTGCTTTTTCGAGGGAGGCAGTGGCGTCGCGGTTTGGTTTAGCGGTTGAACGGGAATTCCTGAATCCAGTGAAAGCCTCGGTTGACGAGAAGAAAGTTGTTCCGGTCTACAAGTTTGAGTTGGAGATGAGTCTTGTGGCCGTCCATGTCGCCATCGAGTGTTAGCTGATCCGGAACCACACGTTCGAAGGAAAAATCAGCTTTCCAGTTCTTGTCGGTATCGCTAGTGAGCGAGAGGGTTTTGTCCTTGACGTTGATCGCGGCGCCATAGCGAGCGAACGAGTCGTCGATGCGCCAGAACTCCCATCGGAGAAAAGTTTCCATAAGGAGTGATCAATCTAGTGAGATAAGGGAAAGGCATCTGCAGTGGAATGACTTTGGACAGGCCGTAGAGAATCATCTGTCCAGCAAGAAAAAAACGAATGGCGAGCCGAAACCGCATGTGCAAGGTGATGTAGTTCTGGCGCTTGCGGTCTGAAACGGACCAGATGGCAGTCGCGATTGTGGCGATGACAAGGAGACAAAACACCAGCACCCAATCGAAGGTTCTGTCGCCGCTGCCGGTATCCGCGTAGGCCGGCGGCTGGGCGAGGCGGAAAATATGGACAGCCGTCCATGAGACGATCGGGCGCATGGGCCAAAACGTGGATAGGTCTGGGATGTCGATTTTCGGGAGTGGCAAGAGACTCGTGAGGATTTGCGTGTAAAGACAGTAGAGGCCGAAGTAGACGAAGCAGAACCGAAAGGCGAAACGAGAAGTATCGCTCCAGTGCGGGATTTGAAGTTGGTGCTGAACTTGATCGGTCTGGTTTGCAGTTTCCAAGGGGACCTCTATCAGAGAAGGTGGAGAAGATAGTGTCCGATCAACTGACTGTGGTCGGTTCCTTTCCATAAGTTGACTTGATGCCGCTAACGATGGCCTGCCGAATAGAGTTTGGCAATAGTAGCAGGATTCAAAGAAGGGGGCCATCGCGAAAGCGGAGATCCGGTTTACGCCTGGGCTTATATTTCGCTTCGACAGTCCGCTGACAGCGAACCGTCTCTTAAAGGAGCTGGATGCTTGCCAATGCCCGCATCGCGGCATGATAGCCGCACATTCCGTGTACGCCAGCGCCGGGAGGCGTGGACGCGGAGCAGAGAAACAGGCCTTTCACGGGTGTTTCGTAGAGCTGGCATGTGGGCCGGAAGAAGAGTTGACGCAAAGAGTTTGCGCCTCCCGTGATATTCCCTCCGACAAGATTGGAATTCTCGGCCTCCAGTTGCGTCGGTGATTTCGTCGAGCGGGCAAGGATCAAGTCTCTGAACCCCGGCGCGAAGCGTTCCACTTGAGCCTCGATTCGGCCGGTCATGTCGAATGTGCTGCCGTTGGGAACGTGGCAGTAGGCCCATGCTGTATGGCAACCTGCGGGGGCGCGGGAAGGATCGATAAGGCTAGGTTGTGCGAGAAGAACAAATGGGTATTCGGTATGCTCATTTCTCCATGAATCACTCTCGGAGCGGGCGATCTCCGCCAGGGTCCCGCCAAGATGGACTGTTCCGGCCTGAGCGCATTGTCTCGATGTCCAAGGAATCGGACCGCGGAGCGCCCAATCGACTTTGAACACACCGGGGCCGTATTGGTATCTTTCGAGAGCTCGGCGGTAGCTCGCCGGAAAACTCTCGCCGGCAATTTGCAGGAGTCCGCGCGGCGAAAGATCGCAAAGGACGACCCTGGAAGGCGGCAGTTCGTTTCGTGAGTGCACACGGACCCCCGTAACAATCTCTCCACCGATTGAACGCAGGTAAGATGCTAAGGCGTCTGCGATCCGTTGCGAACCGCCTTTCGCAATCGGCCAACCGCTCACATGCGCTAGAGCAGCCAAAACGAGACCTACCGCAGAGGTGCCACAAGATTCGAGCGGCATAAGGGAGTGCGCCGCAAGACCTGCGAAAAGAGCGCGAGCCAATTCGGATTTGAAATAAGATTTGGCGAGACGACTCGCGGGCTGTATTGCATGAATGCCAAACCTAGCCATGAACAAGGGTTGGCGCGGAATGCCAATCGGTGCCAGGACGTACTGCTCCAAGAAGGCCCACTTTGCCACGAGCGGTCCCACCAGGCCCCTATAGCTGTTCTCATCCACGCCAAGTGATTGGCCGGTCTCCTCGAGAGAGCGCTTCAAGACCGCGACGGAGCCATCGTCAGAGGGATGGGCGAGGGGGTACTGCGGATAAACCCATTCGAGACCGTGGTCCTCAAGCGGAAGTGTGCGGAGGAAAGGCGATGCAACCGCCATAGGATGTACAGCGGAACATACGTCGTGCGTAAAACCGGGTAGCGTCAGCGCATCTGAGCGAGTACCACCGCCGATATGTTCCTGTGCCTCGAGCACGAGTACAGACAGCCCGGCGCGAGCAAGAACAATTGCGGCAGCCAGACCGTTGGGCCCGGAACCGACGATAACGCCATCGTATTTGTTTCTGTGTGTCAAGTTGTGGCCCTATCTTATGATAGAAGGTTCCGCGAGCGGGAACTGGTGATGGCGGACGGGTGGCCCAACGTAGTCAGTGACAACCTCGTCCCTCGTCGAGCACCCGCGACGTCCGACGTATGGCTGTTGGCGTCTTACCTCGAGATTTGCGGTAATCAGTTCCAACAATGGGGAAGGGATCCAGCCCTGGTACTAAACTCCACTTGGACGATTTGCGCGTTGCTCGGGACTTAAGCTGTTGGCGGTCGCATCCCTATCCGATGGCGAAGGCTGAGAGTGTGGATTGAAGCCGGATTATGGGCGGGGGAGATCTAGCAGCACAACATCCGAGCCCTCCTGCACTCGCTCGAGGACAACTTCCCGGCCATCTGACGAGATGTCGAAGTCGCGAATATCGAAGCTGGGCGGGAGGTTCGTCAATTGTCGCTCGACGCCCGTCTCCAGGTCGATGAGCCAGAGATTTTTATGTTGAATCTCTCCTCGCAGGACCACGAGTGCTCTCCCTGCGTGCAAAAAGGCTAGACGTCGAGCCCCTCGTATCAGGGTCAGGGCGGGCAGCGGATGCGCTGCGCCCTCAGCTGTGGTGGCTTTCAGTGAAAACGTCGTGCCGATGTCTGGCCCCGAGTACATAACGAAGCGTCCGTCGGGCGCCCACACGGGATCGACCGAGTACTCCCGAACCAAAGGATTGGGAGAACGGCCGTCAACTGGCACCTGGAAAAGGTGCGGGACCCCATGATCGCTCGCCGCCGTGGTGATCGATTGGCCGTCGGGTGTCCATGCTGGAGCTCCCTGCAGGTCGAGTGAATCAGTCACGATACGCGCGTTCGTCCCGTCGGCCTGCATCTCGTACAGAAGCGTCTGCCCATGTTGCCGGACTGAGAATGCGATAGATCGTCCATCGGGCGAGATTGTCGGGCCGCCAAAGACTCGCGTTTCCTGTCCCCTCCACAACTCCGTTCCAGTTCCGTCGTTGGCGAGCTTCCATATACTCTCGCTCGGACCGCTCGCAGAAACATACAGAAGATAATCCGGACCCAGTCGCGGGGAGAACCCAGTGCCGGTCGTCAGCGAGATTCGAGCAGCCGCCGACTGCTCGGCGGGTGAATCAGCGATCCGTATGCGCCAGAGTGTTGTCTTCGGGCTTGCGAGTGTGGCAACCAGACGTCGGCCATCAGCGACGTTCTTAGTCGCGCAATCCGATGCTAAGTTCTGAGTGCTCATGCAACGTGAAGGATTTCAATAGCAGGTGGGGTTCGAGCAGCACAAACTTGGTCCGCTTGGCAACTCGATTGCAGTGGTGGAATCGGCGGTCAATTGTTGGGCATGTTGACCTCAGGCGGAGCCGCTTCGGCAGTGTCGGCGGCCGGCTCCGGATTGGATATGACTTCGATTTTGTCAAGCGTAGGAGGAGGCGGTGTTGGCGGAGCCGTTGTGATAGCGATTATTGGCCTGATCAAATCGCAGATGGCAAAGTCAGCAAGCCTCTCCAACTGCGCGCCCTCGATCCAGGTTGTGGCCATAATTTTCGCAATGATACATCAGGGCCGATGGTTCACTACGGAAGGTGCGCGCTTCGGCGTTCTCTTTGGCATTTTCGTGGTTTGCGCATTTGTGCTGCACAACTACGTGAACCTGAACATCGGGCTGAAACTCGCTCTGATGCAGGCTGTGGCATACTCTGTCCAGTGGGCGATCATCGGAATAGTCATCGGTCTTATTTACAAACCCCTCGTTACACCATAACTTCAAGTCTCTCCAGCGCCCGCCATCAGAGAATTGAACCTGCCAACAATCTCATGGGTTCGCTGGCTAAAGACGACGTATTCGCCGGGCGAGCATGCTTGCAGTTCTTGGATCCTGGCCTCGGCGGTTTGCAAGTCTCGAACAACTTCAATCCATTCAAAATCCGCGTGGTCGATCTTCTTAAGTATGTCGAAGGCGGCGTTCATGGTGACACCTCATTGCAAATGCCACAAATCGGAGAAACGGAGTAGTACAAGACCCGAGACTCTCTGAGAATTCTCCAAGTCTGCCATGTGCCCATATGTGTTCCGCTTATCAGGAAATCCTTGGTTACCTCTTCGACATCCTTCGCTGAAGGGAAGTTGCTTTGCATGAACTTCAGAATCACAGAGAGTTGATCCCACGAGCGATTTGGCTAACGGGGATCTTTTGTGGCTCTGGAGTATATGGCACAGACATGAGAAGCGAACTCCTTGTCGCGCTGCTTTTCGTAATGCATCTTCATCTCGTCAATCGATCGGCCAACGACCGGCCCGGAAGAGTTGAACACCCAAGCGCACTCGGAGCAACCCCATCCCTGAAAACTCTGTCGTTCCACCCATACTAGTTTGCGACGCATCGCCTCGACGGCAGACGTCAAGATTTGCTGCCGTTATGCTCCTTTGAAAGCGTTGTGACATTGGTCTTCGACGGCACTGCAGCGGCAAAAGCCGCTCCTTCCGCTGTCCTAAGCGTGGCTCTTCCCAAGTCGCCGCACTTTGAACACACATCAAAATAAAATGGAATGTACAAGGCCTAAACTTTACCGGTGGAAAGAGGTTGCTGTCTGTGGGGTATCCAACACTAAAGGAAATTGCTATCTCAATCCGAGGTCATCCTCGAACTGTCGAATCACACCGTAGCACTCACAAGCGCAGTTCTGCAGTTTCCTCCGATTCACAACCTTCACCGCACCTCGCATGTATTCTATGATTCCCTTCTTTTGAAGTATCGCTGCCGCCAAGCTCACCGTGGATCGGTCAGTACCCATCATTGTCGCAACGAAATCGTGGGTGATCGGTAGTGTTCCCAAATTCACCCTATCCTGAGTCATCAGCAGCCACCGCGAGAGACGCTGCTGTATATCGTGGAGTCGATTGCACGCTGCGGTCTGCGCGACCTGCATTCCTTGAAGCCCCGTATGCCTGTTTAATATCACCTGCAACTGCGGGGCCGACCGCAGAATGCGTTCTAACGCACTTCCGATCATCCGGAAGCCATCGCCGGCGATCTGGACTATTTCACGCACTGAACCTCTGCTCAAGCCAACTGCCAATCCTGCCCCAACATAGCCTTCATTCCCAACAACGCCCACTTCCACGGTTCGACCGTCTTTGGTCACTACAACCTGAGAGACCATTCCTTTGTTCGGAAAATAGAGGCACTCGATGTTTTGGGTCGGCTCATGAAGGCTAAGACGATCCGTCAGATCGACGTACGTCAAGTCAGAGCGCATCAACTGGTATTCATTATCGGGCGTCGCCAACAATAATCTGTTGGCCACTGGCTTCCCGCTGGCGTTGGTACGTTCGCCTGCCCGCACGACTCGAAAGCTTTTTCGACTCATTGCAATCCTGAACTACACCAAGATCCCAAGGATTAATTAGGTGGAACTTTTTAGGCCGTGAGATGCCGGCTCCATTCAACCAGAAACGGGTGCAACAATCTGTGCGAAATGGAACACCTCCCAAAGTCAAGGTAACGAATTATGCGCCCGATCGGTGACGGAGTGTCCAACTGTTGACGGATGTTCCACTTAAGCGCAATTCTATCCGACAGTTTACCGAGACGTTGAACCCTGTCGAAGACCGCTTCCTAATTCAAATTTCTCCGGCATACCCAAATTCTCGAGGGCTGAGATTAAACCCGAGACATCGTCGCGTTGTGTGGCGCCGCGATGAAGGACCATTTAAAACAAGAATGGGACGAGGCGTCGCGTTCGGCGCATATACTCCTTGTAAGGCTCACCTAGAGCTGCGACGAGCGCGGCTTCCTCAACGGAGATGCGGTATGCGTAGGCAGCTGCCATGCAGGCAAGAAGAGCGAGAAGTCCGGCCCAGTTCCCGAGGGCCAGACCAAGTCCGACGAGAGTGATGAGAGCGCCGGTGTAGGAGGGATGGCGGATGTAGCGATAAGGTCCGACTTCAATGACGGTTTGCCCCGCGTGAATCGCGACGTCGTAGGTAAAAAACCGGCCCAAAACTGACATAGCGTAGAAACGAAAGGCCATCCCCAAGAGCATGAGGGCGATTCCGATGAAGAAGAGCGAGGTCCGCTTCCACAGAATGGTGGCTTGTGGGAGGAGAAAGGAAAGTGCAAAGTCTAATCCCAGAGCGAGCCAGAGGAGAAGCAAGATGAGCCTGAAGGAGCCTCGATCATGAGCCTTTGAGGTGTCGCGGGATCGTTTGGTTCTAGACCCGATTGTTTCCAGTACCATCCACAATGCGTAGGTAACCCAAAAGAGAATCGCGTAGGCGGGTCCACCGGAAAAGGGCAAGGGATGCAATCTAGACTCTCCCAATTAAATACAAGCAATTGTACGCTTCAGGGCATGGACCGAGGTAAACCGTTGGCGGCTGCATTTGCCGGAGCTTCGGCCGGCGAAATCCGCAATGTGTTCGGTTGAACGCACGCGGCCCTGAGTTGCTGATCTGAGACGCTGGCCCGCTCGACGAAATGCGCCACTCAGGGGCGCAGCTTGGGATCCGATCTCCCCGAACGCCCTTTCTCGATAGGCCCCGGTTTGCCGGCCGTCTACCCAGAGCTGGACCCCGGCGCAAGAGCGATCCCAGCTGGTTTACCTATTGGCGGAATTTCGTGGGCACGACTCGTCCACGCCTGGCGACCCGTGGTCGGAAATTGTTGCCTTTCATCGCAAAGCAGATGTCCTCTCCCGCACGCCGGTGGCAGACTCTGTGCCAGGACGTATCACGCAATGCACAAAAGAGTTGCCTCAGTATTCGTTGTCGGCTGCCTGGTCATTTCGGAGCCTCCGGTCTGTTTGCGCAATCCCTGCCCACGCAATCTGCAGCTGTGCAGACATGGAACCTGCCGCAGGGAACGGCCGTGAGGGACAACGGCCCGCGCACGTATCGCTTTAACGTGGACCACAACATGGCCAACACGAAGGGCGAGGTGCAGTTCCGGCAGCACTTGACAGGTGAATATACGCGCGGTTTGGCAGACGGAGAGGTCATGTGGAAGAACGTTTCCGAGGCGGACGCCGCGGGACTCGCGGCACCATACGGAGCGGCCCAGAAACGCGAGTTCATGGAGGGATTCCGCTATAAGAATGATCTCTCGAGCACCATGAAGCCCGAGTTCTTCAATGGGTTTCCCCCCACAGCGGTATTTGAGCGCAATCTGGTTTGGGACACGGGGATGATTGAGATGTTTGGCCAGAGTTTTTTCGACCATCTGAAACTGAACGAACCGTACCACACCGCCTCGATCCAGGACGTAAAGATACCGGACGTGGGCACATTTCAAAACCACGACGTGGTGCTGGAATGGATCGGCCGGTCGGAAAGAAATGGTCAGGACTGCGCTTTGATCAAGTATCAAGCATTTTTCAATCCACTGGAGATCGCCACTGGCGGAATGAATTTGAAGGGGCGCAGCGACTACTGGGGAGAGATCTGGGTGTCGCTGGCGACCAAACAAATTGAATACGGGACTCTCTACGAGAGCGTGGTGGGTGAGATGAAGTTGCCTAGTCAGGATTCCGCCCAAGTCATCAACATCTTCCGCATCGGAACGCTGGAACCTGCGGACAGAAAGTAGATGACGACATGGAACGAGGCATGGCCATGAGTACAACAAGGGGAAACTGGCTATTCTCCCTGCTGTGGATCAATGTGGCGGTGGCGATTGTGGTTTTCATCCAGGTAGTAGTGAACCAGATCACCAGTGCGCGGCAGCTTCTCTATACCTTGGGCTACTCGCTGGTGTTCGCAAACCTGACCGGGGTTCTCGCCACTTTGGTTATCGGCAAGCTGGTAGCGAGAGTGCAGGTCCGCAAGGTTCCCCTACTCCCGATCTTGTTTCTCAGCATAATGGTGTTCGTGCCCGTTGGGTGTTTGCTGGCGCAGACTTTGTTGATAGTGATTGGCGCGGTGGTGCCGCGGCATTTCTGGTCGGAATACTTTCACACCTTGCGCGTTGCCTTGCCTCTGGCCGCAGTATTTGGCCTGGGCGCCCTGGTCCACGCTATGTCGCGGGAACGCGTTCGCGTTGCTGAGGAGAAGCTACACGAAAAAGAAGCTGCCGAAGAGCGAGCTCAGAAGCTGGCGGCGGAAGCACGACTGAGTTCGCTCGAATCACGTATCCATCCCCATTTCCTCTTCAACGCCCTGAACTCTATCAGTTCGCTCATTGTCGTGAATCCCGCGCTCGCGGAGCAGACTGTAGGCCGGCTCGCGGCGTTGTTGCGGGCCTCACTGGACACTCGCAACCAACCCTTGATTCCGTTGCGACAGGAGTTAGCCATCGTGGAGAGCTACATCGACGTCGAAAAGGTGCGTTTCGGCCAAAAGCTCCGAGGCTATGTGAAAGTGCCGGTTGAGTTGCAGAACACGCAGGTTCCACCCATGTCCGTGCAGTCGCTGGTGGAGAATGCCGTGAAGCACGGCATCACACCGTGCAGCGGCGGAGGAGAGATACTTGTCACCGCCCGGCGGAGGATGGCAGCCTGCGCATCGAGGTTCGTGACACCGGGCCGGGATTCGACCTGGCAGCAATTCGCGCCGGTCGCGGGCTGGACAACCTGGTGGAACGCTTGAATGCATTGTTCGGCGCCAGGGCGCGGCTTAACGTTCTTCGGCGAGACGGGTATTCTGTGGTGGAGATGGTCTTGCCCCGGACATGAAACTGCGCGCATATCTGGTAGATGATGAACCGCTGGCCGTGGAGCGCTTGCGCCGATTGCTGGAACGGACGGGATTGGTCGACGTAACCGGGAGTACCAGTGAACCCGAGGAAGCGGTGGCGGCGTTGACTGCGGATCCCCCCGACGTGTGTTTCTTGGATATTCAAATGCCGCGCCTGGACGGTTTTGAAGTCCTGGCGCGGCTCCCCTTCCAACCAATCGTGATTTTCACCACGGCCCACGATCGATATGCGCTGAAGGCATTCTCGGTGAATTCCGTGGACTACTTACTGAAGCCGGTGGAGCCAGAGTCTCTGGAACGTGCTCTTAAAAAGGTGGAACGGCTGCGGAGCAATGGTCCGTTCGCGCAGCCTGATTTACAACTGCTGCTGAAGAAGCTGACCGACTCGCTGCGCGAGAGTAGGCCGGAGTATCTCGAGCGGATTGCATCACGATTGGGAGACCGCCTTTGTTTCCTGAACTTGCCGAGAGTGACGCATTTCTATGCCGAGGACAAATTAACCTATGCGGTGTCGGAGGGCAGGGCTTATTGCGTAGATTACGCAATCACTGAGTTGGAAAGGAAACTGGACCCAAAGAGGTTCCTGCGCATTCACCGCAGCACCGTGGTCAACCTGGACTGGATCAAGGAAGTCGCGTGGCTCCCCGGAGGAGCTTTGAATGTTCGATTGAAGGACGGAAAAGACACGGACTTGACGGTCGCGCGCGACCGTGCACGCGAGTTCAAAGCGCGTGTTGGCTGCTAGCTCAATATTTCTTGGGGTTTACTGGCAAACTGAAAACTATTTCGCGCCAGAAGTCCCGTTCGAGGGAGCGAACTATCATCGAAGATCGCTTGAGTTCTCACCCCCTCGAACGCCGAATCCGGTTAACTTCCGTCTTGCCGACCGTCCGCGAAGTAGGGATTCTGGCGTTATATTGACAGGTTCACTGATCTCTCGTTACACTCCGACACATTCGGGCCAAACGCTAAGGGCCCGTTGCACAGTCCGAAAGCGAGTCCCGCCGATGTATACCGCATCATCGAAAGAAGGAGGCATCGAGCCATGAAGAACATCGTTCTCGTCCATGGTGGCTTCGTGGATGGCGCTGGCTGGGAGGATGTCTACAAGATCCTGAAGCGAGAGGGCTACAGCGTCAGCATCGTCCAGAATCCAACAATATCGCTGGAGGACGACGTAGCAGCTACCAAGCGAATTCTTGCAACGCAGGACGGACCTTCAGTTCTCGTAGGCCATTCCTACGGAGGAGCGGTAATCACTGAAGCCGGAAACCATCCAAAGGTTTCAGCCCTCGTATACATTGCTGCCTTTGCTCCAGACAAGGGCGAGTCGGTGGGATCGCTTATCAAGGACCCTCCGCTGGACGCGCCCGCACCGCCGATACTGCCGCCGCAAGACGGCTTTTTGTTTCTCGACAAGGCGAAGTTTCCCGCTGCTTTCGCAGCTGACGTGGACCCAGAAAAAGCCGCGTTCATGGCTGATTCCCAAGTTCCATGGGGCATAGGGGCCATTAGTGGCGCGATCAGCGAACCCGCGTGGAGGACGAAGCCGAGCTGGTACCTCCTCACCACCGAGGACAGAATGATTCCACCCAACGCCCAGCGTGCCATGTCCAAGCGCGCGGGTGCTACGGTCGTTGAGGTCAAGGGCAGCCACGCTATCTACGTATCGCAGCCAAGGGCTGTGGCAGATCTTATTGAACAAGCTGCGACGAAGGCGAAGGCCGCCACCGGTTAGAAAGTTCGTTTTGCACGCGCAGAATCTACACACGCAGCATGAGTGTGCGGTCTATGTCCTTTTAGACCTCACGACCGAGGAAGCCAGTCCGGATTACGGGCAATCCTGCCTAAACCGGATCAGGGAAGGTTTAGCCACAATTCGCTATGTGAAATGTCAGTGATATTGAGTGGTTATCTGTTGGGCAGAAATGAACGGAGCGCGATTTTTGGCTCGCAAGTCGAAGTCCAGTCACAACCAGTCTTTCCTTCAGCTGAACGACGACTTGTTCGACGCCAAGCCGCGCAAATCGGTCCCACATGAATTCGTGCTCGACGCGATCGCTACGCTGTCGCCCAAGACGCGCTCCATGTTCGGCTGCCTCGCGATCTACGTTCAGGACAAGATTGTCTTCATCCTCCGCGACAAAGGTGATCAGACGGCAGACAACGGGGTGTGGCTGGCTACAACCGAAGACCAGCACCGGAGTCTGCGGCGGGAATTCCCCAACATGCGATCCATCCAGGTGTTGGGAAAGAAGGTGACGGGCTGGCAGGTCCTTCCAGACGATGCGCAGGATTTCGAGGAAGCAGCGTTGCACGCCTGCGATCTTGTCCTGGCAGGGGATCCTAGAATAGGGAAAGTACCGGGGAAACGGCGGGCATCAAGATATGCGACCAAGAAGCCAACAAAATCCCCGAAGACGAAGGCTGCGCCTCGCTATAACTCGGGCCGACAGCATAATCAATAACTTGCAACAATACTTCCAATCGTTGATCTCGTATAACTCCGTGCCATGTTCAGCCTGCTTCTTCTCTGGATCGGAGCCCTGATTCGCCTCTTCGGTAGTCGTGGGGATCTTGTTTTGGAGAATGCAGTCTCTCTTACCGCTATCCAGAAGTCCCGTTCGAGAAAGTAATTTGATACGGATAGCTGCTCGCTTTCCCATCTCCTCGAACCCCGTTTGTTGTTAGTGGGAGGCTCTCTTCCAATTATGCAATTAACCTGTGACCACTGGCCTAGTTGTGCACCCCTCTGCCGCGTGTCGTTGACACATTCTACCGGCGGTCCTATACTCCGCCCACCTCGAAACAACGGAAGACCTTTCGTCCGGAGCGCCCCATGCACACTTTTCTTTTTCAAAATAAATTTGCAATCATGTTCGTCAGCTTCGGCATTGCATCGGCGATGCTGCTCAGCGTTTTTGCTCTGGCGACTTGTGCCCAGGGCGTGCCGAGGTATCAGGTTGACCCGTTCTGGCCAGAGGAGCTGCCAAACAACTGGATCATCGGCCAAGTCGGCGGCTTATCTGTGGATCGGGAGGACCACATCTGGGTTTTACAACGACCAGCCTCGAACACGGTCGACGAGATCGGCGCTTCACTTACACCCCCGCGGTCTCAATGCTGCATTGCTGCGCCGCCAGTCCTGGAATTTGACAAGCACGGACACCTGCTCCAGTTCTGGGGCGGACCTGGTGAAGGATTTGACTGGCCCAAGACGGAACATGGGATTTATGTGGACCAGGATGACAACGTTTGGATCAGTGGGAACGCGCCGGCTGACCGCCAAGTTCTCAAGTTCAAGAGGGATGGACATTTTCTGCTGCAGATCGGGCGTCCCTCAACGGACCCGCCCGACAGCTTGCGCACGGACGTCTTGGGGCGGCCAGCCGGCATCGAGGTGGATTCGAAAGCACACGAGGTGTACATCGCCGACGGCTATATGAACAAGAGAGTGATTGTGTTCGACACGGAGACCGGCGCGTTCAAAAGGCTTTGGGGAGCTTATGGGAATCCTCCAGATGATACCGACCCCGGGGCGTACAATTCTGGCGCACCACCCGATCAGCAATTTCGCAACCCGGTACATTGCGTCCACATTTCGCGAGATGGGCTGGTGTATGTGTGCGATCGTGTCAACGACCGGATTCAAGTGTTCACCAAGCAGGGAAAATTCGTCAAGGAGTTCGCCTTGCGTCCAGAAACCCTGGGGAACGGTTCTGTCTGGCAGTTCGCATTTTCGGCGGACGAGCAGCAAAAGTTTCTGTTGGTAGCCGACGGCGAGAACAATGTCATATGGACCCTCCGGCGAGACGATGGCGCCGTGCTAGGCCAGACAGGGCACAACGGCCGCAATGCCGGACAGTTCCATTGGCTTCATCAGTTAGCTTCTGATTCTCGCGGCGATCTCTATACTGGGGAGGTTGACACTGGCAAAAGGCTTCAGAAATTTGTTCTGATGAACCCCGGGAAACCTCGGAAATGAAATGTGATTCAAACCCCCTTAGTTCTTCGACCTGTTGACGGCCTACGACGTTGATACTTCTGCTACATTCGTCGCAGCTTCTCGGTTGCGCGCACATCAACAAGGTTCGGCTTTGAATGATGAGTAGCGCAAGGATCTCCCGATTCCGGCTGCAAGTTCGGGATTCAGAAGGCCGGTATCAGTTGCCTCGATTGCGAGCCGTCTCACGGCCGCTAATCGTACGTTTATTGTCGAAGGCGCCGGTTTCTTCTGTTCGAGAAAGAATCGATAACGAACCACAACACCACGGTTGACGACCACGCGCGGCTCGGAACAGTACCAACCGATGAATTCGTCGATGGCATGCGCGTGCGATTCTCGCGAACTTGATGCTGCGAACGAGTTTAGAACTGCGTTCTTCGACTGTTCCAAGTCAGGAAGCCGAAGTACTGTTTTGGCTCGAGAGAGTTTGCTTGTCTTTTCCGGGGTATCATACTGGCGGCCTCCTGCGCCGCGCTCAGTATGGTCATCCATTTACAAGGTTGGGGACCCGAACGCCGTTTCTTGCCAGTTTCCGAGTTCGCGACGAAACACCCGGAACGTGATGTGCTCGAACAGCATTCATACAGGTAGCGTTCGTTATGCGGTCACCGGCCAGCGCTCACTCGGCATGAAAGATTTCCATTTTTTTATTTCCGATGAAAATTCCGTGCTTCTATCCTGAAGTCCGGGTGATTCTATTTCCCTGAAGGATAGCGAGACTAAAACTCTAGCCGCAATTGAAACGCGATCATACGGGGAGTGCTATCACCGCCCAACCCGACGCCGAGGAGGCCAGTCGGCGGAGAAGTCGTGGAAGTAAGCGCTCCAAACCCAGTCTGGGTAGAAGGCTTCCCAGGAATTCCTGCCAGAACCATGCTCGGAAGGGCGAAATTCGGATGGTTAAAGACATTGAAGAACTGAGTGTCGAACCTCAGTCTCATCTGTTCGGTCAAGGGAAACCACTTGGTCAGATAAAAATCGCTCCAGACAAAATCGGGACCGCGAAGAGCGTTGCGGCCGAGATCGCCGAACTGACAATTCTTAGGGCTGTCGCCTCCGTAGCAGGCGCCCGTGCTTGGATCCACGGTGGATACAAATGCATTTGGATTGAGCCATTGCACCGTTCCCGGTTGGGTAATGCCGGGGATGGGTTTGTGTTCGTATAGTGGAACACCGGGAATGACGCTGGCGAATTGCGGACCGCCTCCGTTAACAAGGCCATTTCCATTTGCAGAATATGGCGTGCTCAGGACAGAGAACGGGACTCCACTATGCCAGAATACGGTTCCGGACACCTGCCAGCCATTCAGCGCGTGTCCCAAAGGCCGGTTTTCGACTTTGAGTGGCAATTGATATACGTATTGAGCGTTGAGATTGTTGCGGATGTCGTAGTCACAGGGACCATAGTCCCGCGCCAAGTCTCCTGGGAGAGGAGATAAGATTCCCCCGGCCGAGAACTGCAGAAAACCGCCGTTTGAGACAGTGTCCATGCAGTGGCTCCAGGTGTAGTTCAGTTGCCCCATGAGGCCGTGTCCGAGGCGCTTCATTACGGTCGTTTGCAACCCGTCGTAGTGACTGTTCGCGCCTGTGGAAAATTGTGTTACTGCGCCAAATCGAGGATCGGCAGGCTGGCCATAGGGAAAAGGCGCAAAGCACCCATCGCAAACGGTCTGATAGCCGTTCACTTGTGTCAAATAAGGCTGGTTCACTGCACGAGTGCCAACGTATTGCGCGTGGATGCTGGCTGTGGAACCGAACTGGTGTTCCAATCCCAGACTCCACTCCATGAAGTATGGCGCGTGAAGTTTTCCGTCGGGCATTGCCGTGATGGCGACGGGGGGAAGGCATGTGGAGGGGTTCGATAGTGCAGACGCGCAGGAAAGCTGTCCCTGCGAAAATCCCGAACTGAAGGATTGATAGGCGGCCACGGTTGCGTCAACCGCGCTGTTCGGTACTCCCGGCGCAATGGCTGTCCCGCCGACGGTTCCCAGAAGTCCGCCCTGAAAAGTTTGGACATAAGGCGGATTGACGCCAACGACATCGGCTATGGCGCCTGGCAAAATGTCGCTGAAGAGCCCGAAGCCGGCGCGAAGCACACTGTTGGACTCAAACTGCCAGGCGATCGCAGTTCTGGGTTGCAGGATCGCGAGGGGCGTCGAGGAAAACACGTGGCTGAGACCGGTTTGAATTGTAGCGTTCAAGGGCTGATTCACATCATGGGAAATGGAATCGAAAGAGCCGCTCAGGCGAGCGATCTCCTGATGCGGATTTAATGGATTGGAATTTAAGGTATCGCGCAAGCCGAAGGTCCAGGTCAGCTTCTTGGTCACCTTCCAAGTATCCTGCGCGTAGAGATCGAGATTGAGAAAGTTGAAGGGTTCGTTTGCGGAGGTGGGGAAAGTCCTGGTTGTCGTGGACGCAACTCCATAGGTGAATTGCGGGAGTGTAGTGTAAGTCACCGTCGGGACCGAACCCTGGCTGAAATCATAGTCGTTCAGGCGGAAAATCCGGGTATTGATCCCGAACCGGAGTTCGTGCGCACCATGGCTCCAAGCGAGATTGTCGTTGATGAAGAACCGGGAGGCGCGTCTTCCCTGGACCCAGGTGTTGTCGAGCCCACCCACAGTGGTGAAAGGCGCATTCGCGCCGCTGCCTTCGAGAACGATGGGGAATGCGGAAAGAGTCTTTTGAAAATCCGTGGGCCCAAATAGGCTCTCGTACCAGGAAAATGCCGGGTTGAAGTAGTTCACTAGATTCTGCGAGAAAACATGCGTATAGCCCGCGGCAATAGAATAGAGCGGCTGAGGGGAAAGAGCGTTGAACAAAGGGTTGATGGGATCTGTCCAGACGGCTTGTAGCCCGGTATCAGCCTGAAA
>Ga0181532_10002590_pt1 | contig 16804 bp, 15 predicted proteins | sample PEATcosm2014_Bin_33_FD_119768 | JGI IMG/M metagenome (GOLD analysis project Ga0181532, IMG submission 119768) | Peatland microbial communities from MTU Mesocosm Facility, Houghton, MI, USA - PEATcosm2014_Bin11_30_metaG | ecosystem: Environmental > Terrestrial > Soil > Wetlands > Peat | place...
GACCGGCTACAACCGTCGTCGGATTGAGCGCCGCTAACCGGTCTAACGCGGCGATCCAATTCTTTCGGCTCTCGGGAGTGGTGTCGCCGACGTACATGCGGCATTGGTTATACACAACGTCGCCAGCGACGACCAAGCCGATCGATGGAACGTATAGAGACGTCGTATCGGGACTATCGGTGTGGCCCTGCTCGATGATGCGCAATTCCTGGCCCTCGAGTGTGAACGTGTCGTGCTCATAGGGCTGGGGTGCGACCAACTTAGTGGCCACTTGCCCAGGAAACAACCGGCGGGCTAGCCGCTCCACTGTGGGAGTGAAAGACATCTGCATGGCGTTCACCGTCTTGGGCGTTGCTATCGCCCGAGCGCCGGGGAAACGGTCGAGAAGAATGCTCAGACCGTAGAAGTGGTCGAAATGGGCGTGCGTTATATAGATGGTCTCCAGGTTGCGGTTGTGCAGCGCAACCCAATCCGCGAGAGCCTCGGCCTCAGCCACCGTCGTCATTGCGTCTACCAGAACCGCGTCGTACTCGCCGAAGATTAAAGTGGACGTGATCGGGTCAAAGCCGAACGCTTCGCCGAAGGGCTTTGGCCGCTCGCCGACCATAGCCTTTCCCGGGGCGGTAAAAACGTTCACGCTTAATGTGTTCGACGCGACAGGCGCGGTCACGCGCGTGGTCTCTTTCGGTCCATTTGCGCCGTCCATTTGGTACTCCTTTCGAGGTCAGAGTGAGTGACTGTTCAAGGCGAGATTAGCGGAAGCGCGACGATGAATCTATTGGACGAACGTATCAATCCATGCCGAAGTATTGGCCAGACACGGCAGACCGGAATCCAGGAAGCCGTGGAGGACTTCGCCACCCGAACTCCTCATCTTGGCGCCTCCCAATCCCTTTTGCGCGCCGAGGCAGTTCGCGAGCAGGAGACTTCGCAGACATCGCCGTCTTCGATCCTGCCACGATCCAGGACCACGCCACCTTTGAAAAGCCGTGCCAATTGGCAACGAGCGTCTCCGAGGCTTTCGTTAACGGCGTAGAGGTGACCCAATAACGAGCCGTTCGCAGTTCCTGACCACTGTGGAGTGATCGGCTCGTGGCGCCCCGAGAAGTGTGAGGTGTCTTGAAACGCCCGAGTTACTTGCCATTCATAACTCCCCAGCTGTACCTCCCATTGGAACAAGGGGGGACTGCGAACAGTCCCCCGGGGGAGTTTGTGAGGTACCTATTTAGAAGTTGAACACCACTCCCGCCTGATAGCGGAAATTGCTGTTCCCTCCGGCACCGTTGATGTTGAAGTCGGTGAACAGATAATCGATTTCGGCTGGCCGAAAGGCGATACTTCCCTTGGAGTTCAAAGCAATATCCAGGCCGCCGCCAAAAGCCATGGCGAAACAGTTGCTCGACGGCCTCGCGCCGGTGAACCCGCTCAGTCCTGCCAAGTTCGCGGCGAGGTCGGAGTGTGCTCCTCCAAACAGCGCATGGCCGAAGGGCCGAAACCTTCCGGTGCGAAGACCAATCTGGGGGCCGAACAAATACGTAAACAGGTTGGCTTGAACGTTGCCGCTGCAACCATCTGGGCAGATGCCCCCGGCCGGGATCGTGAATGTCTGGGTGTTGCTGTTGTAGCCTTCAAATTCCCCCACAAAGCCGATGTACTTGGAGAAATTGAAATCGACGGCCCCGCCGCCTCCGTTCAGGCTGTAGGAATTGGGGACATACTTGCTCGCAGGGACAAAGCGAGCATAGCTGTAATCTACAGAGATTTCTACTTTTGGCGGACTGTCCTGGGCAAATGCCGCCAGCCCAAGCGACATAACAAGCAGTATAAGTAGTGTCTTCCTCAGTGTCATAGCAGTGATCTCCTTTCATTTGTTTGCATCAGTAAGATCGAAGTGATTACATGAATTATTGAATATCTCTTGGGTTTTGACAGCTGTCAGAAATGACAGTCCGCGAGTAAGTGCTCTACACCGTGCCACGCTGACCGACCTCTGCTCGCCGTGGATGATCATGTGGCTACTAAGCGGCCACGATGTGGTTCCTGATGGCGTGCTTGACCAGTTCGGCATTGCTTTTGGCCCCAAGCACGTCCATCATCTTGTATTTGTGATAGGCCACCGTCCTGGTGGTCATGTTTAAGATGTCGGCAACTTCTTTCATCACCTTGCCTTCGGCCAGCAATTGGAGCACTTCCCGCTGCCTCTTGGTCAGGCGTTCGTCTTCGTTGAGCAGTTTCTTATCTTGCCACCGCAGAAAATTGACGGTATCTCGCGGCAGGGCCGACGACATATAGGTCTTGCCACGGAGCACTTCGCGAACCGCCGTCACCATTTCAGCCGCCGCACAGGTCTTAAGCAGATACCCGGAAGCCCCGCGCCGGAAGGCTTCCGCGGCCACTTCTATATCGGAGTTCATGGTCAGATAGACCAGTTTGGTAGCGGGCAGTAGTCCTTTTATTTGGCTCCCGGCATCCAAGCCATTCAGAATGGGCATGGCGATATCGACTACGATCACGTCCGGCTTCAATTCGACTGCGGAACAGATCAACGCACGGCCGTTGCTTACCACTCCGACCACGTCAAACTCTGTTTCGAGAAGCCGCTTGCACAATTCGGCTACCAAATTGTGGTCGTCGGCAATCAATATGCGAGAACGATTAGTCATAGGTTTTGGCCTTTCACAGGATTTACTCTGGTTGTGCTGGCGGAGCGAACCCACTGGCTGGCCGAGACCCCGCTCGTCGAACCCTTTACGAGCGGCTCCAAGTCCGCTTTCGGGATGCGGAATCGCGTAAAGCCGCAATCCAAACAGACCAAAAGTTTGCGGAGGAGTAAAACTCCGGGCTCGTCAATTTTCTCGAGGCCGCGGAAATGGATGTTGATTTCGGCAACGAACTCCGCCTGGTTTGCTCCGTTGCACAAAAGACATGAAATCACCGCTATCTCTTCGCCGCCCGTACTACTCGACTGGCCTGTCATAAACATCCGTCCTCTCTATTTCTGCGATTTCTGGTCCATATATGCTTCTACTTAGTAAGGCGCGAAAAGACGTACAAAATCTCAACCCCGTGAAAAAGAAATTAATTGCGAGAACGGCTGGGCTCAGGGGGAAGACCTCCAATCGGGTTGGGTTTCTGCCTCTCCAGGGTGTAATGTATTGAAACTACGGAGGTTTCGATGGCAGCGCCCTCGACTCACGAGGTCACCCAATTACTCAAAGCGTGGACTACTGGAGACGAACAGGCTCTGGAAAAGCTCACCCCGCTGGTCTATGAGCAATTGCATCGCGTAGCGCGGCATTTCATGGCGGGAGAACGTCCGGGCCACGTTTTGCAGACCACGGCCCTCGTCAACGAGGTCTACTTGCAGCTGGTTGACTGCGGACAAATGAATTGGCAGGATCGGGCGCATTTTTTTGCCGTGTCCGCGCAGCTCATGCGGCGCATTCTGATCGATTTTGCCCGCTCCCGCGGTAGCCAGAAAAGAGGCGGCGGTGCGCTGCACATTTCGTTGGACGAGGCGCCGTCGGTGTGCAATGAACCCGATGCGAACCTGGTCGCGCTGGATGATGCGCTGAAAGCGCTGTCTGCCATTGATGCGAGGAAAAGTAAGGTAATAGAATTGAGATTCTTTGGCGGCTTAGACATAGAAGAAACCGCGGAGGTATTGAAGGTTTCGCCCGAAACCGTGGTGCGGGACTGGAAGTTGGCAAAGATTTGGCTTCTGCGGGAGTTGAGCGAGGGGAATCAACGTGGAACCTGAACTCTGGCATCGAGTCGAAGAGTTGTGTCACCGCGCCATGGAGTTGGACGAGAGCCGTCGCGCTGAGTTCCTGGAGCACTCCTGTGCTGGCGACGAAGAACTTCGCCGCGAAGTGGAGTCGCTGCTGGCTCATGAGAAGGCAGCCGAGCATTTCATTGAATCGCCCGCATTGGAAGTCGTGGGCAAACTTGTCGCCAACGAACGCGGGACAACCGGAAGTGGAGCAAAGCTAATCGGCAGTAATGTTTCCCACTATCGCGTTCTGGAGAAACTCGGCAGCGGCGGCATGGGAGTGGTTTATAAAGCTGAGGACACCGAGCTTGGCCGCCTTGTCGCCCTGAAATTTCTGCCCGATGACATTTCCCAAGACCGGCAAATGCTGGAGCGCTTCCGTCGCGAGGCGCGAGCAACTTCTTCCCTGAACCATCCCAACATCTGCACGATTCATGAGATTACGCAGCATGACAGCCAATGGTTCATCGTCATGGAGTTTCTGGACGGGGTGACGCTGAAGGAGCGCATCGGCGAAAGGCCGATGGAGATGGATGTCTTGCTCGGTTTGGCGATTGAGATTGCCGACGCGCTCGACGCCGCACATTCCCAAGGGATCGTCCACCGCGACATCAAACCCGCGAATATTTTTGTGACCAAGCGCGGCCACGCCAAGATTCTGGATTTCGGCCTCGCCAAGGTTACGCCTCCGCCCAGTACCGCAACCCGGGTTGCCTCCCAGGAGACCCAAACTCTCTCCAATCTCGACAGGCAACAGCTCACCAGCCCCGGGACGGCGATGGGAACGATCGCCTACATGTCGCCGGAGCAGGCGCGAGCCAAGGAGTTGGACGCCCGTACCGACCTGTTCTCGTTTGGTGTGGTCTTGTATGAGATGGCGACCGGCGCGTTGCCGTTTCGTGGAGAAAGCAGCGCGACTCTTTTCGATGCGATTCTGAACCGCGCTCCAGTGGCTCCGGTGCGCTTCAATCCTGACCTCCCGCCCGATCTGGAGCGGGTGATCAACAAGGCGCTGGAGAAAGACCGCAATCTGCGCTACCAACACGCCTCGGAAATCTGCTCCGATCTGAAGCGGCTGAAGCGAGATACGGAATCCCATGCGCACGCTGTGGTGCCGGCGGAAATCGAAGAGCCGGAAACCCAGCTACTTGCGACAGGGTCGCCCACGTCTGCGAGTGCGGTGTCCACGGGAAAGAAGGCTCAAACATCGGCTGCGCGAGCCCAAGCGTCCGAAATGTCCCCGCGGCGCCGATGGATCAAGCTCGTGGCTGGCGCGGCAGTCGTGATTGCACTGGGAGTAGCGGGCGTATTTTATTGGCGCGCGCATCCCGCGGTGAAACTCACCGACAAGGACACGGTGGTGCTGGCCGACTTCACCAACACCACCGGGGACGCCATCTTCGACGGGACTCTGCGCCAGGGCCTGGCCTCGCAACTCGAGCAGTCGCCCTTTCTGAGCCTGATTCCCGACGATCGCATTGCCAAGACCCTCAGCCTGTTGACCAAGCCCGCGGATTCGCGTCTCACGCATCAGTTGGCCCGCGACGTCTGCCAGCGCACGGGCAGCAAGGCAACCATCGAGGGAGCTATTTCCGGGCACGGCAGCCCGTATGAGCTGTCATTAAAGGCCGTGGACTGCGCGAGCAGTGATGTGCTAACAGAAATGCGGGAGACGGGTGTCGGCAAAGAGCAGGTGATCCCGGCGCTCGGCAAGATGGCAGCGAAGATGCGCAAGAAGCTGGGCGAATCGCTGGGCTCAATACAGAGGTTCGACGTCCCTGCGGAAAACGTGACCACCGGCTCGCTTGAGGCTTTGCAGGCTTACAGCCAGGGCTATCGGGCGCAGAACATGAGAACAGATTTTAAGGGAGCCATCCCGTTGTTCGAGCAAGCCGCGAGCCTGGACCCCAATTTCGCCATGGCCTATGGGCGGCTGGCAGCAAACTATCGCAATACAGGCGAGTACGCCAAGGCAGCAGAATGCGCCCGCAAAGCCTATAGCCTCCGCCAGCGAGTCAGCGAGCGGGAGAAGTTCTACATCGAGTCCGCCTATGAGGAGAGCGTCACGGACAACGCTGAGGCTACCCGTAAGATATTCGAGGCCTGGGCGCAAACCTACCCGCGAGACGACGTCCCGCCAAACAACCTGGGAAACATCTACACCAGATTGGGCGACTACGAGAAGGCGCTCGCCGCATACCAGCGGAGCCTAAGCCTCGACCCGAGAACGGCATCAGCTACTCAAATATCCTGCTGACTTATGTTCGGCTCGACCGCCTGGATGAGGCTAAAGCAACGATCCAGGAAGTCAAGACACGCGGACTGGATTTCCCCAGCCTTCATATCTCCGCGTACTTTCTTGACTTCCTCCAGCAGGATGTGGATGGAATGGAGCGCGAGACTGCCTACCTGATGAGCAAACCCGCATCAGCGCCCGGAATTCTGTACATCGAATCGGAGACGGCTGCGTATGGCGGGCAGAATTCCCGAGCTCGGGAGTTGGCGATGCGAGTAGTCGATCCATTGCGCGCTGATCGAAAGGAATTGGCGGGTACCTACGAGGTCCAGGCCGCACTGCGCGAGGCCCTGGTCGGCAACCTGGCGTTGGCGAAACAGCAGGCAGAGGACGCCCTCACCCTCACGGAGAATCAATACGTCCAGGCGGCGGCCGCGACTGTGCTGGGGCTGACCGGCGATTCTGCAAAAGCATCGCAGATGGCGGACGATCTGGCAAGCCGCTACCCTGAAAATACCAGCATGCAGATACACTACCTGCCTATGGTCCGCTGCGCCGTCGCGCTAAAGAAGGGCAACGCGGCCAGAGCGTTGGAGGGCGCGGGTCCGAGCACGCCCTACGACTTGGACTCTCCCCGCTGGCTGGGTTTCATAAGACTCTATCCAGTCTACCTGCGGGGCCAAGCCTACCTGGCAGCACACCAGGCCGCTCCAGCGGCGACGGCCTTCCAGGAAATTCTCGACCACCCCGGTGTGGTTGTGAACGAGCCTATCGGCGCTTTGGCGCATTTGGGTCTCGGCCGCGCTTACGCCTTGGCAGCTGACTCTAGCAAGGCACGGACTGCCTACCAGGACTTTCTTGCGCTTTGGAAAGACGCCGACCCCGACGTCCCCATCTTGAAGGAAGCCAAGGCGGAGTACGGGAGGCTGCAATAGACTCCTTGGGGCAGTTTTCTTGGAATTGATGGCGAAGGTTCTGTTAAGCCTGTGTTCTGAGATTCGCAAGACCGTTACGTCTGACAAAGAGCCTGCCCGGTTGTGCAGAATCTCGGAAGATCAATGACAAGACCCGTCGTCCTGAAACTGGCCACTGGCGGCCATGGATGCCAGGGAGCGTGCGCAGTTCAGGATTTGCTGATTTAATGGATCATCCCTCAGCTTGTCTGGAGACATGTAACTCATGTCTTGGCGCGCGGCCAGAATTTTATTGCTCAACCTCTGCATATTGTCGAACAGGTTGCTGACCAACTGGAATGCACTTCGATCAGAATCGGTTGCCGCCGCTACCGAAACCAATCTGAGGTTCGTTGCAGCCTGGCCCTGGTAACTAGCCACGAAGTCAGCGGTGACTGGGTATCCATTTTGGACGGCGCTAGAAAGCGCAGTGCGCCATTCTCTGATCGAGGACCCCAATTCGATGCCCGCCTTCATGAAATCCCTCGAGAATCCGGAACTTGCAGGTTGGCTCGCCGCTGGAGTTGTTGCCGACGTGCTCGCGGCGGAAGCAGGCAGCGTCAACGTAACTTGGTTCCCATTGAAGCTGAGGGAGCTATTGGTGAGTCGTGCTAGTGCTTCAATATCCACATAGGACTTGCCGTTTATCTGAAGAACCCGCGCTTGTCCCGGCTGACCGCTTACAATGAGTGCCCCGTTCTGCTGCACAGCCTGCGACAAACCCAACCCTGGCATAGCCAGAAGCACCACCACCATCAACCCCACACTCGATAGCTTCTCTCTCATTGGATCCACCCCGGTTTCCCATCGCGAGCTGAAAATGCGCCGTTGTCCGAACAAGTCGAGTTCTTGTTATGTGTCGAAAGAATGCGTATGCTCCCCATCCAGAGAAGCGGTATATGGGCTCCTGCGACGTTGTGCTGAAATGCCCGCCAAGACGTGAACATCCTGCATTCAACGTCCTTGGGGTATGAGCGCTGGCCGTCAACGCCAACAGTCACCCATCTACCTTCCGTACTTTCGGCCCTAGGGGATTAGCGGGATTGCAGCCGTCAGTTGGACGTTGATTATCAGGGTAAGCCGGTTATCCACCTGGTAAAACTTTGCGGCTCGTTTTGCTCCCAAGGCTTTCATGAACTTCGGCCAATAGTCCTCCCGCAAGTTCAAGGTTCTGTCCTCGATGTTGATCATCCGCTGCACCATGTCCCGCGCCTTTGTGTCGTCCATGCTGTCGTAGTTCCGCGCGTAATCTTTGATCAGTTGCACGCGGTCGTCGCCGATCACCTGCTGATCGTGCGCGTAGTCCCGATAGACTGGCCAGAATAATGTGGATTCCGGGTCGCTGAATTGCATCGTGTCAGCAATGATCTGCTTCTTGTCCGCCTGGACGTCCGAGCGCAGCAGTTGGATGTCGGTGTCGCTCAGGGGCTTCGCAGCCACTTCCACCGTCTGAGCGGAAACAGCCGCGGCTAGCATGGCCAACGACGCACAGATTACCATTAATGTTCGCATACCTATCTCTCCTGTCGGTCTTCAAATTGAGTTCATGTCTATTTCATCTCAAAAGCAGTGAACTTAAGCACTTTCTTGTGTTCAATTTCCAGCACAATTGCGTGCCCTATAATTTGCCACTCTTCGGGCGTAGTGCTGACCACTACCGTGGCCATACCCGATAACGAGCGCGGTGCTACTGAACGGAATATCCTCGGGCATCCATGCAAGCTGAAAACGCTCTCTTGAACGTATCGATGCCGGCTTGGTACTGTGCCTGCGCCTGCGCCTGAGCCTGTTGTTCGCCCTGGGCGGTCTGCTGAACCGCTTGCTGCTCCGCCTGCTTCTCTTTCATCCTCTGCTTGCGTCTGCCGGCTACCGCGCCCACGGTAGCGCCAATGGCTGCTCCTTTCCCCGCATCGCCCGCGATCGCTCCGACCGCAGCGCCTCCCGCGGCGCCTCCCGCGGCACCCTTTATCGTTCCACCTTTGCTTACGTCTTGCTTGGCTTGTTGCGCAGCCGCTTGCTGGGCTGCCTGCTGTTGTTGCGCACTTGGCCCTGTAGGCGGCGGAGTTTGTGGGTTGATACCCGTATTCTGCCGTGCCGAACCATAGCAATCGCTTTCGTCCTTAACCTGCTGGTCGGCATTCTGATGTTTCCGGGGATAAGCGAACATGCCGATACTTTTTGCTGGGGACCATCCGGCTGGCGGAGCCTGTGCCGGGGCACAGGGGACGAAACAAGCGACCAGCAGAACCATCCAAAGAAACTTCATATCATTTCTCCTTGTCTATTTCCTCTCTCGATCCCTCTGCGGAGCAATAGCGGCGGCAGACTCATGTCTGATTACCGTTATGCTGCCCGCAACGGACTATCGCCAAGACGACTGGCTTGCTTACGAACTGCCAAAGCCATCATGAGCCGGGTGGTGCCGGTCATCACCATGCTGATGCCTACCAGTGTACCGATGACCCACAACGAACCGAAGGGCCAGCGGTCCCAGATCATGAAACCCAGAACCAGGGTAATGATTCCATCCAGCAGCATCCACGCTGAGCTTCCACTCTTGCGGGTGGCAAAATAGGCGACCAGGTCCGCGACGCCTTCAGCGCACAGGAATATCCCCAGCACGAGAGTCAAACTGGCAACTCCAAAGGCGGGACGTGCGACCAAGTAGCCTCCAGCCGCAAGGTAAAAAACCGCAACCAAGAGCTTCCAGACAATGTGGCCGATGCCTTTTGACTGAAATGCATGAACCAGTTGCGCCAGCCCGTCGAGCATCAGCAGCCATCCGATTACGATGGCGACTCCGATTGATGTCGCGATCGGCAACGTGATGGCGAGGAGTCCGAAAACGATCAACACGATCGATAACACCAGCGAGGCTCGAGATGTGCGTTTCAATCCAGCTTCCAGTGTGTCCATGTTTTCCCCCTAATCGATAACCTGTTGTGGCCCTACCCCGAGCACACAGGATACTTCCTCACAGGACATCAATGGGTATTCCCACTCTCACCGATTGAGGTTACGCTCGCTACTGGCAAAAATGCCAGTCATGACCGGCGGACCGATTCCACAAAAAAGGGCGTTGCCCACCGTTTAGCCGATCTGCCCACGGAATCTCACAACTGCCGCACACTATCGATCCTGCTTACCTCCATGTCCCGTGCACGCGGCCTGCTACGCGAAGGGCGAGCACGAGCATCACGACGGTCAGCAGACTGAGCTCGACTTTTCGTAGCCAGCACATTTCGGTTTATACCAAGCTGTTCTTGCCTTCGCCGGACGCATATAACAACGTTGGCGAAACAAAGAGCTTGTTGGAAAGCACCGCATTGACGGCGGAGAGTAGATCCATATTCAATCGTGATTTCACCACATAGGCCGAGCCCCCTGCGCCCATGGCGGCGTTCACGTAGTCAGAGTCTTCGTGCACGGTGAGAAAAATGATCTTGGCGCTACACCCCAGGTCTTGCAGCTGCCGGGCAATATCGATCCCGCTAATTGCTCCCATGGAAATATCAAGTGAGATGACATCGGGCCTGAGGCGGAGGTATTCGCCGACCACAGTGGTCCCATCGGATATGACGGCAACGACCTTGTAGTCCTTCTCTTTTTCAAACAACTTGCGAACATGATCGAGGACCGCGAGATTGTCGTCGGCAAGGAGCACGGTTGTTCTCGGCACAAGCTCACCTCTCAATGGTTGGCGTTGGGCATTGCACCCTGGCGCGGAAACGTCGCCGTCACGGTTACCTGAGACACTCACCAGCGACCAACTTCACGACGATGTTATTTTGACCTTGGGGGGGCGGCTACTGTCAAAACTGACGGTCCCGATGACTGGCTTCAGGTCCTTTTAATCAGCCGATCAGCGGCGGGTTCCTCAGCCCGGCGAACAAGCTTCCTGGTAACCGGAACACGGCCTTCCACCTGTGTACCAAGGGATGGCTTCGACCAGATCGAGAACTCGCCGCCGACCGACCGCAGACGCTCCCGCATGTTGATCAGTCCGAGGCCGTGTTTTTTCCGGATGTCGTCGGGATTAAATCCAATTCCATCGTCGGAAACGCGCAACTGGACCACACTCGATTGGCAGGTCAATTCCACTTTCACATGGCCGGCGTGGCTGTGCTTGACCACATTGCGCAACGATTCCTGCACAACGCGGAACAGGCTGAGAGACGTGTCTTTATCGAGGTCGTCTGGCAGATCCCGAACCACGCATTCGACCTTAATCTTGTGCAGCGCCGTAACCTCATGGCAGAGATCGCGTAGGGTTGCTGCGATCCCGAGGTAGTGCAGCTTTGATGGATGCAACTGGTGAGACATGTGCTGGATGTCAGTCGCGATTTCACTGGTCAGCTGCCAAAGCTCCTGCAGTTCCTTCTTTAGAGATGGATCGCTCTTCGCCGATGTGGACAGCCCAACTTCCTGGAGTCCGTTCGCCAGTAGCGCCAGCCGCTGATTGATGTCGTCGTGCAACTCGCGCGCGATTCGCGAGCTCTCCTCCTCGCCCGCCTGGATCAGCCGTCTGCTGAGGTCGGTTAGGACAGCTCTTGCCGCTTTCTGATCGCTGATATCCGCGACTACCGCAAGAAAACACGGTTCACCGTCAATTTCGATCAGCTCGACCGATGCTACTGCGCTTAACACCCGGCCGTCTTTGGCGCGCCACTCAAATTCCACATCGCGAAGGGAACCCTCGGACTGCAACTTCTGTGTCAGCCGGGCGCTATCGGCAGGATTCACCCAGAGCCCCAGCTCGAGGGCGCTTTTCCCAATCACATCGGGGCGCGCATATCCCCAAATCCGTTCGAAAGTTTTGTTGATATCGAGATAACGATGAGTTCTGGCATTCGCGAGCGACAACGCCATGGGGCTTTGCCGAAAAGCCTTGGAGAACCTCTCCTCGGACCTCTTCAGTTCCTCTTCCACTCGTTTCCGCTCTGTGATATCACGTGCAATCTTGGAAGCGCCTACGATTCTGCCTGTCGCATCTCGCACCGGGGATAAGGTCAGCGAGACGTTGATCTTCTTGCCCTCCTTGGTCAATCGGATCGTCTCATAGTGTTCAACCTTCTCACCCACTCTTGCTTTGTGCATAAGCATTTCCTCTTCCTCCCGGAGCTCGGGGGGAACAAGAATTCCAATCGGCTGGCCCACAGCTTCCGCTTCACTAAAACCGAAGATATGCTTTGCACCCAGGTTCCAAGTCACGATGATTCCGTCAATATTCTTGGAGATGATCGCATCGTTCGAGGATTCCACAATGGAAGCGAGCCGTAAGCGGGTCTCCTCCGCCAGCCTGCGCTCGGTGATGTCCTGGGCTGTGCCGCGGTAGCTCACACGGCCGCTGGCATCTCGCACCGCCATACCACGAGCAGTGACCCACCTGTGGCTGCCATCTGCACGTACTAATTCCAGGTCCAGTTCCCGAATTGAGCCCGATCGCGAGGTCTCCTCCATCGCGGCCCTTAGATGCTCCCAACTGTCGGGCGTGAAGAGCTGTGAGAGTTCCTCGTAGGTTGGCGGGGGCAAGCTGGGATCAAGTCCGTGGATGCGATAAAGCTCGTCCGACCAGGTAAGGGACTTGTTCTGCGGATCCCAAAACCAGTTACCCACTCGTGCGAGGTGTTGCGCTTCCGCGAGGTCTTCCTCTTTTCGACGCAGTGTTTCTTGAGCACGTTTGCGCTTGGCGATATTGCGAAGCAGCAAAATGATGAGCAGCGTCTCGATCAGAAGAAGTGCGGAAAGCCCCAGGATTCTCCATCGGTAAAGCGCCCATGGGGAGTATTGCCAGTAGCGAACCTCGGCGTCCTTAGGCAGCTCACTCTCTGGGATTCCCCAGCGGTGTAGCTGCCGCCAGTCGATTACATAGTGCTGGAAATCGCCGGTGACAACCGGGATGCTCTCCGGCTTCTCTCCCCTCAAAATGCGCGCCCCATCATTCCCCAGGATCTGCCCCACCTGCCCCAGATCCGCAACGCTGCCTCCCACCACTCCCGCGCCCACGACGGAGGAGAACGTTCCGTAGATCGGCCTGTTTGCCGTCTTGGCGATAGCTGGCAGAATGCGTGCGGGGATAAACTGCTCACCACTGGAGTCAGTTATGAAATCGAGAAACACGATGATACTGTCAGGCTGCACGTGCGCCAGCCGGGGTCCCAGTTCTGAGAACGGTAGATCCGTCAGGTATTGAAAATCCAGATTCGACTCATAGGGACGAAACTGCTCGCGCGCTATCTTCACGTCGAGTTTTTCCGCATCCGAGCAGCCCGAAACGACGACTACGTGGGAGGTGCCGGGATTTTCGAGCAAAGCCAGTTGAAGCGTAGGGAGGTAATTCAACTCCCGGATGACGCCCGTCCTGCCCGGTTTTTGGTTAAGCCAGCTCGCAGGATCCCGGGGATTGACCACGGAGAACAACAGGGCCGCATCAGGGAACAATTTCGCTCGAATCAGTTCCCCCAAAGCCAATGTCTCTTCGTTGATAGCAATCACAAGGTCGAAGGTCTGTCCGCGGTACTTTTGCAGGAGATACGAGGCCGTCGCCCGTTTGTGAGCGTCCTCGAAAGATGGGGGGGACTCGAGATACTCAAAGTTGAAGTGAACAGGCCTGTCAGAGCCATGCACAATGTGGGTCTCGGTCTGCTCGATCATGGCGGCGACGTCGGGCAAATCCGGATCTGCAGTGGAAAGGAAAAGCACTTCGATTTGCTGTCGCCGGACGCCGGGAGCGGAAGCCGCCGGGGCGGCCACACTCGGTGAAACTATGCCGAGATATAAGGCGCAGATCAGCGCGTACCGGAACGCACCGACGCCGGAGTCAGACCATCGCTGATTTCGCGCTATAGACGTACCAGTTCACTTTCGTTTCGATCAAGATCGCAACCAATGGAGTCTCGAGTGCGGCGACCAACGCGCCGATCCATCTTCGTTTTCCCGGCACCAGGACGCTGTGATCGCGCTCACATCGCCCTGTGATTCTTAATCGCACAAGCTGGATGACCGCTCTTAATGGTGTGGTAGGGTCCGCCTTATGACTACTGTTAATTGTGACAGTTAGCGCGGCCGCCGCACGCGCCTGGCATGAAGCTTGCGCATTGGAAGCGCACCAGTTCAAACCCAGCTCATGAAAGATCCGGCAACAAGGTGTGGAACCAGCCAGAAGAAGCCTAACTAGGCGGCGCAGTTACACCTGCGCCTACAGTACTTCATCGTTGCGCATTTTTGTCACCACAAGGTTGACCAATCCTTGGATTGCTTTGTTGACGTTGGAGGGATTGAAGGTATCGGTGATACCCGTCCAAACCAGCTGTCCATCGGGCGCGCCATTGACATAATAGAGATTCGTTTCAACGCGCACCTTCTTTTCTTTCTGCAGGTAGCCGGGCGCGTAGACGACCGGATACAACGCCCCGTAGTAGCCGTAGAAGGTGTTGTAGTAAGAAAAGGGGACGAAGTACGGTGCGCCCGGGACGTAGGTTACGCTCTCGTCCACCTTGATGAGGCGCGAGACCACGACCGCCTCGATCTGGTTTGCCTGGATTTGCTCTCTCAAGTAGTTGAGATCAAGCTTCGTTCCCGGCGGGCGGAGCAGAATGCTATTCCCCGCAACCGCCTCCAGGCCTTTACTCGCGAGCTCCGCCGCCAACGCGTCCTCGAAATCGACGCGGACTTCCATCTTGTTGCTGAAGCCCAAGGCCAGCACCCGGTGGAATTTTTTCGTCGGAGAATAATTGGGATTCTTCCAGCTCATCACCAGCTTGCTGGACCCCCCGAAGAGCAGAGTAGCTGCCGCGAGAACGATAGCGATAACGATGAAGCTAGCTGGAACTTTGCTTTTCACGCATGACCTCCGTTCTTGGTTTCGAGAGTCAGCTTCCCGCTTCCAGCGATTCCGGCCGCAGCCAGGCGTTTTCTACACCACCTCAGAATTCCCGGAAGAATGCTGGCGGGGTATGCCGAGCCCTTGCCGATCTTCCTCCGAGGCCTCCAGCCTTTCTTCAGGACCTGCGAACGAACGTGCGATCGTGCTCTTCAATCGCACGTCCCAGTGTCGAAGTGCTGGGCGGCGTCCTTCCGGCACAGCCAGGATCAGATCACTGACGAGCGCGTTCATGCGCCGCATGACTTGCACGCTGTTAGCTCCATAAGAGCAAATCTCGTCAAAGGCCAGCCGAAGCAGATCGTTCCATGCGGGAAATGGAACCACTAATCTCACTTTGCCATCGCTGTCACGAAACGTTCCAATTTCCAGGTGGCGTTGGCCCAGACGGAGCAGCAGGTCCTCGATTTGGTCAAGCGCCTGCACTGCCGTTGTCGGATCGTTGATCGCCGGTGACAAGGCCTTGATTGCTATGTCCACCAGCAGACGGATCGCATACTTGGGGTCCTGCTCGAAGGTACGTTCCCCGCCGAGTTCAATCCCATTCCTCAACTCCTGTTCGTCGATGGGCTGCGGAGCGCCAAAGACGCGCAACAGGGGCATCAACTCCACGACTGTATCGCCGACCGCTGCGACCATTTCAATCACTCCGCCCGACGCTTTGGCCAGATTCACCAACCTGGCTGCGTCGACAGCTTGTATCGAGCGCGGTCGTCCGCGATGAATTAGCGATTGAGTGCGAGGCAAGGCGCGAAATTCGTCCGATCCATCCGGTGCCGCCACCGGCTTCACTAACGGATACAACGTCGTTATCACGCTCCGTCCATGGTCCCCCGTGAAGATCAACATGCGGTTGACTTGAAGCAGACCGATTCGATGGATAAGACTGATGAACATGCCCACGCTCCCCACCAACAGAGCGACCACCACCCAGGCACTGACAAATGGAACTTTCCCCGAACCGCTTCTGTCCACACCTGAGAGCGCTGAAATCGCATAGAGAAAAGTGGCCGTGAACATCCCAAGGGCGTGCGACATCACTGGATCACGAGCGATCCACAGCACGAGGCGTGGTGAGTAGGCAGTTGCGCTGAACTGTACCATCACGAAGGTCAAGGAAAACACGATGCCCGTCAGGGCAATCATGCCCGAGGCGATCGCAGAATAGATCGCCGTCGCCGCGTCGACGCTCAGCTTGGAGACGAGCTCTGGAAAGACGCGGCTTTCAATCCTTGGAAAGGTCAGCCCAGCCGCGATTGCGGCTCCGGCGTACAACGCTGGTATTCCCCAGGTACTCAACTGACGCGTGTACCTTTTGTAGAACATGGCAGCGCCCTTCCCAGCGCAGAGAAATCTAACAATCGACGCTCCGTGACGGCGGGCGGTTTCAGCATGAAAGATCGGAGAAAACCTTCATTCCTCCACTGGGTTCCAACCGTCACCGGGGTCGAACTCGGTCATGGCGGTTGCTGTTTCGGTTGTACCCTTCCCCAAATCTTTTTGAAACAACACGCCATCCTGGTTAATGATGAATGTCATCACCCCCGAATTGCCATATTCAGCCGGATAGGCGACGAAGGCGAAGCCACCGACCATCTTCCCATCGACCACGTAGTCCTTCGCGCCGCCTTGCGCGTGACTGCCTTGCCGCTTCAGCATACGGAAGTTGTAGCCATGGAAAGGTGCGCGCGCGCTCGGCTTTAGGCTATATCCTTCGTCGGTTGCAAATGCCGCCATGGGCCCGAGCGGGCTTCTGGGTTGGCCTTCCGGCGACTCCCAGTACAAACCGTTCTGTTTGCCGGTGTCGCTGATGAACTTTACCGCGTATTGTTTTGCGCTTCCGCCATCGTGACTCTGGGAGAAGTACTCAGCTTGAGCATCGGCCAGCGCTCCACAAACGTCGATGACTGCCAGTTCATTCCGGCCAATCCGGCGCGTCAGAATTTCATCCTTTCCCGCAA
>Ga0181532_10002592_pt1 | contig 16802 bp, 9 predicted proteins | sample PEATcosm2014_Bin_33_FD_119768 | JGI IMG/M metagenome (GOLD analysis project Ga0181532, IMG submission 119768) | Peatland microbial communities from MTU Mesocosm Facility, Houghton, MI, USA - PEATcosm2014_Bin11_30_metaG | ecosystem: Environmental > Terrestrial > Soil > Wetlands > Peat | place...
AGATAGCGCAGGCCGAACGCGGCATGGATGTACTTCGCGTTGAGCGTGCTGAGAACGATGTCGGCCATCGTGCCGGGCGCGACTTACTTCATCCTGTCGAACGTGACTTTGAGGTTCATCTTCAAGGCGGCCTGATAGTAAAGCCCCAACAATTGGTCGCGTTCCGGGTTATAGACGAGGCTATACGTGCAGTCGTGGAGCTTCTCGTCCCTGAGTTCGATGAATACCCGGGCGGCGCCGTCCTTGTAGATTGCCGACGCCCGGGCGATTTGGACCGGCCGAGAGATGAAATAGGCGGCCTCGATCGTGCCACCAGGGTCCACACCTTTGATTTCGAGGATGTAGCCAAGCTCCCGTCGCTTCCACTTGCCGGGCAGGCTGGCAAACTCCCGTCTCATGCCGCCAGGAAGGGCTCCATTCGTGCCCGTGGACTCCGGTGCCGCCGAACCTAAGGCGCTTTCGTCCTTCTTGCCGCAGGAGACGGCGACGGCACAAATGGCGGCGAACGCAAAGGCCAGCATGCGTAGCGGGCGCCGGACCTCGGAGCAGGCGTGATAGGGCTTCACGTGGCAGGACTGCATGATGTTTGTCTAATGCATCCGGGCAAACGTAACGTCGAAGGTCTGCTGCATGGCGGCCTGGAAGTACTGTCCGTACAACTGGTCGCTCTGCGGGTCGTAAGTGAGGTTATAGGTGCAGCCCGGGTAGTTCTGGTCGCGCAGTTCGACGAACACCTTGGCCGCACCGTCCTTGTAGAGCGCGGCCGCGCGGGATACGTTGATGGGATTAGGGTTGAAATAGGCCGCCTGCATCGTGCCGGCAGCATCCACGCTTTTGATGTCGAGCACATAACCGCCGTCCGGCCGCTGCCATTTGCCGGCGAGCCTGGCAAACTCCGTTCGGACAATGGGTGCGCGGGCAGTGTTGGTGCCCTTGGAGTCAGGCGAAGCCGAGCCCGGCAGGCTCTCGTCTCTCTTGCCGCACGAAACAGCAAGAATGCAAGCGGCGGTGATAGCCACAACGACCAAGCGTAAGCAGATGAACGACTTCATTATACTTGCATGAGAGGATAGAAACTACCTGATACTATCTGATCAGGCAAATCGCGAAAGGACGGTCCCATGAAAGCCTCTATTGACAAGATGCTCCGGATACTGGACATTTGTCCAGTATGAATGAGCTTACCGAACGGCAGCAGCAGATTCTGGGTTTCATTCAGGGCAAACAAGACTCCGAAGGGCTTACCCCCACCCTGCGCGAGATCGCCGCGCATTTCCGCTTCAGCAGCCCCAACGCCGCGCTGGCGCATGTGCAGGCGCTGCGCGGGAAAGGGTTCCTGAAAAGCCTGCCTGGCCGCGCCCGCTCGCTCCAGGTAGTGGGCCCCAACTCGCCCAAAGGACGGCTTCGGCCACGGGTGGTATCCGTGCCGATTTACGGCTCCATCCCCGCCGGCCTGCCCGCGGACGCGGCGCAGGAAGAGGATGGCTGCGTGCTGATTGACGTGGAGACGCTCGGCATCAAGCCGACGGCCCGGACCTTTGGCCTGAAAGTGCGCGGGGACTCCATGATCGGCAAGAGCAGCGTGGACGGCGACATCGCCATCATCGAGCATGGCGTGCAGCCGCGCCCCGGCGACGTTGTCGCCGCGCTGATTGACGGCCAGGTAACGCTCAAGACATTCGTCATGCGAGGGGGCAAGCCGCATTTGCGCGCCGAAAATCCACGCTACCCCAACCTTATTCCCCAACAGGAACTGCAAATCCAGGGCGTCATGGTCGCCCTGGTTCGCAAGCGCAAATGAGAGGAAGGAATGGAGTGATGGAGTGAGGGAGTATTGGAGTGATGGAATAGAGAAGCAATGCGTGCGACGGGTTCGGCTCCCATCACTCCAATACTCCATTACTCCGCCTGTAACACTGTAGCTCATGCAAGTACTGGCTCCACCGCGCTCAATCGTGCACCTGGACGCCGACGCCTTCTTCGCCTCGGTGGAACAGGCAGCGGACCCGCGTTTGCGCGGCAGGCCCATCGCTGTAGGCGGGGAAAAGCGCGGCATCATCGCCTCGGCTTCCTATGAGGCCCGCAAGTTCGGCATCTACACGCCGATGCCCACCACCCTGGCGCGACGGCTCTGCCCCCGGCTGATCCTGCTGCCGGGCGACTTCGAGAAATACGAGCTCTTCTCCCGGCTGATGTTCTCCTACGCCTACGACTTCACGCCGGACGTGGAGATCGGCTCCATTGACGAGGGCTACTTCGACCTGACGGGGGCGCGCAAGCCGGCGCCGAACATCGCCGACACCATTCGCCAGGCCATCCGCCAAGCGCTCAAGCTCTCCGTCAGCGAAGGCATCGGCAGCAACAAGCTCATCAGCCAGATTGCCTCCAAGGTGCAAAAGCCCGCCGCCTTTGAGTTCGTTCCACCGGGGGGCGAAGCGGCGTTCCTGGCACCGCTCCCCAACAAGTGGCTGCCCGGGGTTGGCCCGAAGACGGCCATCCAATTGAACGCCGCCGGGCTGGCGCACATCGGCCAGATTGCGCAGACGCCCGCCGAGTTGCTCGGTCTGGTGGTCGGCAATCTGGCGCCGCAGTTGCGCAACTTTGCGCGCGGCATTGACGACCGGCCAGTCGTGCCTGCGCGCGCGCCAGCCAAATCCTACGGCGAGCAGGAGACCTTCGCCGCGGACACCACCGACGAGCAATTCCTGGAGGCCACCTTGCGGCGCATGGGGGACAAACTCATGGCCAAGGTGCGCGCCGACGGCAAGAGCATCCGCACGCTCACGGTCAAAGTCCGTTACAACGACATGGACGAGGAGCAAGCCAGCACCAGCCTCGCCGAGCCCACAGATTTGGAAACAGAGATCTATGGCGAGATCACTCGTCTCCTGCGCAAAGCGTGGAAGCGGCGCGTGAGTCTGCGGCTGGTCTCGCTCAAGCTCTCGAACCTCTACGAAGGGCGTTTCCGCGGCATGCTCGCCCTGGACGCCCCCGCCCGGCAGCATGAGGCGCGGCAACGCCTGGCCGATGTCGTGGACGCCCTGCGTGGAAAGTATGGCCGCAGCGTAGTCCTGCGCGGGCATGACTTTGTCCTCCGCGCTAACTTCCCCACAAATCTAGTAGGGACGCGTTCCACCGCGTCCCATTCTCTTGCAGCAAAGTCAGGGACGCGGTGGAACGCGTCCCTACCAGAGGCCAATAGGCCTACACCATATGGGTTGGCCGTGGTGCAACGGCAGCGGTTGGGGAACTCCGTTGCCCGCCTGCCGTTAGAAGCAAGAAGGCGCCAAACCATCTCCCCCGGCGTGGAATTCCGCTTTTGCGCTCAACCCTCTGCTCCTGCTGTCCCTATTCATCATTCATCATTCATCATTCATCATTCCCTCAGCGTCCCTCTCAATGTCCACAGCTACTACTCGTTCCTCGACTCCACGCTCTCGATTCCCGCCATTATCGAGCTGGCGAAGCGGCACGAACTGCCCGCCGTCGCCCTGACCGACAAGAACAGCCTGCATGGGGCGGTGGAATTCTCCGAGCTGGCCGCCCGCGCGGGCATCAAACCCATCCTCGGCACCGAGATCGAATGGAAGGGCCAGCGGCTATGCCTCTACGTGGAGAACCAAACCGGGTATCACAACCTGTGCCGGATACTGAGCCAGGAGGAAAACCCGAAGGCCGAAGGCCGAAATCCGAAAGAAGCCCGAACCCCGAAAACCGAAGAAGCACACTCCGGCTGTGGCGGACTTCGGACTTCGGCCTTCGGACTTCGGCCTTCGGATTTCGGATTTCCCACGGAGGGCCTCCTCGCCGTCAGCCCTGCTGCCGAGCTGGCCTCCTTCTTCCCCGGCCGTTTCTACCTGGAAGTCGCCACTCCCGACGCCCTCGACAAGCGCCCTGCTCCCCTGCCCTGCGTCGCCTCGTTCCCTATCCACTATGGCCAGGCTGCCGACCGCTGGAAGTATGACATCGTCCAAAGCATTCGCACCCTGACCCTCCTGCGGCAGGCGCATCCCGCAAAGCGCCTGGACGGCGCATACCATTTCCGGTCCGCAGTCGAGATGCGGCAGCTCTTCGCCGCGCGGCCTGAGCTGCTCGCGCACAGCCACGAGATCGCCGACCGCTGCTCCTTCGCCCTCGCTCCCGGCAAGCCGCAATTCCCCGGCTACACGCCCCCGGACGGCTCCACGCCCGCGGCCTTCCTGCGCCGGCTCGTGATGGAAGGGCTCCAGCGCCGTTATCCGAAAGAGCACGCCCGGCTCAGACCGCAGCTCGAGCAGGAACTCTCCATCATCACCGACGTCGGCTACGAGGAGTACTTCCTGGTCATGTGGGACATCCTGCAGGAATGCCGCCGCCGTGGCATCGAGTGGATCACCCGCGGCAGCGCCGCCGATTCGCTCGCCTGCTATTGCCTGGAGATCAGCGGCGTCTGCCCCATCCGCTTCGACCTCTACTTCCGCCGTTTCCTCAACAAAGACCGCATGGCGCTCAACAAGCTGCCCGACATAGACGTGGACTTCCCGCACGACCGCAAAGACGACGTCATTGACCTGATCTTCGAGCGCTTCGGCCGCGAGAAGACGGCCGTGGTGGGCGGCTTCTCCACCTTCCGCTCCCGCAGCGCCTTTGCCGAAGTGGCCAAAGTCCTGGGCGTGTCCGAATTCCAGGTCCGCCGCATCACCGAGCGCCTGCCGCACTTCTCCCGCACTAACGAGCTGGCCGAAGCCGTCCCCGCCATCCCGGAATGCCGCGATTTGCCGCTGGCCGAAGAACCTTACCGCTCGGCGCTCCAGATGGCGCAGTTCCTCGACGGCTTCCCGCGCTACCCCAAGATGCATCCGTGCGGCCTGGTGCTGTCGCGGCAGCCCATGAACGAAATTGTCCCCTGCTTCACCTCCGCCAAAGGCTACCCCACCACGCACTTTGAAATGGAGTCCATCGAAGCCATCGGCCTGGTAAAGATGGACATCCTGGCACAGGGAGGACTGGCGGTGATGCGCGATGTGAAGGAGATGCTGAGGGAAAATCCGAAGGCCGAAGGTCGAAATCCGAAGGAAATCCCAAGTCCGAAGTCCGAAGTCCGAAGTCATGGCGTGGGCTCTGGGGACGTCGGCAAAGACTGCATGGCGCAAGCTGGCAGTTCCACAACTATCGAACATGCCGTGGGCACTTCAGATTTCGGATTTCGGCCTTCGGGCTTCGGATTTCCCGCGCCCTCTCCGCTCAACCTCGACGCACTCGAACTGTGGGAGGACCCCTGCGTATGGGAATTAATCGCCAGCGGCCAGGCGCGGGCTGTGCACCATATCGAAAGCCCGGCCATGATCTCCCTCTGCAAGATGTGCAACGTGCGCGACATTGACACGCTGATCGCGATCGTATCCGTCATCCGCCCCGGCGCGGCCAACGAGAGCAAGAAGATGGAGTTTGCGCGGCGCTACCAGGGCCTCAGCCCCGTGCGCTATCCGCATCCTTCGCTCGAACCGTGCCTGCATAGCACCTACGGCCTGGTCGTCTATGAAGAACACATCCTCCAGATTTGCGAACTGTTCGCCGGCCTGCCGCCCGGACGAGCGGACGTCCTGCGACGCGCCCTGGCCAAGGAGAAAACCGACATCATCGCCCAAATCCAAGCCGAGTTCGCTGACAGCGCGGGCCGGCTGGGCCGCACGGAAACCGAGATCGCCGAGGTCTGGAATCTCGTGTCCGGCTTCCGAGGCTATGCCTTTTGCAAAGCGCACAGCACGGCTTACGGCGTCGAGGCCTACCAATCCGCCTGGCTCAAGCTCCATTACCCTGCGGAGTTCATGGCCGCGGTGCTCACCAACGGCAAAGGCTTTTACTCGCCGCTCGTCTATGTCCTCGAATGCCACCGCCTCGGCATCCCGCTGCTGCCGCCCTCCGTCAACCAGCCCGGACCGCAATTCAAAGTGACAACCTGCGCCCTCTCCGCCGACACGCAACACGCAACACGTGTCACGCAAGCCATCCGCGTGCCTGTCCTGCAAATCAATGGCCTCACCCAGCGCACCAAGGAAACCATCCTGCGCGAGCACGCCCGCAGCCTGTTCGCCTCGCTGGCCGATTTCTTCCTGCGCGTCCAACCGCTCAACGAGGAAATGGAAGCCCTCATCCGCGCCGGCGTCTTCGACGACTTCGGCCAGAACCGCACCGCGCAATATTGGGCCTTCAGGTCCCTTTGCCAGAACGCAACAGATGCTCTCACTCGTCACCCGTCACTCGCAGCTCTGGCTCCTGCCCCCAGGCAATTTGGACCGCCTCCCCTCCGTCCCGTTGGCAGAACCCACCCGCCTCCAACGCCTGCGCAACGAAGAAGAACTCCTCGGCTACCCAGCCAGCGGCCATCCGCTGGAGCTTTTCCCCGACATCGCCTGGGACACCTATTGCCTGATCAACCGCTTGGGCGACCACGTCGGTGAGCAAATCGTCACCTGCGGGCTGGTCATTGAGCAGCGCCTCTTCCACCAGGTCACTGGCGAGCCGATGAAGTTCATCACCATCGCCGACTGGACCGGCATCGTGGAGACCGAACTCTTCGCCCGCACCTACAAATCCTACGGCCTGAACACCGTCCGCTACCGCGTCCTCGAAATCACCGCCACCGTCGAGCCCTTCGACAACGGCCGCGGCTTCACCTTGCGCGTCCTGCGCGCCGACAAGCCGAGGACGGAGCGCCGGCATGTTGCCGGCTTAGAGCATTCGAACGGCATAAGCCGGCAACATGCCGGCGCTCCGCCCCTTTACGCCCAAAGCCTTTCGGGATAGTCGCCGCGCCGGATAAGCTCGCGGACGCTCTGAATCACGCGTGGCCGGTCCTCGCGGTAGGTCACGCCGAACCACGAGTCCGGCGTGCGTAACACCCGCAGCCGCGCCTCGCCCGCGCTAACCAGGGTGTTCACCACCGTCGGGATGAAGAACTCCGCCTTCTCGTTCTGCGCGTGCTGCTTCAGGAAAGATACCAACTCCCGCCGCAGATGCGCGAAGATGCTTGGCGTGAACCCCCAGAGGTTCAGTGAGACCGTCTCATCGCCTGTCAACAGGTGCACCTGTCCGGCGGCATCGGTGTGTTTCGCAGCGGCACGATCCCGCTCAATGCGCGTCAACTCGACGACACTCTGCAAGTAACCGTCGGCACTAGTCTGGCAGACGCCGCGCGCCACGCTCCCGAATTCAGACAGCGTGTTCCTCAGGACGAACCCTACCATGGCGTAATCCGGGCTCCCCGACGCCAGATGCTGGCCCAGCAATTGGAACGAGTGCCTCCCGTAGAAGTCATCCGCATTGATCGCCGCAAAAGGCTCCCGGATCACCTCCGCCCCCATGAGAACGGCATGCCCCGTCCCCCAGGGCTTTCGGCGACTCGCAGGCACGGAAAACCCCGGCGGCAGCTTTTCCAACTCCTGGAAGATATACTCCACGGCCACGCGCCCCTCGAAGCGGCTGCCGATGAACTCCTTGAAGGGCCGCTCAATGTCCCGTCGGATGACAAACACCAGCTTCCCGAAGCCTGCGCGCAGGGCATCGAACACCGAGTAATCAATGATGCTCTCTCCACCCGGCCCAATCGGGTCAATCTGCTTGAGTCCCCCGTAGCGGCTGCCGATACCGGCGGCCAGGACCAGCAAGGTCGGTTTAGCAACAGCATCGGGCATCGCCATCAGGTCTCGTTTCCGTTCGGCGTGATCTTACTGGCTTCTCGGTTAGGCGAAAGCCCGAAAGCTGCCGCTGCGTAGGGGCGGGGCCGCAGGCCCGACGTGCTTGGGGGTCATGTGGGCATGCGGGGCGAGGCAGTTTGCCACAGAAACTCAAGCTCTGCCTGGGTCGGGCCAGAAGCCTGGCTGAGGAGGTCCCGGAGCCTGCTTTGCGGGGTCAGGATTTCGGCCAAGGAGGGCGCCGCGGGTTCGAGGCTGCCGATGTACTCGTCCTTACTTGCGACCGGCCAATTTCGCCTTCTTTCCTACGTACCACCTGTTCCCTTCCTTCGAGGTGATACCCCAGCGTGTTGTAATTGCGCCTTTTGAAGCCGCCCCTTTTTCTTGCCCTCTCCCTGCTTGCCACCACATGCTTCAAACAGAGCGGCCCCATCACAGCCGGCTCACCACATACTTGGCAGCGCTGCTCTCGCCGCCTTCGCAATTGATACTTGCGTTGCCGTGAAACTGGCAGGTCCGTGAACTCGTCTTGGATGGTTTTGGGCATCGGCGAGTCTCGTGCAATTGTGCCTTCGGCGAGCCGGGTGAGCGGCATGGCTCACATTTACTTCTTCCGCGAGCTAGCAGTCGCGTTGATCAAATCTGCAATTGTGCGCAGTTCCGCAATGACTGGCCGGCTATAAAGCAAGTCTCAGAGATGCTCCTACTCCCCGTAAGCTTGCACGCCAGTCATGTTCGCGTGGAACTGCTAATTGTGGTCGGCTTGTGTCGGGCCGCGTGAAACGGGCCGGTCGCCTGGAGCTAGACACTGACGTTGCGTTGTTCTGTACCCGCGGCTGCTGCGCCGGTACCACAGACAAGCGACGCAACTTCCCGCCGCCATCACTGCCAGACTTGAAGGCTCAGGGACTTCCGAAATGATCCAGTCATAGTTGGCCTGGTTGATGAATACGCCATCGTTGACGTCCCCGTTGAGTGATGGATCGTTGCCAAGGACATGGACCGCGTCAATGTAATCCGTTAGCAGGATTCCGTTATAATTGGTTCCGCCACGGTTGATGGTAATTGAGGAGGGGAAGCTGGTCAGGTACGGGCCGCCAGAATCTCCGCCAAAGCTGGTGCCCTGGAAGTTAGCGTTGGCGGGGGCTACGACGTCCCAGGCGAGCAAGGGTTCGATGTAGTTGTTCCCTGCGTTGTTGGACGTGGGTTTGGCAGCGCCGCCGTTCTGGTTGTTCAGGAGAGCGGCGACGGTGTTGTCCTGGAAGCGAAGCTGGAAATCCGATGCCGCCGAGGCGTAACCCGGCGTTCCGCCGACCAACGGCGTCCGGTTGGTGGGGTTGAAGGTGCCGGGGGTGCCGGTGAGGCCATAGCCGTACTCCGTGAACAGGTTACCCACTTGGGTAGGTCGTTGGGAGGGATTCGCAAGCTGCAGCGGAGTCAACGCGTTCCACAAGGCCTGGTTACCGGTGAGGTTGACCCGCACGATGGCCAAGTCTTCAAAATTGACGCCTGGCACTGCGGCCGGGCCTCCCGCGGCTACGAGGCTGTCTTGAAGCCAGGTGCCGGTGTTGACCCCGTTGTTCACACCAATTCCGACGAAGTTATTGCCGTAGCCGCCAACGCAGGCGACGTGGTCCGCGGTCAGGATGTAGGCATAGAAGTTAGCACCATCGGTAGTCTTGGCTACAATCTCCCCCGTGCCATAGTCGCCGGCGGGGTTGGCCGTCGTGCCGAAGTCAACCACCGAGTAGAGGCTGTAGTCGGTGACGGGGGGGCCCGCGTTGAACCGATAGGAGTCAGGGACGACCTGATCGATCGGGGCAATGGCCACCGCGAGTTGACCGGCGCCCACCACGGCGAGGCAGGTGGTGAGCAGGCCGGCGGACTGGCGCCTGCGGCTGGCTAAGTTCCGGCCACTGGGGTGCGCCTTCCCGCAGGCGCCAGAGGGAGCGGAGGCTGCTTGCAAGAGTTCATTTTTCATAGCTGCATTTCATTGTGTTTACAGGTTTCTCCGAGGAGCCCGTACGCTAAGAGGAGCCGGCAAATTGCAGGCCTCCCTTGCCCAAGATCCGTGGATTGGCGAAGATTAAGCACAGAGTCTCTGGATTGTCACATGGGGTGTTCACCCCACATGAAACTGATTCCGTCCCTACGTCTTTGGCTTCACATCGGCTACGGAAAAGTCTCGCCTCAGAAGGGAGTGCGCGGTTAGAAACCGGACGCGCCCTCCCCTTCTGCTGATTCGCCCCTGTTTGCTGGGATACCGTCGTGGCAAAGCTAACGCAATTAATCTGCTCCATCGAGCGCGCAGGAGCCGGCGAGGTCGCCATCCGGTTCAACACTGCTTCTAACTGGACTTACTCGGTGCAGGAGCTTGCTGGGCTGCCCGCCAGCCCAGCGCGAGGATGGTCTAACGTCTTCACCGCCCCCGCAAAGCCTTGTGACAGCCAGGCAGTGTTTCTGGACGCGGCGACGAACGCCCAGCCGCTCTACCGGTTGGTGCTCTCGCCCTGAGCGCGAATGTTGCGGTTCCCAGGTGGATCTTGGCCGACCCCTTCCCGTTTCCGAGGTGGAGGTCACCCGGCTCATCAAGGCGACGGGCTCGCTTGGGGTGCGGGCGAGGCCGGAGGAGCGCTGAGAAGCCCAGCCTCAATCGCTCACGCCGTACCAGAAGGGAATGAAGGATTGTCCAATGCGCTCCTGAGTGGTCTCAAATGCCAGCGTCTGCGCGTCGGTGAGGTCCAAGGCCACCGATTCCTCGCGGGTCACCGTCTTGCTGCCCTCGGGCGGAGGCGACAGGGCCTTGTCCCAAAGAACCCGTTCGCTCCATGAAGGGTCGCGGGCCACAATCCGAAACCCGACCCAGCCCGCGTTCCGGTCTCCGGCGTGTGTGGCGAGGCCGCCATACGCAACCCGCAACGAACGTACCCCGGGCGACAGCGAGAAATAAGCGTTGGTCCCAGTCAGTGGCAGGACCAGGCGGCTCCCGCCGGGCGTGATCAGGATCGTGCCCAAGCCGGGAACCCAGCGCCTGGCGGGGTGGCCGGGGCGGGACACATCCGCTGCCAACTGCAACAGCCCGAGGTGTCTTTGGGCGAAGCGGTATGCCGGAGCGGGCGCCGCAGCGAACTCCAAGCGGTAGAACCGCACGTCCGCTTGCTCCTGGTAAGCCCAGGCACCCGCACTGCTGAGCGTGATTGAGCGCACGGACCACTCGGCGAGGACCTTCTGCCACGCGCCCTCGCTCCAGGGCGTGACGGCGATCCAACCGAAGGCCGAGGGGCTAGCGACAGCCGGCGACAGGAGAAACCCGCCCTGGGCCATGCCCGGAACAAGAAGGAACTGCTTGTTGGACCCATTGGCGAGGCCGGTATCGAGCAAAATGGAGGGTGGCTTGAGGGCGATGGCGGCCATCTTCCCTGCGGTCGTTAGCGGCGTGGTGATCTCCGCCCAAACGGGGCCCTGCTCCGTTCCAGGCACCTCCACCGCGCCGCCAAACTTCGTCCGGCTTTCGCCAATGGGGATGAGGCGATAGGGACGCGGGGTCTTCGACCGTCGCAGCACGACGCTTTCGAGTGCAGAAACTGGATACTCGGAGGGGTCCGGCTCGTAGCGACTCCACAACTCCGGCCACGACAAACCATCTTCCAGAGCGGGATAGCGGCCATCAATCGGCATCATGCCGAACAGGATGTGGTCCGGGGCGGACTCGGCGCGGAGATGCTCGGCGTTCAGCCTGGCCAGACGAGGGGTATAAGCGTCATAGCTCTGAATCACCGGGCGGGGACTGTAGCGCGCCGAATTAGCGAACAGAACGATCTGCAGGGAGGGATAGAGGTCAAACGTGCCGTCAACTTTGGGAACGGGGCAAAGCTCCCGCAAGGCGGCCTCGGCCTTCTCAAATTGGGACCGGAGGGGGTGAGCGCCGCTCAGAAGGCCGCCCAGCGATTGCAGTTGCGCCCAATAGTCTTGGCCAAGGCGCCTCAGCGGCGCCAGCAGTGAATCGGCTGCTCCCTGCGGAAAGGAGCCCCTCCATGCCAACGGCAGAGCGAAGATACACGATGCGAGCGCCAGCCCCTTCACCACACGGCCAATGGGTTGGCGCCAAAGGATGGCGCAAGTCGTCAGGCAGATGACGGGCAAGCTGTAGGCGGCAATGATGAAATGCGAGTAGTCATGTCTCACGAACGCAGCTTTCGTCAGGACGAAGAACGTCATTCCCAGCGCGGTGATCGTCGCGGCGGCGTACCATCTCTCTGCGCGCCATCGCTCCCAACCAAGCGCGGCCACGATCAAGCCGGCGCCCACGAGGAAACAGGAGATGTGCCAGGCCGGCCCCGCCAGTGCCATGCCGATGTAGCCTGAAGAGACCTCGGCTGAGTTACGCAGGTAAGGAAGCAGGTCGCCGATTCGTTGGCCGGCCAGCCACCAGAACAGCAGGACTTGCAGCAGGTATGCAGGAAGCACCCAGGGGAAGCGGCGCTGTTTGACCGCAGTGCGGAGGGCAATCCAGGGAATGACCGTCAGGCACAGCACGGCGGAGGAGAACTTCGTCAGGGAGAGAAAGGCCGCGGCGGTGACTAACGCCTGTCGCTGAACGCCGGGCCACCAGCGCAGCCACACGGCTGCCCTCATGGTAGTCGTCGGAGTGCCACCGGAGGCTTCTGTGGCCGAGCTTGCCGGCTCGCCTACATCGAGCTGGTTGATGGCAAAATGCCAGATCAGCAGCGGGTAAAAGGCTTCATACGCCGAGGCCACGCACGCAGTCACCAGGAAGCACAATAGCGCGGCAACGGTGAGCGAGAGGGCGGGGCGCGGCGATACGGAGCGGCCTATCCGCCAGGTGCAGATCATGAGCAGCAAGCTGAGCAAGCCTTGAATGATGATTTGGAGTGGGAAGAGCGCGGGATGGTAGAAGGGAAGCACGGCAAAGCCCCACGGCCCATAGGTAAAGACTATCTCACGGCCAAAGGCCCTGTGGTGCAGAAAGGCCTCCTGAATGATCCTTACCCAGGAGGCGTCCAGTTTTGAGTCGAGCGCCTTGTAGTGCCAGGGCAGGAAGCGGAGAAGGCAGTCCAGCAGGATGATGGACAGCAGGATCGGAGAGAGAATTCGTTCCCAGCGTGGTGGCAGCAGGGAAGAGGTCGCGGCAGACCGCGGTTGAACTATAGGCCGTTCGAGCATTGCGCCCTTCGCGCTGACTATGCGTCCCGGCCGGGGGATTGCAAGCTTGATTGCATGACCGGCCCGCAAGCGGCTGAGGATACCCTCCTGCTTTAAGGTCTCGGCGGCGAGGGCGAGGGGCCGACGTGGAGCACCAAGCGTCGGCCCCCCCGAGGACATGTCCGCTCAAGGGACTCGAACGACGAAGAAGCTTGGACTCACGCTTACGGTATTGGTCACACTGAAAGTACCAGTAGGGCTAAAGGTGCCGGTCGCATTGGTCGTCCAGTAGGAGAGGGGCAACGTTATATTGGTCGAGGTCAGGATAGAGTAGGTGCCATTAATCGGACCGTTGGTGCCGCTCAATACCAGGCCAGCGCCCGAGAGGGCGACACTGTTGATGACAGGCACGGGCACAACCGTCGAGGAAACGACCAGATCCACGTCCCCGCCGGTTACGGAGACCGAAGCTGTGGTGTTGGCCGCCAGACCAGCTCCACCGCCGGAGGAGACGTCGGCGCTGGGAGTGCCGTTGATGGTTCCGCCAGTCACGTGAATCAAAGTGTAGGCGCCTGCCCCCAATGCGGACGGACCTGCGTTGGTGACGGTAATCACGTTTCCATTAAGGTTCAGCGCGCCCTGAGAGATGTTAAGGGCCTGGTTGGTGGCATCGCCGTTGAAGGTTCGGGGCGTGATGGTCAGCGAAATCGGTTGCGACCCCAAATCAACGATGCCACCGGAAGCGCCTTTAATGGTGGCCGCGGCGTTCGTGGTGCCAAGGGCAATTAAGTTGGTGCTGCTGCTCAAAGCGTATGGGGAGGAGAGGGCGGACACATCGAAGATCGCGCCAGCGGCAATGGACATTGATACTGAGTTGTTGATGGAACCGGCGCCGCTTAAAGCCAGCGTGCCCTTGCTTATAACGGTCGCCCCCTCGTAGGTATTGAACCCGCTTAAGGTGAGCGTGCCGGGACCTTCCTGGGTTAACGTGCCTGTATCGTAAATCCCTCCCGACAAGGTCTGCGCGGCCGAGCTGTTGTAGATGAACGCTCCAGCGTCGTCAATGCTGCCCGCATAGGAGCCGGTGTTAAACGTGATGTTATTTCCCAAGTCCCCGGAGCCGCTGATGGTGAGTGTGCCGCCGCTAATCGTTATGCCGCCGGTAAAGGTATTAAACCCGCTTAAGCTCAGCGGGCCGGGACCATTTTGCGTCAAGGTGCCTGACCCGGAAATAATGCCGGACAGGGTCTGTGGGACCGAGCTGTTATAGATGAGCGCTCCTCCAGAGTTGGCAATGTTGCCCGGATAGTTGCCGCCGGCCAGGTTGCCGGAGCCGGTGACAGTCAGGGAGCCGCCGCTGCCAATCGTGGTCGCGCCGGCATAGGCATTGGCCCCGCTGACGACAAGCGAGCAGCCGCTGGCAATCGTAGTCGGGCCGGTATAGGTATTGGCCCCGCCCAAGGTCAGCGTGCCGGAACCGCTTTCTGTCAACCCGGCTGTGCCTGCAAGGGTGCAGTCAATTTCCGCGGTGCTGCCGGGAACAGTGATAATCGGCGTACCGGCCAAGGTAAGGACGGAGACGCCGCTGGTGTTAGTTATGACATAACCACCGGTAGTGAACGTGAGTCCGTCTGCGATTTCGTTGGCGTTCAGCGTCACCGTTCCTGCCGTTCCTGCAAAGGTCGCCACATTGTTCGATGCCCATTTGGTATCTGAGCTCCCGATGAACCAGTTGGTTGAGCTGCTGTCCCAGTTTCCGTTTCCACCGCTTCCGGGACTTGCATTCGAGAAACCTGGATCCCAATACGTTGGCGGCTGAACGTTGAGCACGCCGTTGCCGGCGAAGGCGGCGTTCGGATAGGTGACGCTGTTGTTGTCCAACGCGCCATAGGCTCCGGAAGGCATTGGACTCGAGCCGAAATTGAGGGTGGTTATGTTCTGAGTGCCCGAAAAATTGAGATTCACCATGCCGTCGGCGGGGGAACTGGGCAGGGTGATGATGGCGCCCGAAGGCAGCGCGGTGGGGCTGCTCAATTCCAGCGTGCCCCCATTGGCGGTGATGACGGTGCCCGCGACGGAGCCTGAGATGTTGAGGGTGCCGCTACTGATCGTCGTTACGCCGTTGTAGGTATTGGTGCCGCTCAAGGTCAGTGTGCCACCGCCCGCGGTGTCCAGGAGTGTCAATTCGCCGCCGCTGCTGGTCAGCGGGGTCGCGAAAGTCACGCTCTGGCCGTTGACATCAATGTTGTAATTCTGGCTGGCATTGGTGCTGAAGCGGCCGGAGTAGTCGTTGGTGTTGACGGCAGAGTATTGGAGCGTGCCGCCGCTCAAGACAATGTTGCCGGGATTGTTCGTGGGCGAGTTGCCCAGGGGCCCGCTTGTTCCTGGTATTTCCGTGGAGTCCACTTGCAGCGCGCCGGCGCTGATGACCGTCGGGCCGGTGTAGGTATTGGCGCCCGAAAGAATAATGGTTCTGGGGGCGACTTTGGCGAAGCCGAAACCATGGTTGTTGTCGCCAATGTTGCCGCTAATCTGGCTTGGGGCGGCACCGCCGGCGGCATTGTCACCTATCGTGATGCCGGTGCCATTCAGAGTGACATTCCCCGTCTGGTTGACGGAGTCAAGGCGTAACGCGCCATAGGGCTGACTATTCCCGGGGCCATTGATAATCACGTTGGCGGAAGAGGTGGTCAATGGACTGGCAAAATCAAGGGTCGCGCCAGCGTAGATGTTCCAGGTTCCGGGGGAAGTTAAGGTAGAGGCCTGGATGCTCATAATGAGTTGGCCAGTTCCGAATGTTCCGCCATTGGTGCCGCCGGTGCTGTTGAGGGCGATGAGATTGATCGTGCCGCCAAAGCCGGACAGCGTACCCGGACCGGGGAATCTGAGGTTCTCCGAAGCGGTGCTGTAGGCTATAGTGAGGTTAATGACACTGGATGAGCCTCCCGTTACCGTGAAAGCGTAATTGGCAGCGCCACCAGCGGTCAAATTCAAGGTGCCATTGTTGGTAATTGTCGTCTGCGAACCCGCACCCGACACGGTGGTGAGCGCCAACGTGGCGCCTGAGTTGATGGTTGTGCCGCCCGTGAAGCCGGTATTGGCATGGGTCAAGGTCAGCGTTCCGGGACCTTCCTGGGTCAACGTGCCTGCCCCGGAAATCGTTCCCGAAAGGGTCTGCGCAGCCGAGCTATTGTAGATGAACGTTCCATTGTCGGTAATGGCGCCCGCGTAGGAGCCACTGTTCAAACTACCCGCGCCGCCGATGGTGAGCGTGGCGCCGCCGCTGATAGAGGTCGCGCCGGTGTAGGTATTGCGCCCGCCCAGGATGAGGGTGCTGGGACCGCTTGTGGTGGGGCTTACGGTCACCGTCGTTGTGCCTGCGAGGGGGCAATTAATGGTTTCGGTGCCGCCATCCGGAAGAGTGACCGTCGCCGTGGCCAACGTAAGGTTGGAGGTTCCGCCTATAGTATAACTGCTCGTGGCGAAGGTGAGTCCGTTGGCGGTCACCGCGGTGTTGACCGTCACGGTTCCGGCCGTTCCCGCGAAGTTCGCAATATTGCCGTTGGCCCAGATAGAATCCGAACCCCCGCTCACCCACCAGACGGTGTTGCCGGCAGTAGTATTCCAATTCCCGGTGCCACCGCTCCCAGGACTGGCGTCTATGGGGTTGGTGGCATCCCAAAAGTATTGGGACTGGGCTAATGCGCTGCTTGGATAAGCAAGCAGGCCGGCCAATATTAAAGCCAGTAAAGCAAGACACCTCAGTGCAGAGCTAATCGGTGGTTGTGTTGTGTTCATGATGTCCGGGATAGGAGTTTGCTTTTTGCGCGCCCACATGTCCTCAGCGCTGCGCGGGCGAGGAAGAATTGGTTTTGGCGTCTCACCAAGCATGGCGTGGTTTCTACCCAAAGGCAGCCGTCGTGTCAATCGGCAATTCTCGTCCGTTTTCGTGTGGGCTCGGCTGCG
>Ga0181532_10002593_pt1 | contig 16798 bp, 18 predicted proteins | sample PEATcosm2014_Bin_33_FD_119768 | JGI IMG/M metagenome (GOLD analysis project Ga0181532, IMG submission 119768) | Peatland microbial communities from MTU Mesocosm Facility, Houghton, MI, USA - PEATcosm2014_Bin11_30_metaG | ecosystem: Environmental > Terrestrial > Soil > Wetlands > Peat | place...
GGTAGACTCCCCTGCCAACGAGGTCCCTGTCTCTAACGCCCCGCTGCCAGTAAAGTTCGTTATTGGTTGAAGTGATGTTCATTATTCAAAGCCGGGACGGACGGTTTTACACGGGTGTCGGTTTCACCAGCAACAAAGAGAAGGCTGTCCGTTTCCAAACCAAGCAGGAAGCTGAGAAACGGACACGCCTACGCTCGGACTTGGTTGTCGTTCCATACGAGCAGGCGAATTACACCTTCGAATCGCATCGACAAGATTAATCGGCATGTGTGATGTTGCCTGTGAGAATAAGGGACGCTCACAAGGCAGTAAGGATAAATGCGGATTCTGGCAAAGTCGATCAAGGCTCCTGAGAACCGACTTCCTCAACCGCAACCTGATCGAGCCACTATCGTCTAGATAAGCGTGGCGTTTTTGGCTGCCTGAGTCACCACGGCGTCGTTCCTACTTCTTTGGGGCGCCCAATTGTTGAAGAACGGCGCGTTCGACGGCAGGCGGGAGATTTACCAAGAACATAGCGCCAGCTGATCCTTGACCTAGGCTTTGTGGCGACGCCGTCGTGTCTCTATTTCACCGGCCCCAAATAGCGGTCCAGCCAGTTGAGCGTTTCCTTGATCATTTCACCCCGGGGTATATCGTGTCCGGAATCGTAGACGACGCGGCGCTTGTGCTCTGAAGGCGTCCCCAATAGACGGTACATCGGCTCTTGAGAGACAGCCGGCGGCCAAATAAAATCGTAACGGCCATTCAACATCAAGACGGGAGCCTTTACGCGCGGCGCGAAGTTGACTTGGTCCACTTCCGGAAACCGCTCTTGCAAATAGAACCCGGGCGAAACGAGTACTAATGCCTTCAGGCGAGTTTCAACTGCGGGGAGAAGGCCCCCCATGGCCGCACCCCAACTGTAACCTTCGTACGCTAACTTTTCGCGGTCAATGTCCGGACGCGTCTCAAGGTAATCGATCGACCTGCCAAGATCTTTAGACCACGCAATGACGTTGTCGCGGTAGGAACTGGTGGTGCTGGGCCAATAGATAGCCTTGGGTCCACCTCCCCGCTCAAAGGTTCCCTTGTATACGGGAAACAGTACCGCTCGTCCGCTCCTGAGAATAAAATCAAAGTCGTCAAGAAACACTGACAGCGATTTCGTGCTGGACCGCATGTGCACGGCGCCAGCGCCCGGAAAGTGCACGATGGTTTGAAAAGGCGGAGATGCGTTTCGCGGCAAGAAGAGATACGCAATCACTCGCTCTCCTCCGTAGGCGGCGTCAAACGTGATTTTTTCCTGTCTCCAGTCCTCGGTTTCTACGATGGATTCTACTTTTGCATTCAACGGAGTTCTGTCATAGGAGTACATGCTCTTGTATACGCGGAAGAGCTGATCGGAGACCGTCTTTTCCAAATCATAATTCCGAATTTGGACCGTGATCGGACCGTCGGCCTTGGCTTCTTCACTGCTCAAGACATACTTGGCGCAGCGAAAGCCAAATGTAGAGGACCGCTGGAACGGGTCGCGGGCGTCCGCATCGTTGAACATGTAGGTCGGGTCGCTCCAGGCACCGCCCATGAGATAGCGTTTACCGGAACTTGTCTGGTTTGAGCACCACTCTTTCGCGTTCCCAGCCATATCGAAAGCACCACACCAGCTCATACCGTGATACGTTCCAACCGGTGAGGGTCCCATTCCGCTAAAGTTACTGGCCGGTATCAGGCTAGAGCTGTCTGTTGGTGATGCGGCAGCTGACCAGTGGTAAATCGTGGGCAGCGATTTGCCCACAAATTCCGCGTAGGCTGCCGCCTCGAACCAACTCAGCCCTGTCACGGGGTAATCAGCTTGCCCTGCTGGGTACTCTCCTTGCATCCATGTTGAAGGTCCGGGCCCGCCCGCTTTGTCCACGAATAGATTCATTGCCGCAGACCAGGAAAGCACTTGGCCGTCCTTGCGGAACTCGTGCTTCCAGTACTCATGTTTTTGGTAACCGCCCTGGTCAACAAAGCGCTTAAACTCCGCGTTGGTGACCTCGAACCTATCGATCCAGAATTTGCTCACAGAAATAGCCGGCAAGGCCTCGAATCCCGCGATTCCCCAGAGTGCGATTGGCCTGCTCTCGCCACTCTCTGACGTGCCAAAATCGACGCGAACCATTTCTGGAGGAGCCTTCCCTTCCACTTCGAGAGTCACCGTCATGTCGCCGGCCGGGAAGGTGGCGCGTTCGACCGTCGAATAACCCTTCAACTCGAATTTCCAACTCGAATCCACAGTAGGGAATTTTCGCTTCTCGATAGGTGACAGTCCGACAAACTCCCATGGGCTGTTAGGAGCGTTGTAGTTTCTACGATAAACAGATGCTCCCGGAGGAGTGGTGTTGATCGAATCAGACCAAGAGATATCGGGCCAGAATTTAAGAAGCATTGCATCATTCGGGATATAGCGTTCCGCCTGAACCGCAAGTGTGTAGGCGTCGCCAATCTTGTCCTGCTCGATGAGCTTGGCGATTTGCGGCACTGCCTGATTCCTCGCCCAGGAGACTCTTGAACTGTGGTGAATTCCCCAAGCGAAAAGGCCCACAAAAATCAGCAGAACGAGCAGGACGGGGATTGCAAACCTGGGCCGCTTACTCTGCCGAAACAGGACCCTAAGGTTGATCCCGCTGGCAGGTTCCGATGCGAGCGCACTGCAGTCCTGCAGTTCCCGCTCGATTTCTGACATCGATGCATACCGTTCTTCGGGTCGCTTACGCAGACAGCGCCGGATCATGCGCTCTAGCTCGCCCGGTAAATCCTTGACGAATTCGTGAAGAGGTTTGGGCTCCTCATGGTCCACGGCGGCAATCGTCTCGGTGCTGGATCGTCGCTGGAACGCTCTGATTCCCGTCAACATCTCGTAGAGAACCGCGCCAAATGCAAAGATGTCGCCGCGGGCGTCCACCTCTTTCGCTTGCAACTGCTCGGGCGACATATACGGCAGCGTGCCAACCACTTGCGCCTCTCCGGTAAGGACTGTGATGGTGTCTTCACTGACAACAACGGGCCGCTCGTACCTGGCAAGGCCGAAATCGAGCAACTTCGTCCCCGTGTCGGTGAGCATGATGTTGCCTGGCTTAAGGTCACGATGGATGATTCCCCTGCGGTGCGCCGTGCCGAGCGCGCCTACAACGGCAATGGCTCTCCTGAGTGCCTCGTCCAGCGGTAGCGGGCCTCTCTTGATGCGGGCCGAGAGAGTCTCGCCATCCAGGTATTCCATGGCTATGAATGCTCTGCCAGCGTCTTCTCCAAAGTCATACACCGTGCAAATGTTTGGATGATTCAGGGCAGAAGCGGCTTTCGCTTCGTGGCGAAAGCGCTCCAGGGATTGACGGTCTTCAGCCAGTTCCTTGGGAAGGAATTTAAGAACCACGATTCGGTCAAGGCGCGTGTCTTCTGCCTTGTATACCTCTCCCATTCCACCGGCTGCAAGGAAAGTTATGATGCGGAATCGTCCCGCCAAGATTTCACCAGACGCAAATTGCTTTTCCACTTGTGTGGCTGGAAGCCCGTATTTCACAAGAGGGAGTGTCGAGAGAAAGCCGCCTAAATTATCGTGCTCTGAAAGCAGACAGCGGACTTCCTCGCGTACTAGTTCGTCTTCCTCATTCTTCAGGAGGGAGGCCCGCTGCTGGGCTGAGCTGCATTCCAACGAGGCTTCGTACAACTCCTTAACGCGGTCCCATTGCTTTGGGGATATCCCCATCGCAGTGCCTCAATTCTCTGTGTAGCCAAACTCTCGCTACCGCCCAGTCTCGTTTCACCGTCTTTGGAGAGATGTCAAGGAACTCCGCGGTTTCCTCCACACTCAACCCGCCAAAAAAGCGCAACTCAACGATTTGGCTTTGGCGGGCATCAAGCTTGGAAAGGTGTTCAAGTGCTTCGTCCAATCTGACAAGGTGCTCGGAATGTTCAGGGGAAAGGACCAGTGCTTCGTTCAGCGGTAAAGTAACTTTTGCTCCACCGCGTTTCTCGCGCACGTGACCTCGCGCATGATCAATCAGAATCTGCCTCATTAGTTGCGCCGCAATCCCGAAGAAGTGCGACCGGCCCTGCCAGTTGGGAGACTCGTGGCTAACCAACTTGAGGTATGCCTCATGAACCAGGGCAGTGGTCTGCAAAGTATGTTCGGGCCTCTCACGGCGCATGTAGGCACGCGCCAACCTCTTCAACTCACGGTAAACGAGTGGAACCAGCTGTTCTTGCGCGGCTTGGTTGCCCTTCGCGAGTTCGACAAGCAGGGCTGTCACCTCAGTTTCCCGGGGAACCATGCAACCACCCTCCGTCATACTTCGCGAGTCAAGTGGCGTTTATTCTATCCCATACCTTGACTTTGCGCTTCGTTTAACTCCCGCCTCGCTAGCCCGAATGACCCCATTTCATCGGAAACGTCGCACTTCTAGGTAGAGCCGGATTCGGTTCAACGCAGTCCGAAACGATCGCCACAACGAGCCGGCACCTGCCTGCGCTGCGTCGCTTGGGCTGGAGTAACTGAGAATTAACTTTTCGTAGGTCGAAGCAGGCGTGCCAGATTTGAAAAGTATCTCAGGTTTAAGAAAGGAACAAAACGCATATGCAACTGATTCATTCATCCGGAACTGGTTACCAGTGGCTTTACAGAGGATTTCTAGCACTTTATGTCGCCTTATGCACCTTGGCCCTGACCGCGAGCGGTCAGGAGCCCCACATCATCACGTTCGACGCTCCGGGTGCGGACACCACTCCCGGGGACTACAACGGAACCTACGCAAGCAGCATCAGCGTTGGGGGACTTATTACGGGATCCTACCAAGGCGCGGACACCGTGTACCACGGGTTCCTACGAAGCCCTCATGGCAAGTTCACTACCTTCGAGGCTCCCGGCGCTGATACGACCGCAGGTTCCTACAACGGCACCGCTCCCAGTAGCATCAACGATTTGGGCGTAATCACCGGATCGTTCTATGATGCAACTGGCCTCTCTCACGGCTTCCTCCGCTCTCCTGACGGGAAGTTTACGACCTTTGATGTTCCGGGGGCAGGCGCGAACGGGACATTTCCTATTGACCTTAATCTCGAAGGAGCAGTCGTTGGGTACGCCTTGGACTCAAACGATCTCTTCCATGCTTTCCTTCGCACTCCTAACGGCAAGATCTACGCTTTTGTCGGTCCAGGCTCCTGCGATACCGGCACCTCAACAGGTTGTTACGGTAACGAGGTTACCACCATCAATTTTTGGGGCATTAGCGTTGGAAACTTCATGGATAACAGCGGCAACTTCGTCGGACACGGTCTCATCCGTTACCCCGACGGCACTCTGACAACATTCGAAGCTCCTGGTGCGGGCACTGGCACCGACCAGGGCACGAGCTGTCCCGGTTGTGCCTCAGGCCTCAATCAGTGGGGGGCGATTGCCGGAACCTATACTGACAGCAACAACGTGCACCACGGCTTCCTGCGCAGTCCCAAGGGCGAATTTGCGACCTTCGATGCTCCCGGCGCTGGTACTGGCAGTTACGAGGGCACAGGTTGTTCCTCCGATTGTCCTACAAGCCTCAACGACTCGGGGGCCATCATGGGAACCTACATTGACTCGAACTTCGTGTACCACGGTTACTTACGCACTCCCGACGGGAAGATTGTGACGGTCGATCCTTCCGGCTCGGTCTTTACTTGGTCTTCCGGCATGAACGACTTGGGGGCAATTACGGGGTATTATGCCGACTCCAACGGCGTCTACCACGGCTTCCTGAGGACTAAAGATTGATAGCTCTCTGGTAACCGTGTCGCGCGGCAGGCTGCGTAGATTGCTCACTATGCAGTTTCGCGCAGCCTGCTGACGGCCTTATTGGCCCGGGACGAAGCCCAATGCCAAACAAAAGCGTGCTCTCAACCGTAATTGGACTGTATGTTGTCTGGCCGAGCCTCATCTTGTTTCTATTCGCTGGCTCGGCCCAAGCACAAACCAGCCCCGCGAACTACGTCTTCCTGCTGGCTTCGGGCTTTCTCTGTGACCCGGGCGATTCGGGAAGCTGCCCGGCAGTAGCGAAGTCAGCGAATGGAGACAGCTACGAAATCAGCGGCGCCGGGACTTTCGACACGGAGAGCAAATCGGTAAAGGCCACGGGGACGTTTCATCACAAGACGCCAAATGGAAATTTGATCGAGACGGGAGTGTGGACCGCGAGTGAGTTGATTTCCTTCGGCTCCTACGGAATTGCACCAAACGCGCTACAGCAGAAAGGGCCAGCGTATGGCAGTCCACAGTTAGGCCCGAAACGAATGCCGACACGCGGGGGCGCCATGCCGACTGGAGGACTCGCGATATTCCGCATCGTGCTATTGCCGTTGTCGGGATCAAGCAAAACAGCAGTGCTGCAAGTGAACTGCGCATTGGGAGATGTGCCCCGCGAGCGATCAGTGGAAGGGATTCGACTCACATTGGAAAAGAATGCCACCGAGTTCTCTGAAGAAGTGGGCGGACGCGTGATGTTCCTAGCAATGCGGCCAGAAGTCAACACGCCTGCACGGACACCAACGCAAGAACCCGCGCCGGACTCTGCGGAACCGCCGCCCAACGAACAGCAATAATTCGCAACTGTACTTCCTCTAAGCGAAGCTAGAAAAAACAAGGTCCTAAGAGGTTCATATGAAGAATTTTTTCGAGGTCCACGACAAAACTGACTGCACATAATGCCGCTATTCGCGCCGGATTCCACTCAGTAGTCAACTAACCTGCACGCATCCGTTGGCACATGTTCAAGGCAACCTCGGTGCAGCAACGCATGACCAGCCTTATTGGCCAGTGTCGTTCGACCCTAAATTACTTACGTCGTGTCCCTGAAATGGTTTTCAGGAGATGAGGACTGCCGCGGACGCCCGAATCGGTTTGTCCGAGTAGCACGTCCAGGTCAAAGGTCATCCCATCTCTGGGATGACTTGTATTGACCTGCAATAGGTGCAGGCATATGCTTCGCCATAGAAGGTGAATGGGAAGGAGAACTTCCCATGCCGAACCAGGCCGAATCCCTAGCCGCCATCAACGTGGCTGATGGCGGCGTAAGAGAACTATTCTCCGGCGGGGAGAGCCTGGGAAGGCCTGCGTGGTTACCTGACGGCAACTCACTCCGGCTTCCCATCGAACTACTGCCCGAACATCGCAGGCAATTGTGGTTGGTCTCCTATCCTAGCGGCGAACGACGACGCTTCTCCAATGATCTGTCTGACTATGGTTTCGAGCTCGATCTGACCCTTGATGGACAGATGCTAGTGACCCTGGAAAACAGGCGCAGTTCTCACATTTGGATTTTGCCGCAGGGACAGACGGCACAAGCAAAACAAATTACCTTTGGGGAAACCCCCGACAGCGGCGTGGCGCCTGGTCCAGATGGCAAACTCCTAGTACGCAGCCGCGGCAGCGACTTGGTTCTTATTAATGCCGATGGTAGCCAGCGGACATTGCTGCGGCCAAATCTTGAAAACAACTTCTCCATGTCGAGTTGCAGCGACCAGTATCTGGTATTCGATTCTTATGAGGAAAATAGACTTCGACTATTGCGGACGGATGCAGTTGGCGCAAACCCCGTAACACTCACCGAGGACGCCTCATGGTCTGATTGCTCACATGATGGTAAGTGGGTGCTCTACACTTCCGCAACCGCGCAGAAACTGTACCGCCTTCCCATCGAAGGAGGTACTCCAACGGAGGTTGCCAGTGCGAACTTGTTCTACGATGTAGTAATTTCCTCAGACGGAAAATGGATTGCCTACAGAGATTACGAAGGCAGAGCTGCACCCGTACCCACGATCGCAGTAATTCCCGCCGCCGGAGGATCCCCGCTCCACGTTTTTGTCCAGCCCAGCGGCGTATACAAATTGCACTGGTCACCCGATCAGAAGGGTGTGCAGTACCTCTTGACGAAGAACGGCACCGCAAACATTTGGGAACAACCGCTCGCTGAAGGCACGCCGCGGCAGATAACCAACTTTTCGTCAGGAAGAATCTTCGATTTTTCCTGGACACGCGATGGCAAGCAGTTGTTGCTCGCCAAGGGCGAAATCACAAGAGACGTAGTGCTGATTAGCAACTTCCACTAATTGTCTGCGATTCTCCGGCTGGTGGAAGGGACTCGCAGCGAGGCTGAATATCCGCATTCACGAACTGACCGTGCTCGGGCTTGGCCAAAGCGGACATCTTGCTCCCAGAACGACCTTCGGCGCTAATGGCAAGGATGCATTGGCTTAATTTCGATGCTGGAAATGAAATACGCTGCAGGCAACGGCTATTAATCTGGCTACAGAAACCTGCATTGAGGAGCTGGTTAAGCATGCATCAATATTTCACTGCTGCCGCCGAGGCCATAAATAGCCTCTTTTCTTCAGTACATGTGTACTTCTTTGGCGGGATTCAGACTGGGAAAAGCCCTTTTCCTCCAACGAGTCCCGCTGAATCATTTTCAGGCGTCTGCAAGCTGTAGATTTCGTAACGGTTACAGAAGCTCTCAAACGGTTCCTCCCGCTTCCTCACTTGGGTTTAATCCCACCTTCTTCGCCATCGCGTTATTTCCCTGGGAGCGGCGATGATTGCATAGCTTGTTCCGTTTGTTCCGATCTCTGAGGGCAGGAAACTATAAAGGATAGAATCGGCGGTCCTTATTTTATAGCTTGTCCTTAGGTCGCCCACCGCCCTTACAGAGTCCTTCCTGTTTAACACCGACTTGCAGCTTTTCGGGGGACTTGTCGGCACGGCAGGCAGGTCGTTAAGGACTAGGACTGGTCTAGCGTACTGGGGAACGCGTTTCGCCGCGTAGCATCCGCCGTTTTCCCGTGTGATAAACTCCGCCGATCCCCAACGGAACCAAAAAGCCCCTGCCGTAGTTGCGGCCACGGGATAACCATTCACGCCCCCAAGCATGTCTTGATCAGAAACAAAAGTGTGCTCGCCAACCCCTGCAATCATCCCGGCTGCAAATGCCGCGATTACGAACTCAAAAAGTCAACTAGGTTGCACACCCCGAACTCTTCAACTTGTCCTCCAACATCTGCGCACACACTAGCAGCATCTGATTAGCAAACTCCGATCTGCTTGCTGGTTCGCACCTTGCAAGTTCTTCCAAAGCGGTTTTCTTCCACAGCACAGCCATTTCTAATAGTTCTTTTTCCATATGGATTCTCCGCAAGAATGTGCGGTAGAGAAGAGGGGCGTCCAGTTTATCAACTCCGCGCCGTCTTTCCTCGTGATTTGATTTTGGGTAGCGGGTCAGTTTCAATGAGCAACGCTTTTCCATATGGGCACGATGAGACGGCGCTCATCCATGAGCGGCAGATACGGCAAGAATCCTAGGAAACTTATGATGATAATCGCGACTGCACGCGAGGGGCGCGCGGATGGCACGCGATTTTCGGCGCGCACCCTCGCCAACTTTCGCCTAGCCCCACGTATGCACGCAAGAATTTTTGCTGTGCACATCTTCCCGCAACTTTTCCAGTTGATTATTTATTCGCGCTCTGCCATGTATAAGGTGACCACTGGATAACCTGCCAAGGATGTCCCAGTCGGTCGAGAGCGCTTCCTCTGGTTGAGGGCCACAATACACGGGCGAGTTGCCCAGTGGCTGCGGGTTCGATTCCCGCAAGTGCTCTTATTATCATCACACAGATATCACCGCGAATCGAACCACGTCAAGTGAAAGAACGGAGAATCTCCGAGAGGCGTTCAAATGCCCACTCTAAGTAAGTTGGAGAAAATCGATAAAGAGCTACAGCGCCTGCAGCACTTGATGGATCGCGACGGGTTTAACGCGGCGACGAACAAGAAAATTGAGGTTTCGCTGAAGGAGCGGGACAGGCTGGAAGTGAGTCGTTAAATTCGTGGAGCCGACTCCGAGGGTCGAACTCGGGACCTTGCGATTACGAATCGCACGCTCTACCAACTGAGCTAAGTCGGCTTGAGAAAATTATCCCATCAAGCCCATTAGCTTGTCCATTGCTTCGCGGGATTCGGCTTCGGGAGTCTCAACGTAAAAGCCCAGCGTGGTAGCAAGATCGCTGTGACGCAAAATTGCTTGGATAACTTTCGGCTTGACGCCCAACGTATAAAGGTTCGTCGCCAGCGAACGCCTGAAACTGTGCCAGCCCTTCCATTTTGGAATCGATTCGTCCAGCTTGAACGTGTGGTCCTTTTCCTGATCGGCGTGGAGGTGCTTAGGCAGATGGCAAACCGCGCAGCGGGTCAGCAGCGGGATGATGGTGCGGCGCACAAGATTCGGCAAGTTCATCGATGTCCCCCGGCGCTCGCCGCTGAACATCCAGTCCGTTGGTTTCAACTCCTTTCCCAGGTGCCCTTCCTCGGGCAAGCCGTCCAAGTGCATCCGGTAGGTCTCAAGAATGGACTTCAACACAGGCAGCACAGGTACGGTGTTTTCACTAGATTCCGTCTTGGGTAATCCTTGCTTGGTGCGCCACACGGTGCGTTCAACCGACAGACGGTCGCCCGTAAAGTCCCTCCACTGGAGGCCACGCAGTTCCGCCAACCGCAACCCAGTAAATGCCGCAGTCGCCACAGCTGCGAATGCCACACGACCCAAATAATCCGACGAGTAAACGTTCGCCAACAAGGCTGTAATTTCCTTCGCCGAGTACGTGTCGCCCTTGAACTTCACACGGCGTACCGTGCGCGGGAGCGTCACGCCGTGCATGGGGTTCTCGTCGTCGAGGTAGCCTTCGGCGCGTGCGTGTTTGAAGACACCGCTTAGAAAGCTCTTCAACCGCAGCAAAGTTTTATGGCCGATATCGGGATTGTCCTTGGCAATCGCTGCCAGCAGACGTTGACCATGTGCGGTACGGAAATCGCGCAAACGAAGGTTGCCCAATCGGGATTTGAAATGCCGTTGGTATTCGTCGATTTTGTAGTTTTTGTAAGTGGAGGGTCGAAGGAACTGCTTGACCATTGGTAGGTAGACGGTTTCGATGAACTCGGTTATTGGGGTGGCGGACTCGGGAGTTTGCAAGCGGGTGTTGACAGGCTCCAAGTGCTTCCAAGCCAGTGGCTCTACAGATCGCTTATCGGGATAGGCGGGACCTATTGGCGCAAGTTTCTTGTGGGCGTTGATCCGAACACGGACGCCGTTTCTGACCTGATACTCCCACCAGCGAAGGACCCAGTTGCGGCCGTGCTTTATTATCGTCCCTCGTTGCATGACAACATGGTATCAAAACTGTGTTCCAATCTGTGTACCACTTTTTCATTTGCTTCGAAAACAGAACGCCAGCAAGTTCCGCAACTACAGTGTTTTCAGCGGTAATAGAACGTGAGAAGTGTTTTACGAATCGGCTGCTCTACCACTGAGCTACCGCGGCCCGTGATAATAAAAGACTTATTCCCGTGCCAAACCTATTCTCGGACAATTTCCATCAAACTGCCATCACTGGTCCCGAAATCGGCGCTGTGATAGGCCCACGCGCGATCGGATCTCCTCAGCGCGCCGGGAACGAGCCAGAGACATTCCCACTGGCGATCCTGACGATTCGCTGGAAGAGCGCCCTCTCCTTTTCGTTGACCATCCAATTGGATCGGGCAGCGCAGCAGAAAAACGAAACCACTCTCGAATTAGTTTATCGTTGTCCCATTCCTTTCGCAAGTTCTTGGGTTTGCAGATCTTGCTCTTAAGCAAACGTTGAAACTGTCAGAAGGTTTTAAAGGGCAGAATGGTTAACCAAGAATGAGCCTCAGCTCGATCGGAACTAGTCTTGCCAGGTTCGCAGCTCGACCTAATCGCGATCGTCACTCGCGACAGCAACGTCTCGCTGGCATAAGAACCATAATCTGCCGCCCCTCGAAAAATACCCCCAAGCCTGGAATTGCCGAGCCAAATTCGGGTGCTCCCAAGGTCGCCCGCAATGTTGCAGCAAGTCCAGGTGGCGCATTTATCCTTCATGGTACTGCGCCGAGAGCAGATCCGCCTCCTCCAACCCGAATGCAAATCCACATAGACGGTTTCGCTGATTCCCGGGACCTTGCCACATTCGCGTCTCAATTGGATTCAACGTTTCAATTTTCGTCTGCTAGACGCCTAAACTGTTAGCACGGACAGAGTGATGAGTTTCGACTTAGGCGTGTGGTACCCACAAAAGCGAATCAGAAATGAAGAGGCAAGGGATTTGTACGTCAGCCTCTGCGACGGTGATACCAGGCGCGTTGTGCCGCATTCTGCAATCGATGCGTTTTATGCGGAGTTGACCGCCAAACATTCCGAAATCGACACGATTCCCGAGGTGCTCATGAACCCCGCTGCTTCGCGCTTTCTTTAGGCACACGTTTACAGGCAGTGATCAGTAAGCTTCATGAGCAGCGCGGCACACCGTGGACCGAGTATTCTGAATTGGTCTTATGCACGAGCATCTTCGGAAATCATGGTTCAATTCCAGCATGGCGCGGAAAGCATCGCCGCTGTTCTTCCTGCTGCCCGTTGTCCTTTGTGCTTCGGCGAACCAGACGATGTCACTGCCTCCTAACGCCGTTTCGCCCACGATTCGGATTGATCGGACAGAGTTCTTTCTAGGCGAACAAGTAGCCTTTGAAATCGGCAAACGCACCACGAAGGACGTTGATGGGCCCGCACTGGCAGAAACACCCTGTGAACTAAAGGTCGTTCGCCCCGATGGGAAAGAAATTGTGCAGCAAAGAGGAGGACCCGGCACCTACGACGGTCCGTCACGTGTGTCATTTCTCTTTCAACAGGAATTATTGAATGACATTGATGGCCACCTGGCCGTCGGAAAATATCAGATTTTGTATGCATGTGGCTTACAAAAGACCTCGGCTTCCCTTCAGTTGCGGGAGCTGCCAATCCTCCGGGATATTCATGTAACTGTGCAATTTCCAGCCCAGCTCCAGCTCTCGAAGGATAAGAGTCTAAAACTAGGGGTGACGGTCAGGAATGAATCGGCCATGCCTATAAAAATCGTGGTTCCTGACAGCAATTACTGGGATAGGGTTGTCGCCTATGCAGACTACGCGCATCCACCGACATGGACACTCTTTAACTCCAATGCCGTGGCGCAAGCGAACAATGACCCGAATTACCGCACTCGGATTTCTTCGGCCAATATAGACCGGCTGAAATTACACACCATTCCCGCAAAGGGATCATATTCTACGGAGATTGAGTTTCACGGAGCTGCCGCGGGCGGTGGACTTGTGGATTCACAATGGCTACCTACGAACCAGTTTGAAATTGTAGGAGGTCTGGTGTTGCATTTGTTTTCACCGATGGGTGGTTTGCCTCAGAATGGTGACCGCCCCATCGAATTGTTGATCCGTTCAAAGACTTGCTATGCGGTAAAAGGAGAGAGGCAAACTACTGCATGCGAAGGTGGCATCAGACATTGGCCTTATGCCCCCTTGGACTGACATTTAGGTGATTTGGCCTAATCGGCGGCGAGAGGATCGAGAATGGCCGTATTCTCCAAGAATCTAAGACAGGATGAGAATCTCTCCTCGGCACCGAAGCATCTGGAACCTATCAGGTATTGCCTAGTAAGTCGTGCCGGGCAAATCGGGGTACCGGGACCGACTTGGACGATTTCCACGTTTTCGCGACACTTTGTGGCCCCAGTCACTTTTGGCGCTCAACTTGTCATGTGTCGTGTCCTGCAGCACAGCCTCGGCACACTTCACCGCCGCTTCTACCCACAATTGAATTTCCACAGGGCCCGCGTCCACCGCAACCACGGGCGGCCACGTTCAAACGGCTTTACCGGAACGCGCAGAACTTCCCGCCTCCGATCACTCCTCAGCGAGAACGCGCATCCGGTAAAGCGTTTACCAAGAGCCAAAAGCATCTGGAGCGGTTGATGGTCACGTATGTAACTGTTTGTAGGCACTTCGCTCCCGTTTTCGGTCTCGAACCAAATAGCCCGTGATATTCAGGGGTTGCTCGTGTCGCGCCTTACGCGGAAACGTCGGAAGTTTCTACATCGGAGAACAACCCACGGAGATTCAGAACCCTATGCGCTGCGTGAATGCATTCTTTCTGGTGTTCATTATCGATTTACTCTTCGCACTCGGTCCGCGCGATAGGGGCCTGTACGCCAAAGATGGAAGCCATAACACACATCAGCGGGACGCTGAGTTTATTAGTGCCGAAGTACACGGGACGCTTCACAAAAAACCGATAGGTCCGGGTCAGGCGGAGATCTATTTTATCTTGGTAAAAGCGGCTCCCTTCTTTGAAGACAACCGAGTTTGGCTTTGGCGCAGCGAGGACAAAAATCGTGCTCTCGATCGTCAGCTGATTGAATTAACGGACAAGGAAGTCGTGGCCAAGGGTCAGCTTAAGCAATTATCCGGCAATGCTCAGGGCGTCGTGCCCGCGCAGGGAATGTACTTGGAAGCATCGGGTCCTTCTTTTAGGATCATGGAGCCGGGTAAGGAGTGACGAAAGAAAGGAACAATTGCAGGACGGAACGTCAGCGGCAAGGAACACTCCATCTTAAGCTGCACGGCATCGCGTCTTGACACTGGGGAGTACTTCAACGTTTCCATTTGCACGACCGCAACGATCCCTCGACTACACAACCAAGTAGGCTGCGAGGATTAGTGCCCCAGTTAACTGTTTCGCCTTGCCCCACTGGGCTGCCTCTGCGGCGCCTGCTGGTGCGTGGGAAGCTTGAAATGAAGCGATCGCCTGTCTCAAAGGGGTGACATGCGATGTCGACTACTCGCTCAATTTGCCTTGTCATTCTGATTGGAGCACACGCGGCTCAGTCGTGGTGTGCTGAACACATTCCTGCTTCTCAGGTTCGGCTTAGGCAATACATGGCGCAGGTAGAGCAGATGGCTGCGAAGGAAGGGCCAATCCCAATCACAATCGACAATTCAGATCCATTTTCCATGGCAGTCCGTCAAAGTGAGGATTTGGCCGAGGATGGAAAGTACGAGGAAGCTGCGCAAGTCTTGTCGGTGTTGATGAATGGGCCGATGGCATCCGACTGGAAGCAGATGCTTCAAACGAGAATGGACATTCTTAAGAAATGGCACGCGTCCGGGCGTATCGAGCTCGGGGATTACAGGGCCTTCTTCCTGGAAACCGGTCCCGACCGGTTTCACAATCGATCTCGACCGATAGCGACACTGTGGAAAAAGCAGATTGGCCCGGAGGTGGAGAGGTATTTTCTGATCGCTGCCTTACTGGCAGCTAAACGTGACTCAGGGGGACAGGTGATCGTTCTGAGTGCAATACCCGACGTCCATGGAGTCGCGAAGGAGGCCGCAGCGGATGCACTCTTTGCCGTCGGCGATGTGTTGAAGTCGTCGGGAGATCTCTCCGGAGCAGAAACAAACTGGTCAAAGGTGAAGTCGCAGTACGTTGGATCGCGAGCGTGGCCAGAAGCTGTATTCAATCTTGGAATTCTCTGCAAAGAGAAGAAACGATATACGGAAGCCATAGCCCTTTTCAACACGCTTTTGGAATCGAAACCGAATGACGATGAGCCTGCGGCTCATGGAATGTTGGCATATCGAGGCTACGCGCATGGCTCCGCATTAGAGCTATCGCAGTGCTATGAGGCGCTCAACAATTACACGAACGCTCTGAAATGGGCACGCGAGGCGCAGACAAAATATCCGGACGATCCTACGTGCGGAACGGGTTTGCAAGAAGAACGACAGCGGAATGAGCAGAGAATCAGAGAACTGGAAAAGAAACTCGCCGAACAAAGTGCCGCAGCGAACGGGGCTTTGCCCCGTCGCTGAGTTTTCGCGTTAATCGACTGCGCGCAGTATGCGGTGTTTAACGACATATTTCGTCTCTTGAATTTCAGCTGTCCATGTTCCTACCTTCTCTTGGGCGACTCGCAGTTCGTAGAGGCTCTGTAGATTCAGCCAAAACTGAGCGCTTGTTCCAAAGAAATGAGCGAGGCGCGGGGCGGTGTCACCCGTAATGGCGCGCGTTCCTTTCAAGATTTGCGTGATGCGATTGGTCGGCACGTTGATCTTTCGCGCTAGTTCAGCCGCGCTCATATCGAGTGCTTCCAGTTCTTCAGCCAGGTGTTCACCCGGATGGATAGCGGTCAGTGCCATAGCATGCTCCTTGTGATAGTCAACAATCTCCACGTTTGACGGCCCCCGCGATCGGTCGGTCCACTCGAAGCAAATCCGCAATTGATCGTTAAAGCGGATGCTGTACTGGCCCTTGCGGTCCCCTACCAGCGCTTCAAAACGGTTACCTGGCAATGCGGCAAGGTCCCTCAGCGACGTAGCCGCCTCCATTCGGTCAAGCTTCAGTCGCTCGGATCGTTCAAATCCAGAGAATGCCTTGACCCGATTCCCGGCGGCGAATTCTCTGGTTCTCTTGTCTCGATAGCTGACGATCACTACTCAAAAACACCAGGAAGTACGCGTTACGTCAAGCGTAAAGGACTAAACAATATGGAGCTGATAAGTTGGATTATGCGAACGATTCCCGTCGGGTTGAAATTCTGGAACTGCCATCAAACTGCCATCAACGGTCCCAAATCCAAGCCAATGCAGGCAAACGGATTCAGCAGACGGAAGCGGCTATCCAATTGATTTCGTTAGGCTAAGTTAGGGAACGTTTTGCTGCATTGGTCAGATCTTCGATTACGAATCGGCTGCTCTACCACTGAGCTACCTCGGCCCACTAGTTCAACTTAGCATTCGCTGAAAATGGCTGTCAATTCAGGGGAAATGTGAGACTGTCGACATAATCAACGAGAAAACGGGTACATGGCCCAACCGATACCAATTCCGACCAGGAGGAAGAGAAAAAACGAC
>Ga0181532_10002595_pt1 | contig 16789 bp, 7 predicted proteins | sample PEATcosm2014_Bin_33_FD_119768 | JGI IMG/M metagenome (GOLD analysis project Ga0181532, IMG submission 119768) | Peatland microbial communities from MTU Mesocosm Facility, Houghton, MI, USA - PEATcosm2014_Bin11_30_metaG | ecosystem: Environmental > Terrestrial > Soil > Wetlands > Peat | place...
GCGGTCGCGGCCCGACCGGCACCGCCATCCGCACCGGCCAGCCCGGCATCTGCAGGGACATGCTGACCGATCCCGCCTTTGCCCCCTGGCGTGGGGAAGCCCTGAAACGGGGCTATGCCTCCTCCGCCGTCGTCCCCCTGCTGGCCGGCAGCCGGGCCTTTGGCGCCATCACCATCTATGCCAAAGAGCCGGACGCATTCTCCGAGGACGAGGTCAAGCTGCTGACCCAACTGGCCGACGACGTCTCCTTTTGCCTCCGGACGCTGCGCCTGCAGGTCGCCAAGGCCCAGGCCGACCTGGAGCGTGATAAGTTCGTTTCTCTGGCTGACAACAGCACTGTCTTCGTGGCGATGTGCGGCAGGGACTTCATCCCCTTCTACGTGAATGAGGCTGGCCTGCGAATGGTCGGGCTGGACAGCCTCGCCCGGGCCTGCCGCACCCCCCTCAGCGAGTTCTTCTTGCCCGAGGACCGCAAGCGCATCCTCGAGGAATTCCTCCCCTCAGCCTTGCAGACAGGCCGGGCGGAGGTGGAAGTCCGCTTCCGCCATTTCAAGACCGGTAAGCCCCTCTGGATGCTCTATAACGTGTTCCACATCAAGGACGCCAAGGGCAAACCGATCGGCCTGGGCATCGTGAGCCGCAACATTACTGACCGCAAGCAGGCCGAGCGGCGGACCGAACTGCTGGCCGAGACCGCCAGCCAGTTGCTGGCCAGCGATTCACCCCAGCTCGTCATCGAGGACCTTTGCCAGAAGGTACTGGCCTTCCTCGAATGTCAGGTCTTCATCAACTTCCTGGTGGATGAGAAGGCCGGCCGGCTGCGGCTCAACGCCTGTGACGGCATTCCCGCCGACGCGGCCCGGCGAATCGAGTCGCTCGATTTGGGCTCCACGGTCTGCGGTTGTGCGGCGCGCGATGCCCGCCCCATCGTGGCGGAGGACATCCTGGCAACGCCCGACCCGCGCACCGAGTTGGTCGAGTCCCACGGCATCCAGGCCTACGCCTGCCACCCTCTGATCGTCCAAGGTCGCGTGCTCGGCACCCTCTCAATTGGCACCCGCACCCGCACCCATTTCACCGAGGCGGAACTCTCCCTGATGAAGGCGGTCGCGGACCAGGTTGCCATCGCCATGGAGCGCCAGCGCGTCCAGGCCGCCCTCCGGCAGACCGCCGAGGACCTCAAGTGCTCCAACCTCGACCTGGAGCAATTCGCCTACGTGGCCTCACACGACCTCCAGGAACCCCTGCGTGCCGTCGGTGGCTATGTCAGGCTCCTGGAGCGCAATCTGTCGAAGTCGTTGGATGCCAGGACCCGGGAGTTTATGACCGGCGCGTTGGACGGGGCCATGCGCATGGAGACCCTTATCGAGGACCTGCTCGCCTACTCCCGCGTCGGCTCCCGTGGCCGCGAGTTCGTCCCCACCGAACTTGACGCGGTGCTCGGGCAGGCCCTGGATAATCTCCAGGCGAGCATTGCCTCAGCACGGGCCAGCGTCACGCGCGAAGCGTTGCCCCGCGTGGCGGTGGATGCCACCCAGATCATGCAGGTCTTCCAGAACCTGATTGGCAATGCCCTCAAGTTCCACGGGGAGTTGCCCCCGGCCATCCACATCGGCGCCTGCCATGAGGACGGGCGATGGGTCTTCTCCGTGCGCGACAACGGCATCGGCATCGCGCCGGAGTATTTCGGCAAGATATTCCAGCTCTTCCAGCGCCTTCACACCCGCAAGCAGTATCCCGGCACGGGCATTGGCTTGGCTATCTGCAAGCGCATCATCGAGCGCCACGGCGGCACGATCTGGGTCGAGTCCCAGCCCGGCAAGGGCGCTGCCTTCTACTTCTCCATCCCGACAGTAAAGGGCTAACCCGCCTGGGCGGCGGCAAACCAAGCACAACGCTGCTTTGGCTCCGGCCAGTGCAGCCGGATATTCAGCTCCACTTCCGTTTCCCTGCACGTATGCCACGCTGCCACAGCCATTTACGACTGCACTCGCCACCCGCAACCCTCACCCGAAGCCCCGATCATGCCCATCGAGCCTTCCTTATACCTCCGATATATCTCCGATGCACCCACCACGTAACTACCTCAAGCGGCGTTACTTCTGTGGTCATGTATAACGCTTCATTACCACCGCATTCTGTGTCAGTCGCTGACGACAGCCAAATCAAGGAACGCCCCCCAATACTGGCCCTTTAGGGCATGGCCTGCTCGGTTCCTGAAGTCGGCCTTTGGACTGCCAGGCCATTGCCTAGCCAGTGCCTAGACAGTGCCTAGACAGCACTAGGCTTAATAGAAAATGTATTAAGCCTAGTGCTGTCTAGGCACTGTCTTAGCGCTGGCTTGGCACTCTCGTGCCTTCCCGGTGCCCAACCTACGGAGGTATATCGTAGATCGAGGCGTTGCCAGGCCGGGCGGGTCATCTGTGGCAATGGGGGAGAAACGGAGCCGATTCGGGCTGACTGAGGGGGTGCGGTTGGGCGTGCGGATCCGCCTGGAGCCCGCGGCGTAAAACCGCGCAGTTACTCACCCCGCCCTGGCACGGGAGATTCCAGGATTTAAGCCTTGCGATGGCGGTGGACAGGGCCTAGTTTCCGTGCAGAGTTGACACCCTTGGCAGGCGGGAATTGGGACCGTAAGGGTTTTTGCCTGTCGAGGTTTGCCGGAACCCGGAGTTATGAACGCGGATGATGAGCCCTTAGGCGCATGGCCTTTTACGTGCGCTCTGGGGGCGGGGTTCGTTGTCTTTCGTGCAGGGGTTCCGGGGAGGCTGGCGGGTGCGCGCGGCCTGGCAGTGGGTGATAGCCAATGGCAAATGGCAGAAGGTCAATCCAACGCCCAAACCCTTCGATGCCCAAACACCTGGACGCCCAAATCCCTTCGACCCTTCCATGCCTTGACGCTTCAACGCTCTGACGCTCCCACGCTTTCCCTTCCTCCCTTCCATGAACCTTAACCACTAATCGTATGGCCAAATCTGTCCCACAACAGCGCAAGCCGGGCCGGGCGCGACGGGGCGATGCTTCCGCGACGGCTGCCAAAGACAACTCCTTCCCCGTCGTGGGGATCGGCGCCTCCGCCGGCGGGCTGGAGGCGGTGACGCAACTGCTGAAGCCGTTGCCGCATGATACGGGCCTGGCGCTGGTGCTGGTGCAGCACCTGGACCCGACGCACGAGAGCGCGCTGACCTCGATCCTGGCCCGCGCGACCGCCATGCCCGTGGTCGAGGCCAGGCACAACATGAAGCTGGCACCCAACCACATCTACGTCATCCCGCCCAACAAGCTCATGGTCGCCTCGGGTGGACGGCTCAAGCTCTCCCCGCGCACCGGGGGCGACCGCTTGCAGGCCGTTGACCTGTTCTTCCGCTCGCTGGCCGAGGCTCAGGGTAACCGCGCCATTGGCGTCGTTTTGTCGGGCAGCGGGTCGGACGGCACGCAGGGATGCCTGGCGATCAAGTCGGCGGGGGGCATCACGTTTGCCCAGGAAGAGAAGAGCGCCAAGTATCCGGCCATGCCGGCCAGCGCGGTCACGGCGGGCTGCGTGGATTTTGTGCTGTCGCCGGAGCGCATTGCGCATGAGCTGGCACGGCTGGCGGGCCATCCCTACACGGCGCCGGTCACGGAACCGGAGGAGCCCAAGCGCCCGGCCGAAGACAAGTCCGCCGAGGACATTTTGCTGGTGCTGCGCCAGCGCATGGGGGTGGACTTCACCCATTACAAGCACGCTACTTTGCAGCGGCGCATCCAGCGGCGCATGGCGCTGCACAAGTTGGATTCGCTGAAGGACTACGCCGCTTACATCCAGAGCCATCCCGCCGAGGCCAGCGAGCTTTACAGTGACATCCTCATCCACGTCACCGGGTTCTTCCGCGACGCGGGGGTCTTCCAGGTGCTCAAGAGCAAGGTCTTTCCGCTTCTGGTCAGGAACAAGGCGCCGGAAGAGCCGTTGCGGGTCTGGGCGCCGGGCTGCTCGACGGGCGAGGAGGTCTATTCGCTGGCCATCGCCCTCACCGAGTTCCTGTCCGACCGCAAGCTCAGCCACCCAGTGCAGATTTTCGGCACGGACATCAATGACACGGCGCTGGAAAAGGCGCGGGCGGGCATCTACCCGGAGAACATCCCGGGCGACATGTCCCCTGAGCGGCTGCGGCGCTTCTTCGGCAAGCTGGACCACGGCTACCGGATCAACAAGAGCGTGCGCGAGACGTGCATCTTCGCGCGGCACAACCTGGTGGTGGACCCGCCGTTCTCGAAGCTGGACCTGATCAGTTGCCGCAACGTGTTGATCTACCTGAGCGCCACGTTGCAGCACAAGGTGCTGCCGCTTCTGCACTATGCGCTCCGGCCCGACGGCTTCCTGCTGCTGGGGGCCTCCGAGACGGTGGGCAGCTTCTGCGACCTGTTCGCGCTGGTGGACAAGAAGGCCAGGGTCTATGCCCGGAAATCCTCCCTCACCCGGCCCATGGTGAGCTTTGGCCCAGCCATGCCCGACCTGGAGCAGCAGCCGCCCGGAGCGGCTGTGGAGCGGGCAGGCACGTCGGTCCCCAGCGTGTTCGATGTGCAAAAGCAGGCCGACCGCATCCTGCTGACGCACTTCAGCCCGGCGGGCGTCATCATCAACCGGCACATGGAAGTGCTGCAATTCCGCGGCCACACCGGCGCGTACCTGGAGCACGTGCACGGCGAGGCCAGCCTCAACCTGCTCAAAATGGCGCGCGAGGGCTTGGCGCTGGACCTCCGCACCGCCATCAGCCGCGCCATCCGGCAGGACGCCCGCGTCCGCCACGAGTCCGCCCGTGTCCGACAGGACGGCCAGGAAACGGGGGTCAGCATCGAGGTCGTCCCCTTTAACGCCCCGCCCTCCGCAGAGAAGTTTTACCTTGTGCTGTTCGGGCCAGCGGCAACGGTCCCCAAACCGGTGCCGGCCCGCAAGCGCCCCTCCGGCAAGCGTGCGCTCCTCTCGGCCGCGGACCAGGCGGAGCTGGGGCGGCTGAACGAGGAACTGGCCGCCACGCGCGAGTCGTTGCGGACGATCATCGAGGAGAAGGAGGCCACCAACGAGGAGCTGCGCTCGGCCAACGAGGAGATCATGTCCAGCAACGAGGAACTGCAGAGCACCAACGAGGAGCTGGAGACGGCCAAGGAAGAGCTCCAAAGCACAAACGAGGAGCTGACTACGCTCAACGACGAGCTGGAAAGCCGCAACACCGAGCTGGAAACGGTCATCAACGACCTCCATAACCTGCTGGCCGGGGCCAACATCCCGATTATCATCCTGGGCGCCGACCTGCGCATCCGGCGCTTCACGGGGATGGCCGAGCGCGTCTTCAACCTGATCCCGAGCGACACCGGGCGCCCCATCACGGACATCAACCTGCCGTTGAAGCTGCCCGACCTCAAGAAGCAGGTGCTGGAGGTCATTGACACCCTGGCCCCCAAGGAGCTGGAGGTCCAAAGCGAGCAGGGGCGCTGGTGGTCGGTGCGCATCCGGCCCTACAAGACAACGGCCAACAAGATTGACGGGGCGGTGATCACGATGCTGGACATTGACGTGCTGAAGAACAACGTGCAACTGGCCAACCAGGGCCGCGCCTTCGCCGAGGCAGTCCTCGATACCGTGGGCCAGCCAATGGTGGCGCTGGACAAGGACCTGGCGGTGCAGTTCATCAACCCAGCCTTCTGCCGGGCCTTCCAGGTCAGCGCCGAGCAGTGTCTTCACCAGCGGCTCTTCGAGCTGGGCAAAGGCCGGTGGAACATTCCTGCGCTGCGCACGCTGTTGGAGGAAGTGCTCCCGCGCGAGGGCAAGGTGCCGGACTTCGAGCTGCAGCACGACTTTCCGGGCCTGGGACCGAAGCGGCTGCGCCTGAGCGCCCGCCGCCTGGAGTATAGCGGAGCCCAGGAGCAACTGACGCTGCTGGCGATCGAGAATATGGAGGCGCCGGCGGCGTGAGAGCGTTGAAGCGTTGGAGCGTTGGAGCGTTGGAGCGTGAAAGCGTTGAATGAGTTAAATGATTACATGGACAGCGATGTTAGAATGGCCCCTCCCCGTGGGACGGATGCGACGTATGCGCTTTAACGCTCCAACGCGGGCAACACTGCAGCGCTTCCAACGCTTCAACGCTTCAACGCTTTAACGCTCCAACGCCTTAACGACATGCCCCCCGCCAAAAAGCCGCGCCGCCCCACACGCAAGAAGCTGGAGGCCGACCCCAAGGACGGGCGGGCCCAACTGGTGGACCGCCGGGGCGAAATCAGGGCCGAGACAATCCGCCGGTTGGAACGGCAAGCCCAATCCTCGCGAGAGCACTACGCGGAGCTCTACGATTATGCGCCGTTCGGGCATCTGACGCTCGACGCGAATGGCGTCATCCGCACGCTCAACCTGACTGCCGCGGCGTTGTTGGAGCGCCCGCGTGCCCATCTCATCGGGCGTCCGCTCGTGGTGCTGGTTGCGCCGTCCGACCGCCGCCGCTTCCTCAACCACCTCAGCCACCTCCGCCACGGCGAGCCCCATGCCAGCACGGAGCTGATGCTTAAACCCGTCAACGGGCGGCCGGTGGAGGTGCAGATGGTCTCAGTCCTCCGCGGCCGGGCCAAAGCGCATGGCTACGAATACCACACCGCACTGGTGGACATCACCGAGAGAAAGCGGGCCGAGGCGCGCACGGCCGCGCTGGCCAGGCTCGGCCTGCTCCTCAGCGCGGCGTCGGACCCTGCCGCCGCCGCCCGCGCCATCGTGGAGGCCGCCCAGGAGTTGTGCGGCTGGGATGCCTGCTTCCTGCTGCTGCACGACGCCGCGACCGACACCGTCACCCACCTGGTCAACATGGATACCATCAACGGGCAGCGGGTGGCGGTGCCGCCGGTCCTCCAAGGCTCCCCGCCGACGTCGTTGACCCGGCGGGTGCTGGAGGAAGGCCCACAGTTCATCCTGCGCAAAAGCCCCGAGGAACCGGGGCCAGTGACCCGGCGCTTCGGGGACGCTTCACGCCCGTCGCTCTCGCTCATGTTCGTCCCGGTGCGGCAGGAGAATCGGAACATCGGCGTGCTTTCGATTCAAAGCTATGAGCGCAACGCCTACACGCCCGAGGGCCTGGGGACGTTGCAGGCGCTGGCGGACCACGTGGCCGGGGCGCTGGCCCGGTTGCAGGCCCAGGCCGCTCTGGCCCGCGCCAACGAGGATTTGGAGGCGCGTGTGGCCGAGCGCACCGCCGAACTGCGACAATACCGCGACCAGCTCGAGGACCTGGTCCAGCAGCGCACCGGCGAGCTGGAAGCCACCGTGGAGCATCTCCGCAAGGAGATCGAGAACCGCCAGCTTGCCGAGGTGGCCTTGATGCACACCGCGGACGAACTCCGGCGCTCGAATGCGGAGCTGGAACAGTTTGCCTATGTGGCGTCGCACGACTTGCAGGAGCCGTTGCGGGCGGTGGGCGGCTATGTGCGGCTGCTGGAGCACCGGTTCCCGAACCAGGTTGACGCCAAAGTGCGCGAATACATCGAGGGGGCTGTCGAGGGCGCCAACCGGATGCAGCAGCAGATCACGGACCTGCTGGCGTTGTCGCGCGTGGGCAGCGGGGGCCTCAAGCCGGAGTGGACCGACCTGGCCGCGCCGCTCAAAACCGCCCTGCACAACCTGCAATTCGCCATCCGCTCGACCGAGGCCAAGGTGACGAGCGACCCGCTGCCGACCTTGCCGGTGGATGCGGGGCAGATGGCGCAACTGCTCCAGAACCTCATTGCCAATGCGCTCAAGTTCCGGGGCGACGACCCGCCCGAAGTCCATGTCGGCGCCCGCGAGGAGAAGGACGATTGGGTGATCTGGGTGCAGGACAACGGCATCGGCATTGACCCGCAGTACTTCGTGCGGATATTCCAGGTATTCCAGCGGCTGCACACGCGCAGGAAGCATCCCGGCACGGGCATCGGCCTGGCGATTTGCAAGAAGATCGTCGAGCGGCACGGGGGCAGGATTTGGGTCGAGTCCGAGCCGGGGAAGGGCGCCACGTTCTATTTCTCAATACCGTCCAAAGTGCAGACAACCACAGATGGACACAGATGAACACGGATAGAGGTGCTTGGGCGCAGCGCGGGTGAAATCCGAAACCCGAAGGCCGAAGCCCGAAAGAAGACCGAAGTCCGAACTCCGAAGTCACCAACCCCATCGCCGTTCCGGGAGAGGAGCGCCCGCGAGCGTTCTGATCTGGTAGTCCCGCTCCGAGGAGGGCTTCCCAAAGGGCCGCGTTCCACGACCGCCGGCTGGCTGCTTCGCGTTTCGGATTTCGGCCTTCTTTCGGGCTTCGGCCTTCGGACTTCGGACTTGGTTTCGCGCTGGGTAAGGGAATTCCCCGACCCGGGACTGCCTTTAGTCCTGACGCGAGTTTGTGCTTTCCAGGCGGGGCGGGGCCTGCTAGGGTAGAAGAGTCCACATGAAAAAGAACGAAGGCCGGCCCATCGAGATTCTGCTGGTGGAGGATAGCCCCAGCGATACCGACCTGACGCTCGAGGCGTTGAAGGACTTCAAGGTCCGCAACAACGTCAGCGTCGTCGAGGACGGGGTGCAGGCCCTGCAGTTCCTTCGCCGCGAGCCGCCGTTTGCCGAGGCGCCGCGCCCAGACATGATCATGCTGGACCTGAACCTGCCGCGCAAAGATGGCCGCGAGGTGCTCGCCGAGATCAAGGCCGACGAGACCCTCAAGACCATTCCCATCGTGGTATTGACGACCTCGCACGCGGAGCAGGATGTCCTGCGGGCCTACCAGCTCAACGCCAATTGCTACATCAACAAGCCGGTGGACTTTAACCAGTTCCTGGACGTGGTGCGGTCCATCGAGTCGTTCTGGTTGTTCGTGGTGACCCTCCCCCCTGCGCCCCGGGAAGGAGCCTAGGTGTCGGGGCTGATGGCCCATGTTGCTGGCATTTGCTAGTTTTCATCCCGGAGGGATGTTTGAGAATAGCCCAGCGTTTCAACGCTGGGACCCAAGGCAACGGGCGCCAAGTCCCGAAGGGACGGGTGAGAAGTGCGGGTTCAGCCGTCCCTTCGGGACTCGTTCCCCAAGCCGCGCACACCCAGCGTTGAAACGCCGGGCTATGGTCAATTGTCCCTCCGGGACAGGGGCAAGAACATGAAAACCCTCGCGAGGGTTTTGCTTGTGGAGGACAGTCCGTCGGACGCGGCGCTGCTGCAGGAGTCGTTGGCGGAGACCGGGCTCGCGGCATTCGAGTTCACCCACGTTGAAACCTGGGCCGCCGCCCACCCCTACCTGGACGGGCAGCGGGGGTTCGACGTGCTGCTGCTGGACCTGTCGCTGCCGGACACCTCGGGCCGGGAAACGTTTGTGCGGGCGCGGGCCGAGGCGCCGCACCTGCCGATCGTGGTGCTGACGGGCCAGGCGAACGAAGCCGACGGCCTGGAAGCCGTTCGGCACGGCATCCAGGACTACCTCGTCAAAGGGCAGGCCGACGCCCGGCAGATCGTGCGGGTGATTCGTTACGCCATCGAGCGCAAGCGGGTCGAGGATGCGCTCAAACACACCGAGGATGCCTTGCGCGAGAGCGAGCGGCAGTTGATCGCAGCGAACCACGACCTGGAGCGGCGCGTGGCCCAGCGCACGGTTTCCCTGGAGGAGACGATCAGTGACCTCGAGGACTTCTCGCACAGCATCACGCACGATTTGCGCGCGCCGCTGCGGGCCATCCGCTCTTTTGCCGAGATTCTGCGCGGCGAATGCGGGGAATGCGGCCGGGGCGAGGCGCAGGAAAACATAGACCGCATCGTCACCGCTGCGTCGCGCATGGACAAGCTGATCCAGGACGTGCTGCAGTACAGCCGCGTGGCTCGCAGCGAGATGCGGCTCGTACCGGTGGACGTGGAGAAGCTTTTGCGCGGGATCATCGCGACCTACCCGGCGTTTCAGCCGCCGGAGGTCGAAATCCAGATCAAGGGGCCTTTGCCGCGCGTGATGGGCAATGAGGCCGCCCTGACGCAGTGTTTCTCCAACCTGCTGGGCAATGCGATCAAGTTCGTGACGCCCGGGACTCGGCCGGAGGTGCGCATTTGGGCGGAGCCGGTGAAGGTGGACGGCAAAAGGCCGAATCAGGAAGGCGGGGTGAAGAATGGAGAACAGGAGACCTCGCCCGTTCTCTTTGCCCGGCTCTGGTTCGCCGACAATGGCGTGGGCATACCGAAGGAAGCCCAGGAGCGGATCTTCCGGATGTTCCAACGGTTGGACCGCAGCTACGACGGGACAGGCGTGGGGCTGACCGTGGTGCGCAAGGCGGTCGAGAAGATGGGCGGGCGCGTGGGGCTCGAATCCGAGCCGGGCCAAGGCAGCCGGTTCTGGTTGGAGTTGAAAGCAGCCGCTAAACCTGTATGTTAAGCAATATAATGCAGGGGCGGAATGTGCTTTTGCAACCGGTCAGTCGCGCCGGGTGCCGTTAGGGGCGCAACGTCCTTCAGCAATGCGCTGTGAGCGAGATTAGCATCTTGTATGTCGAAGACGAAGAGACCGACGTGACGCTCTTGCAGCACGTGTTCACCCGGGTGGGGATCACGAACCTGCTCAAGACCGTCAAGGACGGCAAGGCGGCCAAGGATTACCTGGCCGGCAATGCGCCGTACGCCGACCGCCAGCAACATCCGCTCCCCGGCTTGCTGTTGCTGGACCTCAATCTCCCCTACTGGTCGGGCATCGAAGTGCTGGGGTGGATTCGACAACAGCCCCGGCTCCGATGGCTGCCGGTGGTGATCTTCACGTCCTCCCGCCGCCCGGACGATGTCGTCAAAGCCTACGAAGCCGGCGCCAACGGTTACCTGGTCAAGCCCAACTCGCTGGCCGACCTGACGACCATGGTGCAGAGCTTGCGCGACTTCTGGCTGCTGCAGAACCAGCTCCCCGAAACGCTCACCGCCGAAGGCGCGAGATACTCCGCTGCGGCGTGATTCGGCGTGTGAACCCGCAGGGGTGGCCGCTTCGCGACTGCCGCTAAGCCCACCGCTCGGGATGGTAGGGCGCGTCACTCCGTGCGCGCCGCCGATGCCGAGAGGTGACTCAGGCTGGGGCGGGTTGCGCAAAGCCGGCGGCGCGCACGGAGTGACGCGCCCTACCATCCCTGCCATCCTTGGAAGCCGCAGTCTTATCCCCGGAAGCCAAAGTCCGTGACTGCTCGTGCCCATAAAGGCATAATGGCGCGGTTCATAATTCCCCGCTGACTTTCGGACGGCGGGGTGGTATGAAGGACGCCAACTATGGAAGCGGCTGAGGTAAGTGTTCTGCTGGTCGAAGACAGCCCGTCGGACGCCATCTTGTTGCAGGAGGCCCTGACCGGCGACGGAAGGGGCGGCTTCAATTTCACGGTCGCCGAGACCTGGGCTGAGGCTGGGGCGCAACTGAAGGGGAAGACCTTCGACGTGCTCCTGCTGGACCTTTCGCTGCCGGACAGCTCGGGGCGGGAGACCTTTGTGCGGGCGCGCGCCGAGGCGCCGCATTTGCCGATCGTGGTAATGACCGGGCAGGCGGACGAGTCGGTGGGGCTTGAGGCGGTGCGGCACGGGATCCAGGATTACCTGATCAAGGGCCAGGCGTTCGGCCTGCAGACCGCCCGGGCCATTCGCTATGCCATCGAGCGCAAGCAGGCGGAGATGGCGCTCAAGCAGGCCGAGGCCAGCTTGCAGCGCGAGCGCGATCAACTGGAGGAGCGGGTGCGGGAGCGGACCGCCGAGCTGTCCAAAGCCAATCGCGCCCTGGAGGCCGAAATAGCCCGACGCGCGCATGCAGAGGACGCCCACCGGGAAGTATTGCGCCGGCTGGCGGCGGCCGAGGAGACAGAGCGGGGCCGCGTCTCGCGCGAGCTTCATGATCGCCTGGGCCAGGACCTGACCGCCATCAAGCTGGGCTTGCAGATTGTGCGCAAGCGGCGCGCCTGCCCCCCGGCGGTGCGGCAGAGCGCGTGCAAGCTGGAGAAGCTGGCCGACAGTTTGATGCGGGACACGCACCGCCTGGCGTGGGAGTTGCGCCCCGCCGCGCTGGACGATTTCGGCCTCGAGATGGCCCTGCGGCGCTACGCGGAGGAATGGGCGGCGCTAAGCGGGGTGCCGGTGGATTTCCACAGCCAGGGCACGACGGCGGGCCGGCTGGTGCCGGAACTGGAGACCACGCTTTACCGGATCACGCGTGAGGCGCTGACCAATGTCTTCCGCCATGCCGAGGCCCAGCGTGTGAGCGTGCTGCTCGAACGCCGCGCCGACCGCGTGCTGCTGATCGTGGAGGACGACGGGAAAGGGTTTGATGCCGCCGCTGTGTTCAAGGCGCCCGCGACGGGGGGCCGGCTGGGCCTGCTGGGGATGCAGGAGCGGGCGGCCCTGGCCGGGGGCGCAGTCGAGATCGAGTCGAACCCGGGCGCGGGCACGACCGTGTTCGCGCGGCTGCCATTGGCGCTCGAAACGGAGGCATCAAGAACAACCACCGATGAACACAGATGAACACAGATAAGCTTCAGCCGCAGCTATGAGAAGCAGACTGTGCCGAACCCTTTCCGCCCGCGCCTTTCGTCACGGTTGTGGCACGGCGCGATAGAAGCGTCGGGTGTGGTTCACGAGTAAGGGCAGGGTGAAGCAGAAACCCGCCGACTGGCCGAATATCATACCCTACGGCACCAGAGCAACCCGGTAGAACCGTCGTGAAGGGGCGGAAGCGATCGAATCACCGGCGGCCATTGTGCTATTTGTAGCCGTGACCGGGCTGCCCAAGCTGGTCCAGTCGGCTTGTCCTAGATCAGTTTTGTACTGCACCTGATACGTTTGCCCCGTTACCGCACTCCAAGTGAAGGCAATTCCGCCGGCGACTTGTTCCACCGTTTGAAACACGGGTCGCGAAACAACAAAGCTGGCCGTTATGAGCATGCTTGTGGAAAGTGAAAGATCGAGCCTATTCGTCTTGCCCGAAGCGTCGCCGCCCCATCCCGTGAAGTCATAACTGGTTGCGGGCACTGCTGTTAAGTGCACGGTTTCGCTGTTCGTGTAAAAGTTCGTGGCCGGATTGATCGTGATGGTGCCGTTGCCGATCGGCAACACCGTCAGCGAAACCTGATCGGACTTCAGCGCCCCGAACAGGGCCGTGATCCCCGGCGTTGCGTTGGTCACGGTGAACAGCAAAGGATTGGCAAACCCGCTGGCGGCATTGGCCCACCCAAACAAGTAGTAGCCCGCCGAAGGCAAGGCCGTAAGTTGCACGGTCGAGCCAAAAGGGTACGGCCCGTTCGTTGGATTCAGCAGCACTTGGCCGCTCCCACTCGTAAACAGGTCCAATGAAGTCCCGAACACAGCCTGCACCTGGAGAGGTTCCTCCATGACCACCGTCGTAACGTTGGTGGTGGCGGTGATGTCACCCATCCAGCCAAGAAATACCCAGCCATTGGAATTCGTTGCTGTCAGCGTGACAGTCGTATTGCTGATGTAGAGATTGCCCCCGCTGTAAGGAGCCGGGGAAACGCTGACGCTGCCACCGCCCGGTGTGCTGGCGGAGAGCGAATAGGTCGGCCAGAATACCGCCTGCACAGCGCTGGACTGATTCATTACGAGCGTCGTGACGCTGGTGGTGGCGGTGCTGTTCCCTGTCCAGCCGACAAACGCCCAGTCGGTGGAAGGCGTTGCCGTCAGCGTGACAAGAGTGTTGCTGACGTAGAGACTGCTCCCGCTGTAAGGAGCCGGGGCGGCACTGACACTGCCGCCGCCAGACGTGCTGGTCGCGAGCGGATACGTGGGCCAGAAGGATGCCTGTACAGTGCGGGGCTGATTCATTACGAGCGTCGTAACGTTGGTGGTGGCCGTGCTGTCGCCCGTCCAGCCAACGAAGGCCCAGCCTTTGGAAGGCGTTGCTGTCAGCGTGACAAGGGTGTTGCTGACGTAAAGATTGCTGCCGCCGTAAGGAGGCGGGGAGACACTGACGCTGCCGTCGCCCGAGGTGCTGACCGAGAGCGGATATGGCGGCACGATTTGGACGTAAATCGCCGCCGCTTCGGCCCAATTCGTATAGGCGGAACTATAGGCAATGGCGTTAATGGGGACGCTATCGGTCAGTGTGAACGCGCCGGAGTATGGAATGGAAGTGTAATCCGGCTCGGTGCCGTCGAGCGTATAGTAGATTTCTCCGCTCGGGCCGAACGTGCTGCTCATGGAGATCTGGGGAAAATCACCTTGGGTAACCGCGCCGCCGCCCACGTCAATGCCATCTACTAAAATCACCGGACTGTTGGTGAGGCGAACCACGCTTGCGGCTGTCGCATAGGAGTAGTAGTTCGTAACAGTAACCGAATAAACACCCGCTTGCGTCAGGTCGAAGTTACTGATGGCAAGGTTGGTTTGGGTTTCCCCTTTTATAGGCCCAGCATTGAAAGACCACTGGCACCCAAATGAGCTTCCAGACCGTACCGTGACGCTCAAGTTGGTGCCCGCCCCCGGGGCCAGTGAGATCGCCGATGGTGATTGCGACCAAATTACCGGCCCCACAGTAATCGCCAGGTTGTGATAGTAGCCAGCGGCGATGGCCACCACGTTGCTCAACACCGGCGGAACATTGGTCTGGCCATAACTGTTATCGCCCCAAGCCACAACCACACCGTTGCTCTGCACCGCCAGGCTGTCCGAATCTCCCGCGGCGATGGCCACTACGTTGCTCAACCCCGGCGGAACATTGGTCTGGCCGCTGTTGTTATAACCCCAGGCGACCACTGTGCCATCGCTGCGGAGGGCGAGACTGTGATCCCCGCCCGCCGCGATGGCCACCACATTGCTCAGCCCGGCAGGCACGGTCATAGGGACTTCTGCCGACCCGTTCCAATACGTGCCCCAAGCCAAGACCGAGCCGTTGCTCAAGGCCAGGCTGTCCGAGTTTCCTCCGGCGATGGCCACCACGTTGCTTAAGCCCGGCGGAACATTAGTCTGGCCGCTGCTGTTATAACCCCAGGCGACCACTGTGCCGTTGCTGCGAAGGGCGAGACTGTGATCCCCGCCCGCCGCGATGGCCGCCACGCTGCTTAACCCTCGCGGAACATTAGTCTGGCCGTAAGCGTTCCAACCCCAGGCTGCCACCGTGCCTCTGCTCAGGAGCGCTAGGCTGTGAAGGCCGCCGGCGGCGATTGCCACCACGTTGCTCAGCCCCGGCGGGACATTGGTCTGGCCATAACTGTTATCGCCCCAAGCCACCACCACACCGTTGCTTTGAAGCGCGAGACTGTGATAACCTCCCGCGACAACGGCTACCACATTGGTCATCCCTGGCGGGACATCGGTCTGGCCGTAGCCGTTCCATCCCCAAGCGACCACTGCACCGGGTGGGGAGCCGGCTTCCGACAAACAGGCGGCGAAAAGGCAGACGGCAAACACCATTCCGCGCGCCCAGGGTCGAATCGTCTTCATTACTGCGGTCTCACCGGCTGGAAGGGGACTGGCGCTTCCCGGCCCACCTGCTTCAGGCGCTGGACCTCCTCGTTCCTGATTTCCTTCTCCGTGGCCAATACTCCGGGCATCTTGTTCTTCTCCGCCCGGGCCGTTAGCGCCGCGATCTCCGGCGTCGGCAGCACCGTCGGCCGTATCAGCACAATCAGTTCATCCCGGGTCTCGTCCACATGGCTGCTGCGGAACAGATAACCCAAGACCGGGATGTCCATCAGGAAGGGCACCCCCGACTTGTTCTGGTTCTTGTCCGTCTCAACCAATCCCCCCAGGATGATCGTGTCGTGGTCCCGCACCGACACCTTGGCCTGGGCCTCCTTCTCGCTGGTGATCGGCACATCCCCGACGTTTTCAATCGTCACATTGCCTTCGAAGCTGTCTATCTTCTGGTGGATGTCCATCACTACCAGACCGTCCGGGTTGATCAGCGGCGTCACGTCCAGGCTGACACCGATCTCGAGCTGCTGGATCGAAGAGTAGCCGCCGTAAGCGCCGCCGCCATAATAGCTGGAGGTCGGGTAGGGCCGCGATTCACCCACAAAGATGCTGGCCGGCTCGTTGTGCGAGGTCTGGATGCGGGGGGTCTGGAGGATTTTGGCCCGTGTATCGCTGGCCGCCGCTGAGAGCGCTACGTCCAGGTCCTGCCCAAAGGACATCAGGTAAGTGAAGCCGCCCGGGATCACGCCACTCGCGTTGGTGACTCCGTTGGCGTTGAGCAGGTAGTTGCCGGGAGACTGAAACGTGTTGTTGTTGATGGCGCCCACCCCAGTCCACGATCCGACGTTCTGCGGGTGCTGCAGGTAGCTGAAGCCCAGGTCGCGGCTGCCGGTCAAGGTGACGGAGATCACCGCCGATTCAATCAGCACTTGGGCCAGGACGACATCCAGCTTGGAAATGATGTCCTTGATCGTCTTCATGTCCTCCTTGGAAGCGAAGATGAGCAGCGAGTTGGTGCGCTCGTCGGAAATGATCTTGGTCTGACCGATCACCTGGATTTCCCCGGTGGCCGAGGACGCCCGGTTGATGATGTTCTGGAGACGCTGGGTGAAGTTGTTGCCCGTGCCGGGCTGCTGCGTGTTGGCTTGAGGGTTCATGCCGGGCTGGCCGAATGGTGTGCCGCTGCCGCCAAAGGTGCTTCCGGTTCCTCCGTAGCCACCTGTGCCCGTGGTCCCGCCCATCCGGCTCGTGCTGCCTCGGCTTCCTGTCGTGCGGCTGCCCGTGGTCCCGCCGCCAATGCTCGCGCCGCCTCCGCCGGTGCCGCTCAGGCTGTTCAATGCTCCCGCGATGTCCGACGCCTTCCCATACTTGATCGCAATGACCTCCTGCACAAACTCCGAC
>Ga0181532_10002596_pt1 | contig 16788 bp, 17 predicted proteins | sample PEATcosm2014_Bin_33_FD_119768 | JGI IMG/M metagenome (GOLD analysis project Ga0181532, IMG submission 119768) | Peatland microbial communities from MTU Mesocosm Facility, Houghton, MI, USA - PEATcosm2014_Bin11_30_metaG | ecosystem: Environmental > Terrestrial > Soil > Wetlands > Peat | place...
CTGTACCGTCTTGTACATCCTGGTTGCGGGCCTGCTGACCGGAATTGTTCCTTACACCGACCTGAACGTTTCCGATCCGGTTGCGTTAGGGATCGATGCGACCGGTGTCGTGTGGGCAAAATTTTTGGTGAAGCTGGGAGCCATCTTCGGCCTGGCTACGGTGATGTTGGTCATGTTGCTAGGGCAGTCGCGCGTTTTCTACTCCATGTCGCGCGATCGTTTGCTGCCGGCGTGGGCTGGCGAAGTGCATCCCCGCTTCCGCACGCCCTGGATCTCGACCCTGCTGGTGGGAGGATTTGTGGCAATATTCGCGGCCGTGGTGCCCATCGATATTCTTGGCGAACTGGTGAGCATTGGCACCCTGCTGGCCTTCGTGATTGTGAGCTTTGGAGTGTGGATCCTGCGGGTACGTCGTCCCGACCTGCATCGGCCGTTCAAGACGCCCATGGTTCCGCTGGTGCCGATTCTGGGCGTACTGGTGTCAGTCGGGTTGATGGCCAGCCTGCCGCTGGGCACTTGGATTCGCCTGATCGTGTGGCTCGTCATCGGCATGTTCATTTACTTCGGCTACGGACGCCATCACAGCAAGGTGCAGAATATGGTCTCGGATGAAGTAAAGGTCGCCGGCGATTAGGGCAGCTGTTTTGCCTTGCCCTCATCCAGGAGAGCACGGGTAGAGCGGCGCCTCAGCGCCGCGTTCACGCCGGATAAATTATTCGTTGTAGCTGCGGTGGTCATTGCAATGACCACCGCAGCTACATTCCAGTATGGGTAGGCCTTCGGCGCCAGCCTGAAGGCTGGCTCTACCGAGCCTGCAACAAGCCCACAATCGCTCCAAACTGCTGCGCTGCTACGAATAGATGACCATCCTTCGTCGCGGAAGGGCTTTTTGTTTGCACTCGACATCCCGGCGCGCCACAATGGCTCCAGTGAAGCCATATCTCAACCTCAAGATCGTGTTTGTGGCTCTGGTAGCGCTGGTCCTCATCGGCATGGCCGGATTTCATTTCCTCGAGGGCTGGTCGTGGTTCGAAGGATTCTACATGGTGTTGACCACTATCACCACCATCGGCTACGGGGAAGTTCACCCGCTCTCGCACACCGGCCGCATCTTCAACACTTTCGTTATCATTGCCGGTGTCGCGCTCGTGCTGTTGTTCTTCGGGGGCGCGACCCAGGCGTTGCTGGAATTCGAGCTACAATCGGTGTTCGGCAGGAGACGCATGGACCGCGAGATCGGACGATTGTCGGACCATTACATCATCTGCGGCGCAGGGCGCGTCGGCCGCAGCGTGGCGCGCGAGCTGGCGCGCAAACCTTGTCCCTTCGTCATCGTCGATAACGATGTCCAGAAGCTGGCGAGCTACTCCGACCAAGGCTGGCTCACCTTGGTGGGCGATGCGACACAAACGGCGGTGCTGCGCCAGGCGCATATCGAACGGGCGCGCGGTCTGGTCGCCTCCACCACGACCGACGCCACCAACATCTACATCATTCTCACCGCGCGCAGCCTGAACCCTAACCTCCAGATCATCGCCCGCGCCAGCGAGGAAGAAGCGGAGAAACACCTGCTGACGGCCGGCGCCAATCACGTCGTGTCACCGTACAATTTCGCGGGATACCGCATCGCTCAGACCTTCATGCGTCCGCACGTCGTCGACTTCTTCGACACCGCCATGAACCGGCAGCTTCCCCTGGAGATCGAGGAGGTGCAGGTGCAAGCCGGCTCGCGTTTCGCCGGCCAGACGCTGGAAGGCTCGCGCATCCGCCAGGAGATGGGCGTGATTGTGCTCGCCATCAAAGGAGAAGGATCGCTCATGCGCTTCAATCCCTCGCCCGATGAGGTCATCCACCGGGGCGACCATCTCATCGCCATGGGCGAGCCCGACGGTTTGCGGCGTCTGGAGCAATCGGCGGAGCGCGCATGAAGATCACCACCGCGGAAGAGATGCGCAAGATCGATCGCGCGACCACGGAACGCTTCGGCGTGCCATCGCTCACACTGATGGAAAACGCGGGCAGCGCAGTTGCTCGGTTCATCCTGCAACGCTATCCCGAAGCCAATCGCGTCGCCGTGATCTGCGGTAAAGGTAACAACGGCGGCGACGGCTTCGTTGTGGCGCGAACGCTGCACCGTGCCGGACGCGTGGTGGAAGTGCTGCTGCTCGCGTCGCGGACGGAATTGAAGGGCGACGCGCTCGCCATGTTTGAGCGTCTGCCGCTGCGTCCCATAGAGATAACCAGCTCGCAGGAGCTGCAGGCCGAGTCGTCGCGCAGCCTGGGGAACTGCGAATTGATCGTCGATGCCATTCTCGGCACGGGCTTTCGTCCGCCAGTGACGAGCCTGTACGCCGACGCGATCGCCGCGATGAATCGCAGCGACAAGCCTGTTGTTGCAGTCGATATCCCCTCCGGCGCCGATTCCGATGCGATGGCCCCGCAATCGGGCGAAGGAATCGCCAGGGCAGACGCGATCGTGACCTTTACTGCGCCGCGTCCGGCGCACGTCTTCGGCAATCTCACCCGCGGTCCTATGCTCGTCGCGCCTATCGGCTCGCCTCCCGAGGCGATCGTCTCCAGCCTGAATCTGGAAGTCACGACGCCGCGCGATTTTGCAGCGCTGCTCGCGCCGCGTCCTCGCGACAGCAATAAAGGTATGTACGGGCATGTGCTGGTTGTCGGCGGCTCGTTCGGCAAATCGGGCGCCGCGGCGATGGCCGGCATGGCCGCACTGCGCGCGGGCGCGGGATTGAGCACGGTTGCGACTCCAGCGCGCGTGCTTACCAGCGTCGCCAGCTTCGCCCCGGAATTGATGACCGAGCCTCTAGCTGAGACCGCAGCCGGCTCGATTGCACTGGCTGCCGCGGAGAGCGGCCGCTTCACCGATCTCGCCAAGGCTATGACAGTGGTCGCCATCGGCCCGGGCCTTGGCCGCGATCCCGAGACGGTCCAGTTCGTGCAAGAGGCGGTGCACCAGACGAAGGTACCGCTCGTCCTCGACGCCGATGGTCTGAACGCGTTCGAGGGGAAAACCAATTTGCTGGACGGAAGCCGGCGGCCGCTGGTGCTCACACCGCATCCTGGCGAGATGTCGCGCTTGGCGGGCATTTCCATCAAGGCCGTACAGGCCGACCGCGTGAATATCGCGCGCAGCTTCGCGCGCTATCATCATTTGGTACTGGTGCTGAAGGGCAACCGCACGATCATCGGTTTTCCTGATGGAAGCGCATGGGTCAATCCCACCGGCAACCCCGGAATGGCCACCGGCGGGACGGGCGATGTCCTGACCGGCATGACGGCCGGATTGATCGCGCAGATGCCAAACGACTATGCGCGCGCTGCCATCGCCGCGGTTTATCTGCATGGACTGGCCGGCGACGTGGCCGCGGAGCGGATGGGCGAGCACTCTCTGGTGGCGACCGATCTGCTCGACGCCTTGCCGGAAGCTTTTCGCCGCGCCTCGCAGTGGGCGACCGACGAGATGACGCGCATTGGCTAGTGGGATCTCGAAGCGTGAATCCGTCGCCTGCTGGAATGTTCCGTTTTTGACGATGACCGCGCACGAATACGTCACGCACTCGGCTGAAGAGACCATGGCGCTGGGCAGCAAGCTGGCGCCCACGCTGAAGAACGCGCGCGTGGTCATCCTGCGCGGTGATCTCGGTACCGGCAAAACCACGCTCGTGAAAGGCATTGCCGAGGGACTGCATGCCGGCTCGCACGATGACGTGACCAGCCCCACCTTTACGCTGATCCACGAGTACCACGGTCCCGAGATCAACCTCTTCCATGTCGATCTGTACCGCATCGACACGCCCCGCGAACTCGACACTCTGGGCCTGGACGAACTCTTCGCCGAAGAAGGCAACCTGGTGCTGCTGGAGTGGGGCGAGAAGTTTCCCCGCTTCGGGAAGGAACGGGACGTCGAGATTTCCATCGAGCGCCGCGGCGATCAGGAGCGCAAAATTGTGGTGAAGAGGAAATAATCTGCCGCTGGAGTGCAGTTAACAAGGAAGGCCGGATTAGCGCGTCAGATACGATCAGGACGGTTCATCCCACTCGAATCTGACGCCTGACTTCGTGCAGCTTGTCTTGAAATTGGTGCCGAAGAAGGGAGCCTAATCCGGCCCAGGGCTTTGTCGATAATGCGTTCTAATTGCGATGGTAACTGTGGGTTTAAACGCACGGGTGGAGCTGGAGATCGATGAAGAATAGCGTCGAAAATGGCGCCTGATGTGTCTCCCTGGAACGGCAGGCGCCCCGTAGCCATTTCGTACAGCAACACACCGAAGGAGAACAGGTCAGTGCGCAGCGCCATCCGGAAAGCGCACAGGCTCATTTCACGATGGCCTACGTTTATCGATATGCGGGGATGCTGGAGCAATCCACTAAAGAATGCGATACCGCGCTGGCGCTCGACCCTGGCAACTATATCTACCGCTCATGTGCTTGGCCGTTCATGGAACTAGGCAATACCCGGCGTGCCGCGGATTTTATTCGCTTGGACGCCGGATCAGAATGGTCGACCTACGTCTTACCTTCCCTTCTCTTGCGCGAAGGCAAGTTGGCCGAAGCGCGTGACGCTGTGAAGCACATGCCGACTAATCCTCATGTTTCGCCAACAACCGATCGTGACTCCATCTGGTGATACTTCGAATGCGATAATAGAGTAATGTGGACCCCTGATCTGAATGATCTACAACTAAGGCCATATCCGGAAACGTCGCAGGATTTCCATCGTCTGAAGCGGGCTGCGGAGTACGTCCGCGAGAGTGCAGAGGAATGGTATATGCAAACCCGCAAGGCGCTCGGGGATTCGCGCTTGCGCCTAGAGCCAGTTGTGCTGAAGCCACTGTCGTGTGATGACTGTGCCGTTCGGATGGGAGCTACTACCTTGCTAGAGACACTGCTGTATCACGACAAGAGCGAATCTAAACTTGTTCCAGTGCTGCCGATCAACCCCACGGCAAATCGGGTAAGGTCTTATGATCGCTCCTCGTGATCGCTCCTCGGGCTTGCTGTACCTTGAACCTCACCAGACGCGACCGCAAGATTGGTTTGGCGTGACGTGTTCAATCTGCGGCCAGCGCATTGACAGCAAAGACGGTGACGACATCATTAGGGTAGGGGAGGAGTCATTCGAGGACTATTTTGGGCTTCCCAACCCAACGGACGAGGACTATATCCCAACCAATAAGCCTCGTGGCACGGCGAGGAAGAGGCGGCGGGAGAGAGCCGTATCGGCATACGGCGCAAGCTGCTTCGAATGCGGAACAGTACTCACGATGGGTGAGTCCCTCGCTCTCGACCACATTGTTCCGAAGGCGAGGGGTGGTACTTGGGAAACCATAAACCAGCAACCGCTATGTCTTGGTTGCCAGAAGAAGAAAGCGGATTTGCCGGTGGAGACCGTTCTAGTCGCGCTGGACATGCTCGTGCGCCCGTTGCCGTCTGAGGGCCCTGCTGGAATTACGAAGCGGCAAAGGGGTAAGGCGTTGTTGGGCCTGAACTCCCAGGCTTTCAGCGACGGTCGAGATGTGACAAGGATGTTGAGCCGCCATGCTTGAGTTAGCCAGAGCCATTCCCGACGTGACCGTACTGTTAACCCTACAGCCCGAAGAGCTGGGTGCAAAGCTGCTATTTCTCGCTCGAAAAAAGAATTTTCAGCGAGGTATGTTCATGCCTAGTGCGCTCAACGCAGAATTATGGACATCGGTTCGGCTTCCAGGTCAAGATCACCCTTATCCTTCGAATCGGCGCGAGGCGATTGATATTGCTCTGGCTGAAGCATGGGCTTGGCTCGAAGCGCAAGGGCTGATAGTACCGGCCCCCGAAGATCATGGCACGCGTGGATGGAAGATTCTAAGTCGCCGAGCGCAACGATTCGAAAGCGAAGCCGAGTTTGCTCAATATATCGTCGCGCGGCTACTGCCGAAGGAGGTTCTCCACCGTAGAATCGCGGAAAAGGTTTGGATGGCCTTTATGCGCAGCGAATTCGATGTCGCTGTATTCCAAGCTATGAAGGCTGTGGAAGTAGCGGTGCGCGAGGCCGCCGGACTCAGCGACAGCGTCATTGGCGTACCGCTCATGCGAGCTGCGTTTTCGCCTGATAAGGGGTCACTCACAGATCCAAACGCCGAGCCCGGAGAACGAGTCGCAAGGATGGAGCTATTTGCCGGAGCAATTGGATCTTGCAAGAATCCTCTGTCTCATAGAGATCTAAACCTGAATGACCCTGTGGAAGCAGTGGAGATAATCCTGCTAGCCAGTCATTTGCTTCGCATCGTGGATTCACGTGCCAACGCCTTGCAGTCCGAAGCGCTTAGCGCGATCACCGCGTCGCCTCCGAGTTCGCCCACAGCCGCTGCCGTTCTGCCGCGTACCGACCAGCGACAGAAGGCTCGTTCCTGATTACAGCGCTGTAGTGAAGCTGCTCACAACGAAATCGGGACGACAATTGCCGTCTCGAGGCCGGCCAGCGCTCGCTGCGCGGTGGACCGCGATACACCAGATTCTCTTTCGATTACGTCGCCACGGCAAGTAAAAGCAATTGGAGCCGGACCGCGCAGTAACTCGCTTGGGAGCATTGCGGCGTTTTCTGGTTGATTCTCTAGCAGCCTCATGATAAGTGACTGTATATCAATAGCTTACAAAATTGTTTGAACTTTAATTACTCGGGATTGCAGGATTTTCGTTCCATTGCAACCATTGATGGGATGGTCGCATCAGATATGTATTGACATGTGCGGCAATTTGCCGTACGCTCCGTTTGTAAGCAGTGAATTAGGCATATTGACACGTACGGCAAATTGACGTACAGTTTACCCAAGATCATCGCTCATGCTTGGAGTAAGTTTGGAGGTTTTATGGGCATGCCAGCGAAAAGGGTTCGCAGCGAGAGAGAGAAGGAGATAAGGATATGCCAGCCGTAATGGAAAGATTAGAAGCGCGTGTTCCTCGAGAGCAGAAGAAGTTCTTTCAGCATGCGGCTGAGCTGCGGGGCGTCACTCTAACTGATTTTGTAATCGGCACTCTTCAGGAAGCTGCAACTAAGACCGTTGAGGATCACACTATGATCAAGCTCGCGGCAGAAGAACAGAAGATCTTTGTAGATGCTTTGATGAACCCTCCTGCCCCTAATGAGGCTCTTCAGCAGGCAGCAGAGCGCTACCGTAGGATGGTGGCACAGTAATTGGACGACAACCGTCAATTTGCAGTGCAGCCGCTCGGGAAACAGGACCGAGCGGCTTTTCACTGTGGTAACGATCTTCTTGATAAGTACTTCCTTGAGAGAGCGAGCCGGGATGTCCGCGAGAATCTCGCGGCCGTTTTCGTCCTGCTTAGCGTTGACGATCTTGACACGATTTTGGGCTTTTACACCCTATCAACCCAGGAGATTGAGACCGAACAGATTCCAGAGGAGATCCAGAAACGGACTGGCCGCTACAAGAGTGTTGGAGCGGTTCTAATCGGTCGCCTCGCAATCTCACAAGGGCACTCGGGAAAGGGACTTGGCGAAATCTTGTTGATGGACGCTCTGAAGAAAAGCCTAGATTCCACGAAAAACATCGCCGCTTTCGCGGTGGTCGTTGATGCCAAGGATGAAAAAGCTGCATCCTTCTACAAGAAGTACGGGTTTATTCCTCTTCGCGAGAACCGTCTGTTCCTCCCCATGAAAACCATCAAAGACCTCTTTAAGGCCTAGTTCCCACCTACTACTTGTCATCCGACACTTGCGAATTGCGGCTACTTCTCGTCCCTCTCAGGTGGCATCCGCGACGGGCGCCCCCAGTTGCAACCGACAGCTTGTGCAGTTGTTGAAGCTGACTCCCATGCAGAAACAACGAATTCGCTTCATCGTCATAGTATGCCGTTATATATCTTAAGGCATATCTGTCAAATACGACCTGAAAGGTCCGGCTGCCTGCTCGAACCACTCAAAGCACGCCGCCACAACTCGATCAACGCGAAACGGGGTGCTATCGTTTCCGGAGGCAATCATCGCGGGCCAGAATCAGACCGAGTTGCTACCTCGTAGGCATGAAAGTCGGGGATTCGATTACAGCGCCATTTACCGCAGACGGGATAAATTCGACGCGAAAATCCCGTCCCTCTATGGGCAGCCAGCTGTATGTGAGCAGGTTGGCGATAGTCGCTTGCAGATTCGTGCTCTCCGCAAAGCTAGAGAGAAATACCTGGAAATCAAGAATGGCAAAGCTATCCTCTGGCTCAACCCAGAACCAGTGGTCGCATACCACTAACAGATAGTAAACGTGCGCGTAGGAACCGATGCCTTCTGCAATTCTCTGTCTGCATTTCAGGAAGTCGGGATGCGCGCGGGCGTAGTGGCGCACGACTTTCAGTTGACCGACGCCCTTATCGACGTCGCCATCGCGCACGAGCCTTTCCGGCGGTTTGAGGGGCTTACGTATCCACTTTAGTTCCGCAAAGACAAGCGTTGACGACCCTGCGTCTTCAATGAGAAGGTCGATATCCGTTGAACCATCCGGTAGAACGATCGGACCATTCATGTTGAACAGACGATTCGCCGCCTGCAGCTTTCTCCTCAAGATGTTTTCTTTCTGGGTGTTCTCCCCGGAGAATGCCCCTGGCGAGGTGTACGAATATGCCCGCAGAATATTGTCGTCCGTCCTCGCTGCCAAGGGAAATTGCGGCGCCACGGCAAGCTCCTGATCATTGCTGTACAAGGGAACGAACGGATGGATACTCATTCCAGTTGCCTTTCCGGGGCGCGGATCGAGCGTCAGGTCTGCCACCATCTTGTCGCAGGTCTGCTTCGGCAACCCGGAAAGACGGGTCAATAGTGAAATCCATGAACTCCGCGGCTTTACCATCACCAAGGACGATTCGGGAACCGGATGTCCGCCTTCTTTCCACGGATAGCATAGGTATTCGTGGATACCGCAGAGTGTGAGGAACTCGATGTAGAAATCCTGGAACTCTCCAAGCGAATACCCCCCAAGTTGAAATGACTCGGGATGGCGAAAATTATCGTCAAGCCGCCGCTGAAAGTGCGGGCGGACCGCGGCAATCAGATCAGGAGAAGTCTGATACTCGAACTTCCTGCCTAACCCTCGTGTTCGCGTCCGGCTTATCAATTCGTTGAATAGAGCCTGCACATCGGGGCTGAGATCCATGCGGTGAGGTTTGGATGTTTCCTGCATACCCGTCGATGGCCGGAATATTTGCTGAAAGGCCACGACGCGCCGTTGCTGCGGAGAGTCCCGCTCGAAGATGAAGTGCACCCGGCCATCTGATAATAGTTCCGCTCTCTGATAATTCTTGTGCCACAAGGGGAAGATATTCAAGAAATCCGTGTAATCCTTGGTGAGTCGCAATGCGAACTGCGCATCCCGGATCAGCATTCCGTTCCAGCTGTACTTTGTAATGAGTTTTGAGGCCGGCTTACCATGCGAGGCAATAAAAGCCGCGGCGACTGGGGCGCACCGAAGAGTGAAGCCAGCAACGCAACGATCGCCGTTAATGAATGTGTAATCTCTCGGATTCACCGACTCAAAGGAATGACGGTAGAGATTAGGTCGGGCCTCGGGATGCAGCGGCACAAGGTCGTCAAGTTCGATGGCCCCGATGATCTCGTGTTTCAAGGACTACGCACAGGTGGACCGATGCGGGACAACAACATCCTTTCGCGTCACATCAAACCGGCCGGAAGAAAGATCGGTTTGGATTTCGTGAATTGGCGCTGCTTGCGTACCTCTCACGCGACCTGGCTGAAGTTGGCCGGCGCCGACGTGAAGGATGCACAAGCACAGATGAGACACTCCCGGGCGAGCACTACGCTGGACATCTACCAGCAGTTCGTACCGGAATCGCAACAGCGGGTCGTTGACAAACTCAGCGGCCTTTCGAAGATGGTGCAGTAATGAATTGGAACCGAATGGAACCAGAGCGGGGAATTGGAACCGTGCAAGTGATTGAGAACAATGGTGGCCAGGGACGGAATCGAACCGCCGACGCCAGCCTTTTCAGAGCTACGTTATGCTGTACTCTCAATAACTTAACTGACTCCAGGCGGCCGCCTAAGTCCTTGAGAAGTCGTGAGAGACATGCGAATCGTGGGTTGGAAACGTGGGTTCAAAGTCAAAGCAGAAAAAGCCTCAAAGCGTAGCTTTCGTAACTTCAGCGAGTCAGATCGTGCCCGTGACCCCGGCATCCGAGTAAAAGGGGGAGACATTGACCCCAGCGATCATTGGTGAAAATACGCACTTTGCGCAAGGCTTCTCGCGTCGCTCTGTACGTCCGCGTTTCAACTCTCAACGGACAGTATCCCGAGCTGCAGCTCTCGGAACTCCGAGAGTACGCCGGCCGTCGCGGATGGAAAATCACCGACGAGTACATTGATCAGGGCGTGTCGGGCTCAAAGGAATCGCGACCAGAACTGAATCAGCTCATGGCATACGCCCACTGGCGGAAGTTCGATGCCGTGCTGGTCTGGAAGGGCCAATGGACTTCGGACAGAGGCACGGCGTCATTTGACCGAGCGGAATCGAACTACAATCCTGTCCCCGAGTGCAAAGAGCGGCGGTTTTTCTCCGCGAACGGCTGGAGCGGCAGATTGACGGCCCGCTTTCGTCGTCGCTTGACACCTGCCATTTGCCGTTGTCTGCCGCTTTAGCGGCATGGGTGACATCCATCCGGGGAACGGCCTCGGATATCCTTCTCGAGCAAACCCCACACGGAGCAAGACCAAATAGGGGAGGAGCGTTCGGAAATCTGATTTCTGCTTTGGCGGGAATTGGAGCTCGGGCGCACGTGCCGGCTCGGTGCGTCACAACTTCCGGGTAGGTCGCTAGAGCCGCTCAGTAATGCGCGGCCCAGAGGAATGACCGGCACACAGAGTTCGGCTTACAGGCCCAGCAGCTACGAAAAACCGCTGTTCGCTCTTCGCTCTTCGCCATTGCCTCTTGGCTGAACGGGGTCCTGCCACTCCCGGCAAACCGCAGGTGCCTCGGCTTCGCTCGGATGACAAATAAGAAACCTGCGCTACACTTGGATGACAAACAACAGGGCTACACTTCGATCGGCATGCCCACGGAAGAAACGAAAGTAAAGAGCCCTGTTCGCCGACTAAGGGGATCATGGCTACCGCGCGACCCACACGGCGGTGTCGGCTGCGGCGTGTCGAGCGCCGGAGCGTTGGCTTGCTTTAAGAGCTGGAGTCTGATTCTGGGCACTCACTGCGGATGTCCGCAGGTCCAGTTCCCGTGATGTAAGCACGTGGGTTCCGGCGAATCGAATATCGGCCACTGACTTGGTGGACGTCGCTACCCGAATGCCGTCTACTTCGCCGTAATTAATGGTGACGGCCAAGTTCTTGATCCACAGTGATGGGCTCTTGGCGGGAGCGCCTTGCATTCGCCGAATGGCGAAGTCTGCCGCATCGACCCAGGCTTTGCCGCGGATCAATTCCGTCGCCTCGCGTTTCGGTATCAACTGCAAAACATAACAGTCATGGCCATCGATCGCTTCATGGCCCAGCAGCGCGAAGTCATAATTCCGCGTGGAAACCTCGTGCTCTTCGGCATGGGTCGCCATTTGCGACTCGTGATCGAGCACTTTGCGAACAATGCTCTCGCCGCGGCTGCTGCCTTCTGATTTGAGAATGGTATAGTCCTTGGCCGCTGGCGGAACGAAGTTTACCTGGGCTACGACGCTGGAACTGGGGTTCTGGTTTCCCAAGGCAGAGAGCTGATACTCACGCGTCACCACGTACGCCGTGTCCTGTTGACGCGACTCGACTTGCGCTTGCTCCATGCGGCTGACGATGCCAGCCAATGGGAGCGTTGGCGATTGTCCTTGAGAAAGCACCGGAGTTGCCACCCCAAAAGCGAAAAGAAGAAATGCAATCCGTGTTGGTAACAGGGCCCGCATACTGGCTAACCGCAAGTTCTCGGTTATTTTGTTTAGAAGCAAACTGGTCGCCAATTGATGCCAGCGAAAACATTCGTCGTGCTCATCCATAAATTCAACCGCTTGCGTTAGGCTCAACATCGCTTTCATCCTTTTCATGACATTCCCCCTAGTTGGTTGAACGCGCACGCAGTACATTTCGTGCCGTCGCGGTTCGGCAATTCGCTGCCCTGCTCTTACCGGCTGCGTGCTTATCGCTTTCCATGGCGGTACTATGCGGCATTTACGCCAGAACCCACATCACGAGATAGCAGGTTTTTTCACTAACGCTGCCGGGGATGCGTGGACATACCACTGCCGGGTAAGACAGAAGCCACCCGTGGATGCATCAGGAAGTAACGGAAGGCGAGGAATGGTGATCGATCGCAGAAATTGTGGCGCTAGCCGCGAGCAACCAGCGCCACGATTATGGTTGGACTTGGAACCTTGGTCCACCGTGTTCGTTTCTACTGACCGGTTCCAGTGAGCGTGATCAACTGCGTCGCCGGATTGCGATTCAGTGAATTGTCCTTCCCTTCAGCGGTGCCTTGAATCAGACCGGTCCGGGTGGGATCGAAGCTGATGCTCAGGTTGCAGCTTGTGCCCGGCGCCAGCGAGAAGGTGCTGGTGCAATCCGGGGGCGTGCCGGAGCCTGCTACCTGCTCGAAGTTCGGCGGCATGCTAAACCCGCCTTCGAGGGCGTTCAATTGCTGATTGCCCACGTTCTCCGCCGTGATCGACAGCGGGTTGGAGGTTTGGTTTACCGGAGTCGAGGGGAAATTCAGCGCCGGCGCCTGCGAGCGTTGGAGCTCCAGCACCTGGTTGTGGTTAGTATCCGCGAGGAAGAGATCGCCCGCGCCATCCAGAGCGACGCCGCCTGGATAAGAGGTTGTGTCCAACGTGACCGGAGAGCCGCCGCCGGCCGGGATTTCCTCCACACCATCGCTCACTGTGATAAACAGGTTGCCTGCAGCATCGACAGCTACAGCCAACGGATCAGCGAGCCCCGAAACGACGGTGGTCTGGGCGCCGCCGTTGGTTGGGATTTTGACCAAGCGTGCGTTTCCATTGTCGGCAACGAAAAGGTTGCCCGAGTAATCCAGGGCCATACCCCAGGGAGCGTTCAATCCCGATCCTAGAGAGAGTTGGGTGCCACTAGCAGCCAATACCTCCAGCACCTGGTTGTGGCAGAGGTCCGGGATGAAGACATTGCCCTCGCCATCCACTGCAATACCGTATGGGCAAACCCCTGTGGCCACGGTGCTCGCGGAGCCGCTGGGAGTGATCTTCAGCACCTGCGTGCTGCCCATGTCGGCGACGATGAGATTACCCGCCCCGTCCACCGCTACCGCTGTCCCCTCCGACAGACCGGAGTACAGAACATTCTGGCCGCCGCCCGAGTTCGCGGGCACCTCGACCAAGTCGTGAGTATTCACGATGAATAGATCGCCAGCCGCGTCCATCGCCACGCCATTGGGCGACGCGAGGCTGGCTACGTTCTGCGGAGTGGCTGAGTCAAAGGCAATCTGCGGCCCTTGTCCGGCGCCATACAACATGGTAGACGCCGCCAAAGTACCATCGGGTCTCGTGATCTGGAGAACGCCGGTGCGGAGTCCGGAGTACTTGGGAGAGAACTTTACGCTGACCGTGCAACTCGAACCCGCCGTCAGCGACTCGGGACAGGTGCTGCCGGTCACAGTGAAGTCGAGGTTTGTCTGGTTCGAACCTTGGTTCAGGGTCCTTATCTGGCCTAGGTTACCGCTCGCCGTCACGGCATAGGTCAGGGTTATGGTTTCACCGCAATTTGAGCTACAGGTGCTGACGGAGCCGAAGTTCGCCGATATCGTCGATCCCTTCAACAGTTGGTTAGTAGTAGGGTTTGATACGAAAAGATCGCCAGCTCCATCCACCGCAATGGCAGTCGAGGCCACCCCAGAATCAATGGTGAACTGCGGACCACTGTTCGCCGGGACCTCTACCACGCGATTGTTGCCCGCGTCCGCGATGAAGAGGTTGTCATTTCCATCCACTGCCAGGTTCGTAGGACCGTTGGCGCTGACTACAATGGACCTCAGATTGCTACCGCTGGCCTCATACACCTGATTGCTGTTGGCACGCGTAAGGAAGACATTGCCCCGCTTATCCGCGGCGATTCCCGTGGGAGACGGGAAGTTGCTAACTAAGACGTCAAAGCCATCGACGGCAGAAATTTCGTCTACCTGTCCAGCGCCGACATCCGTGACGTAAATGTTGCCAAGACCATCCACTGCCACCTGAGTAGGATTGGTGAAATTGCTGCTGAGCGTGGTTTGCGCTCCGGAGGGCGTAATCTTCACGAGGCTAACACCAGTGGTGGCGTATACGTTACCGGCTCCATCCACCGCTATGCCGTTGGGAGAGAGGCCGGTGGCGATGACAGACTGCGTCCCGCCGGGGGTTATCTTCGTTATACCTCCGCTGTTATTGGGTATGTAGATGTTTCCGGGTGCGTCCGTTGCCACCTGCCGAGCCCTGGAGAATCCAGTCGCTACGACCGTGCTCGGAGGTTGAGCAAGGCTCAGGCTTGCTTGCCCGTAGAGTACGGCTGGCAGCGAGATCACCAGAACCATAGCCAGCACCGGAAGCTTCAAAGTAAGCGAAGCAATACGCTTCAAGGTTGTTGTTAGTTGACGAGTTACCTGCGAGATATGTTTTGCTTGGATTTTCATGATCTGCCTTACCATCCTCAATTCCTAGAATTACGAATGTAAGCAAGAGACTTGGGCCCGCGACGCACCTACTGGGGTCGATACAGCCGCTTCTACCGCTCCCATCCGCTAGAGCTACTATGCGAGTACACAGCAGAATGCACATCACGAGATAAGAGGTTTTTTGGCTACCTCGGTGGGGTAAGCAGGCAGATAACGAAATAGGAAGTTGCGGTTCTACCACGAGAGGTAAACTGCGGCGCTACCACGATCAGGTGAGCTGTGGAGTTCGCTAAGAAATGAAGGCGGGTTGATAGAGTTACAGTCTAGAGGATACGGACGAACGAGGAATAATGACTTTGCGCCGTCCAAAGAGCACCGCATCCAGCGAGATTGCGCCGGGCCCCAGGAGCGCAATGGCGACAGCAACCACAATCATATTGAGGTCCAACGGATGACTCCGGAGTGAACCAACCGAGCTCGAAGTCAGGGAAAGAAGTGTGGCACTCGCAACCAGGGTAGCGGCGATTGCGGCAACTATCCGCGTCAAGAAGCCGACGATCAGAGAGGCGCCACTTACGAGCGCGAGCAGGCAATACGTGAGTCTTGGATCCTGCGCGCCGGAAAGACAAGGCACCGCCTGGGCGACGAAAGTCGCACCAATCGCCACTCGCAACAGCAGCAACCCAGTGCCCGGGGCTCTAGCCGGAAATCCGGAATACAACCTTGACACGTCCCCTCCTCAGAACCGACGGCGTCAACCGTCTCTGAAAAGGCTATTGCATCCGGAAGCAAAAAGAATCCCTAACCCTCGGAATTTTCTTGTAACACTTTTGCGTTATCCGCTTAGCGAGGCAAATCATAAATGAATGATGCCGCGTTTAAGGGCAATGGCTACTGCTTGCGTCCGATCGCTGGCTCCCAATTTCTCCATGATGTGTTTAATGTGAACCTTGACGGTCTCCTCGGAGATGAACAATCGATCGCCAATATCGCGGTTGCGATTGCCTCCGGCAATCTGCTGCAGGACTTCAATCTCACGCGCGGTGAGGTCTTCGTCAGCATAATGCTCGGCCAGGTGTGCCGCGATCGTAGCTGGAATGCGTTTTCTTCCCGCGTGGACCGTGCGGACAGCTTCCACCAAGTCCTTGGGTGGCATGCTCTTCAGGATGTAGCCTTGCGCCCCTGCGGCAAGCGCCCGCTGGATTTCCACGTCACCTTCGGAAGTCGTCAGCATGATGACGCGGGCATTCGGGAACTCACTGCGAATGGACACCATGGCGTCGATGCCGTTCTTATCTGGAAGCCGGACATCCATCAGGGTTATATCGGGTCGAAGCTGGCGAAATCGCTCCAAAGCCTCCGCGCCACTGGAGGCCTCGCCCACGATGCACATGTCGGGTTGATTATTGATAAGCGTGGAGATTCCTTCCCGCAACAGCGGATGATCATCTACGGTCAGGACGCGAATACGCGTTTGCTCGCTCACTGGTTCCCTCACTCCCTGGGCGCTGAAATATCGTTCTTGGGCTTGGCGCCAAACCAACGGATCAGCCATCTCCCGAAAGGCTTGGACGCCGGGGATAGAAATGCTACGTTGCCCGGTACGTACAATTGCATTTCCGTTCCAGCGCCGGGACGGCTCAAAACGTCCAGCTTGGCGCCGACTTTTTCCGCTCGCTCCCGCATGTTCGAAAGGCCCCAGTGTCCTTCGCGACCGGTTTGAAGCATCTTCGAGTCGATGCCGCACCCGTTGTCGCGTACGGTAATTCCCAGCCTGCTTGCGCCGTACTCGATTTCAACCTCAATGCTGGTGGCGTTCGCGTGGCGGAATGCGTTGATGATCGCCTCACGGGCGATGCGACAAACTTCCTCGCGAATTGCCGGGTGCAGCTCTCTATGCTTGCCTTCCACAATAACCCGGAAGTCCACTGGCGATTGGGCAGGTAATTCCTCCTGGACGCGCGAAAGCACCTGATCAAGATCGTTCCCGTCAGAACCGGTGGAGCGCAGGCTGCGTATGGCATTTCGTCCTTCTTCGCTTACATGCTTCATCAAATCCAGAACGCGCTGCACCAGCGGCTTTGCCGGCGAATCCGGCGGCAGACGGTCGTTGGCGACGTCCAGTTGCATGTAAGCGCTGACAAAACCTTGCAGAAGAGTGTCATGC
>Ga0181532_10002598_pt1 | contig 16786 bp, 15 predicted proteins | sample PEATcosm2014_Bin_33_FD_119768 | JGI IMG/M metagenome (GOLD analysis project Ga0181532, IMG submission 119768) | Peatland microbial communities from MTU Mesocosm Facility, Houghton, MI, USA - PEATcosm2014_Bin11_30_metaG | ecosystem: Environmental > Terrestrial > Soil > Wetlands > Peat | place...
GAAGGATGGCGTCGGAGAGTCGCGCGAATGCGGGCAAGGAGTTCCTCGATACCGAAGGGCTTGGTGACGTAGTCATCTGCACCCGCATCGAGGGCAACAACCTTGTCGCGCTCTGCATTGCGGACAGTGAGCATAATGATGGGCGCATCGCTGGAACGTCGGATTTCGCGGCAGGTTTCGATACCGCTCATGCCCGGAAGATTTACGTCGAGAAGTATCAGGTCGGGCTTGAGCTTGTTGGCGAGTTCTACGGCTTCTTCGCCGCTGGAAACTTCGCTGATCGTATAGCCGCGAAAAGACAGGGTCGAGCGCAAAACCCGACGAATCTGAGGTTCGTCATCGACAACAAGGATGCTCGCAGAGTTCACCGTGAATCGCTCCCCACCGGCTGTATCGGAAGAGTAAAAGAGAAGACGGAACCACTACCCAATTGACTGGTGACCGAGATAGTACCACCATGGGCGGAGACAATCGCCTTGGCAATCGGAAGGCCCATCCCCGTGCCACGCACCTGGTAACGCTGATCCCTTCCTCGATAAAACTTGTCGAAAATAAGTCCCTGCTCGAACGAGTCAATGCCTGGACCATGATCAGCCACGCTGAAGGTGACAAAATCGCCGGTGAGTTCCGCAGAGATGGCAATGGGCTGATCTTTGGGAGAGTAGAGATGCGCGTTGTCAATGAGTTGAACCAGGATGTCTTTGGTGCGGCCGAGGTCGGCCCGGACATTCGGCAAGTTCTCGCTAAGCGTGACAACGATGGGGCGTTCACCAAGAGATTTCTTCATGTGCTGAAGAGCCACATCAATCAGGGTGGCGACTGGAACGGGTTCAAGATGAAGCTGGATCTCACCGGCCTCGAGCTTGGCCATCTCCGCGGCTTCTTCAACGAGGTGATTGAGCCGGTCACATTCCTCATTAATGATGGTGAGTAGTTCCTGCTCTTGCGGTTTCCCCGAAGAGGCAGAGCTAAGCAGGTCCGTGACGGAAGCTTTGATTGCGGTCAAGGGCGTGCGGAAGTCGTGGGCGATGGAGTCGAGGAGCGCCGACTTCAGGCGCTCGCCCTGCCGCTCGGCCTCGGTTTCGCCGATCTGCTCGACCGCGCGCGCGCGCTCAATGGCAATCGCGACAAGAGAGCTTATGGCTTCGAGAGTCTGCCGTGAGAGGCGGGCTCCGGAAATACCGAGGCTACCGATGGGTTTTACACCGAGGCGCACGGGAAGAAAGTACAGTGCCCGGAGGTTGTCGGAGAAGGTTTCGTCACGGAGGAAAGCGGTTTTCATCTGCTCTTCGTCCACCTGGGCCGCACCGTAGCCGGAGCGATAATACTTGTCCTTTTGAGGAAGAAACAGTTCAGCGGCACCGGCCTCAAAGCAGTCGACGATGAAATTGGGAATGGCGTTCATCAACTGGATGACATTCCCTTCCCCAAGCAACTTTTGGCTAAAGGCATACAGCCGTTCGACTTCGCGGCGTCGGCCGTGGGCCGCATCGGCCTCCTTGCGGACGCGAGCGGAGAGTTGACTTCCGAAAATAGATGTGCAGAGGAAAGCGAACAGAGCAACCCAATTCTGGGGGTCGGCGATGGTAAAAGTACCAATCGGAGGCAGAAAGTAATAGTTAAACAGGAGCATGGCCGAGACGGACATGAATACGGAGACGACCATGCCCCAGACGGCGGAAACTGCTAAAATCGCGAGGAGAAACGAGAGCGCGACCGTAGTCTGATTGACGTGCAAGAGTTTGCTGTAGCTGAATGTGATAGTGGCTAGCAGGATGGCAGCAGCAACAAAGCCAATCCCGCGCCCGGCAGCCAAGCGCGACATACGGGTATTGTAACTCACCGCGAATTCCAACTGGGGAGAGAAAGAGCACTTGCCAAAGAAACCCGAGGAATGGCTGGAAGCAGTTTCACCTGCACCCAAATCGCGTGGCATCTTCAAGCTTTTCTTGGGATATGCCCCTGGCGTGGGAAAAACGTACAGCATGCTAAGCGAAGCCCTCCGCCGAAAGAGCCGAGGCGAAGACGTGGTAATCGGGATCGTGGAGACCCACGGGCGAAAAGGCGTGCAAGAACTGGCAAACCAGTTGGAAGCGGTCAAGCGCAAGGAACTGGATTACAAGGGCACCATATTCGAGGAGATGGACGTGGATGCGATCCTCGAGCGCAGGCCGCAAGTCGTGTTGGTAGACGAACTGGCGCACACCAATATTCCCGGGAGCAAGCGCCGTAAGCGCTACGAGGACGTTCAGGAGTTGCTGGCAGCCAAGATAGACGTTATTTCCACACTAAATATCCAGCACATCGAGAGCTTGGCTCCGACGGTGCGTGCGATCACAGGAATCACCGTGCGGGAAACCGTTCCGGACTGGGTGCCGCTTTCTGCCTCGGAAACGTTAATGGTGGACCTGACTCCGGAAGCCCTGCAAAACCGGATGAGGCGCGGCGACGTCTACAGCCACGAAAAGGTAGAGCAATCGCTGAAGAATTTTTTCCGGCGCGGAAACCTGATCGCCTTGCGCGAGTTGGCCCTGCGACAGGTGGCAGAGCAGGTGGATCGCAGCCTGGAATCATACATGGATGCGAAGGACATCCGGCAAAACTGGGGAGTACGTGAACGGATTGCTGTGTGCGTATCCGGGAGCCCTGCGGGACAGTACTTGATTGCGCGGGCGGCACGTATGGCGCGAAGAATGGATGCGGAACTTTACGTGCTTCATGTGGAACGGGAATTCGTGCCCCGAGAGGAAAATCCCAAGATTCTGGAGGCGAATCTGCGCTTTGCGGAAAACCTGGGAGCTCAGGTAATAAAGCTGAAGGGAAAAAGCGTGGCGGACACGATTGCGGAGTTTGTGAGGGGCCGGCATGTCACGCAAGTCATTTTCGGGAGAGCGCCAATCCGTGATTGGCGGAAATACCTTTATCTTTCAGCAGTACACCGCTTTTTGAGGGACTCCCCACCAGTCGATGTACACATCGTGACGCAGGAATCTGAAGAAGCGTAAATTGAAGGCAAGAGAAGGAACGGCCCACTGCCTGACAATCCTGCGCAGTCTCGGACATCTCCGCCCAAGAGATCCCAGATACTTCGCTTCCCGTTGAAAATCCAAACTTTTATGTCAACGGTAGAGCGAAGCTCGCTACGCAGGATTGCCCGAAAGTGGGCCAGATGAAGAGTCCAATTCGAGAAACCCCGTCCCAAGCATCCGACAACAAACACATGCAAAGCTTCGGGCCAACGACATTCTATGTGGATAGAATAGATTTCGTAACTGTCAATAGTTACAGTTCTGCACGACAGGGCTGTCGGCTTGAATTTCATCTTTTGTGAACTTGCAGTTGATTCCTAAGCTGGCAGTCAATGGCTGCCTACAAAGCAGATGGAAACTCCATTCAGTGGTCAAGGCAAGGGAGCTTCAACCTCTTCAAGGACCCACTTGCCATTAGCTTCCAGATGGCAGTCATAGCCGTAGAATCGGCCGTTGAAAACATGCTGGAACAAGCAGGCGCGTTGACCCTTCAAGACCGGATCTCCCGCGACAGGCTGGAAATCGCCGTCAGGAGCATCGGCGTAGAACACTTTTACTTGCCACTCGCCTTCGGGATTGTCCGTGTATCGGTGTGGGTAAATTTCCGTTGCCATATAATAGGTTCCCGTGCTCTTCCCTTTTGGCTTGAGGTAAAGAAGGGTTGGCGCGGCGACGGTTTCCGAAGAGCGGATGAGGATTTTTTCGGAGGCCTTGTTCAGATCAGTGACGGCTGCAGCGCTGCGGCTGACAATTTCAAAATGGTCGTTGTCATTCCCCCGATAGAATGTCAGAAGGAAACGACCTGAAACCGGGTCGCGAAACAGATTAGGATTCTGGTTGCGTTGATTCGGTACGCCAGGAACAAGGATTTTTTCCTCCCTAAGGTGTAGGCCATCCCGGGAAGAGGCAAGAACGATGTGGCTGCTGGAGGTATCGTAGTCTCGGGTGATGGCAAAATAGAGAAGTCCGGGATCTTTCGGGTCGGCATTTTCGAGGACACTCGGCCAGCGAGCATTGATCCAGAGTGGGTTCTTTTCGTATTTCGTCCAATGGACAAGATCGTTACTGCGGGCGAGGCCGATTCCCTTCCCTTCGTTGAGCCCGTACCAACCCCAATAACGAAAGCCATCGCGATTCATTTCGAGGACACTCATTGTGTGGGGAAATTCCTTGCCTTCCCATTCCTGAGCATCTGGAAGAGCGTACCGTGGCGTGCTGAGGTTCAGGTAAGGCATGGGGTTCGCGTCTTTTTGCTGGGCGAGGGCCACGGGGCTAAACCTCATCAGAAAAACAAACAAGCTGGCAACCAATACAAGGAAGTTTTTCAATTCATTTCTCCTCTCCGGATTCGGGACGTTCTGGGGCGATAAGATCGAAACTTGTCTGGGCGCGCTGCGTACAAATCAAGTCTCCTTCTTCTGGAGAATCGTGGCATTGGTAATGAGCGGCCGGGCCCAGAAGCCAACGCTTAGCACGCAGCCGAAGGTCAAATAAAGAAACGACATACCCACGCGCAAGCCGAACATGTCGCCCAAACGGCCGATGATAATGGGGCCGAAAGCGCCCCCGACAATTCCGGTGCACAGGATTCCCGCAAAAGAGCCGTGGTGTTCGGCCACCGAGTTGAGCGCCAGTGAAGAAACGACCGGCCACATGATGGACGCGAAGAAACCTACCAGCGGAAAAGCGAAGATCGAAACTCTTGCGGGGCCGAACAAAGCGACAGTGAGACAGAGAAGCGTGGCAGTACTGAAGCCGATCAGCACGTGGCGGCTGTCAAACAGTTTCAGAAGAAACATCCCCAGGAGGCAACCCAGCGTGAGTAACCCCCAGAACCAGGAAACTGCATTTGCGCCTGCGGTATGTGGGTCGGCGTGATGGTAGGTGGCGAGGAATTGCGAAATCCAATTGGCGGTTCCCTGCTCCGAGGCAACGTACGCAAAAATGCAGACGAAAAAGAACCAGACCTCCCGTTTCTTAAGGAGAGAACGATACATGTTCAGGGTACCTGCCTGCTCATCTTCTCTGCGTTCGACATGGGGCATGCGGGTGAGAGAAAGAATGGCGATCATTAGGATATTGGCGGCCGCGAACATCCAGTAGATTGCTACCCATGGAAAGTTTGCGGGAGTGAAGCGATCCAGAAGCTTGAGCGGAGAATTTGCAGCGGCCGCATAGGTTCCACGGTGTTCCACGATGTAGGAATAGCCTCTGGGGCTGAGAAAGGAAGCTGCGCCAAAGACAAGCTGGGCGAAGGCCGAATTGAAAGCGAAGTGTTCCTCCCCACCCGCAACCCGAAGTAAAGGGTTGATCGCCACCTGAAGTGCAGCCATTCCAGCGCCAATCACGAAAGACGCGGCGATGATGACCAGGAACGAGGGCTGCAAGGCGATGCTGAGAGAGCCCAGCAGACCCGCCGCAAAAGAAGCGATCATGACTGGTTTTTCGGAGAAGCGTTCCACCAGGAAGCCAGCAGGGATCGACATGACCCCATACGCACTGAAAAAGAAAAATGGAAGAAGGGCCACGACGGTGAGGCTTACGCCGAAACTGGTGATGATATCCGGAATGATGGCACCGGGAATGTTCGTCAGGAACGACATAACGAAGAAGATAAGCAGAATCAAGCCAACGATGTAACGACTGCGAGCCATGAAGCGAGCCTCCTAGAGGGTCGTGCCCTTGCGCAGTCCTCTGCTACTCCGTCGTCGTAATCTTGGTGGCTAGGCGAAACTTCCCGGGCTGGAGGCCACGCGTAACCGCCAAAGCGAGCGTCAGCATCTGGACCGGGAAGATTTCCATGATGGGCAAAATGCTCGGTCGAACCTTGGGCAGGCACCAGGCAGATTCTCCGGAACCTTGCGCAATCAATCCGGCTCGGCCCTCCCTGGTTTGAATGTCCTTGAGGAGGCGCTTGTTCAATTCCCTGGTTCTTGCATCACCAGCAAAAATCAGCACAAACGTTTCCCGTCCAAGCATCTCAAAAGGACCATGGCGAAAAGCGGCGCTAGACAATCCTTCGGCAGGAAATTGCGTGGATTCCTTCAGGATGAGAGCACCTGTGCCAACGGCGGCCAAGGAAGGTCCCCTGCCAACAAGAAAGAGCTGGCGTACGCCGTTGAGGATCGGAAGCAGACCCTCGACGTGATCCTTCCAGCGGGCGAGGTAATGGGTCGCCGGCCGCAACACTGCCCGGAGTTCCCGCCGCGTTCGGCCGAAAGGCACGCGACAAAACTGATCACCAAGAAAGCTTAGCGCCAACAGAGCGCTCACATAGGTCTTGCAAGAGACTGAAAACTCTTCGCCCGCAGATGTGAGCAGCACAACATCCGCGCGGCGGGCCAGGGGACTATCTGCCGTGTTGGTCACGGCAATGACTGGGGCGTGCCGGCGATTCGCTTCGAGGAGACGGGCCGTTTCCGCGCTGCGGCCTGACTGGGAGACGGCGACGATCACGGATTTGGGGTCGAGGAGTCGTGGCCGATGGTGAATGAGCTCTGACGTTTCCACGAGAATCGCCTGGAAACCCGCGTTTGTGAGCTGAAGAAGCAACGGATTCAGGGCGTAGAAGGAAGAACCCATGCCTGTGAGAACAATGGATTTGAATCTTCCTCTGTGCAAGCTGGTTGCGAGAGTTCGCAACTCGACTGATTCCTTCAACTTTCCCAGCGTGTCCTGCAATGCCTTCGGCTGGCTGAGCAGGTCTCGAAAGTAATCGCCTTGCACGATCGAAAGGTCAACGGGCATGTGCGCCTCCGCCCGGAGAAAATTTGTGGTACCAGACTCTTGCGGCGCCAATCAGGTTAGCATCCTCTCCGAGCGAGGCGAGGGCCACATCGGTTCGGTCGTAAGGAACAAAACGGCAGCTTGCGGCAATGGTCTTGTGAATCGTGTCCATGAAAAGGTCCGCGCTTTTCATTACGCTACCGCCGAGCACGATGGCATCAGGAACGTAGAGCGTGACGAGGTTGGCAAGTCCCAAGCTGAGATAGCGCGCCTCACGAACCACCGCACGAAGAGCAAGCTTGTCACCGGTGCGAGCCAAGTCGCAGATTTTCTTCGCGGTGAGACTCTCGCGGTGGGCATAATCGGCGGGGATGTTCGCGGCCATCCAGGATTCCATGGCGGGTCCGGTTGCGAGGGATTCCCAACAACCGGTGAAGCCGCAGTAGCAGGGTGGGCCTGACAGATCGATCAGGTGATGACCAATTTCCGGATGGGAATAATCAACGCCGCGATAGACCTTGCCGTCAAAGATCAGGCCCACGCCGATACCCGTGCCAACCGTCACATAAATCAGGCGAGATTTGTTCTGGCCCGCGCCCCAACCTGCCTCACCGAGTGCGGCGGCATCTGCATCATTTTCAATTGCAACTGCGACATGAAAGGCATTTTCGAGGTCTTTGACGGGATTCTCGCCCTTCCAGTTCGGGAAAAAATTGACGTCGCCGATCTCCCCAGTCAATGGATAGACAGGCCCAGTCGAACCGATACCGATGCCGGTAATTTTTCGGCCAGTAGATTTTTCGGCGACGCGGAGCATCTGAACAACGCCTTCAATCGCACTGCGGTAACCCCCGTCCGCGTTTGTGGATATTTGGGAGCGGGTTAAAATGCGGCCATCCACATTGACAATTCCTGTGGCAATTTTTGTGCCGCCGATATCCACCGCGCCAATCATAGCTGTCTCCCGGGATTAGCAAGAATGAATGAGGTCATGGCTTCCACTCGAGAACGGCACCTTCAAACGGGCCCAGATGGAGCTTTGCGTTCGCACCTTGAGGGACAAGAGGCTTGGCACCTTCCGGCGTAATCCAAGTGTAGGAGCGCACCATCGCGCTGGAGAGAATAGCCGAATCCTGCGGCTGATCACTGTGATTCACGACGACCAGGTATCCGCGATGATCACCACGGAGTGAAGAAACCTCCACCTCGAAATTGTCCGAGCGGAATGAAGGCTTCACCCCAACCCATTCACGAAAAGCCTCATAGATTCTCCGAGTAGCCTCCGGCTTGTCAAAGCCCGCAGGAACACCGGCGAGGTAGTGCTCGATGGGGTAAGCGCTCAAGAGAGTCTTGCCCGCGCCAAGTGAGTTGATGACCAAAGCCGGGTGGCCATCCTGGTCAACGGCAATGACTTTTCCGGTGGAGACTTCCAGGAGCACTCCCCAAGACTGAATGGTCGCTGCAGGGATGGTGTAGTGAAAAGTATCACCGGGCTTCAGATTCCCGAAAGGTTCAACCATCTTAATAGTAACTTCGGAAGAAATGGCACGGTCCACCATGCGCGCGCCGAAGAGCGAAGACATTTCGGGCACGGCGCTATCGGAAGCGAGAGAGGCGTACAGGAATCCACCCTTTTCGACGTACTTTCTGGCTTGCTCGTAGAAATCGGAGTGCACGTGCACGAGGAAGGGTTCCGAAGTGCTGGTGATGGGAGAAGGCATGAAAAGGATGGGCCGCTTTTCCCAATCAGCGTACTCGCGGGGGAAATCAGCTTTCAGTCCGGCTTGTCGGGCGAGGATGAAGGAAGTCAGAGCGGAGGACATCAACCATTCACTCGCGGCCCCGGTGTCCGGCTGTGGGCGGCCAGGGATGGCATCGCCATCTTCTTGAGAAACATAGGGCGTGACTGCAGGTCCAGTCAGGCCCAAGCGAGAAAAATCGCCGTGGACCTTTGCCCATTCATCGGGAATTAAAATGCCCACGTCGGCAGGGGCAGGCGTTAGACCGGCGAGATCGAGTTGCGAGATAACTTGGGAAAACTTCTTGAATTCGCGGGCCAGCGGCTTGTCCTGACGATCCCAAGTAGTCATGCCCCAACCGGTTTCTTGAGGAGTGCGTAGGTAAGGCGCCTTGTGAAACTGCTCGGGAGAAGCGTCGGTGTAACACCAGAGGTCCACGCCGATGCTTCCCGCTCCCAGGCCCGAATACATTTGCGCGCGGTCATAGGCAGCCACTCGTTCGGGAGAAAACTGCGCGGTCGATGCGCCCATTTCATGGATCATCACGGGATGCCCTGCACCTTGAGAGAGAGCAATCTCAAATGCGGCGCCATAGGTGCCACGCGTGGAGAGCAGAGCGTCTGGAAAAAGGTCCGTGGAGTACAGAGTAAAAGGGTGAACACTGAAGAAATCGACAAATTTTGCGATGTTATCGGCGCGGAAGGGTCCGTGACCAATTTCCTCGCCGCTGGTCCCTACAACGATGGGATGCAACTTGTCGTGTTCGCGGATGCCATCGACGATGAGGCGAGTCCAGTTGATGGCCATCGAATCGGTGGTCTGTGGGCTGGGCACGATCCAGAAAGGCGGTTCGTCGGTAAGGTCCCAGCCGAGGATGGCGGTCTCGTTGCCGTAGCGGCGGCCGAATTCGGTGGCAAAATTGGTTTCCAGGCGCAGCATGTCCGGGTCAGCGTGGGGATGGCGGCCCAGGCGCCACGGAACGTCCCAATAGGCTTCGCCGACCTCCCCGCCGATAAACAAACTGGGATGAAGATAAATCTTATATTTGTGGGCTAGGAAGACAAGATAATCCAGCTGCTGAAAGGCCGCTGGATTGTAATCGCCCGGGCGCGGCTCAAACCAGGCCCACATCACATCGAAACGCGTGACGGTGTATCCCAATTCGTGCATTTTGGCGAAGTCGGCTTCGATGTCTTTGGGATCCCATTCGACGTTCCATTGCATTGCGGCCTTTGCAGGAACCCAATGTGCGCCAACGGGAAGAAAGCGCTTACCTCCGGCAGAAAAATAAGCTCCATCCAGGTGAACGGGAGGGAGTTTGGTGTCTGCCTGCAGTTTGGCATCCTGCGCGGCAACTGCGCCCGCAGAGGCGAGCAACATGCAAGCGAGCAGGACCCCCTTGAGCCAATCAGGATTGTGCTTCTTCATTGGACCTCTTCATGAGGAGCGATAACTGGAGATTCTCTCAAAACTTGGAGCGGACTGCGAGTTACAACCGCCGAGAAGAGTGTACGATGCCGGTCATGGAGTCGGAATCGAGGGCCCCTCCGGGTACGTGCTCGTCTTTTGCTCCTTGAGGACAACACCTTGTCCACGACAATCAGTGTCATGGTCTAGCGCGCATGCTTTAGGATAATGAGACAGTTATGCGAGGAACGATGAAAAGAGGGCTCGTACTGGCCTGCGGGAACACTCAGCGCAGCGACGATGGCGTTGGGCCTGCGGTCGCCGAGTTTTTGCGAATCGGTGATTGCGACCCCGGAATTGAAATTTTTTCCTGTGGGCAGTGGACACCGGAGTTATCCGAACCGATCAGCAAAGTAGATATCGTGGTATTTGTGGATGCATCGGAAGAAGTGCCGCCTGGGGTGATTGGGTGCAGACAACTTCAACCCGCGCCACTGCCTGCGGAGAGCCTCACGCATCACACTTCACCCGAATCCCTGCTCTGGCTTGCTCAAGAGCTTTACGGGAAACATCCGGAACGGGCTTATCTCGTTACAGTTGGCGGGGATTCGTTTGAGCTGGGCGAAGAGTTGTCCGCCTCAGTGTGCGGGGCTATCCCGGATGTCGCCGAGCGCGTCAAGACACTGCTCTCGGCCATATCGCTGTCGTGAAATTCTCCCGCCGTTATTCTGTCGAGTAATACCCGTCCCTGGCCTGCACCACCAAGTCTTTCTGTTTAGTTGTCAGCAGAATCTTGTGATACCCGGGCCCGTCATCCTTCGCCGGCGTGTAACCTAAACTGTACTGGTTGCGCAGCTCTTCCTCAATCTCGCTATAGATTTTGTCCACTGTTTCTTTCTTGGAGACCTCGAAGAACCGGCCTCCTGTGGCTTTCGAGATCTGTTGCAGGATTTTCTTGCCGTCAGGCCGTTCCTCTCGCGGATACCCCCCACCGCCTCCCCCGTGACGCCCTCCACCGTATGGGCCGCCGTGCCCCATCGTGCCGCCGCCCGGATGGTCATAACCCTCCTCATCCTTGAACAGGATCGAGTAGACCACGGTGTCGGCACGCTGCGCGGTTTCGATCGCTTCCGTCAAAGTCTCTTTGCTACCATGGTCCACGCCATCAGAGAGGATAATCAGCGCCTTGCGACCCTGCTGTTTGCGCATCAACTCTTCGGACGCCAGGTAAATCGAGTCATAGAGAAGCGTCCCTGCGCCCCCGTGATGGGCGCCTCGACCACTCCCGCCGCCTCCGCTATTGCCGCCGCTACTGCTCCCGCTTCCGCGGTTGCTGTCGAATTGAGGCGTTTGCAGCTTTTGCAACGCCGCCTGCAATTTCGGACGCGACGGCGTGAAGTCCTGAAGTAGCTCCACGTCCTTGTCGAAGTGAACGACGAAAGCCAAGTCCTTATTCTCTCGTAGCAGGTGGTCCAGGAAGCTGTAACTCGCGCTGCGTTCCTGCTCCAAGACTCTCCGCTGGCTCAAGCTAGTGTCTACCAACAGCCCAAGGCGCAGCGCCAAATCACTCTCGCGCGCGAAATAATTGATGACGTGCGTCCGGCCGTCTTCTTGCAGCTCAAAATCGTCTTTGGTCAGATTCGAGACGATCTTTCCGTGCTTGTCGCGGACGGTGGCCAACACACTCACCGTTTTCACTTCCACGGCGATCTTTGGGTGCTCCCCCTGTTTTGCCGGCTCTGCGGCTTGCTGCTGTTGCTGTGTTGTTTGGGGTTGCTGGGCCAGTGGTTGTTGCCCTCGAAGATCCCCGTACATTCCTGCAAACAATAAAAAAACGACTAGCCTAGGGCACGAGACGGACTTAATCCATCGGGACTTCACATCTTTCAGAAAGGTACTTTTCATTCCACTCCGCTCCGAATACCCTCGACCGAATCCATGTGCAGATCCAAAACCGTTGGACGCAAGTCTCTTTGAATTGGTTTCCTGTGGAACACACTGATGCCATTCGCATAGAGGCTCTAATATAGATTCCCGTGCGGCAGTCGATTAGTTCCGGTTCCAAGAACAATTCCGGCGGTGCTCACGGTCTCTACAACGAAAGTGTCGATGGTCCGAGAGATGAGATTCAAGTGAGCGACCCGACACATAGGTAACAGATCGTACCGGACACATAGGTTACACTTTTCCCCTTTTTTTGGGGAGGAAGTGATGCCGTGGAAGGAGTGTTCGGTAATGGATGAGAGGCTGCAGTTCGTTGCTCGCCGGCTAGCCGGCGAGCAAATGGCAGAACTTTGCAGGGAATTCGGGATCTCGCGCAAGACTGGCTACAAGATCTTCGATCGCTACCAGGAGTGTGGGATTCAAGGGCTGACGGACAGAAGTCGCCGTCCCTATCGGTATGCTCACCAACTGCCCTTCCAAGTGGAGAACTACATCCTGAACGTGAAGCGTAAGCACCCCAGCTGGGGTGCGCGAAAAATCAAGGAACGACTGCGCCGATTCTCCGGCATACCGATTCCTGCCAAGAGTACCATCCATGCGGTGCTGGATCGCCATGGACTGGTGGAGCGTCGCGGCCGCGTGCGTCGTCGCGCTCAGGGAACCGCTTTATCGTTGGGCCAACGCCCCAACGAACTATGATGCACCGACTACAAGGGAGAGGTCTTGCTGGGGAATCGGCAGTACTGCTACCCGCTGACCGTCACCGATCATGCCAGCCGGTATCTGCTGACCTGCGAGGCACTTTCTTCCACCAGAGAAAACTACACTTTTTACTGTGTTTGAAAGGCTTTTTAAAGAGCGCGGCTTGGCCGCCAACATTCGCAGTGACAACGGCGTGCCCTTCGCTTCGGCTCACGCTTTGTTCAATTTGAGCAAGCTTGCGGTGTGGTGGCTGCGCCTGGGCATCGGCATCGAACGCATTAAGCCCGGCCATCCGCAACCGAGCAGGAGCTGTTTCGGTTAAACGCCAGCCTGTTTTTCTCCCGGGCGCACGAAAAGATAGCCGACACCTTGGCACTGCGGGCAGTCCTTATTGCGGTGATATCCGGTCGCCTCGCAGTATGAACAATCTTCCCAATTGCTACGGTCGAGGGCACTTTCGTTAGTGCCGTTGCAGCGTTCTCCGGCGATAGTCTTACTACAACGACGATCTGTGACTCTACTGTTGTAACCCACGCCACCGCATTGGGTGCAATGCGTAACGGGGAGTTCTCTCTTCAACATGTGCCTATGATACGTCCGCGTTTAGGCATTAACCAGTGCCGGACGATGTTGCCGAGAGAATCTCATAGCTTCCTGAATTGCGTTACCCGCTTCAGTCATACAAACAATGCTTAACTCTGACGCACAAACCATACATGTGGGTTCCATTACCCAAATGAAAGGTGATCCAACCACACGCCCACTTAACCCCTGCGATAGGACAGCGCGGGAGATCGTGGTCACCCCTTAAGGCCGATCCTAGCTTTTTAGTGGCTCGTTCACCAGATTAAGACCGGCTACTCACGTCTACGACGATAAGTGCCACCGCCGAGGCTGCCCAGGTCAATCACAACGGCTATAATCAGAATCATCAAATTAGTTCCCGTTGTAGGCCGTCCCGTGTTCGCCATCCAGGCGTATGCCAGCGTTGTTAACGGCAAGAATAAGAACCCCGCTAGAAGCAAAAGAAACCCGGGATACGCACGCTGCAAGTAATTCGAGAAGAGAAATAGCAGCACCAATGCGATTCGAGGAAATGCCAGAAAAAGAATCAGCAAGAGGCAAGGCATGAAATTCCTCCGACAACCGAATCCAACCATATCAGATTTGGACCTGTGCCACGCTGTGTGTCGTTCGTGCGCCGAACCACACTCTCAGTTTCAGGTGTGGCCTACGTCCGATCAAGCGTCGAACTCAGCCTATGTCCTGGTAAACGCTTACAGAAAAAGTGGAGTACCCAATCTACAAGCGGATAAATCAGGCGTTCTTGATTCTCGCCTTAAAACTCGGGTTTGTCAGCCTCCAACGCCTCACCTGAGCTGCAAGGAAGAGTTCGATTGGGATGATAGGAGGGTATCGCCCCGAAACAAATCCTTTCGGCGTTGCTTGAACTCCAGCATAGTTCGGATCAGAGAGAATTGTGTGTACATGATGACGACGCCATTCGATGCCGCCGAGGATGCCAGGGCTCACTTCCATTGGGAGGCTGTACGACAGCACGTCCATCGGTTTATGGTCATTAACATAGTGCGTGAAAACGAATCTAACGACCGCCGCTTCTTCATTTTGGATATGGCAATTTCCCGTTTCGTCGAAGAAATAACCGAACTTCATTGCTTCATCCCTATTCTGTGAAGTCGCTACCGGCCATGTCCACATAACGACCAAGTCCACCATGAAAAAAGACAATCGCGGCCAGTTCAACTCTCAAGATTTTCATGAGGGCTGTTCTGTCCCTAATTGCATGGGAACCCACCAAATCACAACGCTGAGGCGTATGGCAGACTCCTGTCAGTGACCTGGGACACGGGCCTACATTGCAAGGCGCCCAACTGCCTTAACGCTAATCGGTAAAGTGGGGTCTAGTACCCAAGTGCGCGATAACTCCAATCGCCCCCGCGTTGAAGACACTGGCATCTTGATCAGGGAGTTTGTCGTAGTCCTTGTGGTCGCTCAGTCGGAAGATTCGACAATGCGGGACTTTTCACGCCTCTGCGCCGATCTGCCTGCGTCTTACCACTCATGATGTCGCTGCTTCAACTGTTCATCTCCTGAGACGTCAACGTCTCGTTATGGAGTTACTATGGCCCGTTAATTGCTTTTGTCACTCTGTCTGGCGAAAGCTCCTCGAGTCTGCGGAGGGCCCGGGTTTCGTGTGGTTGCCCGATGTTGAGTACCGATGCCGATGAACCTTGCACAACTTCGCTTTTGTCTTAGTCGCCTCGGTCATTGGGTGCAGGAGCAGGTCGTAGCTGAAGTCCCCGCTGACTTTGCACTTTGCGAATTTGATTGTCGGCAGACCGCCTGCTCATCAGAAGAATGGACTACCTGTCAACGCCGAATTTTCCTGGCTGCTGGAGAACTCATGCCTTGCGTCCAGCAGGAACACACCGGAATAGTCCGGAGCGTCGAAACCGAGCGGGAACTAGTGTTTGCAACATGATTGGTCAATATGTCCACATAGTCGCGGCTCCGAATACCCGGATAGGGATTATTAAGGCGGCCCGTTTCGATAGAGAACACGTTAGCTTTCTATTTCATCAAGACCCACGACTTGCCTACACACTTCCTGATGTTTGGATGCGAGACTTCGAACTTGAAGAGTGCAAACGGCCGACTGATGAACAGGTCGCAATGATCAACAACCTGACGATTCGGGACTACTGATCACCTCGATGAACCTCGTCGCTCGCTTACGGGAAATGTGCCTTCTGGTACCCAAGTTACCGGTAACGACTAACCGTCCAAGTGACCGACGAGGAATCGTGTTGTCGGCCAACTTCCGAGTAGCGACAATGCAGGAGTTATCGCAGTTCTGCACGATCGGCTAGGTGGGCGGACAGAATCTCGACGGCATAGGCGATCTCTTTCTGTTCGCCGGACTGGAGGGGGGAATGAGAAGTGGAAACAGCCACTTTGATAGTGTCTGCATCAAATCCACGGGTTCTTACGTTCCGTCCAAGATTCTGACCAACGAAGAAGTAATGGCAAACTTGCCAACCTCTCCGCAGTGGGTCGTCGAAAAGTTGGGGATTCGTGAGCGGCACATCGCTGAACCAGACGAATACACGTCGGATCTTGCTGCCCGTGCCGGGCTGGACGCAATCGCTTCGGCGGGGCTTGAACCAAACGACATTGACTTGATCATCGTTTCCACGGCGACACCCGACCGCAAGATGCCCTCCTCGGCATGCATCGCGCAGACCAAGATGGGCATTCGCAACCGCTGCGCCGCGTTCGATGTCGCGGCGGTGTGTGCCGGGTTTGTTTACGGCATAACGATCGCCGGCCAATTCATCCAGAATGGTATGTACGAGCGTGTGCTCGTGATCGGCGCCGATACCTTCTCCAAGGTCACGGACTGGAACCACCGCGACTGCGTCGTTTTTGGAGACGGAGCCGGTGCGGTGGTACTCGAGAGGAAGGATCGGAAGAATGGGCTCTTTTCAAGCATTCTCCTCGCCGAGGGTGAAGGAATGGATCAGTTCACTGTCTTTCCCGGGGACGCCCACTTCACAATGAACGGAAAAGCGGTTTACCAGATGGCTACAACCTCGGTACCCGAGTGTATTCAGGAGATTCTACGCATAAACGGGCTGGGACTCGAAGACGTCTCGATGATCGTTCCGCACCAGGCCACAGCTGGCGTTCTCAAGCGCATCGCCGAGGCCCTCAACATCCCTTTTTCCCGGATACAGACGAACCTGGAGTCCTACGCGAACACCGCTGGAGCCACAGTTCCGCTGCTCCTGGACCAAGTCAACCGACGCGGTCTCCTCCGCGAAGGAGATCTTCTTTTGCTCGTGTCCATCGGAGCAGGATGGACCTGGGGCGCTAGCCTATATCGATGGTAAGTTCCCATCTTGCCAACTAATCGCGCTTTGACGGGTATTGGGCTAGTCTCCATTCGCGGACTGAACCGAAACTGTAATCACGATCTGAAGAATCTGTTTAAGGGCGCGGCCATCGTGGCCTCGAGCGAACCCGGTCCGTTTCAGGAGTTCTACACTGCTTTGCTGACCAAGGGTATCCGGCCGGAGATGGCGCGACTGACCCTGGCGAGGAAGATTGCCACGATCGTATTGATCGTATGGAAGAAAGGAGTGAGCTTCGACGCCAAATATCTGAAACCACAAACAGCTTGAGTGTCTCTGAGCGCTTCCGCTCCATCGCAGGGTA
>Ga0181532_10002599_pt1 | contig 16782 bp, 9 predicted proteins | sample PEATcosm2014_Bin_33_FD_119768 | JGI IMG/M metagenome (GOLD analysis project Ga0181532, IMG submission 119768) | Peatland microbial communities from MTU Mesocosm Facility, Houghton, MI, USA - PEATcosm2014_Bin11_30_metaG | ecosystem: Environmental > Terrestrial > Soil > Wetlands > Peat | place...
TCGCCGAGATCGAGAAAGCGAAAGTGCCCATAAGTAATCAGAACGCCCACGGAACGGGCGTTCTCCGTGTTGTCCACTTCAGCGGCAGGCTCGGCGCCACAATATTTATTGGCTTCGCCCGCTCCCGGCAACGGTTTCGCAATGTGATCTCCGGCAGCGGCCAGCACTTCCACCTGCAGGCCTTTGATGGGAAGCCCGAACCCCGGCTTAAGGACGACGTGAGCATGGCCCGCGATCGCCTTCTCGTACGCGGCGTAGTCGGTGCGCGTCACTTCGGAATCTTCCTGATTCGGCCCGTGGTCGACAAACGTGCCCACCTTAATCCCGTCCACCAATTGCGGCACGCCGCCCACGTGATCGCGGTGATAGTGGGTAATCAGGACATAATCGAGCTGGGTGACGCCGGCCTGGTGGGCGGCGGCCAAGATCCGGTCCGCGTCGCGCCCTTCATATCCCGGCCAGCCCGTGTCGATGAGCAGAGATTTCCCCAACGGGGTCACCACCAGCGTCGCTTGCCCGCCTTCCACGTCGATGAAATAGATTTGCAGAGACTTCGGGCTCGCGGCCGCCGCGCACGGCGAACTCGCCCCTAGGACACAAAAGCAAAGAACCAGAACAGCGGTCAGCACTGGACGCATGGTTTGGCACCTGATTGGGAGATGTTGCCGAAGATTATGCCACGCGGCCGCGGAGAACGGCAGGCTAGTTTTCCACCAGCTACTTTTTCACCACGCCGACGAATTCGGCGCAGCCGGAAAAACTCCACTCATCGTAAAATGCTGCCAGGCCAACTTTTGAACCTCACCGAAGATCCTCATCGCCGATTCAATCCTCTGACCAACGAGTGGGTGCTGGTTTCGCCCCATCGCGCAACCCGTCCCTGGCAGGGAGAAGTTGCTAAACTGCCCACTGCGAACGAACCGGCCTACGATCCGAGTTGTTATCTCTGCCCCGGCAACACCCGCGCTGGCGGGATTCAGAATCCCGCCTACCCTGCTACTTTCGTGTTCGACAACGACTTCGCCGCCTTGAAGCTTGATACCTCGCGTGAACGCCTCGATGTCGACTACAAGGGTTTGATTGTCGCCCAAGGCGAACCGGGCATCTGCCGCGTGATCTGCTTCTCTCCGCGTCATGACCTGACCCTGGCCACCATGGGCGTTGACGCGATCCAACTGGTCGTCCGCACCTGGATGGAACAATTTCGCGAGCTCGGCGAAATGGCGAGCATCAACCACGTACAGATCTTTGAAAACCGCGGCGCCATGATGGGCGCCAGCAACCCGCATCCCCACTGCCAGATCTGGGCAAGCGCTTCGATTCCGGACGCGCCCTCGAAAGAGCTCGCGTCACAACAAGCATATTCCATCTCCAGCGATCGCTGCCTGCTCTGCGATTACATTGAACTAGAGCGCAGGCTGCGCGTTCGCGTGGTCGCGGAGAACGCGCGCTTCGTGGCGCTCGTACCTTTTTGGGCGGTCTGGCCCTTTGAAATCCTGCTCTGTAGCCGCAACCACATCGGCAGCATGAACGACTTCGCCAATGACGACGTACCGCAGTTGAGCGCGATCCTGAAGCAGATTACTTCTACCTACGACAAAGTTTTCGGAGTTCCCTTCCCCTACTCGATGGGATTTCACCAGTCACCGACTGACGGGATGGATCATCCCGAATGTCACTTTCACGCCCATTTCTACCCACCGCTTTTGCGCTCGGCGACCGTCCGCAAATTCATGGTCGGCTTCGAAATGCTCGGAACCCCGCAACGCGACATCACTCCCGAGAGCGCAGCCGAACGCCTGCGCGAACTCGCCAGCGCATAGTCGACGAAGCAGTTTTGCAGGAGCAGTTCCGTTAGGAAGTTGTTTGGAAAAGCACGCAGCGTCGCAACCACTTTGGATTCGGCTGCTAGCGCCGTCAGGCGGGAAATTCCCAACCTTCTTCTTTCATCTTGCGGTTGGTCCAATGTTGCAACTGCTCAAACAGCGCCGGTTCGATGACGGCAAAGCGGATGCCAACCCGGCCTTCCTCGCCGACCCACATCAACCGGGCTTTGGCCTTGAACAGGACTTCGCTCTCCGGCAGCACAAAGCTCACATCCAGTAATCCGGAGAATCGGAGCGGCTCTTTCAGGCCGTCCAGGCCCATGCCGCCGGTGCTCAGGTTGACGCCCTGCACGCTGATTTCTTCGCCGTGAGAATTCTTGACCGTCACCGCAATCTGCACTCGGGTGCGGAAAAATTTCTGCTGCTCGTTGCTGATCAGGCCCAGCGTCGCCGCGCTCTCGCCCGGAGCGAAGTTGATGTTGTATTCCTTCAGCTTGCGGCTCAGCGTGCGCCGCGAGATTCCGAGTTGCTCCGCCGCCAGCGTCCGCTGCCCGCCCGTACGCTCCAGCGCCTTGATGATCATTTGCTCTTCCATGCTGTCCAGGTTGCCCACAGGGATGGATGCGGTCTGACGCAGCGCTGCAGGTTCCCCAGTCAGCGCGGGACTGAGCCGCGCAAAGTCGATCTCGGCGCCCGAAGTTTCCATCGCCATTTTCGCCACCAGGTTGCGTAGTTCCCGAATATTGCCCGGCCAGGCATGCGAGAGCAGCGCGGTAATCGCCTGTGTGGAAAAATTCTTGCCCGGCGCTTTCAGCCGCAGAAAATGTTCCGCCAACGCAACAATATCCTCCGGCCGCTCCCGCAGCGGTGGCACGCGCAGCTGGAATTGTCCGAGGCGATGAAACAGATCTTGGCGGAACCGGCCCTCCCTCACTGCGGCTTCCAGATCCTGATTCGTGGCCGCGACAATGCGCACATCGACTCGGATCTTGCGATGGCCGCCCAGACGGTAAAAGGGCTGGCCATCCAGCACGCGCAATAGTTTCACCTGGGTCTGCAGTTGCAGTTCGCCGATTTCGTCAAGAAATAGCGTCCCCTTGTCGGCCATCTCGAACAGGCCAGGCTTGGAGCCATCGGCGCCGCTGAACGCGCCCTTTTCGTATCCGAAAAGTTCGCTTTCGACCAGGTTTTCGGGCAGCGCGGCGCAGTTGATGTCGACCCACGGACGGCTGCGGCGCTGCGATGACTCATGAATCGTGCGCGCGATCAGTTCCTTGCCGGTCCCCGTCTCGCCCGTGATCAAGGCCGTTTCCGTGTGGCCCGCGACCCGATCGACCAGCGTCATGAACTTGTGCATCACCGGGCTGGCCAGGATGAATACCGTGTCGTCGATCTTGCGCGAAATCACGCCCGGCCCCGCCAACCTCTGCTCTTGGGCCTCCGCCCTCACTGCGCTCACCACTTCTTCTTCAGCCAGCGGTACCACTACCGCGACCAGGGCTACCGGCTTTTCCGACGAATCCCGCAGCAGAGTCGAGTAAAACTGCACCGGAAAACTATCCCCGGTCTTCGGAATGGCGAACAGATGGCCGCGATAGTCCACTTGCGTGGAGGTGACGGCCAGCACCATCCGGCGCAGCGGATTGTGGTCTATGCCGTCTGTTTTTTCGGTCAGCGCAAAAAAAGCCGCGAAGTCCTGCCCCAGCACTTCTCCCAGCGAATAGCCGAACAGCGCGCTAAACGCAGGGTTACAGGCTGTGAACTCCCCTTTCAGATCGGTGGAGAAGACAGCCATCTGCGACTGGGTCGACGCTGCGCTGTCACCGCCGCCGGTTGAGGAGCTGGCCAGATCTTGAGTCTCCGAACTACGTTGCGGAATCGGCATATGGCGTTTGGGATGATGGTGACACAGGCGGTGCGCTTCAACCGAGAGGCGTGTCGCCCCGCAGGTAACGAAGGTAATAGCCTCCTTCCTTCTCGTCCAGCACGCCCAGTTTGCCGCTGGTTACCAAAGTAAGCTTTAGCTGACCTATCCCTTGCAATACGATTCGGGCAGGCTCGAACCGGGAGAGAAGTGTCTCTCGCACGGGCCCGACGCGGGCTGAACACACCCGCGCCATAAACACTTGTGTGCTCGCGGGAGGACGGCGAGGGGGCCCCTGCAACAAACGGTTCGCGCAGAGTAGTCAGGTTGTACATGAAACCAGAGGCGGACGAATTATCGCTGCAGACGAAATTATTCGTCGGCGCCACCGCGTCGTTAGGCGTGGTTGTGCTGGGCTATGCCTGTCTGCATTGGCAATCGCAGGATCTGCTCCGATTTTTCTGCTATCTGGCCGTGGCCGTTCTGGCGTCAGGATTGAAAGTGCAACTGCCCGGCATCGACGGCACCATGTCGGTGAACTTCTTGTTCATCCTGCTGGGCGTGCTTGAACTGAGCCTGCCTGAGACGCTGCTGATCGGCTGCACAGCGAGCCTGTTTCAGAGCGTCTGGCAGACCCGCAAGCGGCTCGATCCCATCAAAGTGCTCTTCAATGTAGCCGGCATGATGGCCAATGCCAGCGCACTCACCTACCTGAGTTATCACTGGCTGACCGCCCACTTCGGATCGAACAAGCCGATCTTGTTGATGATCGCCGCCCTGGTCTTTTTCTTCGCCAACACGCTCCCCATCTCCGTCGTCATCGCGCTGACCGAGGGCAAATCCAGCCGCAAGGTCTGGTCGGAGTGCTACTTCTGGTCGTTCCCCTACTACCTGGTCGGTGCCGCCGCCGTTGGACTGGTCGGCATCGTGAACCGCTCAGCGGGATGGGAAACGTCCCTCCTCGTGCTGCCCCTGATCTACTGGGTCTATCGCTCCTACCGCCTGTACCTGGGCCGGCTGGAGGCTGAAAAAGATCGGGTCGAAGTTGAAAAGCGCCACGTCGAACAAATCGCGTCGCTGAACATGCGCACCATCGAGGCGCTGGCTCTGGCGATCGAAGCCAAGGACCAGACCACGCACACTCACCTGCAGCGCGTGCGCACTTATGCTGTCGCCGTGGCCAAGGAACTGAATCTGCCCGAGGGTGAGATCGAAGCTCTCCGCGCCGCCGCCCTGCTGCATGACATCGGGAAGCTCGCGGTCCCCGAACAAATCATCAACAAACCGGGGAAACTCACTCCGGAAGAATTCGAAAAAATGAAAGTCCATCCTCTGGTCGGAGCCGAGATACTGGAGCGCGTCGCGTTTCCTTATCCCGTGGCCCCGATCGTCCGCTCGCACCACGAGCGCTGGGATGGCACCGGATATCCCGAGGGACTCAGCGGAGAACAAATTCCGATCGGTGCGCGCATTCTGGCCGCCGTGGATTGTCTGGACGCATTGGCCTCTCACCGCCAATATCGCCCCGCGCTTCCGCTCGTCGAGGCGATGGCGAAAGTAAAAGAAAGCTCCGGCACCTCGTTTGATCCGCAAGTGGTCGAAATCCTTGAGCGACGTTATGTCGAACTGGAGCGCCTGGCCCAGATGTCGGAGGACACGGCCGCTGCCCGCGGCCTGTCCAAAGGAGTGCGGGTCGAGCGCGGGCTGGCCCCGGCCACAGGTTTCGAACGGACTGAAACCGCTTACGGCTCCGGCGACAGTGCCGACTTCCTGACCTCGATCGCCTCGGCGCGCCAGGAAGCCCAGACCATGTTCGAGCTCAGCCAGGATCTCGGCGTCTCTCTGAGCTTGAGCGAAACCCTGTCGGTGCTGTCGATGCGCCTGCGCCGCATGATTCCCTACGATTCGATTGTCGTGTTCGTCAACCGCAACGGCTGGCTGCTTCCCGAACTGGTGAGCGGCGAAAACTTCCGCATGTTGTCCTCGCTGAAAATCAAGGTGGGCGAAGGCCTGTGCGGATGGGTGGCCGCGAACTGCAAGCCCATCGTGAACGGCAATCCCCAGGTCGAAGAAGGCTACATCGTCGATCCCACCAAGCATGCCACGCTCCAATCGGCGCTGGTGGTGCCTCTCGAAGGGGTGAATGGAGTGGCCGGCGTGCTGGCCATGTACCAGGCCAACCGCGATGCCTTCACGCCCGATCATTTGAGAATCCTGCTGGCGGTGGCCTCCAAAGTCGCCATTTCGGTGGAGAACGCATTGAAGTATCAGCAGGCTGAGAGTTCGGCAACCACCGACTATCTGACGGGCCTGCCCAATGCGCGCTCGCTGTTTGTCCATCTGGCGCAGGAAGTGGCACGCTGCCGCCGCATGAAGACCCCGCTGGCCGTGCTGGTTTGCGATATCGACGGCTTCAAGCAGATCAACGATTCGTTCGGTCACCTCGAGGGCGACAAACTCCTGCGCGAGTTTGCCACCCGGCTCAAAGACGTCTGCCGCGGCTACGACTATGTGGCCCGCATGGGTGGAGACGAATTTGTCATCACCGCTCCCGGCCTGACCGGGGAGCCGGCCAGGGAAAAGGCAGAAACGCTGAATCAGGCGGCCATCGAGTCGGCGCGGCACGTCTGCGGCCGCGACTTGATCACTCTTAGCGTCGGCATGGCCTTTTGTCCTGACGACGGCTTCGACGTCGAGCGTCTGCTCGCCGAGGCCGATCGCCGCATGTATTCCATGAAGCAGCTCCATCACGGCTCCGGCGTGGGCGAGCCGGACGGCAAGACTCTCAGAGCCACGGCGGAATAGGAGGGGCGTTCACCATGCTCGGTCAAAAAATGGCGCGGAAACTTGCGCGAAAACTCGTGCGGCATGGTCTCGCCATCCTCGCCACCGTGCTGCTGGGCGGGCTCCTGTCGGCAACGCTGGTGCGGCTGGCCCCAGGCTTCGATTCGGATGAAGCCCAGCTCGATCCTCATCTGAATTCCGCCAGCGTTCAGGCATTGCGCCAGGCGCGCCTCGAACAGCACAACATTTTCCGCTTCTATTTTCATTCCTTGCAGCGCGCGCTCCACGGCGACCTGGGAACTTCACTTTCGCTCGGCCAGCCCGTGAGCTTGCTGCTGAGAGAACGCGCTCCTCTGACCCTTCGCCTGGTGGGGATTGGGCTTCTGCTGAGTTGGGCCGTCGCCATGGCGATGGCCCTCAGCGCCGCCTGGCTGCGGGTCTCGGCCTACGACGCCCTGACGACCGCCATCAGCGGAACTTTCCTTTGCCTACCCGCTGCAGTTCTGGCTCTGTTGTCTGTGCTGTGGAATGTCCCCGGAGCGCTGGCCATCGCGCTGATCGTGTTTCCCAGCGTGTATCGCTATTCCCGCAATCTGCTGGCGAAGGCTTACGCCATGCCTCACATCGTGATGGCGCGGGCCAAGGGCCTGAGCGAGCTGCGGATTCTGTTTTGGCATGTAATCCCGGTCGCCGGGCCGCAATTGCTGGCCGTGGCAGGAGTCTCGGTGAGCCTCGCGGTAGGAGCGGCCATCCCGGTGGAAGCTTTGTGCGGACTGGCCGGAGTTGGACAGCTGGCATGGCAGGCGGCGCTGGCGCGCGATCTGCCCTTGCTCACCAATTTAACCATCCTGGTGACGATCGTAACCTTGCTGGCAAACTCCGGCGCCGATGTAATCGGAACTGTGCTTCGCGGTCAGGAAGCATGAGGATCCCGCGCATGAGGAAGGCCCCGATAAGGACCGGTGCATGAAACCGTGGCGCACCAACTTCTGGCGAAGCCTGGCGTGTGCGGTTTTGCTGTTCGTGGTCGTCGGATCGCTGGCCGCGAACTGGCTGGCTCCTGCAGGCTACGCCCGGCAGTATCGCGAGGCCACCGATGCGGCTCCGTCGCGGGCGCACTGGCTGGGCACCGATGAGATTGGCCGCGACCGGTTTGCGCGCCTGCTCTACGGAACGCGCATTTCGCTGCTCCTGGCTCCGGCCGCCGCGCTGCTCTCGACTTTGATGGCAGCGCTGGTGGGCGGCCTTGCGGGATACCTGGGCGGCGCATGGGCGCGAGCGGCGATGGTAGTCACCGATTTATTTCTGTCGCTGCCCTGGCTGTTCCTGCTGATCACGGTTCGCGCGCTGCTGCCGCTCAACGTGTCGCCTCTGGTTTCGGTGCTGGTGACGTTTCTGATGTTGGGACTTTTGGGCTGGACCAGCGCAGCCCGTGTGTTGTGCTCGACGGCAGGTTCGTTGCGCGAATCGGATTTTGTGCGGCAGGCGCGAGCCTCCGGGGTGCGCGGGGCGCGGCTGTTTTGGATTCACGTGCTGCCCAATCTGCAGCCTGTGCTGTTGGCGCAGTTCTGGATCTCGATTCCGGTCTTCATTTTGGCCGAGGCGAATCTGGGCATACTCGGGCTGGGCGTAGCCGAGCCCATGCCTTCCTGGGGCAGTTTGTTGCGGGAACTGGAAGGCCTGGTTTCAGTGGGCGAAGAGCCGTGGAAGTTCGTTCCCCTGATTTTGCTGGTGGTAGTGGTGACATCGTTTCAACTCATGCTCTCGAAACAGGAACAGGCCGCCGCATAACCGGCGACCGGCGTCCAGAAAAGTTGGCAGTGATAGTGATGGCAACAACGTGCAGAAAAGCAATCTTGGCCGCAGTCATGGCATGCTCGGCCTGCCTGGGCATTCTGACAGGCTCGGCCTCGGCCCAGGGCGAACTGCGTTTCTGCCTGCGCTCGGAACCGAAAACCTTTGATCCGCTGAAAGTCGAAGACGATGCATCCGTCGCCGTCCGTTACCTCACCGGAGGTGTACTGCTCCGCATGAACCGGCAAACCCAGGCTCTGGAGCCGGAACTGGCGCAATCCTGGAGAGTATCGAAAGACGGCCGGCAAATCACGTTCCAACTACGCAGCGGAATTTCGTTCTCCGACGGCACGCCCTTCTCCGCAGAAGATGTAGCCTACACCGTGCAGCAGTTGATGGACCCCGCGCTGCATTCGCCGACCGGAGACGCGTTCCGCTCCGGGCCCGGCAATGTCGAGACGAAAATTATTTCCGCCACGCAGATTTCCATCACCTTTCCCGCACCCGTCGCCGGACTCGACCACCAGTTCGATCAGGTGGCGATTCTCTCCGCGCACTCCGGCAGAAAAGAGATGGCGGTGCTCGGCCCGTTTATGGTGGCCGACTACAAGGCTGGCGCGACTGTGCTGTTGAAGCGCAATCCGAATTACTGGAAGACTGATGCGCAGGGACGCAAACTGCCCTACCTGGATTCCATCCGCCTCGACATTCAGCCCAACCGCGACGTGGAAATGCTGCGTTTCAAGCGCTCGGAAATCGATCTGATCAATTCGCTGGACAGCGAGTACTTCGACAAGCTGGCGGCCACTTCTCCGCAACTCGTGCATGACGATGGTCCGTCGCTTGACAGCGAGCAGATGTGGTTCAACGAAGTGGCCAAATCGCCGCTCCCGCAATACAAGAAAAACTGGTTCCGCTCGGCAAATTTCCGCCGCGCGATTTCTCAGGCCATCAATCGCGACGATCTGGCCCGCGTCGTTTTTCGCGGCCACGCCCAGGCCGCGATTGGCCCGGTTTCGCCCGCCAACAAGTTCTGGTTCAACGCTCGCCTCAAGCCCGAAACGTATTCGTCCGAGGCCGCGCTGAAAGCCCTGCAGGGCGAGGGTTTCCGCATGGAAAACGGGGCGTTGAAAGACAAGGACGGAAACGAAGTCGTATTTTCCGTCATCACCAATTCCGGCAATAAGTATCGCGAACGCATGGCCACCATGATTCAGGAAGACCTGCAGAAAATTGGCATCCATGTAAACGTCGTCACGCTCGACTTCCCTTCCTTGATCGAACGCATGACGCAAACCTTCGACTATGAAGCCATCCTGCTCGGACTGACCAACGTGGGCCTCGATCCCAGCGAGCAGATGAACGTGTGGCTGAGTTCGTCGGAAAACCACCAGTGGAATCCCTCGGAGAAATCTCCGGAAACCTCGTGGGAAGCCGAGATCGACCGACTGATGCGGGCGCAAGCTTCCTCGGCCGACGCCCAGAAACGCAAAGAAAGTTTCGACCGCGTACAGGAGATTGCGGTCGAGCAGGCCCCGTTCATTTATCTGGTGAACCGGAACGCGCTCTCCGCAGTCGCCGCCAGCGTGCAGGGTGCAAGCCCGGTGATTCTGGTGCCGCAGACCTACTGGAACGTCGAACGCATTTCGGTGAAGTAGGCGCTAGTTCTCGGCCACGGATTTGCACGGATTCACACGGATAAGAAAATAGAAAGACGGAAAAAAGATAAAGATGCACCACAGCACTCAACCCGACATTCTTCTCGCCGCGCACCTTTCCGTGCGCTACGGCGAAAAGCCGGCCGTGTTGCGCGACGTGGAATTCGAAATCCGCCGCGGCGAAGTCCTCGGATTGGTCGGTCAAAGCGGCTCGGGCAAGAGCACGCTGGCCATGTCGATTCTGGGCTTGCTCGATCGCAAGCGCACGAAAGTCGAAGGCACGATCAAATTCGACGACTGCGATCTGCTGACTCTTCGCGAGCGTGAACTTCGCGACCTGCGTGGAAGAAAAATTGCCCTCGTGCTGCAGAGCCCGCTCTCGTCCCTGAACCCAGCCCTGAAGATTCGCACCCAGTTGAACGAAGCCTGGCGCGCCCATGCCTCCGGCCCGGCCGCCGATTGTGACAGCGCCATCCGGGCCGCGCTCGAAAGCGTAAGTCTGCCCTCGAGCGAGGAATTCCTGCGCAAGCATCCCTCGCAAATGAGCGTCGGCCAGGCCCAACGCGTGCTGATTGCGATGGCGGTGATGCACCGTCCTGCCCTGTTGATTGCCGACGAGGCGACGAGCGCCCTCGACGTGATTACCCAGTCCGAAATTCTGGCATTGTTCCGCGAATTGAACCGAACCTCAAACCGCACTTCGGGAATGGCCATTCTCTACATCTCGCACGATCTCGCCTCGGTGGCCGGAATCTGCGACCGCATCGCCATTCTTCACCAAGGCCAGATCGTGGAAACCGGAACCACCGAACAGGTACTGCTCAGTCCCCGTCACGAATACACGCAGCGCCTGATGGCCGCCATGCCGAAAATGCCGCAGCGGCCAACCGCCGCCAAAGCCGCGGCCGTCTAGACATGACTTTCTCTCCCAATCGGCATCGCCACAACCACACCCGCCAAACTCCAGTACCCAGGTTTCACCAAACTGAGGTCATGCTCACCCCGCACCGCCTCGGGACAGGCTGTCCCATGCCCGCCGAGGCAGGACAGAGTGTCCCATCCAGGCCCACTAAAGCCCAACCATCTCATGTAAAACCAACGACTTACAGGCCATTAGTTGGTGGTTCCCTTGCAACAGCATCCGGGGGCAGAAGTTTGATCTGCCCACGAAGGTGAGACCCAATGGTGCGTACACAAAAATCACAGAAACCTGCGGGGCGCGGCGAACGCCACAGCGCCGCCTGGGGCAAGCGCCTAAGCGTGGTGCTGCTCCTAGTGACCAGCATGGCGGCGACCGGCATGGCGTTCGGACAGAGCGGCGACACCAGCCGCATTGCTCCCGAACTCTCCGGCTTCCTCGCCCAAGCCCGGCAGGGATCTGCGCACAGCCAGACCGTCAGAGTCATCGTGCAGTACAGACAGGTACCGACGGCGGCGCACTATGCCACCATGCAACAGAGGGGCGGAGTCCTGAAGTCGAAGCTGCACCTGATTAAGGGTGCCGCATTCACCATTCCGGTCAGCGCGCTCACCTCTCTAGCAAATGACCCCGAAGTTGCCCAGGTGAGCCTCGATCACCCGGTCAAAGGATTGGACGACTACACCAACGCCGCCATGAACGTCAGCACCGTCTGGAACGCCGGCTACAACGGCACCGGAATCGGCGTCGCAGTCATCGACAGCGGCATTAATGACAATCATCCCGACCTCTGGGATTCGACCGAGTCCTATTCGCGCGTCGTCTATCACCAGGATTTCACCGGAACCACTGTCTACAACAGCATGAACCATCTGGTCTATGACACTTACGGTCATGGCACCCACGTGGCTGGCATCATCGGCGGCAACGGCTACCGGTCCAGTGGAACTTACGCCGGCGTCGCGCCCAACGTGAACATGGTTGACCTTCGCGTTCTCGACGTAAACGGCAACGGCACCGACAGCAATGTGATCGCCGCGATTCAGGAAGCCATCTCGCTCAAGTCGACCTACAACATTCGAGTCATCAACCTATCGCTGGGCCGCGGGATTTCCGTCAGTTACACCCAGGATCCTCTCTGCCAGGCGGTCGAGTCCGCATGGCAGGCCGGCATCGTCGTGGTAGCGGCCGCAGGCAACTATGGCCGCATCAGTGTGAACGGTAGCAATGGCTATGGGACCATCGCCGCTCCGGGAAACGATCCGTTTGTGTTGACCGTGGGTGCCATGAAGTCGATGAACACGTTTCCCCGCACCGACGATCTGATCGCCAGCTACAGTTCCAAGGGCCCCACTACCTACGACCATGTGGTGAAGCCCGACGTCGTCGCTCCGGGCAACCTGGTGGTTTCGCTCGATGACCACCTCGCCACCCTCGAGTCCGAATACCCAGCCAACATCTTGGCTGGCAACATCACTAATCACGACTACTTCATCCTGAGCGGCACCAGCATGGCTACCCCATCGGTGGCCGGCGGCGTGGCTTTGCTGCTGCAACAGCATCCGTCATTGACTCCGGACCAGATCAAGGCTCGTCTGATGAAGACCGCCTACAAGACCTTCCCGACCTCCTCGACGGCCACCGATCCGACCACCGGACAAACCTACACGTCGTACTATGACCTCTTCACGGTAGGCGCCGGCTATGTTGATCTGCAGGCTGCCCTGAACAACACCGACCTGGCGCCGTCCACCCTGGGATCTGCGCTTTCACCCACCGCGGTCTATAACGCTTCGACCGGGACAGTCACCCTTTCCAACGGAAACGCCTCGACTGTCGGCTCGTCGGGCTCCTCCGTGGTCTGGGGCTCATCTGTAGTTTGGGGATCGTCCGTCGTCTGGGGCTCGTCCGTGGTCTGGGGAGCGAACGTTTCCGGTAGTTCCGTCGTGTGGGGCAGCTCCGTGGTGTGGGGCGCCAGCACTTCGACGGGCTTTAGCGTGGTCTGGGGCTCGACCACAACTGCTGCCGACAGCGTAGTTTGGGGAGCGGCCACCAGCAGCGCCGACGCCGCATCCGCAGCTTTCGTGGGAGAACAATAACCTCCCGCCGCGAGTTGAACTCAGCGAGTTGAATTCGAACGAGTTTAAGTAGAGCGAGTTGAATTAAGGGAAGGGGTGGCAGCGCGGGCTTCGGCCCACATGCCACCTCTTTTTCTGTTCGCGCATCAGGCGACGTCCGTTCGCTGGGAGATCGTCGGCCCGCCGCTTAAGCCGAAATCCGAGCTTTGTTTATATCCCCGTCGTCTGATACTGCAGCACGGCCAACGCCAGCCGGTAGTCATACCCTGCGCTGACGTCGCTGATCTGAGCCTGCGTCTGCTGCAGCTGCGCCTGGCTCAGTTCCACGATCGAACTCAGCCCCAGCTTGTAGCGCGCTTGCGCCAGGTTGAGAGCGAGGTTAGCCTGGTCGAGCAGTTGATGCGTCACCGCCAGGCGGTCGTACGCCGTCTTCGCATTCAGCCAACTGGTGCGCACATCGCGCGCGATGCGGTCCCGAATATCGCGCAATCTTTCCTGTGTGGCCTGCGCCCGCAGCGACGCTTCCCGCGCTCTCGCCGTGTACAGAAACCCGTTGAATACCGGGATGTCTACGTTCACCCCGACCGCGCCATACCAGCTGGAAATAATCGGGTTGCGCACCGGAGTATCTCCCACCGCGCCCAGCGCCCGTATATCGGGAAACAGCAAGTCGCGTTCCGCCTTCTGAAATTTCTGCGCCGACTCGGACTGAAATTCGAGCGCCAAGATTTCCGGTCGCATCGTGAATGCCGTGTTGATCAGATCGTCTACATTATCCGAAGGCGGGGCAGCGGCAGAAGTATCCTCGACCAGTTGAAAATTCTGCAAGTTCTGGAAGCCCAGCACCGCAGACAGGGTAGCCTGCGCCGCGTTCACGTTATTCTCGGCGTCCAGCAGCAACAGCTTCGCCTGCGCCAGATTCACGTTGGCGAAACTGAAATCCAGTTCCGACTTCAGTTTGCTCCGGAACAGTGCCCCCACCTGATCGGAAACCGTCTGCCGATCCTTCACGGTTTGTTGCGCCACCGTCAGCAGCGCCTGCGTTTGCAGCGCGTTGTAGAAAGCCTGATCCACCGCCAGCAGGATTTGTTCCTTCGTGGCCAGCGCATTCTGGTTCTCGGCTTTAGCCGCCAGGTTCGCGCTCGAGACCAGGTTTGTGGTGCGTCCGAAGTCAGTAAGCAACTGGCTTACCGTGGCGCCCGCCGCGGCGCGCTGGTAAACCGTGGGATTGTTCAGCGCCCCGGCCGTGATGCGCGAACCTGGATTGGAATCTACTGCCGTCAAATCCACCTGCGCCGTCGGCCACAGGCTCGATCGCACTTCCCGCGTGACCTGTTGCGATGCCAGCGCAGTCAGCCGCTCCACGGAAATTTGCGGATTGTTCTTCAGCGCCAGCGCCTGCGCATCCTTCACCGACAAAACCGTTGGAGTCCCCGAACTGCCCTGCGCCACCGTTTGCCCCTGAGAAGACGCCAACCCGCTCGCCTGCGATGACATTTGAGGAACTGGCGCCGAAGGCAGACTCGCAACCACAACTTTGTCACTCTGCTGCGCCCAGCCACCAACCGGCAACGCCAGCAATAAACTTGCCGTTAGTTTCATCGGGCGAGAATTCCGGTAACCGCTTCGCTGACGGATCATGCTTGCGCCTCCTCCACCGCAGCGGGCGGATTCTTCTCTCCCTTTTTCCCGTACACCAGCAAGTACGCCGCCGGCACGATGAAAATGGTGAGCAGCACTGACGACGTCAAGCCTCCGATGATGGCCTTCGCCATCGGTGCATACTGTTCCGCCCCAGTCCCCAACTTCAAAGCCATCGGAATCATCCCGATGATCGTGGCCAGCGACGTCATCAGAATCGGCCGCAACCGCACGCGGCACGCCGTAATCACCGCATCCTTGGGCGACAATCCCTGCTTTTCCAGGTTGTGCGCGAAATCTACAATCAGAATACTGTTCGAGTCCGCAATCCCCACCAGCATCAGCACTCCCATCAGCGACATCACATTCAGCGTGCTCCCGGTCAGCGGCAAAATGATCAGCACTCCCACAAATCCCATGGGAATCGCCAGCATGATCAGCAGAGGATCGACAAACGACTTGAACTGCGCCGTCAGAATCAGGAACAGCAAGAGAAACGAAATCAGAAATCCGAAGGCGAAGCTCTTGAATGACGCTTCCATGCCCTCGACCATCCCGCGCAGATTCACCCGCACGTTGCCGGGAATAGTTGTCTTGGCAAGAATGTCGCGAATCGAACTGGTCACGCGCTGCAAGTCTTCTCCCGCAGGGGTCACGTAGATGTCGACGACTCGCTGAATCTGGTAGTGGTCCACTTCTGTCGGAGTCTGCACCTGTTTCACGCTAACCACATTGTTCAGCACGGTCGTTGGCCGGCCCTCTCCGGCGCAGGCCCATGCGGGCTGCGCCTTTCCCAGCGATGGCGGCCCGCTCGGACCACAGTTCATGTCCCCACTCGCACTGGGATCGCGCAACGGAATCTGCCCCAGGTCCGCCATGTTGTGAATCGCGGCCTGACCCTTCTCGAAAAATTGCACCGTCAGGTAATAATCGTTGCCGCTCTTGCGATCGACCCAATAATTTGGAGCGATCATGTAGTTCGAATTGAGCGCGGTGATCACGTTGTCCACCACATCCTTCTGCGATAGGCCCAACTCCCCGGCATGCACCCGATCCACGTCCAGCCGCAGGGCCGGGTAGTTCATGTCCTGCGGCACATACACCTGCCCAACACCGTGCACCTGCCGAATCTCCGCCGCCAGGTTCTCGGCGATGCCATGAATCTCTTCCAGATGGGGGCTGCTCACCTGCACGTCAATCGGCGCGGCTTTCCCCGTGTTCAGGATGGCGTCGACCATCGAACCACTGGAAAAAAACGTCCGGACGTCGGGAAACTGCTTGGCCATCTTTTCCTGCACCCGGTCCATATACTCAAAACTGCTCAGGTGGTGCGACTCGTTCAACTGCACTTGTACCGTCGCCGTGTAAGCACCGGAATTCGTGGTGTAGAGCGCCGAAAAATCCGGCACCACGCCGATATTGGAAACGATCCTCCGCAAATCTTTGCCTTCCACCGTGTTGCGAATCAGGTCTTCCACCTTCGCCACGTACTGGTCAGACACTTCGATGCGGGTTCCGGTCGGAACTTTCAAATTAATCGTGAACTGCCCGGCATCAGTCTTCGGAAAAAACGCCAGCCCGAGCAGCGGATAAATTGCCAGGCTGGACAGGAACACTCCGCTCAAAATCAGGACCGTGAGTCCCGGACGCTGCACCGCCCGCCGCACCCAGTACTCGTAGTAATCCAGAACCTTATTGAACATTCGGTTGAAGCGGGCATTGAATCTCTCCATTCTTGAAGGATTCGCCACGTCCGCGTTGTACTCCCGGTTATCGTGAACTTCGCCGTGCGGCTTCGCCTTGAGAAAGCGCGAGCAGAACAAAGGAATGACCGTCATCGCCACCACAAACGAAGCCAGCAGCGAAAGGCAGAACGCCAGGGCCAATGCGGAAAACAAAAACTTAGCTACGCCGTAGAGAAACACGACCGGGAAAAAATCGACCACGTCGACCAGCGTGGCCGCCAGCACCGCCAGACTCACCTCCGACCCGCCAACTTCGGCCGCGACCATGGGTGCGGCTCCCATTTCCAGATGCCGGTAAATGTTTTCCAGCGAGATCACCGAATTGTCGATCACGCGCGAGAACGCCAGCGCCATCCCTCCCAGAATCATGGTGTTAATCGTGCCGCCCATCAGCGCCAGAATCACGAACGCTGCCAGCGCCGACAACGGAATCGATAGCAGCACCGCCGAAGTCGCCCGAAAGCTGCCCAGAA